>LWDU01032591.1_pt1 | contig 28444 bp, 23 predicted proteins | sample 727161 | NCBI WGS metagenome assembly LWDU01 (sample SAMN04566230, study PRJNA314399) | hydrothermal vent metagenome | isolation source: deep sea hydrothermal plume seawater | place: Mexico: Gulf of California, Guaymas Basin | collected 2004-07-11
AAGAAGTTTGCGATGAAGAAACTGGAATTTGTTATGCTTATTCTGGAGCTACTGGAACTTCAATGATTCCTTATTCAGAAGATAATCCAATCTATTATCAAATATTATTCGTAGATGGAAACAAAACTTCAAGTAAAACCGAAGTAATACAATTTGTAGGTGCTGATGGCGGAGCTCCTCCATCTGAACAGAAAGAATTACCTGTTATGTTAATTGGTATTGGTGCTTTAGTTCTTGCCGTAGTTACTGGCTTTATTGTATGGGCTAGAAGACCTAGTTCAGGTTAGACACAACTGTAAAATACGTCCACTATAATCCTTAACTAAGGTGACTGTATGAATAAGAAGCAAAATTTTGTGGCAATCGTAGTTTGTTTTCTATTTGTTATTTCATCTATTTCTATTCCTACTAACGCAACTAATGAAGGACCTAAAGACTATCCTAATGGATGGACACATAGGCCAATTATGGAACAATTTACAAGCTTAGGGTGTCCACCATGTATGAGTATTGAACCGGATGTTGCAAAACTTTGGAAAGAATTTCGCACTGATCCTGCGGAACCTGTAACTTTCATTTCATTCCATCAAACAAATGGGGCATATCATGACGATGAATTTGTAAACCAAGAAGCAAAAGATAGATACAATGAATATGCAGTTCAAGGTACTCCAGATGCTCAATTTGATGGTGGTTATATTGAAGAGCTTGGTGGTGGAGATGGTACTTATGATACATACAAAGATCACTACTTTGAAAGTGGAGAACGAGACGTTAAACCAACTGAATTGAGAGTGTGGCAAGAATTTAGTGAAGACAAATTTATCTTTACTATCAATTTAACGTACTTAGGTGAAGGTGGATTCCATCTTCCTACTGATCCTGATGTTTTAGATTCAAGTGTCTATCTATTCGTTGTAGAGGACGATATAATGGCTTGGAGTTCTGAAGAAGGACAAGAGGTCATGAGTCACAATGTATTCCGTGAAACTGCGCTACATGACGTACAAGTTGAATTACAACCTGCAGAAACATGGACACAAGAAGTAGAATGGGTTATTCCAGATACTATCATGTATCCAAGCGGCCATGAAGATCGTGACGGAAATCCCCAAGAAGGTGAACATCCTATTCCTACACCCATTAATCCTGCAAAAATTTCTGTTGTAGCTGTGGTTTACGATAATGATGATGATTCAAGAACTACAACCGCCGGTAAGACTGGAAATAGTGCGGACACACCAAGAGCTGCTAATTCTGCTACACCGAAATCAACAGCATATGATGAAGATAATGAACCTCCAAAAGTTGTTAGTTATGATGAAAAATTAAATGGAAATATAGCTGAAGTTAGCGCTGTTCTAGAAGATGAAGATGGAATTGGTTCTGCTTACGTAATTTACAATTTCCACAACGGTTCATATGATGATGAAGCATGGGGTGTAATGCCTATGGAAATAGATGAGAATAATGTCGCTACTGCATCTATTGAATTCAGTAGTGGAGACCCCGTCTGGTACCGTATTTTGTTAGTCGATGGAAAACATGGTTTTGCAGCTAGCGAATCTAAACAATTCGAAGGTACTGGTGGTGGATTAATGGATGAAAAAACACCAGGAATTGGAATTCTTGGATCTATATTTGCACTTTTTATTGGATTAAACAGAAGAAGAAACTAGGTGAAACCCAGTGGTTAAAGAAAAAACAAATTGGGATGTTCTAGTAGATAACGTTGGTGAAAGTGAATGGTACCAATCTATCTTAGACAATAAAGTTCTATTTGGAATTGGAGCTGTTGTTATGCTAATTTTAGCAGTTGTCCTCTATGGAATGATAGGTGGTGATAATGAGGCTCCGGATTTTAGATTAAGAGACACCGAAGGTGTGACATTCGCTTTATCGGATTATGAAGGTGAAAAAATTGTAATTCTCGATTTTATGTTTAGCACTTGTGAGCCCTGCAAAAAACTTGTGAAAGATGCTATATTACCTTATTCAAATAAAATGGATAATAGCGAAGTTGTGATTATTTCTGTGAGTGTTTTTGGTGAAGATAGTGAGAAAACGCTAAAGGATTACGCAGAGGGTTATGGCTGGAGACACGCCTTAGATGTTGATCCCAATGATCCTGAAAATAAAGGTGAAGTGACTTTGAATTACAAAGTAACTGGAACACCTAAAATATTTATTATCGATAAAAAAGGAGAGATGACATATTCTCATACGGGGCCAATTTCTGAAAATGAACTTGCAGAAGAAGTCAAAAAAGCACAAACTGGCCAAGGTGGTGTTGTCAATCTCCAACAATCTTCAATCTTTCTATTTGCAGTAGGTGCTGGAGTAATGGTATTTTTTTCTCCCTGTTCATTCCCTATGCTCCCAGGATACATGTCTTTTTACCTTGCAAATAAAAAACAAAGAAAAGGTAAGTTTGATGAAACAGCTGCAAGAGAAACTTTACCAGACGGTTTATCAGCAGCAGCTGGTTTGATGAGTGTTTTACTATTAATTGGAATATTGCTAATTCCATTTGCTGAAATCATATCACAAAGTGGTATTCTTGGTAGTTTAGAAGTGTTGATAGGTTTACTGCTTACAGGCTTAGGAATAGTTATGGTAATGGAATATGATTCTGAAAAGATAGTTAGACCTTTCCGTAACTTATTGTCACGAATTGGAAACTCAACACCAATAAAAGCTGCAAAGAATGGGATTGAGAAAGGAATCAATACCATCACTGGAAAAGAATTCAGTTTCTCTGATAATGCAGCAGGTACAAGAGTTGGGCTCTTCTGGTATGGTGTTGCTTACGGTTCTGCAGCTGCTGGTTGTGTAGCGCCTGTTGTTATCGGTTTACTAGTTACCAGTATAGGGAAAGGCATAATCACCGGACTTTTGGTCTTTCTTATTTTCTCAATTACTGCAGGCGCGTTAATGGTTGCATTTACTATGATGGTGGCTGCATCAGAAAGTACTATTGTAGATAGAATGAAAGCATCTACTCGTCAAATTGAGATGGCTGGTGGAGTCATAATGATAATCGTAGGAATCTACCTGATCCTTTATTCTTACATTTAACGAACGTATTCTAAATATTTGGTTGATAATTCAGGTTCTGGAACTAAATCTTTACTGAGAGATTTTTTGCCAACCGTAATTAATGTTGTCTCCTTATACATCTCTACATTTGTATAAAGATCATCAAAATAAATTGGTCTATGGGACTTTCCAACATCTTCATCAATTGGATTGTTAACTGTAAGAATCCCATTGTCTTCTCCTGTAATAACTATCCAATGCGGAATATCTTCATCCTCCTCTTCAAAAATAATGGTAGAAACTAAAGCAATACAGACTCGATCTGCCTGAAGTGCTTCGCGAATGTCTTGTAAATTTGGCTTACGTACTTCTTGAGTTGTTCCATTTAGAGCACAGACGCGCTTTTGCATATCATGGAAAAATTCTAGGTAAACTTCGTTTCCTCCATTAGATTTAATATATGTTTTAGCCCTTTCAATCAAACCTAGTTCAGGATTATCTGTAATGATATGTGGATGAAGGCCTCTCACTGAAAGTGGCGCACAGACCCCATATCTTCCAGCACCTTTCATTTCAACTGCATTTGTTTCCCGCCATAATTCCACTTCAAGATCTCTATCCATCTTACTTATAAAATTGAAATATTTTAGAGCCATGCCAACGCAAGCTGAGCCGCAACTAAAATCCATGGACTGCGAATACAATGGAATGTCGAGATTCACGAAAGCCACTCAAGGAGTGGACAAATAATATTTCGCTATTTTGATATTATTGGAAGAAGACTATTGGCCGCAGTCTCCGCAGCATTAGCAACATCGTCAAGTCTCTGAATTAAACGATACATGTGAGCTGCTGCCAAAGGTTGATCATCTCCATTTGTGAATACGTATGCTGCTGCCTTAGCTTCCACTTGATCAGTTTCATGTTCTAAATCATTGACTCTACCTATGTACTGATGCATGATATCTTTTTCTTTATTAGCAAACGCAGATTCCAAAAGATATTCAAATCTTCCTACTGTCTTTCGATATTCTTCTACCGTTGCAGTTACAGCATCAGCCAAATTTAGAACTAATTTACGCGCCTCAGAATTATCGTATAAATCTCGGAAAGACAAAATCTCTACTACATTCTCTGCATAATCTGCTATTCTATCCTGGCGCGAAACAAGCTCCAGAAAGACTGGTTTGTCAATAGCCAACCTTACACTGCCGCGTAACATATCTCTTATCTTACTTTTGATTTTATCGGCTTTTAATTCGGATTTAGATGTAGCCTTGATAAGGCCCTTAATATCTTCGCCTTTACAAGCTGCTTTAACACAATCATTCATCCTCTCAACCGTTTCAAAGACTTTTTCAGCGTGCTTATAATATGATTTGAATACACTTGGGCCAATTCGACTTTCAAACAGTTTCATTGTTATGCTCCATTCCCAACTTCAATTTCAACCTTTGGGCCTGATTTTATTGAATTGTAGACAAGCCACACTATGACTGCCATAATCATCAAAACCGTAATAATAAAACGAGTTTCATTGAGCCCAAATATTGCATACAAAACCATCGCTCCAATACCTGCGGCAGGTATACTTGCAACCCAACTAGCTGCTATTTTACCAAAAACACGAAAGTCAACCGAAGAAGCACCTCCTGCAAGTCCAACGCCGACTACTGAGCCTACAAGTGTATGTGTAGTAGATATTGGAATAGCTAAAAAAGGCATTGAAAAAATAAGTACAGTTGTTGCAGCGGCAAACTGAGCTGCGAAACCTCTAGTAGGCGTAATATGTGTAATCTTCTCACCGATAGTTTTCATTACACGATAACCCCATGTGCTAATTCCTATCACAATCCCTAAACTCCCGAGAAGTACTAACCAAAGTGGGACTTCAGCTTCTGAACCTAATGAACCGCTCTTGAAAACTTGCCAGACGGCAGCCATAGGTCCGATTGCATTACTCCTATCATTAGCTCCATGTGCAAATGCAACATAACAAGCCGTAATGACCTGTAACCAAACGAAAATCGTTTCAACACCTTGATATCCACTTTCCTCAAACTCATAATTGCGTAAAATTGCATAGAGAACAATACTGCATAATAGTGCTAGAACTAGAGCTGTCATCAAACTTTGTGCAGGTAAACATGATTCCAGAGAATTTATAAAACTTAAACCTTCTGCGCAATCCTTTGAGGGAAGCCAACTACTAGGTAGGATATACTTGAGAGCTTTGAATTGGAGTGCAAGACTTAACACAAAAAAAGTTGGAAGTGCCAAAATAGGTGCCATCCATCTTGACCGTTCAATCGGATCCTCTGTATCCAAAATCATCGTCTTTATAATGTAAAAAGTACCATAGGCCAGAATTCCACCAAGAAGAGGAGATGCAACCCAACTAATAACAATCTGCCCAACTTTACTATAATCAATCAAATCGGAATCAATGAATATTCCAATACCTACTATTCCACCCACAATACTGTGTGTTGTAGATACAGGAAGTCCATAACGAGTGGCTAATGTAATCCACAATGCTGCGGCAAGCATTGATGCAATGAAACCATAGTAAAGCTCAGTTGACAATTCAGCCATATCTTCTTCAGAAATAACCAGAACACCTTTTCGTACGGTATCGGTAACTGCATCGCCTGCAAAGAAAGCACCCAAGAATTCAAAGACTGCTGCAATAATTATCGCATTACGCAATGTTAAGGCCTTACTACCAACACTAGTTCCCATAGCATTCGCCACATCATTGGCCCCTATGTTCCAGGCCATATATCCTGCAACTAAAATTGCTAGGAATATCATCAAATCTAGTCCAAACATCATTATGTTCTTAAATCCCCCATAAATAAATATATACTAAATATTATATATAGACTATATATCTCTATGAGCACAGAGATAGGCTAAAAATCATGGAAATCAGAAAATTACAAAAAACAGGTGGCTCTACTTTGATAGTCTCACTACCAAAGAAATGGATAAAAAAAAACAAGCTCGATGCTGGTTCCGAAGTCCGATTGTTAAAGCAACCGGATGGAACAATATCTATTGATCCAGGTCAAACTGACTCAAGTAAGAAAATTGCAACAGTAAGATGCAATAATGAGGAGAGCCAACACCTATTCAGAGACTTAATTGGAAACTATCTGGCCGGAAGCACTGAAATAAAAGTTATAGGAAGTCCAAGACTAACTGTCAAGGAAAGAAAAACAATACGTAAATTCTCAGCAAGTGTTATTGGATTAGAAATTATAGAAGAAGAAGCTACTCAAGCGATTCTAATCGATATGTCTAATCCTGGCGCATTGCCCTTCAGAACTGCAATAAAAAGATTATACAAAATTGTCAATGCCATGTATAACGATTCTATCCTAATTCTGGAAGGATCCGAAGACTTAGCTGCAGACGTTGTTGACCGAGATACGGAAGCTGACAAACTACAATGGTTCATTGAAAGGCAATTCAATATGATGCTTGAAAATTCGAGTCTATCGCGCCCATTACAAGCATCCGCCTTCGAAGGGGTTGTTTACTCAAATGTCGCGCGTTATCTAGAAAGAATTGCTGATCATGCATGTAGACTTGCTGAGATAGGATATGTTGCAGGGCTAATTCCTGGAAGAAAAATGCTACCTTTAGCAAAAGATGCAGGTAAGATAATGGAAAACTCTATGAAAAGTTTCATCAACAATGACCCACGCAAAGCCACAGTTGTAATCGATAAAGGAAAGAAAACTATTCAAAAGGCACAAAAATACTTCGAAAACAGATACAAAAAAGAGATGGAACACCCTCTTGAATTTTCGATAGCCATGGATGCTATTGTGAGGACAATTGCATATTCAACAGATATCTCTGAAGCTGCAATAAATTATTCTGCAAAGATAGGAAACAAATGATAACTCGGCTAATACTAATGCGACACGCTAAAAGTTCATGGAAATATGACCTCAGTGACCATGAAAGGCCCTTGAACAAGAGAGGCCGTAAAGCCGCTGCAAAAATTGCTAAGGAATTAATTAGATTAGAATGGATTCCAGACAAGTTATACTCAAGTGATTCTACTAGAACTAAAGAAACTTGGGCCCGAATGAATAAATTCATAGATGGAGTTGACGTTGAATATTTGCATAAACTTTACCACAGCAGTCCAAAGAAAATTCGAAAGAATTTACCAGATAACTTAGATTATGAAACGGTTATGATTCTAGGGCATAATCCTGGTTGTACTGATTTTCTCTCAGATTTATGCGGAGAATGGTACAGGATGCCTACCGCAGCTACTGCATTACTTACTATAAAAAATCCAAATAAATCTTGGAAAATTAAAGGAAATTGGAATCTAGAAGAGCTAATTCTGCCAAGGGAACTTTAAGATTGGAAATTGAAATTATTATCCTAGCAATTATTGCATCATTTACAGCTGCTGCACTGACTGTCCCTGCTGGTTTTGGGTTGTCAACAATGCTAACGCCCGTTGTTCTGATGTTAATGAGCCCTCATGAAGCTGTAGCTGTAGTCGCAGTAGTGCATGGTGCACATAATGCAGGTAAATCATGGTCATTATGGGATAACATAAATTTTAAAGCTTTCAGACATTACGGAATATGGTTGATTTTAGGGGCTATTATAGGGGCTATATTGCAAAATCAAGTGTCTCAGAAGCCACTTCTAGGAATAATGGGTATTTTCTTGATTCTTCTTCCCTTACTTACTCTAAACCAATCCTGGAAAGATTATAGACTTCCTGAAGCAAATGATAGAATTGGAGGATTTGGTTCTGGTTTCATGGGAGGATTATCTGGCCACCAAGGAGCCTTACGAGCAATTTTCCTGACAAGTAGACTTACAGATAAGATGGCGTATGCAGCTACTGCAAGCATATTCGCATTGTGTGTTGATCTCTCGAGAATCCCTGTGTATCTCTTCTTCAGACCTGATGGAATTACAGAAAATTGGGAATTGACTGTGGTATTAGTTGTGTCGGCATTAATAGGAGTAAAAACTGGAAAACAATGGCTTCAATCAATGAAATCTGAATCAATAAGAAAAGGAATAATGATTGGCATAATTGCTAGTGGTTTCTTCTATTTGTTTGAAGCTGTGGCTTGAATCTATAGTATCTGTTCTAAGAATAATTTACTTCTTTTTGCTTTGGGATTATCAAAGAAGACGTCAGGTGTTGATTCCTCGACCAGGTGACCCTCATCAAAGAACATTACTCTGTCGCCAACTTCTTTTGCAAAGCCCATTTCATGCGTAACGACAATCATTGTAATATCGCGCCGTGCTAGATCAATCATAACGTCCAGAACCTCTTTGATCATCTCGGGGTCCAGTGCCGATGTCGGTTCGTCGAACAACATTATCTTGGGATCCATCGCCAATGCTCTGGCTATCGCCACTCTCTGCTGCTGACCCCCAGACAGCGCAGAGGCATACTTGTTCTTCTGTTCCGGAATACCTACCCTTTCTAACAATTTGTTGGCTATCTCCTCCGCCTCACCTTTGGTCATCCCCTTGACCTTCTGAGGACCAAGGGCAACATTCTCCAGAACTGTCAAATGGGGAAACAGATTGAATTGCTGGAAAACAAAACCAATTTCGGAACGGACATGTTTCAGGTCAGCCACAGTAGTGTCTTTGTTCAATTCTATTCCATCAACGATAACCCTCCCCCCATCATGAGGTTGAAGTCGATTAAGGGTACGTATGAACGTGGACTTGCCTGAACCGGAAGGTCCCAGAATGATCATTATCTCGCCTTGCTTAATTTTTACATCTATGCCCTTTAACGCTTGGAAGTCGCCAAAACTGACGGTTACACCCTCTGTCACTATAATAGGCTCGTTGTTCATGTAAAAGTCCGAATTTTCTCTAAAAGTTCTGGAAATCTTACTGGCTTAGTTTCATATTCATCACAGCCTGCGTCCATTGCCCTCTGGCGATGCTCACCCATTGCATGGGCAGTCAATGCGATTACTGGAATATCTTTTGTTTGTTCATCGGCTTTTATTTCTCTAGTAGCTTCCAGTCCATCTTTCACAGGCAACCCCATATCCATCAGAACTATGTCAGGCATCTCACTTTTAGTCATGTCAATTGCTTCTTGGCCATCCATTGCAAAAACAATATCATATCCTTTTTTTATTAATCTCCTGCTTAACATATCTTTATTCATCTCATTATCTTCAACTAACAGTATTTTCGTCATGATTTCTCCTCTATTGTTTTTGGTATGGTTATTGAAAAAGTAGTACCCTCCCCTATTTTACTTTGAACCTCGATTTTTCCACCCATCAACTCCGTTAACTTCTTGCAAATGGGAAGGCCTAGACCCGTACCGCCATAATCCTTCGATGTAGAGGTCTCTGCCTGAGTAAATTCCTCAAATACGTTTTCCAGTTGATTTTTAGTCATTCCAATACCTGTATCAGAAAGTTCGAATTTTATCCTATTCTTAGCCTCTTCACTGATTATTAGAGATACCTTACCTTCCTTGGTGAACTTAGAAGCATTGCTTATCATGTTAAGTAAAATCTGTTTCAATTTTGTTTCATCGTTCTTCATTGTTTCGATTGACTTGTCTATTTTTACAACGAATTTATTAGAGTTCTTATCCAACAGTGGTTTAGTGGTAGCCTCTATCAATGAAATCATATCTTTCAGCCTAAAATCTTCCAAATGTAACTCCATCTTTCCTGCCTCAATCTTGGAAATATCAAGAAGATCATTAATCAGAGTTAAAAGGTGTGTACCTGAAGAATGAATCTTGTCTAAATCCTCCACAAAAGCGTCTAAGCCATCATCGCTTGCATCTTCCATTAACATCTCACTATATCCGATAATAGCATTGAGTGGGGTTCGCAGTTCATGACTTATCTTGGCTAGGAAATCACTTTTAGCCTCGCTAGCAGACCTTGCTTTTTCCATTTTTATCTGCATATCCTTCTGCATCTGTGAGATACATGATTCTATGAACTCCTTAGCGCGTTTGTGCTTTGGTTTTCTGAAAAGAACGTCAGGAGGGCCCTCTTCCAGTAGTCTTCCTTCGTCAAAGAGAATTGCTCGATCAGCAACTTCTACTGCAAAACCCATCTCGTGAGTAACAACTATCATCGTAATATCGTGTTTTGCAAGATCTATCATAACATCTAATACTTCCTTAATCATCTCTGGGTCTAGTGCAGATGTAGGTTCATCAAAGAGCATAATCTTTGGATCCATCGCCAGAGCACGAGCTATAGCTACACGTTGCTGCTGTCCACCAGAAAGCATAGAAGGATACTTGTTTGCCTGTTCAGGAATGCCTACTCTCTCAAGAAGTTCAAGTGCTAGTTTATTGGCTTCCTCCCTAGACATACCTTTGACTCTTCTTGGAGACATAGTGATATTGTCTATAATGGTCAAATGTGGATACAAATTGAATTGCTGAAAAACAAAACCAATATCGGTTCGAAGAGAGCCTAAATCAGAAATGCTAGTTCTCTCATCAACTGTTATTCCATCTATTACTATTTGGCCTGCTGTTTGCGGTTGAAGGCGGTTCAAAGTCCGAATAAATGTTGATTTGCCGGAACCGGAAGGGCCCATAATGACTACTATCTCTCCTCTTTCAACTTCCATTGTAATGCCTTTCAGGGCCTGGAAATCCCCGTAATTGACTGTTACATCCTTCGTTGATATTATAGCATCAGCACTCATGTCATTTCTCCTCCGCCTTCGTTCTTCAAACCAAGGCTCTTCTCAATGCGCTGAGATATCTTAGATAAATAGAAAGATACTATCCAAAATATCATCCCTACAAAAAGCAATGCCTCGGGATACAGTCCTACAAATTCCCACTGTGCTGGAAGAACTTTAGCTACCTGAAATGCATCATGTATCCCAAGCAAATGGATCAAAGAAGTGTCTTTCCACAAACCAATAATATTACTGACGATTGCAGGCATAGTAGTTCGTATCGCCTGAGGGAGAATAATCAACATATTTGTCTGTGTAGTGGATAAACCCAATGAAAGTGCAGCTTCCTGCTGACCTGCCGGTACTGCCTGAAGGCCTCCTCTAAGAATCTCAGCCAAATAACAGCCACTGAATAGAGATAGAATCAAGATTGTCCGAGATACCCGATCAGCCTCCCAAACAGGTGTTAAAACATCAGGCAATAGAATGTACGCGATAAACAACCAAGCAACCAATGGTCCTGAACGAATTATTTCAATTATAGCTGTACTCGGCCAACTGAATACAGGAAGACTACTTCTACGACCAAAGGCAAGGGCTATTCCAACTCCAAAACCCAGAACTATAGCTGCACTTGAAAGTATGAAATTTAGGAAAAGGCCACCCCATTCACCAGGAGATACTCCTTCGTCTCCTGGCGGATCAAGGAAGTATGTGGTCAATATGAAAATTATAACGCCAAAAACAGAGAGAAGTTGATGAAAGAAATTCACTTGATATTCTTCAGCATCCTTGTAGTAGTGGTGTGAAATTAGGAAGGAAGCATACGTTACAAACAATGCTCCCAACAATCGATACAGTGTTTTGTGGTAATCATAATATGAGATTGTGCCCTCGGGACGGATATTCTGCGTTGCGGCAATCACGCTGCAAATCGCAAAGACTGTGAATGGAATCAGGAATTTTCGGCGCTTCTCACCTAAACTACCGTAAACACTTCCAAGTAATATTCCCATCAAGTAAACTGTAGGCCAAAGTCTTCGAATTTCCTCACCGTGGCTGGTAAAGAATGGTCCGAATATTAACATACGACGATTTACCCAGATGACTTCCCAATTCGCACTGAAAAAGACGAAACTGATTATACCTTCCAGAAAATTGAATATTATGTAAAAACAGATTATTGTTGTTATGAAATTCGCTCTATTATTGAATAGATTGTATCTATAGAGATAGCCTAGATAAGCAAATGAAATCCATGAAAATATGATGAATATGCTACCAATAACTGGAGAATCGAATGGTTGGTCCCAGAAAAACCACGAACGAGACTTTTGAATTGCTAATCCGGTGTAAATAAAAATAAATGACAGAAACATTGCAACTTTGGTATGTAAATTCTTATCTACTGGTTCATAATCTGAAAACCAATCTGATAAATAATCTGCAAAAGACTTTGAATTACTCATATTTTCACCTTCGTTACTCTACTGTTCAAGTAATTCATTATTGCTGATATCAACATACTTCCTATCTGATAAGTTATCAAAAGCATAATGAAGGCTGGAACTGCCTGTCCAGAATTGTTGACAATAGTGCTAGTAACTGAAAAATGATCACTGAAACTGATAATCATTGCCAGACTTGAATTCTTCCAGCAATTGAGGTATTGATTGTTCAACGGAGGTATCATACTGCGGAGAGCCTGAGGCAGGATAACCAAACGAAGTCGTTGGAATGGTGACAGCCCTAGTGATATTGCTGCCTCAACCTGACCTCTTGGAAGTGATTGAATGCTTCCCCTAACTATCTCAGCCACCTGTACACTAGTATAGATCGTTAAACCAATCATTAATGCAATGAAAGGCGAAGATATCTCCTCTCCTCCCTCGAAATACCATGATGCATAGCCAGGATTTGGTTGCACAAGTACTGGTTGTTCAATATCAACCGACCATTTCAATAACAAAGATAAAAGCAGTAATGTTCCAACCCACAGATACATTCTCTGACGTAAACCTTCATCCGAATCATCAACTCCATCTCTATCCAGACGTCTTGTGGCCACATGGAGAACAACAAATGGAATAATGACAACTATGACAAAAGAAATCAAATTTCTAAAGGGGTCACAAGATGAACCAAAAAAGCAGAAATCTACAATAATTGTAGGAAACTGAATCGTACGATTACTAATAAAGAACCAGTCCCAAAGAACCCACATTTCATTATGCTTTGGTAGTATATCTCCCAGAATTGTTAGCCAGAAGAATAACTGGACCACCAAAGGCATGTTACGGAAGAATTCGACGTATACTTCTGCCAATTTAGAAAGTAAGAGATTATTTGACAGGCGAGCTACACCAACAAAAGTACCGATAATTGTACAAAATAGAATACTTATCAGAACCACGCGGACCGCATTGGATATGCCTACTGCATAGAATTGCCATCTAGAATCCTCCATATCCGTTTCCCACGGCCAATCATTAGATAATTGAAAACCCGTCTCTTCATCCATGAATTCCAAATTAAAATACCATGATTTGTCAGTATGATTGAGATATAACAATTGCAAGATAAAATACAAAACAAAAGGCGTTAAGGCCACTAATGAAAGATATTGTGAATTCCTGTCAGATTCTTTTGGGTTGAAACGTCCAATCTGTAGATAATAAATACCGCTAAAAACTACTAACGTAAATAAAATAGGCAACCAGAAACTTAGAACATTAATAGCTGAATCTGTTAAGGCAAATATCCAAGTGTAAAATTGTGGAACGCCCCCCGGTCCATCTTGAAGTAAAAGTAGTGCTTGACCAAGAAAATTGGCAGATAGGCGATAATAACAATAACAAAAAATTATGAAAAGCCAATTATTCAACAAAAAATCACGAACGTCGTTGAACGGTTTATCCGGTTTTCTCCGAACCTCAATCAAATAATCCTGAAAAACGTCAATGTAAGACATAAGATATCAAACTCATATGACCACCCCGAAAGGGGGATTTAACACGGGAGGGCCCCCCCAGGATGAACCTAGGGGGACTTGCGTCCTCATCTAACTTACTAATAGTATGCTAGTGAGAAAATTTACCTCATTGGAGGAGCGTACTGAAGTCCGCCTTCCCAATAAGGTGCGTTTTGACTTCCTGCACGATCAATCAGACAGCTGCCTGAATCATCGTATGTACAGAAAGATTCTGTGTATGCTTCTTCGTAGTTACCTACTGCTGCTAAGACACTCTGCATCCAGGTTGCTGAAAGCGGGTTTGCCTCAGTACCAAGACCTAGGTTGTTGTTTAACAATCGGTCGTTTGCTGGTATTGACATGTTTGCGTCAGCATAGTTTGCGCTGGTTATACCAAGTTCTTCTGCAGTCAACATACCGAACCATACCCAAGTTACTACATCGTTCCAGTCATCATCGTTATCACGAGTTGCTGCAGCGAGTGGTTCTTTGGATAGAAGTTCAGGCATAATTGCTGAGTTTGGAACTGCGGTTGTGTCCAGACCAAATTTCTGTGCGACCATAGCTGACATATCTCCGGTCCATGCATCGCATGATCCATCTTCGAACTGTGCTTTAGCTGTAGCTGCATCATCGGAATTTACTGCGGTGTACTCCATGTTATTAACTGCGAAGTAGTCTGCAATGTTTCCTTCAGTCGTGGTACCTATTCCAACACATATCTTTGCTCCGTCCAAATCCATTGCGGATGTTGGAGCTGTTGCATATGCATCTGTATTGACCAGAATTCCCTGACCATCATAGAAATTGATTCCTGCGAAGTCAGCGTTCAAATCTGCGTCACGGCTGGTTGTCCAGGTCGTGGTTCTGATTAGAACATCGATTTCCTCAGAAGCCAAAAGTTCGAAGCGATTTGATCCAGTTGCTAATACGTATTCAATTGTATCAACACCTATTGCGGCTGCAACGGCTTTACAGTATTCGATATCAAGACCGGTGTATGTTCCATCTGCTTCCAGATATCCCATACCATACTGTGAGTCCTTTACTCCACATTTCAAAGAACCTCTTGCTATGACTGTGTCAAGCGTGCTTGTGGTTTCCTCTCCTACGGGGTCAACTGTGTCATCGACATTAGTATCGTCTCCGTCGTCACTAACGCAGCCAGTAAAGGCGACGCTAGCCATCATGAGCATTACTATTAGTGCGTGTATTTGCTTCATAATCCTGTCATTTTTTGAGACCATATATAACACTAAGCGTTTCGTTAGTTGATGTATTATTACCACTAAAAAGGGTATTTTATTACTATTTTATCGACGATGACTGAGAAATTGTAACTTGGAAGCAATACGGTTTTTGCCGAAGTTTGATACGGCCATCTATCCCTTATACCTTTTCTGAGAGATATTTGAGTTTTAGAAACCAATCTAAATATTTGTTAAGAAATCCTCAATACGTGCTTTAATTTCATCTCTTGCATTTCTAAAATCATCTTCCGATTCAGGATCCTTAATTGGCCAATGTAATTTATTACATTTTTCCGGCCATTCCATCAAAACACATGTTTCATCTGCGGAATTGCAAAGCGTTATTCCAAAATTGGCGTTTTTCCAATCCACCATATCCAAATGTTTTGAAGTATGAGTAGTGATATCCAAACCTACCTCGTCCATCGCTTTTATCGCCCTTCTACTAACTTTTTCGGGTTTAGTACCGGCACTTAGAACTGTAAACTCTGGTTTTAGCGTTTTGAGCAATCCTTCAGCCATTTGAGAACGTGCTGCATTTCCAGTACAGACAAACAAAACCACAGTCATGTATTAACAGCAGCATTGTCTATAAAATATTAAAAAATTACGTTGCTTAAATTAGTGTCCCACCTTTTGGAAATATCGCTATTTTCGTAGAATATACTACTTTTTCATAAGGGACACTTCTGTAGAAAAACTTTAAAAGGTGGAACCAATACGAGGTATACCTATGGTGTATCTAACAAGAAAGACCACACGAGGACAACACTACTACTATCTCGTGAAATCTTTCAAGTATGACGGACGCGTTGAAAAGGTACAACAGTACCTAGGTTCAAACGAACCTAACGAATCTGAATTAGAGCAACTTAAGCAAAAACATACCATAGACCTAGAACTAGCTGCAATTGAACGAATGGCAATTATGTCATCTGAAACTTACAGAACTCCTTATCTTGAAAAATCGGCTTTATTGGGTCTAGAGCGAATGAGATTCCTAAACAGAGCTTTACATCGTCTTGAAAGCCCAGAAGAACGTACACAAGCAAATATGAAAAATAGTGTTCTAAATATTAATGGAAATATGTCTCTTTCGTCTACACCATTATCTATAGATAGTGTTGAAGCGATATTTGAACAAGATAGAGCGCCAACTGGCGTTCCTCTTTCAAAGGTTCTTGAAGCTTTAGCATTAAGAAGATTACATGATGAAATCCCAGATCGGATTGCAAGATTAGACAAAAAAAGCATACTAAGATTGCATCAAGATTTATTTGAAGGAACGGGGAAAGGAGGAATTCTTAGACAAGACTCGGGAAGTCTTCCGGGATCTGCATTCATGCCTCCGCCTCCTATCCTAATAGAAGATGAACTAGAAGGATTGCTACAATGGTGGCATGACCCTTCACCGTTACATTCCTTTGAAAGAACCATACTATTCCACCATAGATTTCAGCAAGTAAGGCCATTCGAATCGGGTAATGGTTTAGTTGGCAGATTAATCCTAGATGGTATGCTGGTAAGATCTGGTTTATCAACCACAAGATGGCAAAAAGAAGACCGTTCCATTTATCTATCAGGCTTAGTAGCGGGAGACCGTGGAGACCGAAACAAGCTTATTGAAATATTTTGGAAGGCTTACAAAAAACAGCATAGGCCTAGTGTCGAAGGGGGAAAAGATTCTATACGACTTTCACCACGTCAATCTCAATTGGAGGCCTTCTGATTGAGGCTTCTCGAACTTGAGTTCGAGAATTTTAAATCTTTCAAAGGCCACGTTACCGTCCCTCTCGGACCTGGGTTCACATGTATTACTGGACCAAATGGTTCAGGCAAATCAAACATAACTGACGCTATACTTTTTGTTCTTGGATCTAGATCCAATAAATTGCTTAGAGCAAGAAACCGCAAACAATTAATTTATGGTTTTCAGGAAGGAAGTAAGAAAAAAACTGGGCCAAAATCCTGTAAAGTCTCAATGGTGTTTGACAATCGTGATCGATTCTTAGCTATTGAAAAGGACCAAGTGACTTTTACCAAAGGAATAAAATTAAGAGGTAATGACACTGCTACACATTATCTATTGGATGGAATAAAATCGTCTGCTGGTGAATTTGAAGCTCTTTTCTCAAGAGCTGGGCTTTATGCTACTGGATATAACATAATTCAACAAGGAGATGTAATTCAGACTTCTTTGATGTCTGGAACTGAAAGACGCCACAAAATTGAGGATGTTGCAGGAATAACTGCATACGATAATAGACTAAGAAGTACTCGAAGTGCCCGTAATTCAGTAGAGGCTGACCTAACTCTCCTAAATGAACGGGCCAAAGAAGCAAAGCGAACTCTAAACCAATTGGAAAGAGAAAAAGAAGATGCTGAAAAATTAGAAACGATTATAGATGAAATAAAGGAAAATGAATTACTACTTCGATTTCGTACCGTCTTTGATTTAGAAGCTGAAATAGAATCGCGAAGAGATGTTGTTGAGAAATATACCGGTGAATTGATTAAACTAGAAAAAGAACAAGAAAAAAGAAGCAACGAAATTAAAGAAAATCAAAAAGAGTTCGAGGATGTTGAGAATACCATTACTGTATCTGGTGGAGACAAAGCCCGTGAATTACAAGAAGAACTGGACAAAACTAGAGTGGCTCATGCATTAGCTGAAAGAAATGCAGAAAAGGCCCGTGAAGAATTAGAATTATTAGAAAGTGGCCGTAAAATCTTGAATGAAGATTACAACGAATCATCAAAAGATTTAAAGAAATTGACACATGATTTAGATAAAGCAACCAAAAAAGTCAAAAAACTTGAAAGTCAAGTTTCAGCAAAAGTAACTAGGTTGAATGAACTAGAGGGTGCTGCTGCGAATAATTCTGAAGCTGTTACAACACAAAGAGATGAATTAGAAAGCCTAAGGAAAGATGCAGGAGAGCTAGAGATGCAGAAACATAGGCTTGAAGGTGAGAAGGAACAACTCGAAATTCAATTAACAAGTGCTGAAGAACAGATTGTGCGATCAAAACAATGGTTAGAATCTGTAAAAACTGATGCCAAAGAGGCTGATTTCCAACTTAAGGATTTGGAAGTTGGAAATGAATCAGCTTCGAAAAATTTAGATAACATAAAAACCAAACATAATAATGTTCTTAGGACCATAGAATCACATCAAAAGAGATTATCAGAACTAGAGACTAAACTCAGAAATGATTCTATGCAATTAGCTTCGCAAGAGGCTGCACAAAGAGCTAGAGAAGAATTTGGTGGATATACAAAAGGCGTCAAAGCACTTTTACAATGCCGAGACGAAAGAAAATTGAAAGGCATAATTGGCACTATTGCTGAATTAGGAAGGGTTGATGAAAAGTATGCAACAGCCTTAGAAGTTGCTGCTGGAGCTAGGTTACAATCCATTGTAACTGAAGATGATGACGCTGCAGCTACTGCTATTGACTTCTTAAAACGAAACAATGTTGGACGAGTGCGTTTCTTGCCCCTTAACAAAGTTCATTCATACAAACCGAGTGCACATGCGCTCTTGGTATCAAAAAAAGAAGGTGCAATGGGTTTTGCACAAGATTTAGTTAAATTTGATTCCCGCTACAAAGATGTTTTCGGTAATGTTTTCGGAGATACTGTCATAATGGAAACTTTAGGAAAAGCTAGAGAACACCTGGGCACAAGCCGAATGGTTACACTTGAAGGTGAATTATTGGAAAGCGGAGGGGCCTTAGTAGGAGGATCAGCCCCAAGAATTGGAATTCATTTTGGTACTTCTGAAAGAGATAATATAGATGAATTAACTGACAATATCAGAAAGCTGGAAACTGAAAAATTACAATTGTCTTCACAACTTGGAGAATTACTAGAAGAAGCTGGTCAATTGGCCACAGTTAGACAAGAATTAGAAGGCGAAAGAGCTGCATTCCAAACTAGAGTTACGGATTATGATGGAAGAGCTGGAGAAGTCAAAAAACGACTTGATGAAGCTGATGATGCTGTGAAAATCCGTGAAGGTGTTATGGAGGCCTTACAAGGTGAAATTCTAGAGAGAATAGGCTTGTTAGAGACTTTAGAAAAAGATATTGAAAAAGTGGCAAAGCACATTGGAAAATCTACTCAAGATTTACAAGCCGTAGCAGGTGGGAAAACCTCCAAAGTTATTAGTGAATTACAGATTAGCTTAGATGAAATTCGTGAAGAATTTTCCACAGAACAAGCCAGTTTAGCTTCATTGACTGCCAAATTAGATGCAACGAAAACTGAAGTTGGCCGTCTCAAAGGGGAGTTAGAACTTAATCAAAATGAACAAAAAGAACTACAAGAAACTCGCAAAACAGAATCAAGTAATGCGAAAACTTTAGAAAAGAAATTAAAGTCTCTAAGAAAAGAAGAAGATGTAAAATTCAAAGAATTAAAAGGTTTAAGAGACCAACGCGACAAATTACGTGATTTATTAACTAATTTAAGGACTGAATTAGCTTCTAAACAGGAATTACGTAGAAGTCGCAAACATGCAATGAATGATCTGAAAGTTGAAATGGCAATCAGAGAACCAAAATTAGTTGAGGCCCAAAGTCGTATTCCTGAAGAGACAAAGAAACCTCAAACTGTACCAAGTCGAGAAAAATTAGAATCCAGTAAAGAAATATTAGATAGGAACCGAAATAGACTTGGAAATGTGAATATGTTGTCTTTAGAGCATTATAGACTGGAAGCTGAAAGATTTGATGAAATTAAAAAGCATAGAAAACAGTTGAAAGAAGAAGTTCGACGTCTAGACAATCTTGAAAAGAAGATATCTGATAAAAAAGAGTCGAAATTCATGGGAGTCTACAACAGCATCAGTGAAAGTTTCAAAACATCTTTCAAGGAAATAACTGGTGGTGGAGAAGCATGGCTTGTATTAGAAAATGAAAAATCTCCGTTCGAGGGTGGTGTTACAATTAAGGCTCGGATGCCACGTAAGAAATTGTACCCTGTAGAAGCACTGTCGGGAGGAGAAAAATCATTAGTTTCAATGGCTTTCATATTTGCTATTCAAGGATATGATCCAAGCCCATTCTATCTATTAGATGAACCTGACCAGAATTTAGACGGTGTAAATACCGAACATATTGGAAGGGCGATTGCATTGCAATCAAACTTTGCCCAATTCCTAGTTGTTAGTCTGCATCACGCCGCTCTAAGAGAATCTGATAACGTCATTGGTGTATTCATGGGTGATGATGGTGTATCACGTCTACATCAAATTATAGATGTTGATACTTTCTTGTCATCGTTACCTGTTGAAGCGGAGGTAGGGGCTTGAGTCAGGTCGTTAATCACTTACTTTTCCATAAGGCAATGATTGGGATTGATTCAGAAAAAATCGACCAATATATCGAACTTGCTTCAGGAGCAAGCACTACCGCTGAAGTTTCTACAATAGAAGATCCATTCACTCGAAGCGTAACACTTCTTTTCATGCTGGTGAAAGAACATGGTTTGGATCCATGGTCTTTAGATCTTAAACATATGATTCATGAATATCAAAGATATGCTGTAAAAAGTGATGATTTAGATTTACCTTTAGCTGGCTCTGTATTAGGCTGGGCTTGGGACGTTCTAAAACTTAGAGCGACAGGCGCTATTGAAGCTACGGAACCTATACCTGAACCGCAACCTGAATGGATTGACTTTGACTTTGGATGGGAACCAACTTATGCTGAACAATTGGAAGATTCTTCTGAACCTCCTATTGAGGAAAGTGTGCTTTTTCAAGGAGAAAGACGCGTTACTTTGATGGAATTAGTCGGAGCGCTAGAAGATGCACGCAATTTGGAAAGTGAACGTAAAGCCAGATTAGAAAGAAGAAAACAATTAAGAGAAGCACGCGAATCGGTGTTAACTGAAGTTGCAGAAAGATTAGGGGAAAAATTACATTATGATGATCCAAGCCAATACAAAGAAAAAGTATGGCAAAAAATCAATGAATTAAATGGAAAACCAATACCAATTAGTGATCTCCTAGATAGGCCTGAAAAGGCAAGTGTAGTTCGTACCTTTGTAGGTTCATTATTCTTAGCCCGTGAAGGGCGAATCGATATTATTCAAAAGGACTTAGAAAGCCACAGTATTTATGTTAAAAATTTGGAGAGTGCTGGATGAACGAATTAATGGCAGTTGAAGCTGCATTATTCTCAGGTGGAAAAGCCCTAGACGCAACCGAAGTTGCTGAAGCAACAGGCCTTTCAAGAAACAAAGCACTTGGAGCACTGGATTCCTTGGTTGAACTTTACAAAACTCGAGAAGGTGCGCTAGAAATTGTAAAATTAGGACATAAATATGCCTTGCAGCTAAAAACTGAGGCTGTAGAATATGGTAGAAGATTGGCTCCGCAAGAAATACCCTCTTATCTTCTAAGAACTTTGGCATTAATAGCTCACGAACAACCTATGCTTCAGAAGGAATTAAAACATAAATTAGGTGACAAAGTATACGAACACGTTAGAGAATTAGTAGAACTGGGAATGATACAACGTGACAGGAAAGGAAGAAGTTTTGAATTAAGTGTAACTCAAGCATTTATGGAATATTTTGGAATAAATGCTGATAATCAGAATGAGCTTAAGACTTATTTGGAACAAGCTTTGACCAGTTAATGAACGGACCTGGACTACTTGAATTAGTTGTTATTTTATTTTTAGCATGGGCGTTTTTAGGTCCTCAGAAAATGATGGAAGGTGCAAGATCCCTTGGAAAAGCATATCGTGAATTTAGAGGATATGCAACATCTGCACCCTTGGGAAGCGATGATGTTACAGAAAAAGAAAAGATTCGTTCGTCTGCTGAAAAACTAGGTATTGATACTGCGGGAATGAATCAAAACGAAATTAAAACCGCAATTTTAGAAAGATTGTCCAACGAATAAACCATAATGTCTTAGACATTATATGTCGTAAGTTTGATATAGTTAGCCTTGTCCAGTGCCACTATGAATCCGGTAAAGGCAGTAGCATTGGCTATAATATTTTTTCTGTCGGCTATTGCTCCAGGAATAAATGTTGAAGCTGCAAATGACGCAAGAACTGATACCGATACTGGATACTTAAGCGAAAAATGGCATACGGGTTTGGGGACTGGAATTGGTTCTCTAAATTCGATTAAAAGTGCTGATATCGACAATGATGGAGAAGACGAACTAATTTTTGGGAATTCTCAAGGATATGTTCACGTTCTAGACTGGGATGCTAACAATGATGGTTGGTATGAAACATTCCAAACAGTTGACATGGGCGGTCCTGTTAAAGGAATGGAAATTGCCCAAATAGATGACGATGAGCAATTAGAAATTGCTATTGGTTACAATTGGAATTCAGATTCTGGTAAAGTAAAAATTATTGACGGAATCTCACTACTTGCCGAAGCAAATTGGTCTTCGGGTGTTTCTTGGTCACATACACAATGGACTGAAGGATGGCCATATGGTTTAGCCATGGGTGATCTTGACGGTGACAACAAAACCGAATTAGCAATGAGCGGTGATCGTGGATTCTTATGGGTTGTTGACACCGATAAGCCCGAAATTTATGTTGGCCGAGACATTACCTATGATGAAGCTGAGTGGTATGTTGATGTTGGGGCAAAAACAAGTGGTAGCACCTTAGAAAATACATGGGGACTGACTTTTGGGCAGTTCGATGAAGATGAAGCCCTCGAAGTTGCTGTAGGAAGTAAACAAGGTTGGATTGCAGTCTTTGATGGTGAAACTGAAGAACTTCAGTGGAAATATGATATGGATGGTAGTAGTGGTGCTGACAGTCTCTGCTACAGCTTAATTTCAGCCGATCTAGACAGTAATGGTATTGATGAATTAGTTGTTCCCCAGCAGAATAAATTGACTGTATTTGTTGATGGAGACAGAGATGTAAGAATTGAAGATACTAGCGTCAAAAGCGGTTATGGTTTAGCCAATGAAGATTTATTTGGAGATGAGAACGAAGAATTAATTGTTGCAGATGGTAGTGGTAACATCAGAATAATGGGATTAGTTGGTTCAAGTTTGACTACTTACCAAGAATGGAGCGGTGGCTACCCTATGAACGCCGGTGGTGGAGTAACTGTCTCAATGAATGGACATGACAATCCTTGGGTTGTACATGGCGGAGATGCAGGAGTAATACGTGCTTGGGAGATTACGTCACAAAGTAATCATGAACTGGCATGGACGAGTGAAGCTGGTGAAAATGATAATTTACTCTACAGTTTAGAAGGTGGGAAAAGCTATGGAGTGGCTATGGGTAACTTAGATGATGATGATAACTTGGAGATTGTTGTCGGTTCAGGTTCTGGAAGAGTTTATGTTTTTGATGGAAATACTCATGAAACACAATGGGTAAGTCCTGTTCTCGACAAACTGCCGATTGGTGTGGCTATAGGGGACCTCAATAATAATGGAGATAATGAAATTGCAATTACTACGGGATTACCTGCTGAACCGAAAGGTGAAGATGGAAATGGTGGAGAAGGATATTTCTATGTATTTGAGAAAAATGGAAATGACTTTACTCAGGCCTTCAAAAGTGATGATATTGATGCTGCGTTTGGTCTAACTATTTCAGAGCTGGATGGATCAACGTATCCTGAAATTGGAATCGGTACAGGCTACTTAGAAATCATCTCAGCAACTGCAGGAACTACCGAACTTCATGGTGCAGTCAAAATTTGGGGATATGGAGGTTCTAGTTATTCACAGGAATGGACATCAGGAAATATTGGCCAGATTGTTGGAGGAATTGGAAGTGGTGATCCTGATGATGACGGTGATAATGAACTTGTGATTGGGACTAGTGGAGATGACAGAGAAAGCACTGAAGAAAATGCTGAAGTCAGAGTGTATCAACGCACAGGAAGCAGTTATTCCTTAGACGGTTCTGTGATTGACCCAGGAAGATTCAAGGCATATGGAATTGCCGTTGGAGATGTTAATGATGATGGACAAGAAGAGATTATTGTAGGAACTGCTAAAAAAGGGGAAAATAAACCCAGATTAGTCATTTATGATGGTAGCACTCACGCTGAAGAATATTCTAAATCTGTAGATAGTAATTCCGTTTGGGGAATTGCCACTGGCGATTTTGATAGTGATGGAGAACCTGAGCTGATATATGGTACTTCTGGAGGAGAGTTGTTCATTTACGACGGTATAGAACCTAGTTCTTTTGAAGCCAAAACTAGCGCTTTATCTGGAAACACAGGACACTATGGTGGAATTGTAATCGGAAATGTGGACAATGAAGGTGCTATGGAAATGGCAGTTGGAAGTGAAGCTTACTTGTGGTTATTTACCACAGAAGGACAGACAAACAAGCCTGATTTAGCAATTGAAGGAAGTGAAATGACATACTTACCTGAAAATCCAGACGAAGATGAAGATATTGTGATTAATATGAGCATCGTAAATTATGGCGGTGCTGACACTCAAAGATGGAGGGTAAAGGTCTACGATGGCGATCCTGATGCAGGTGGCAAAAAGATAACTGAATTCAGTTGTGATACAACCGAAGAAGACCAACGTGAAGGATGCAAAGCTCTCAGTAGTGGCGAATCTGCATTTTTTGAAGTAACTTGGTACGGTATTCAAACGACTCCGGGTTACCATGAAATTTATGGATTAGCAGAAGATACAAATCAGCCTAGACAGGAAACCCGATTCGGTAACAATAAAGATTTTACAACAATTGAAATTGAAGAAATACCCAATGATAAACCTGTTATTTCAGCCTCTGTTGACAAGACAATTCTGTGGGTCGATGAATCGGCCCGTATTGATGCCGGTAATTCATACGATAATGAAACCACGGATGGCGACCTTGATCGAGCTGATGGTGATGCTGATTTAACTTATAGATATTATTTCGATGATGGATGGACTTCTTGGGTGGGGGACTACACATGGGATGTAAGTTTTTCAACACCTGGTGACAAAGAAGTCATTGTTGTGACAAGGGATGAACGCAGAAAGGAATCTGATGAGAAAATTATAGCCATACAAGTTAAAGCAAATACTCAACCCGTAGCTGTGCTAAACGCCAATGTAACTGATGCTCCAGAAGGCAGTTTCATTACTTTTGATGTAAGTGACTCTTATGACCCTGATAATCGTGCAGAACTTGAATACCGTTTCAGTTTTGGAGATAATGTTTATTCTGATTGGGTCAAAGAGGGGCAAACTGTTCGACTTTACCGTAACGCGTTCTTTACTGGGGCCAATGGGGGAGAATTACAACAAGATAGTGGTGAAGAAGTATTAAGAGATAATTTTGGAATTATGCGTGTTTTCAGACTGATGAATGATTCATCTGGACTTTACTTGTTAGAAGTTATAAACAGTCAAATAACAACTAATGGATACAATTATTCTTTGCCGGCACTAACTGAAACGAAAACGTATAGTGCACAATTAATGGCTCGTGAATTATCTGAGAGTGGCACTGATGATGTTCTAGCAAGTAGTTGGTCTAGTTCATTACCAATCACAATTTACAAACCTGAGAATGAGCCACCTGTCGCAATGGCTCAAGCTGGAATTTTCATTAATGGTGTTGGCATTTTCAGTGACGTTCTCAAGGGCGCCAAGACTGGTGATGAAATCACCTATTCTGGAGCGGAATCGATTGATCCTGATGGCGATGACACTAAACTTACATATTCTTGGAGAATACTTGATTCTCAAGCCAATCAGATTGATCTTCTTGGAGATAAAGAAAAAAGAGTTTTCATAAAAATATACAATGAGCCTGGAACATACACTGCTATTTTGACCGTAACTGATGAACGATTTGGAGAAGATACATGGCAAATTACTGTTACTGTCAGTATAGGGGACAACTATGGCGATGGTGGAAAGGATGAAGAAGGATATGAAAATACTATGCTACTAGCGGTAGCTGGTGCTATTGCTGCTATCGGAATTATTGGAGGTTTAGTGGGTAATAAACTTGGCATATTTGGTGGAAATGATTCTGAAGATATCTTTGAAGATTTTACACCAGGTCCATTATAACAACTGCACAGAGACCAATCCAAGTTGGTTGTCCGATGTGTCAATCTCAATTTGTAATTCGTGAATGAGACTCTCTTTAGGTAATTTAGAACTGGATGGCAAATGCCATGTCATGGGAATTTTGAATGTTACTCCCGATAGTTTCTATGATGGTGGATGGCACTTTGATTCAGTTAGTACTCAAAAAAGAGTAGAAGAAATGATTGCTGAAGGAGCTGAAATCATTGATATCGGGGGAGAATCGACTAGGCCTGGTTCAAAATCGGTAAGTATTGAAGAAGAATTGGAAAGAGTAATTCCTGCGATAGAATTTATAAGAAAGATTTCAGATATTCCAATATCGATTGATACACAAAAAGCTGAAGTTGCCAGAAAAGCGGTTGAAGCCGGAGCTTGTGTTGTAAATGATGTTGGTGGATTACGAAATAATGACATGATTTCTACAATTGCTGAACTGCAAATACCGGTGATAATCATGCATATGCAAGGAACTCCCGAAAACATGCAAAAGAATCCTCAGTATGATGATACTGTGCAAGATATCAAGGATTGGCTTGAAGGACGAATAAAAGCTGCGGAAATGGCCGGAATTAAGCGTTCTAATGTGATTGTTGACCCTGGAATTGGTTTTGGTAAAAATTTGAAGCACAATTTGGAGATTTTAGGTGGTTTAAGTGAACTCAAAGATATGGCTGGTGGGGTATTGCTAGGAGCAAGTCGGAAATCATTCATTGGATTCCTGACGGGAGCTGAAGATAGTGATCGTTTGACAGGTAGTCTAGCTGCTGCAATGATGGGAGCTACAGCTGGTGTAGACCTAGTTAGAGTGCACGACATTAAAGAAACCAGGAAGGCAATCGATACTATCAATGCGTTGAATTGAATATTATCTATTCGGGTTCTTCTTCAATTATTGCGATAATAGTCGCGGTTTCTTCGTACTCATAATCCCAAACCGTTACTATAACGGATAGTTCATCACCTATTTCATAGTCGATACCTTCATCATATTCCGCAAAATAAAAGCACTCATCTATGGGCAGACTTTCCGCGGAAACGCCATTTATTAGCCAAGTTGCTATTCCATCAATTTCATCACCATCTTCATCATAAATATTAAAATCTAAACAAACATAATCTGTTTCATTTGTCACAAACTCACCAGCAAAACCTAGATGATATATCACAGGTGCATGATTTATTGGCGTTCCAACACAGACCCCATTCACGATTAGGTCACCTATAGTATCAGAATCGTTATCGTCACATTGCGACCCGTCTGGAGGTGCGTCTTCATCGATAGACCCATCACAGTCATTGTCGGCTCCATCTGCATATATGTTCCCCCAATCTTGAGCACCAGGATGGATGTTTGAGTCGTTATCATTACAGTCAACGTCAGCTGCGTAACCGTCATCATCCCTATCATCGTAATTGTCATCACCGTCACCATCTTCTGGTTCAGGACAATCTGAGCTTACTCCAGTGACCCAATCCACATCATCACTCGATAGACCCAGTATTGCTATTGTTTCATTATCCATGTCATTTGCGTTCCATCGATAATAATCGGCAACCAAATGTATCAATTGTGCACTAGAGGCCCCATCATCATCTTCAGCAATGAAGGCAAAGGTGCGATGCATTATCAAATAACATCTATCGTCGTCATCACCGGACGTAAGCTGTTGTCTTTCAAAATCCCAACCTTCATTCAATGACATTGAAAGGGCTCCAGGGAAATAGTCAGAATCCAAGGTTGAATCAATGATAGTTCCACTGTCAGAACCTACGGTTTCGTCTATCTGCATATCTAAATCCATATCAAAACCTGCAAATGCGATATTACCGTCCGTATCTACTGCAGACCAACTAACATACACATATTTAGTGTAAACCATATCATCATCAGACCAAAGAAAATCGTCATCATCCATCCATATTCCAGCAGTAACCAACGGTGGTTGATTCGTAGAATTGTCTGTTGAAACTGGATCAATAGTACCTTGATCGTCATCATTTTCTTGCAGCTCAAGTTCATCATCCCCAAAACCAAGGCATCCTGAGGAGGCTAAAATCAAAGCAATAGCAAAAGCTAAAAGTGGTTTCTGGCCCATATTACCAAATTGTAAACTGGGCTTAAAACTGTATCATATGCCACTAAGCAGTCTGGATTGTAGTGACTTTAGTTCCTATTTCGGAAGTAGTGGGGCCTAATTCAACACCAAGATAAACGATGGTGATAGTGACTGTATATTCGATATGCAAGGGTTCTCCCTTGTCGATCTTGTCCTTGGTAACTGGATCAAGATTATTCAACTCGAATTTATCATATGTCATCTCACCACTTCCTAGAGTATACTCAAAAGTGAAATCGTCCTCTGTAGTCGGATCTGATTCCTGGATTTTGAGGTGGATCTGAGTGTCAATACTCTT
>LWDU01035218.1_pt1 | contig 28427 bp, 23 predicted proteins | sample 727161 | NCBI WGS metagenome assembly LWDU01 (sample SAMN04566230, study PRJNA314399) | hydrothermal vent metagenome | isolation source: deep sea hydrothermal plume seawater | place: Mexico: Gulf of California, Guaymas Basin | collected 2004-07-11
CGTACAATGAATCAGAGGAAGGTACAAAACCTGAGATTAGCGGGCTAGACTGGAGCAACAATGAGCAGAAAAGTGTCTCTTAGAATTTAGTGTCAGTGGTGCCAAATGAGCTGACGACGTACACTCGCAGGTGAACCACCCAGTACCAGCAGTGCTTGTGAAGACTCGCTGCTCAATTGATCGTCCATCCACTGTTGGACAGCTTCTGTGGAAGGTTGTGCGACCTGCACCTCGCGTTTCGTCAACTCGCTCAATGTGTACGCCACATGTCTGGCCTGGACATCAACCCCATAGCAATAGTTTAGACCCAACTGGAACACAAACAAGCCGCCGCAAAGAAACATATTCGGGAATCCATGTGCCATTAAGCCATGCATCATTCGCATACCGTCATCCCAGTGATCATAGATCGACTCTCCATCTACACCATAGATGGGGAAGCCGATTCGTCTCTGGCGCACTATTCTGCTATGCCCCTGCCCCGGTAAATCCCACATGCTGCAGTGCAGAGTTGAAATTAAAGTCACGATGATTGAATAATTCTGTAGCACCTGTGTTTAATAGAACATGAACGAATTAACCGCCATCGCACTCTGCCGTGATCGAGATCCAAGAGGATTTGAGTTCCTGGTCAAACAGTACCGCCGTGAAGCCTACTATCATGCCGTTGGCTTTCTCGGCAATTCTTCAGAAGCGGAAGACGCCTGTCAGGAATCCTTTGCCCGCGCATACGCCAGCATACCGAGACTCAAATCGCTGGTGGCCTTTTATCCCTGGTTTTACCAGATTCTCAGAAATGGTTGCCTGAATCGTATTCGTGCAAGGCGCCAGCATGAGGAAGTAACAGATGTGGAAGACGCAAAAAATGATCCACAGCTGGTAGTTGAAGGAGATGACAATAAACGCGATGTCTGGTCAGCACTTGAGCAGCTAAAACCGGAATTCAGAGAAATATTGATCCTGAAACATATTCACGAATCATCTTACGCTGATATCAGCGAATTATTGGACATCCCGCGCGGCACGGTCATGAGTCGTCTATACCACGCCAGACGTGCATTCCAACATGTGTACGTAAAGGCAAAATATCAAGGAGAACCCCAATGAGTACTTGTGATGAATACAAACCGCTTCTCTCCGGATTACTGGATGGCGAACTGACCCCAGAAGAAGTCAGCAAGGTGAATGAGCACCTTATTCGCTGCAGTGCCTGTCGTGGTGAATATGAAGAGCTGCAAAAAGAAACGTCGCAACTTAATTCACTTTCCATTCGCGAACCACAGGATGAGGCACTGGAGGCGTTCTGGCGATTACCTTATGGAAAGATGGTGCGTAACTCGGGGCTATTCCTCATGATTGGGGGATACCTTAGCTTTTTGTGTTACGGCCTATTTGAGTTTTTTACCGATGATAGTGAAATGCTGTTTGGCAAGTTTTCTGTCGCTGCAATGGTGATTGGAAGCGTTGTAGTCTTTGGTATCGTTATTATAGAGCGCGTGATCAGCTACAAAACAGATCCATATAAGGAGGTAGAACGATGATAGTCACAACAACAGAAGCAATTGAAGGTAAGAAGATTATTAAAAGCCTTGGCCTTGCCAGAGGAAACACCATTCGTGCAAGACATGTAGGACGTGACATCATGGCCGCACTCCGAACTCTTGTTGGTGGTGAAGTCATGGAGTATACAAAGCTCCTGGCAGAAACGAGGGAACAAGCACTGGATCGAATGATCGCTGAAGCACAGCGACTTGGTGCCAATGCGGTGGTGGCAACTCGCTTTAGCACTTCAGTCGTGCTGGGTGGTGCTGCTGAATTACTGGCTTATGGTACGGCAGTGGTCATTGAAGACGAATAAACCCTAACTTTACTTGGATGTGCGGAACGAGTAAGTGAAAAGAGAAACCCGGTTCGGGATGGCTTATGGGGACAAGAACCTATATATACCTTATAGGATATTGTCCCCTTAGTGGGTCTATATAGCCCCGCCGAAACTAATAGACTACTTAGTAATCTTTTAAAACCTTGAAAAATACATCATCTATTTGAAAAGCCTCCAAAATCCCCACCAACTTAACAACCTAAAAAGACATCAAAATGTTTGAGGCCCTATATACATGGGGGAGAGGCGCTATGGTCACCTGCGTACCCCTCTGCCTTTAAAACTTTGCCGGGATTTAACAGCTTTTAACAGTCACAGTAGACAAAAGGATGCCTTTGACAGTGAACTGAACAGCTGTAAGCTATTGATATAGCGTAGCTGACTCAGGTAGTTGGTGCTGGGGAACGGAAGTGATTCCACCTCTGGCCACCATGTTTAAAGGGTTCATTAAATTCTTGTAACAGAAGATGGTTGAATGTAACTGCCAATGTAACCATTTTTTCAAAAAAGCCACTAGTCATTTCCAGCTAAGCCGCACCCCACCCCCATGGTGCCCCCCACTTTCAGTTTTGGGACTCCTGCTATTAGGTAGTATTACTAATGTGGACGGGTGAAGTGAATATGGAGCTATCTATGCACGTCTGCTTGGCTCAGGCACCTACGGGCAGGAACTCTATGCAGAATAGTGTCTCTTAAGATGCACTGTCAATGGTCCCAAATGGGCTGACGACGTACACTTACGGAAAGCCAAGCGCTACCAACTCGGTTACCTCGTCCTGCCGGCCCAGGGCTACCACCACATATTGTTTGCCTTGCCATACATAGGTCATCGGCGAACCAGTGGGCCGTCCGCCTAACGATACTGCCCGTAACAAATTGCCATTGCTTTTGTTCAGGACATTCAATGTGTTCAGCGCACTGTTTTTGTAGAACAGCAGATCACCGGCAATCATGGAGGCGGAATTACCTATGACCGATTGATCTGCGTCACCAGCCTTCTGCCAGAGCAGTTTCCCGACATTCATGTCATAGGCTGTAATAGCTGATCCGAGACCCGTATAAGGTGACCCGCTGGACGGACCATAGATCGGACTAGGAAATACGTAGAAAAAATCGGCTTCATTGCCTTGCTGTAAGCGTACTACATAGGTCAGCGGTCCGAAGCCGTTTACATACAGAATCTGGGTAGTAGGGTCATAGGAGGCTCCACCCCAGTTCGCACCGCCACCTTCCCCAGGCGTTACGACCAATCCTTTCGTGGAAGGTGGTGTATAGAGCGGTCCCACGTCGTAGTCTTCTATAGAGGCAGGGTCGATAAAGTCTTCACGCACCACACCTTGGCGAACGAACGGTGGTGGTTTGGTGGGTATGGGTTGAGTGGGTGACGAGACTTCGCCTGGCACATCCGATTGTGGTACTGGTGTTTCGACGATAGGCCACACCGGCACGCCGGTTTCACGATTCAACACATAAACAAAACCTTGTTTGCTAACTTGGGCGAGTGCCTTTACAGCTTCGCCATCCACGGTGATATCTAAGAGGTTGGGTGCGGCAGGTAAGTCGTAATCCCAAATGTCATGATGTACGGTCTGATAATGCCACTGGCGTGCTCCTGTGCGGCAATCCAATGCCACGACGCTATTGGCGAACAAATTGTCACCAGGCCGACGCCCTCCATAATAGTTGTTTGTGGGGCAACTAACGGGCAGGTATACCATGCCAAGTTCTTCGTCTGCGCTCATAGGCGCCCAGACGTTGGTATTGCCATTAAACTGCCAGGAATCGTTGTCCCAGGTATCGATGCCATATTCACCCTCACGAGGGACGGTGTGGAAAGTCCACAACGACTCGCCGGTGTTTAAATCAAAACCGCGCACGTCACCCGGGGGTGATGGAGGCAACACCTCACCATCATGCACCTGTATGCCCAGTACCAACACATCGCCACACACAATACCGGGGGAGGAGTTGCCAAGTTGAGTCACAGCACCGACCAAATCCGGTACGTCGGGTTGATTGTGCGCATTATTGAGGATGATTGTGCTCTGGTTCAGACGGGGCACATCGGTCAGCAGGTTCACGCTGCCGTTACCCAGTGCACCAAAGGATTCAATAGGTTTGCCCGTTACCGCATCCAGTGCGATCAGGCGCGCATCACCGGTTGCAATGTGAATCTTTTTCCCCTGTCTGTCTTCGTGATATGAAACACCACGATGTAAAAAACCATTGTTGGGCGGGCGAGCAAATTGATAAGACTGCGGATCATATACCCACAAAGTGTTGCCTGTGGCAGCATCAATAGCAGCCACCTGGCTGAACGACGTGCTGGTGTACAACACCCCGTCTATCATCAGTGGAGTCGCTTCGAATACAGAGTTTTGAACTACGCTGATGTCATTGTCCGGTGAACGCCAGCGCCATAACACTTCTAGGTCACCCACATTGTCCTCATTAATCTGGTTCAGAGAAGAATACTTGTTGCTGGATAGGTTGCCAGCATAGCTTGGCCACTCGCCGTTGTCGGTGCCCGTGACCAGGACATCGCGATCGGCAACCACTTCGATGCGGGTAGAGACGGTGACGCTATCGGCAAGACCGTCACTCAGTGTCAGCTCGATCTGGTAGGTACCCGGCAGGACCGGCGTAATGTAGACGGTATCACCTATGCCCTCGATCAGCGCCTGGCTGCCATCGGGAGCTTGCACCAATTCCCAGTCAAGAGCGGTTCGGTCATCGTCCGGGTCGTGACTGCCTCCCGCCCAGAGAGTGACCCTGCTGTTGGCGGCAGCCACCTGATCCGGATTGATGGCAGCAATTGGCGCCGTGTTACCGGTTTCTGTACGGGGTGGCAGTGCTTCGCGGATCAAGCCAGCAAAAGTCGCTGAATTAAAATTCTGGGGTGGGTTGGTGACGTGATAGTTATTTCCAGACCGCACTGTGCTGCCGTCGCCGTTGCGACGATAATTACTAAAGCGCAAAATAACCAGATCATCTTCAGGGTACACGGCGATCATCTGCCCCTGTACGCCTAAGGCGGTGAAGCCGTCGGGCTCGGCGGGCCACCAATAGTAACCATAGTTACCACCGCGAGCGGCTACCGTACTTTCGTTGATCCAGGCTTCGTCCACGACCTGATTGCCGTCCCATTCACCGTTCCGCGCAAAGAGCAAACCAAAACGTGCGAAATCTCGGGGGGTTGCATCGAGACAACAATAAGTGAGTACATTGCCCGCTGCGTCTGTCCACCACTCACCGGAAAAGCCGATGGCATCACCGATTGCGATTGGCAGGTAATAGCTGGCGGAGACGCCGGTTGCAGCTTGCACCAGTTCACCGGCGATCATCACATCGGAATTGGAATAGGTGTACAGCTTTTCCCCGGGGCTGCCAACTAACGGTCGAGCCAGCGATAACGCCAACTGATCGTCCGCGTTGTAGAGGTCAGAACCGTCCGGAATGCCATCACCATCTGGATCTCCGATCAATTCCAGTGCAGTGCGCATAGTGAGGAGGTGAGTAACCGTAATGTCGGCTTTGGCAGTGCCGGCCCAGGTGGGGATGTAGTCTGCCATGGACTGATCTATTCCTGCGATCTCTCCTCGGCTTGCTGCAGCACCGACTAGTGCGCTGGTGAAACTCTTTGCGATCGACCAACTGGTCACCAGGTCATCTCTGTCTTTACCGACGCTATAGCGTTCAGCCACTAGGTAACCATTCTTGATGATCAACACAGCACCCGTGTCATTGCCCTCGGCGAACGCATAATCAAGCGCTTCATCGACGTCTGTAGCGCATAAACCCTGGGATTCGGGCGAGCTGGTCTGCCAGTCGCCATTTGGGAAAACCACCGAGAAAGGCCCAGAAGCGGGTGAACATACGGGCGTACCGGTAGAGGGTGGCGGCGTACTCGGCGGGGAAGGTGTCTGGCTATTTCCGCCACCTCCGCCACCGCAGGCGACGATTAAACAACTTACCACCGCAATCAGTAGATATCGTGACCATACCATCACATTGCGCATTGTTTGATTAAGCATCTTTGCTTATCTCTTCGTTCAATTGTTAAGTTTAGGTTTAAAGGCCATAAAGATATTGCCTGGCATGCCAGTGTGGGTTGCATAACCAGAATTCACGAACAATAACCCATTGGCTGCGACTATAGATGCATTATCAATGGCACCGCCGTAACCTTTTACACCATTGATGCTGGAAAAATATTTAACCGTGTCGTATTCAAACAACACTTTTCCGGTCTGTGCATCGAACGCCCTTAGCATACCATCACATCAATAACGGTGACAGCACCGGATAGGCCCCGGTTACCCCAGCAATTCTTAACCGCTCGGCGCCCAGGCGGACAAGCCGGGTCAATGAAATGCGACCATAACACTTCTCCTGTGACAGGATCGAGCGAGTGCAGTCCAGATCGCTGCTCGGCCTGCTGGTGAAATGGCGTGGTACGATTCACTGGTACGAAAAGCTGTCTACCGTTGTAGGCCATACCCCAGTGAATACCTCCCAGTGCCGAGCCTAGGCCAAAATCCTGGCGCCATACCAGTTCGCCTTCCCGATCCAAGTCAAGGGCCCACACGGTGCCACTTTTTTGACCTGCCAGTAACAAGTCAGTACCGTTAACTTGGGGCGCGATAATCATGGAAGCGCCGAAATCCACGTCCCGATATACTGTATCTTTATCCTTAGCGCAGTTTAATGATCGCTCCTTACCAAAACAGCGTTCGAGATAAATGTCATTCGCAGTGGCCTGAAAAGACCAACGGATACTGCCATCAGCGAGGTCCAAGGCCAACACCGCATCGGTGTGTTTGTGGGCGGGTTCAGAAGTCGCTTCCCCGGTGCCGATATAGAGTAAGCCACGTTTTTCATCGATGGCAGGAGAGGTCCAGACCGGCGCGCCTGAAGGTCCCCAAATGGCTTGCCCATCGCCTCGATCACGAACCGGCTTTGCGTCGGGCAACGTGTTGCTGGTCCAAATCTTAGCGCCCGTGGCAGCATCTAAAGCAACCACTGTGCCGTGGGATTTACAACAAAGGTACCGATTGTCATTCGCAATCGAAATCTCGTATTGAGACACCGGCGCATAGACACGATTACCATGAAAGATAGGCGTGCCGGTACCAAGTGACCGTGGATGCTGACCAACAGCCGTTCGCCAAATTAACTCTCCTGTGTCAGCATCAATCGCATGAATCCTGGCCGTCGAATCGCCAAAAAAGACCACCTTTCGGCCATTATCTAGCACGCCGTAACTGGCGCCAGAACGCAGCGGCCGATCACTCTTAAATACCCAGCTCAAACAGGGCCGAGCTGATATATCTATGGCGTAGAGCGAGCGAGCGTCTGCCACAGGTAAGAAGAGCTGGTTACCTACAATGGCGGCCTGGCCACGCATCGTACTAATGTTAGGGAACGCAATCACCCAGGATAGTTCAAGGGAGCTAAAATCACTTGTTGTTAAACCAGCCTGGGCAGCACTTAAGTTTCGATGGTTGTGCTTATTGAAACCAAAATTCCCAACGACAACGTCATTGCCTGGGTTATCCAGCGAGCCCACTTGCACATCAGTCGCCACAGCGTTGGTGCAACTCATTGCATCTTCCCAATGCATTTTGTCAACGTTGCCAGAAGCTGTCAAAGGCGCTAGATAACTCATCAGTGCCCGCCGCTGATTAACGGTTAAGCTGGCACCTTGAGTCTGCATCTTGCCTACGGACAACGCATAGTCAATTGACTCAGTGCTCATAGATTTCAACGATTCGATTGAAGGCGCCTTGCCTGGTGGGTTCGCGTCATGACAGGAGGCACAGTTTTTCTGATAAACCTTTTCCCCTCGGCTCAAATCGGATTTAGCCTTCGCTCGATCTGCCTGGCACAATATGCCACAGGACAATATGAGCACTACAACAAATCGAACAAGATTGAATAGGCTTTCATTATGGGCCGACGACTGTCTTGCACCATCGAAGAACGGGATTGAAGTTTTAAGCCCCATGATTGGTGTCAGTTGATAAATAGACCGCATAGCACTAATGATCGCTATAGGCGCCAACGACACAACTGAATCCAGGCGGCGGCGTAGTTAAGGTAAAGCCAGCAGGGTCACTCCCCTTGGGATGAGACAAAAGCGTGCTTGCAGCCCACAAAGTGAATTGATTCTGTACATTCAGATCCGCACTGGAAAATGGTGGACGAAAATAGTTATTTGCGGGCCAAGCATGCCCATGTGGACCAGTGCATGACACCGTTACCACCTGGTCTTGGGCTGCAAAAAACTCACCGGCGTATTTAGTATCGGGCGCGTAATTGGCAATTGGATTTTCCAAGGGCCAAATATCAGTTGCCCCGCCCCACATGATCAGTACGATGGATTTTTCCATAGGCCTTGGACTTTTTGGTACCCGACCTGGCCCCCAGTTTCCCGAGGCAGGGATGGCACCGGCAAAAAAGTCTGAGTTATACGTCATGATCCGGTTGCTCATAGATCCACCCGCAGAGATGCCACCCACATAAACAGCATCCCGAGCGACGGGCCAACCGCTGGCGGCGCACTGAACGGCTTCACGAATAAAAGTGACATCAGGGCCTTCATTATCAGTGGGGTAATGAGTACTTTCATACCAGGGTTCCCAGGTGCGGCCGTCCATCGTTGTTACGGGCCTACGCGTTTCTGCATAGGGATTGCACGTGCGACCCTCGTTGCTACAGCGCCGATAAGGCGTGAGCACAATCCAGCCGTCCTTCGTCAGTAGGTCCAATCCGGATTGCCGGGTGAAATCAAGCTCCGGCTGCACGGTGCCAGTCAGGGACACAAACACCGGACGTGGCGTACTTAGGTCGTCAGGCAAATGCAGATGAAAACGACGCTTTACTGCACCGGAAACAAAATCTGGATTATCGCCCTCTTCGGGCGTGAAGCTATCGGGACAGGTGCCGACCATTGCTTCCATGGGGTTACTGACGGTTGCTTGGATTGCATTAATAGTCTCTGCAAAAACAGTCGTGGTCATCACCATACTGCAAAGATAGAGCCAAGTGACTAGATTTTTCATTGTTACCTCATGTTCAGCTGAAACTGTTCGATAGCATGGAGTGAGTTAGACCTCCACGTTGGTTTACATTGCTGTGATCGTTTATACTGGCCAATCAGCAGGGTTCAAGCTCACTGCCATTTTTATGTGAACCCTGTGACTCGACTACTTCACCCGCTACTCCAACCGTTACTACAACCGATAGCCTTCTGCGAGCAGGAGCGCCGATAATGCGCCTTTGTAGTACTGAAAAGCGATCCACTGATCTTCTCTGAGAATCTCTCCCACGGGTTCGTCCCACTCTTCCCATAGAAGGGTGATGGCTTGCTTAACCTTTGCCTCCCGACGCGCGCCACTGGCGCGATAGTCTTTGTAGAGAGCCTCTCTTATATCGTTCATAAAATCCTGGAGGCATTTATCGAATAAGACTTGTTGTTCCTCAGTGAGCTGCATAGATTTGCTGGTGTAAAGCACATACTGCTTTTCGGGACTGATCTCTGCGGCGGCGCCAATCGAGAGCAGCGCGAGAAAGAACAGAATCAGGCCAAGGAAGATATTATTCATTGTTATTGCTTCTCCTGAAATGTTTGAAACTGATTTAGTGCTACATTAGCACGAATCTCAACATAATGCTTATTAATGTACATAATGCTTATTTTTATGCATTTTTTCTAGCGGCGGCTTTTTGCGCCAGTAAAATTGCGGGGACGCTTAGTCGGGAGCCCCTGTATTTTTGTTCTTAAGCTGATTATATTCATGGTTGTCACTGAAGCCCTCGAAGAGGAGCGTCGATGCACGCATGGCTCAAGACGATTGTAGGCATTCACCTGCCGGGGTCGAGATGTGTCTGCAGCGCGGTCAGCACTACCCTGATCGCCGTTGATAGTATTCTGACTGGTCTATCCACAGTACCTCACCAACACTGCTCACCAACAAGGTTGTGGGCACCGGCAACTTTGGAGACTATCGAACACGCTGAAGCAAGAAGCAGTTTGTTGCCCTTTCCCACTTTTACAATATTACTCATCTACGAGATCCAGGTTATTTTTTTCTTATAATGTCATATTGACTTTATCCTTGACGTCATACCCTTCGACCAACACTCGCCCTTCTAACGCAGATGAATCGTAGAGTAAGTGCCAGAACAACTCCGCTAGTTATGCCTCCTGATACAGATCCCTGCTGTAGGGCTCAGCATCGCCATCGTAAGTCGGCTGCATCGCCTTGACCATACGTCTGGCTTCTTTCGGCCAATCCTCAGGTGTTGGTTGGGTCTTCCGCACCATCTGTGCTTTTACTCTCTCTGGTAGCTGATCAAAGCAAGGCTGGTACCACAATGTGATTACTGTTCGTAACGATTCTGATGTATTGGCATGGGCGGCATGCAATAATCGAGCATCGCCGATTAACAGATCGCCAGCGCAAACTGGGAGATCTATTTCGTCCGGGCGAGTGGAAAAGGCTGCGTCGTCTGGGTTGTCGATCCGGCTCAACGCTGCGCTGTGGGGACTGCCCAATTGATCATGGAGTGGGTTGTGTTGCCGGTGTGAGCCGGGAATCACCCGCAGGCAACCGTTGACGGGTGTCGTGTCGACCAGGTAGTACATGAAGAACACTTGTTGTGGTACTGGCGACCGTGCATCGGGGTCTTTCCAGGCAAACCAGTCGTAGTGCCAAAAGAGTCTCGGGCTCTGAGGGGGCTTGCTTATAATGTAGCCATCGGTAAAAGTCGGGTTGCTGTAACCAAAAGTCTGAAGACATAACAGCGCGGCGGGTAGCGTAATGAGTTCTGCCAATAACGGATCCGCCATGGTGGATAGCATGATGCCCTGCGATCGTTTTGCATCTTTGTGTCGACAGAGTTCGTCAGTGGTTGTGCGCAGAGCATTTAGCAGATTTTCGGGAACCACCGACGGGAAAAGCTGGCAACCATCTTTAATGAGATCTGACATAGCGAACTATACCCTGATTGCAGAACAACATTATATCAATCTTCATTCGACATTCGACATTCGACATTCGACATTCGCAACCAGTTTGAAAGCAGCCTCCTCGTGTGGATACAACAAGGAGCCATCCGGGTTGAATACATCGTGAAACAACAAGTCGGGCTCGCCTTTCTCAGCACTCCACCCCCACGGGTAGATCGTCTGGGTCTTACCAGATACCAAACCCCAGTTGATGGCCCCAACATTGTGCTTGTGAAAAATTGGCAAACAGTACGGAAAGGTAGAACCGCCACCCCGGGACATGTATTCGGTACAGATCATCGGTCGCTCGTGCCTACCAAGACTCATGATCGTTCGACCCAGTTCTGCTGGAGGTAGATAGGAATGAAACGTAATGATGTCGGAGTTCTCGACACTGAAGTCCCTAAGCGATTTGTACTCCGGTCCGGGATGCCACACGCCAGCAGTGATGGGTTGGCTCAAGCCTTCAACGGTCCTGGCCCACTCAAACACTGCTCGAAGCAGTGGCAAGGTGCGTGCACCTTGCTTATCCTGACCACCGCTTGCATCACCGCTGATGCCGTTGCCAGGTTCGTTGTAGAGGTCCCACGCGACGATTCTCTCATCACTCTTGTAGCGCGCCAATAGTTCTTTTACGTACTGCTCAAGGCGAGGCCATGCATCGGGGTCATTCACAACCTCCACACCAGGAGACTGCACCCAACCGGAGTTGTGAACAAAAGGGATGGGGTCTGGCTGCTGCCCCAGTGCAGATGTCTGCTGCCAGCAGTCATCAAAAAGCACGAACATCGTCTTTATCTCATTCTTGTCTGCAATGTCGAGGTAGATGTCGATACGATCGCAGAAACCCACCGGATCCTGCTGCCACAACAAGTCATGGAGGTAGACCCGCATCATGTTCATACCGAGCTTCTTAGCGTAGCCCAGCTCGCGCTTGATGGTCTCCGGGTCAAAGCTGTCTGCCTGCCACATCTCCAACTGATTGATCGCAGTGCTGGGATTGAAGTTGGCCCCCACAAAAAACGGCTGCTTTTTGTACCAGGCTTCTGCTCGTGATTTTTCCCATTGTTGCATATCGACATCTCCTGCCTGTGTGTGGTCTTGTATGGCCTCGGCTTTGGTAGAACTACACTGCCACGTTGGTTTGCAAATCAACAAACTCACGATAGTGGCCATCAGCGATATCCATCAACTCATCATGACTGCCTTTCTCCCTAACCTCGCCGTCTTTGAGAAAAACGATAGTGTCCGCCTGTCGAATGGTAGAAAGTCGATGAGCAATGATAATCACCAAACGATCCTTTGCCGCCTCGTGGAGCGCCTGTACCAGAAATTTCTCAGTCTCCGGGTCTAATGCCGAAGTGGGCTCATCCAGAATAAGTATCTTACTTTCTCTCAGAAGCCCTCTGGCAATGGAAACTCTTTGCTTCTGGCCTACCGATAGTTTGCTGCTGCCAGTCCCGAGTTTCGTCTCATAGCCTTCTGGCAGAGAAGTAATGAAATCATGAATCCCGGCAATCTTTGCAACGTGTTCGACTTCCTCGAATGCTGCATTGGGTTTCCCAAAACAAATATTCTTCAGGATTGATTCCGAGGATAACTGCGTTTCCTGAAAGACATAGGTGATCTGATCGCGAAGACTCTTCACAGTAAGATCTTTGACATCATGCCTTTCGATCAACACCTGACCTTCAGTTGCCAAGTGATATCGTGGAATTAAATACGCCAGGGAAGTCTTACCCGCACCAGTCGGCCCAACAAACGCGACGATCTGTCCAATGTTTACGCTTAGATTGATCTTATCAAGGGCGCGACGACCATCCGGATAGACCAAACCAACGTTTTCAAATCGAATACCTGACTCGATGGTTCCTAATTCCGTTGCACCTAAGTCTTCCTCTCGAGGCAGGTCCATCAGCGCGAACACCCGACGCATGCCAACGGCATATGCCTGCAAGTGTATCCATAAGGTCGCCAGGCTTATTGCAGGGCCTCGCATCCAACCATAATAGAAAAACAAAGCACCATAGTCACCCGGCGTGAATCTTCCATCAATGACATTGCCAATAATAAACCAGAAAACCAGGGTCACGACTAAGACCTGCGCGAGCCCTGTCACCTGACCAATCAGGATACCGACAACAACCGTACCCCGAAATTGCTTGAATGATTCATCACTGTCACTGCCAAATCGCGCCTTTTCCTTTTTGTTGCCGCCAAGGCTCTGAACCGCAAGCACATTGTCCATACCCTCTTCGATGGTACTGGTGACGACAGAACCCGCTGAACGGCTCGCCTGATGTCTGCGGCGAACCCAACCGGAAAATGGCACAGTGATAAAAAAGTAAAACGGCAGTAGTGATGCCGGAAACCAGATAAGTTCCGGCACATCGGGATAGGCACTGGCGAGGTTGTACATGGCTGCTAGAAAGACAGCGGTCGAAAGCGTAGGCCGATTGATCACCTCATAGAAAATCTGATTAATCGAGGGTGCGTCATACATCACACGATAAACGGAGTCGCCGATGCGTTGATCATCTAACACAGTCATGGGTAGTGATTTGATGCGAGCGAATAGTTTGGCACGTACCAAGTGATTCACTGACTGGGTCAGGCGTGAGTTTAACTTGTACTCACAGTAACCCCAAATGCCACCAGCGAAACTGTGGCCACCATGGGTCAGATTCTCCTGTTGGGTCGCCGTGTCCATTCCCTCGGCCATACCGCCATCAGTTGTATCGTTTGCCGCACCTGGGGCATAAGCTCCGAAAACTATCACCAGAACAATTGCAATAACCGTCAACCAGCCCATGATTTCGATGGGTGGCATGCCATAAAAAGCCTCTATCAAAGGGTGCAGCCAGCTTGGATAACCGTCTGTACTGGTGACGGGCTTGTTCAATACCACCTGGTCAATCACAATTTTGACACCCCAGGGCAGCACGAACACGGGGTAAAGCAAGCCACCCATGTTAAGTATCCATTTAAGGGCGAACCTGCCTTTGAACAAACCAATGAACGCCCAGCTACGAGCGATGATTACAAGGGTTTCCTTGAAATCCATCTCAGCATCGGTGTCCAGCAATCTGACTTTTGCATCCAGATCTTTATCTATCGGTTGTGATGAAGACGAATCTCCTGGTTCTTCATACTGTTCATCTGTGCCTCCGGCTGCGATATCACTCACACTCACACCTCCACTAAACTGTCAGATAGACCCGATTCGGTCTCAACAAACGACCGATAACGACCATTCTCTAAGCACATCAAGGAGTCATGATTACCTTCTTCAACAATGCAACCACCATCCAGATAGATAATGTTTTCCGCGCGGCGGATCGTCGATATACGATGCGTGATCAAAAATATTGCTCGACCTCGACCCCACTCGGCCAAATTGGTCATCACCCGATGTTCCGTTGCTGCGTCCAGCGCTGCCGTAGGTTCATCCAGAATCAGAATCGGCGTATCTCTTACCACGGCCCGTGCGATTGACAATCGTTGCCTTTGACCGGTCGACAATTTACCGCCCCGATCACCAAGAATCGTGTCGATTCCCTCTGGCAGGCCCGCAACAAAGTCATCCATACAGGACACCTTGATCGCTTCTTCAACTTGTTGGTCTGATGCATCAGGTGCAACATAGCGAATGTTCTCACGCACGCTGAGTGCAAACAGAACATTTTCCTGCAGTGCTATCGCTACATTTTTTCGTAAAGAATCTACCGAGTACCCATCTAACGACAGTCCGTCGATTGAGATCACGCCGGACTGCGGATCGTACAGTCGCAGCAACATCCCCATCAAGGTGCTTTTCCCCGATCCCGTCGGCCCGACGATAGCGGTCACACTACTCGGCTTCACACTGAAACTGACCCCTGCCAGCACGCGTCGATCAGACTGGTAACAAAAGTGAACATTATCAAAACAGATGTTTTGCCTGAATTCGCTCAATGTCACCGCATCGGCTCTATCCTTTATATCGGGTTCAACATCAAGGATGTCAAAAACCCTGACTAACCCCATGGCCATATCCTGAGCCGTTAGCCATTGACGCATGACGCCCCTGACAGACCCTGTGGTTTCGTGGAACTTACCCTTAGCCCATTCAAACGCCCCTAGGTTCCAGACAACAAAGCTGAAGCCCATTAGCGCGATAAGTTCTCGGGCAAATGTCTCGTTGCCCCTGTTAGCCATAATGGCCATGTAGAATTCACCCGCCAACATAAACAGGGCTGCAATGCTGAACATGACGATTGTGACCAAGGCCACGAGCAATCGAGCTTGAAATGCGGCGTTGAATGCGACGATTGAATCCTGCTCCATTTCCTTTTGCGCTTTGTCTTCCACGCCGTAGGCTTTAATCAAACGGATGGATGCAAATACTTCATGCGCACGGGAGGTAACGTCTGAAGTCGCGCCACGATAAATCAGGCTCTTGGTTCTCATACGCGGCATCGCCCAGCGCCCCCACAGAAAGGCAGGCACCAATAACGTTGCGCCAACAAGACCCATCGTCGGGCTTAAGAAGGTTAACAAAACCAAGGCCATGAAATAGCCCCAGATCGTCGTTACGACACCGGCAAGCTGACCAATAACAGCAGTTACCTGGGCACTGTCTTGATAAATTCGGTAAATGGAATCGCCGGTACGGTGATCGTTGTGGTAAGACAGAGAGAGCTGATGCCAACGTTCTACCAATGCCAATCGTAAATCCTGATTGATTCTCTGCATGATCCAGACATGGTAATAGGGCGTGACAACCCCGATCGGCAGATTAAGAACCCACAAGCCAAAGGTAAGATACACATAGTAGTATTTTAGCTCGTGACGTTGTTCAATCGTTAAGTCAGCCAGGCCATATCCCCTCGCCCACTCGGGATGCCCAAAGAAATTCGCCAGGCCCGGCATGAGAGGTTCACCCAACATCAGGGACTGACTCAGCAGGTCTGCGATGATGAGCCCCATCGCCAGTGCGATGAATCCCTGGATGCCAATCATAATATAGAAGTAAGCGAGGTGTGCGTGCACGCGAATACGCACCTGTATTGACCCGTCTGACGTTTTTAGCTGTACCATCCAGCCCATGATGCAAGCACCAACCACCAGCACGGCATAGAGAAGACTCGCCATACCATCCACCACCAGCGCAGCAATCAGCAATGTCGCGAGACCACAAACAGCCAAGGCAATCGCAGTGACAGCCTGAATGCGCGCGTTGGTGTCAAAAGTCACCAAGGTCCACATCCCTAGGGTCATGCCGAACACACAGTAATAAAGCAGGTTAAGAGGATAGACCATGTCAACAGGCACCAAACCCAACAGAGGTCCAAAGAAGGCAATCGAAGTCACAGCAAAGGGGGCATAAAACAGACTGTAACCACCGCCACCGACACTATCGGCTATGTGCCTGCCTGTCCCCTCACCTGGTACAAACCACGTCCCCAGCAACTGTGGCTTGATGAATGGCCATGACCTCAACAGCAAGCTGACGATCGCACTGAGTGTGTGTTTGTCGTCCTCGTGGTCCAGCGCTCGATCTTGAGGAATACTGCCGTTACCAAAGAATGGCAACGCCACTGCGCGATGTTGGTCTTGTGGGTCTTGGGAAATGCTCGCCGCCTTTCTACTGACCAACCAAACCGCCAGAGGTATCGCTGTGGATAGAATCATGGCTCCCAATGCTGCTATGACAAAGGCGCTCATGCTGCATCAGCCTTGGCACGAAGACTCTTATTCAGGGGCTCAGAAGTCATAGTGGGTCTCTCGCATAACGTTCGGTTATCTATCAATTTTGTTAACAGACACCTGATTTTCTTACCTTGATTTTTTCCTGAATCGACAAAACTCTAGCGCATAAAAACACGCCATCTACGAGCTTAGGCCTTGCACAGCCCACTGCAGGGGACAGCGGGGAAGGAATACAAGAACTACTCGACTGCATAGATGGCGTGCAGAAAAAGGCAGAGAATCAGATTGGTTTATCCCATCCTTGGGTCAAGCATCAGTGCTGATCCAGCCCTGATGTTGAAGCCAAATCGCTTCGGTCTAACTAGGCGTCTCCAACTAGGCGTCCCCAACTAGAAAATGACTCGAGCGACGATATTGGCTCTTCGGCCACGGGGATCGATCGGCGCTTGTCCGTCATAGCGCAGACCTGAGGAACCTGTTTCACGGAATGGCAGCGGAGAGTTGAATACATCCATCACATTGACAGAGATGATCACGGCATCCACCTTGTCACTATTAAACGAGTGCCGGTATTGGTAATGAAAATCCCAGGAATTGTAACTGGGAACCGTATCCCTCACTCTGGCAGCAGTCTCTGCATTGTTAGCTTCTCTTACAAAATCTGCAACGAGATCCCGGTATGAACCGATATGCCGGTTAAAGATAGTCACAAAGTTTTTCTCTCCATACCACCACAAGCGGATGTGGCCTCTGTTATCCGGAAGCGAACGCACAAGACCTTCACCACCCGTCGTACCTGCCGCATCGAAGATACCCGTACCGTAAAATCCGTTCTCCAGACCAGGAATATCCTTAAAGGTATATTGGTTCACATGAGTGTATTCCATGCCAACGCCGAATAGCCCCAAATCCGTGTTGAAATCGTAATTCCACTCAATATCGAGACCATCCGTCACAATCTCGCCAGCATTGATCGAGATAGCAGAAACTGATCTGATCGCTGCACGCGTCGCCTCTGTGCCTGTGGCTCTTTGGACAGTGTCAACCAAATAGGTCGCAGGATCAACGATACAGTCCAGGCGAGGAAAGTCATCGATGTTGGGGCTTGCAGGATTCGGCGTGGTCGCAAGAGGAAATGCAATATCAGCCAAGGGGTAATCGGGAAGTCCATCACCATGCTCTGCAGATAATGCAATCGGGTCACACTTCGTTTTGTAGTCTGTCAATGCCACCCCATAAGGTTGTTGGGTGGAATTGAGGATGTAGTTATCCGGATCTGCAGCCGCGATCAGGAATGCTTCTACTTCCACGTTAAACGCTTCGTTTGCAGGTTGACGACCGACACGATCTGAGTATTCGAAGCGCCAGTAGGTCGCACCAAAATCAAACCCTCGTAGGTTGACACCCAAAAACTCATCTGGCACCCACTGCAGTCCAATGCTATAGGTATCCGCTTCTTCCGGCGTAAGATCAGGCGAAGGGGCTCCGACAAAGTAAGCACCTTGGCCACGATAATTCTCTTCCGTAGGAGGCAGAATACCCGCGCGTACTGCCTGTGCACGAAGCGGGTCCTGAACGTAGGCACCAAAGCTCTCTAGACCATTGTGAACAACACCGACATTAGGCGCCCGAAATGACTGAGAAAACGAGCCACGCAGCAGTAGTGTATCCATCGGTTTATAGCTGACAGCAATTTTGGGCGTGACGTTGCCGCCAATACTGCCACCATAATCCTCGTAGCGTACGGCAATTTGTGATTCAAACTTTTCCCAGACCGGCAGTGAGAGCTCAAGGAACACAGAACTGACGGTGCGTTCAAGATCGAATGTATATGAACAGCGATCACAGGTCAGGCTGTTACTGATAAAGTCATGTGTTTCGGCAACGGTGCCACTTTCTCGAATCATGACCCCTTCATCATTGTAGATGGGCCCATCGTCATTAAACGATTTGATGGCCCAGTTAGAAAGCCCTCTTCCTACAGGGTCTAAAAGTGAAGCGGCATTAGAATCACGATTCTCTCGACGATGTTGCACACCCGCTGCAAACTGGGCAGTTCCGCCTGCCATTTCAAACAACTCACCAAAAATCACGGCATCAAAAACAGCTACCTTGTTTCGCTTATCCGTGAGCATGACATCTTCACGAATCCAGTCTAGCAACTCGTCACTATTGGCCAGTTCTGGGTTGGTGAGAGAGCTGAGATAGGGATTCAAAAACTGGCAGTCTCCCACACCCTGATTGTTACTGGTCAGCGCTAGAGACATACTCTGGTGCAGATTATTAACATTCTCGGCAGATGATCCGGTCGTTACAAAACCTAAGTAGTCGTAGGCATTCCAACCACCCCAGGCATATCGTGGCGTTTGAAAGTCAAAGTCATCGACCCCATTTGGCACACAGTTCGGGCCACCCAGCCCATTGGCGGCCAGCTCGGTGCGCTCACGATTGAAGTGTAACCCGGTCGCCTCCAGGCTGTTTTCACTCCATGACAGTCCTATATCATAATCCAACGTACGATTGGCAAATTCAAAGTCGCCCCTCAGGCCCATTTGAACCGTGGTCGCTTTCTGCTGATTAGACTGCTTATCGCTTCGCGTCCGTGGGAATCCAACGGTTTGATTGTTAATCACCGAAATGTTTGGACCACCATTGTATCCAGCCCCTGGATGGTTCGGAATGTAAGTCGGCGCTGCCAGAGGCTCTCGACCCTCACGAACAACATAGGGTGCAAAGTAACCTAGCTCCAATCCGCTGGCAAGGATTGCGCCACCGAACGCACCGGGCTGCGCAAGATTGTAAGTCGCATAGGGGGAATATGTAATTCCATCACTGGCCCAAACGGCTTCGGCATCAGCAAAATTAAAGAAGCTATAGAGCTCCAGATGATCATTGAACACATGGCTGAAGTTACCGGCGATACTGCTTCGTTCATATTCAGTGGTAATCTGTCTGAGGTCACGAGTATCTTCATAGCATTGGGAGCTTGGATATCCTATTCCAGCCCATTGGTGCCCGACGAAGAAGGGATCACCTCCCGTAGTGGTGAGTGTTTGACAGAGTGGATCAGTAAGCCGTGCCCCCCCTGGACCGCCTTCTGCAATGGCCTGATCAACAATTTCCTGGTTTAACCAGTCCGGGTTCAGCTGCTCACCATCGAAACCCATGATCGGCGTGATGATAGACCCAACATGTCCGATAAATTGCTGCAAGCTAGGGTCAAAGAAGTTGGCCTTGCTAACACCAACCTCGTCCTGATGGTAGTATTCACCCGAAAGAACAAAATTTGTCTTGTCGTCGGCACTACCCCAGCCCCAGATGCCAGCAATTCTCTTATTGCCGTCTTCAATAGCCTCAGTCATACCACCTGCCTGAGTCTCAATCTCCAGACCTTCAAAATTATTACGCATAATGATATTGAATACGCCTGCCACTGCGTCCGACCCATACAGCGCAGAGCCACCGTCAAGCAATATTTCAACACGTTCAATCATGATGCTGGGAATGGTCCCCGTATCAACGACTTCACCACCAGAGGTGGTTTGGGCGGCCACTGGCGCCAATCGCTTCCCGTTAATCAAGACCAAGGTTGAATTAGGACCCAAGCCTCTCAAGTTCACGTTTTCGGTGCCGACCAAGTCATTGGATATCCCGACACCTCCACTTTCATTGTTACCCAGGGAGCCGCTGTTAACCGTCAGGTTTCTGACCACATCAAAAAGTGTGAAAGCGCCTTCTTCGTCAAATTGCTCCCGGCCGATGACTTTCACAGGAGAAGGGGCATCCTCGGCACTGCCTGGAAGATAAGAGCCTGTGACAATGACTTCTTCGAGTTCTTCGTTTTCCTCGTTTTCCTCGGCCAGTACTGATCCACCATAAAGGCTGCTCAATAAGCCAACGCACACCAGGTATGCCCCAATTCTGCGTAAATTTTTTCTTTGGTCTGTCATTGGCAAAATCTCCCGTTTACTAAATTGATCTTATTATCTGAACGTTCAAATTTCTCGACCTACAAAATATCCAATGCACGAATTATTCAATGCACGAATGCACATTATCAAGCATAGTGCATATATACAAGCATTTTGCACTTTTATAAGCATTTAATTTGAAAACACACGGGAAGGGATGATATTCAGCTCGTTAAATTTTTATCTGTACCACGGGAGATGGGAAGAGGATCAGCGCGACCACTATGCAACGAAAATCCAGCGACCACTTTACTTCGCGATAGCTGGCCGCAAGACTTCAGTATTTGTATACTCGGTGACATGGCTAATTTTATTGCCTGTGAACTGGTAAACCGAGCAATAGGTATTGGTATAAGGTTTCCCATCTACACCGATCCCGTTCACGTACTTGAATTCAGCAGCAACTATGTTCTTATCACCTACAATCGACACATGTATTGGTGTTCCAGGGTGCTGCAATTGCTTGCTACTTTCTGCTTTCAGCGCCTCTCTGCCTCTTATTGTGCGGTTAGGGAAGTTCCAAACAACGTCATCGGTAAGATGATCTTGCCAGAGAATTTCATCTGCCAAAAGTTGTTTGACAATTAGTTTGTTTGCTGCTGTGTCGTAAGTCGAATAGTCGTCAATTACGCCCAGTGAATTTGCCCTGACATTGCTATTGGTGATTGCCGACAATGGAAGGGAAATGACGAATACGGCTGCCATCAAGGTGAGCAGCTTGCCAAAGTTAACCTTGGCCCTGCGTCGTGACGGCGCCAGAATTGATTCAATGCGATCGGAAAGTGGGTGGCGATGAACCCCCATGCCTATTCCGGCATAGCTGACTTGATTATTCTGTTTCGCAATGTCTAACAGTGTCTGGGCATAATCAGGTGCTAACGCGCCTTTGCTTAACACCCAATCGTCACTGGCCAGCTCCGAGAGATGATGGAGCCGTTTGCGTAGAATCCAGGCTAGCGGTTGAAACCAAAAGACTATCGTCAAAAAATGACTGACGATATGAATAAAACAATCGCCTCTATACAAATGTGCCAATTCATGATCCAACGCCTCTTTTTGCCTGGCTATAGGCCAATCCCTAAAATTAGCAGGTAACACGATATAAGTCTGCCCTACTCCCCACATCCACGGAGTTGAACAATCGTCAGTTTTAAGTTGAGTCCCGGTTGGATTAAAAAATCGAACCGGTGCCATGAAAGGTAAACGCAGAAAATCTGGAGAATATCCGGGTTCTTCAAGATTAACTATTTTTCTGGAAAGTAGCCTATAATTCGCGATTGCAGAGATAACCAGCAGACTGCCTATAGTGAGATACACAGCTATCAGCCAGAACGGGTGATCACCCAACGCGTCGACTTTCGTTGACGAGTCGGCCATGGGTGTCGCAGTTGCCGAAAGAAGAATAACTTCCTTACCCACGTCAGCCATTGACCGGGACAAATTTAATCCTTCCAGGTCTACGATTCGCCAATCATAAAACCCATCGAACGCCAATAATACCAGCAGACTGAGTAACCCAGAGAAAGCCAATATATGGCTTTCGGCAGCTGAGAAGTGGCGCACATAGGTTAACAGGATGATCATGGTAAGAATGACACTGGATTTAACAAAAAATTCCAAAAAGAAATCTATCATCGTCCATTCCTCTTTAAGTCAGGATGTTACATTTTTTTAGCATTGTTTCGTACCGTTTGAATCAGCGCTTCGAGCCGGTCAAGTTCTTCAACATCGATAGTATTCTTTGACATTGCCAACAGCGTATTCATCGCGTCAACCGAAGACCCACCAAATAGAGAAGCAACCATTTCTTTCATGGCAGACTTTCTCTGATTCGTTAGATTTCTAGCAGGTGAAAACAGATAACGTGGACCGTCATATTTCTGCTTCAGCAATCCTTTTGTTACCATTCGCGAAAGAATCGCTCTAGATGCTGAATACGAGCCACCGATCTCTGCCTGTAACTCCTGCGCAGTACAGAGCGCTTTAGCATAAACAACGTCCATCACCTGCTGTTCGCGTCTCGTCAATTTTTCAGCCACAGCTTCTCACTCAAAATGCAAATGAATGCCTAGCATGCACAAATATAAGCAGGCATGCAACTGTTTTCGTAATATTCGAACTCCACGCCCGGGTTACAACGGTGTCAATGAGACTCCATTTTAGGTGATCGTGAACTCATGATTATCCCAACTTTATTCCGCCGGTTTCCAGCATCACCGAGCTCATTGGCATTAACCGGAACACGCACACACGGATACATTGCGTCCAGGACAAACTGTGTGACCACAAACTGAAACGAAATCCTAAGTAGCCGTCTACTACATTGGCCTTGGCATGTATCACATTGGGTCAGGCGCGGATCACCTGCTCATTATTCTTGTCGAGAAGTATATCGAGTGATCTTCGGGTTTCCCCTAGATGATAATGAGCCAATGCTTCGACTTGGCATCGTCAAAGAATGCTAGCTAAGTTGCAGTATGATCAGAGTAATGCAGTTGAGAAGCGGCAACGAATAGATCAACGCGTCCGCGAAGACTTGAACTATTCATCGCCTTGAAATAATCCACTTTTCCCGGGCTATTCTCGCCTCGAACATACGCCTTTACAATATAACTCTGCTCCATTAATTCTGAACAATCCAGGACCCAATGTAACCGCTAACCCCTGTTGCATCACGGGGCCATCGGTGGATGATATGGCTGTCTTTGAATTATTGATCGCCATCTCTCTTTTCACATTTATGCGCTTCGTAAAACCTGACCGTTGCGGTTCCCTGTAAGTGCACCGTCCACCAAACTCACCTGACCATTAACAATTGTCGCTTTGTATCCAGCTGCTTTTTGAATATATCGTGCAGCTCCGTGAGGGAAGTCATGAACAAGCTCAGGCTGCCATTCACCCACATCTTGCAGATTAATAACATTAATGTCAGCACGCATGCCTTCCTGCAGTGTACCGCGGTCGGTTAAACCTACAACCTTAGCAGGGCCTGAACTCATTTTTTGGATAACCTGTGGAAGCGAATAGTACCCGGTTTCACGATACCAGTGGGATAACATAAATGAAGTCCAACCAGCGTCCATGATCTGACCGACGTGTGCACCTGCATCACCCAAACCTGGGTAGATATTTTCACTCTTGAAGAGATTCGCTTGTTCAGTCAGGCTACCTGAGAACATACGAAAGATGAACAAGCCTCTACCTTCAGTTTCCCGCGATAAGCGTAAGAATGTCTCTGACCAATGCTCGCCAGTCTCGTCTGCAATCACTTTGATGCTTTTGGTTGCTGCATAATCTGGACGATCGCCAGCACCAAGGAAGAATACTGCCTCAAAGGGAACACCTGTAGATTTAGGTTGTTTGGCTTCTTCAACCATTTTGGTTGCAGTTTCGTCATCGCAAATTGCAGAAAGACGGTCTGCCCTGCTCATCTTCGCTACGTATCTCCAGGTTACGCCGCCAACTGGCAAATCTGCCTGTAAACCAAACATGTATCCAGAGCCACGAACATGTGAAATTGCAGTAATGTCACGGCCTTCACAGAGCTTATCAAGATTGTTTGCAGCAACATTACCAGCACCTTCGTCGGGGCTAGTGCCGTAGCTGAATAAAATTCGGCTGTCTTTTGTATCACCAATTGTTTGCAATAGTTCGAAGTTTGCACCAACAGCCTGCATTAATCCCTTGCGAGGGTTTACTGCTGTTTCCGCAATCTTCATTAATTCATCCACGTCGGCAAATGTGCCTGGAATTGAACGACCATCTGGTGCAACGTGTGGCTCATAACGGTTTGTAGAGAAACCAAACGCGCCATCATCAATTGCATTTGCGACGATATCAGCCATTTGTTGTTTTTCTTCTTCAGTTGCTTTCTCAGCAAAAGAGCGATCGCCCATTACGTAGTAACGTACTGCAGCGTGGCCAACCAGACCTGCAACGTTAACAGCTGTGCCAAGCTTCTCAATTGAATTTAGGTACTCACCATAATGTTCCCAGTCCCACGCTAGTCCATCGAGAATTGCTTTCCTGGGAATGTCTTCAACTGTTTCCATCATAGCGGCCATCAGTGTGCGGTCTTCTGGCTTACAAGGTGCGAAGGTCATTCCACAGTTACCAATGAGCACGGTGGTTACGCCGTGCCAACTGACTGGCGTCATGTCTGGATCCCAACCGATTTGCGCATCAAGATGGGTATGGATATCAACAAAACCCGGGGTTACCGCATGACCTGCCGCGTTGATTTCCTGCTTTGCATCACCTTCAACGTTACCAACTGCTGTAATAATGCCGTCTGTGATTGCCACGTCGCCTATTACAGGATCTGCACCTGTACCGTCTACGATCTGGCCACCACGAATAATAATATCGTGTTTCATTTGATTCCCTTGTAGCTGATTTTTTCTTGGATAGTCTCGTTAATTAACAGCAATCGTGTTCAGAATCGCTGTTACCAGTGGGACTAGCACAGTACCAAGCATAATGCCTATTTTCAAGCATTATGCACATTATTAAGCATTTATAATGTCCCTCGCAGTTACTAATTCCGTGAATACCAATCAACTTTAATATAGTGCCATGTCTTACTATATTGCTAAATTAACAATTCTAGCTCCCAACGATTCAACCAGTTTTGATCAAAACCGTCGCAGCATTTTTCCAGTACACAAAGGAACTCAATCTGAAATATCGATAAGTGTCAACTGATACTAAATTGAAGAAACACATCAACAACTTACCATCTTGAGCTACCGAGACGCGCAGACGGCTCGCCAGAGATAATGTTGTTCTACGAGCCTGATCTACGCGCTTACGTACGACCAAGCCGTTCATCATGTTTGTCCCACATCTTTTTCATCTGTTCGGTAATTGCCTGATGATCACCCTTGACGGCCAACATACCAGCATCGACCACCAGATCGATACCTGTAATCCATCGACTCTCATCACTCCCTAAATAAACACAAGCCATCGCAATATCCCAGGGCTCCCCGCCAGGACCTGTCAATGGCATCAGCCCGCCATTCACTGCTTCCACAAACTGAGACAATCTTTTTGAAGACTGCTCCTCGTTGAGGTTTTGACCATTGGTATGGCCACCCCAGAAAATTGGGGTAGCAATCGCACCCGGGCTTACTGCGTTAACCCGTACACCCATCGGCCCCAGTTGCAACGCTGCCGCCTTGGTATAACTCGAGAGGCCTGCTTTCGCCGCAGAGTAAAAAGGGTCCACAGTGGCTTCAGCCTGATGCGCACCCTTGGAGGAATTATTGATTATCGAACCCGATCGCTGCTTCCGCATGATCGGTGATGCATGCTTTGTCGCCACCATGCAGGTACCCATCAAATACCATGTGGAGTATTTAACACTCTCTTCACTGACGTCTTCGATGTTATATGCATGGGGGGTGCCGGGAATATTGGACGGTCCACCAGCATTGTTGAACAGGATGTCCAATCTATCCCATTTCTTAACCGCAGTGCCGATCACATTTTTAATCTCGTCTTCGTGAAGCACATCCGCTTTAACAAATATGGCTGTGCCCTTTGGCTGACGAGATTCGACTTCACGCCCCTTCTCTTCGTTTCGGCCACAGAAAACCACTTTTGCGCCTTCCTGACAATAAGCGTCCACTGTAGCCTCACCGATGCCACTGGTCGCTCCTGTGATGACCGCCACCTTACCCTCTAATCTACCCATTACACCTGTTCCTGTACTTATGACTATTTGTTTGTGATTTATTAAGACTCTCTAATCAGAGACCGTTCTGATCTCATAGAATCAGACTTTCACTTCTCGACCCAGCAGATGCTGAAACCCCTCACCACCGGCCTTCTCCAGACATTGCTGGTATTTAAGCGGGTCTTGGGCATCGCAGCCACCTATCCCGTGAGTACTATAGGCTCATCATGATACTTCTGCGGTTCAGGCGGCATCTTCAAGACACGTGCCCAGGGGACAGAAAGATATTGATTGAACTGTGTTCGAAGCCAGCGACAGTAGATCATTGGCTATTCAGACTCTGACTATCCTCAACCGCAAACTTCTCCACAGACTTCTTACGTAAAAAACCCCTATCACGATACTTTTTTGAATACTCAGGAAACACTATTTAAGTAGCCGTTCACAGATGCACATTATCAATCACGATGCTTTATTTCAAGCATTGTGCACTTTTTTAATCATTTAATGGAAAATTGTGTGACGTCAGCCCATATGGGACCATTTGGTGCTGTTTGCTTAGAGATACTTCTGCTCATTGGCACTCCAGTCGATCCTGCCAGCAGTCACCTGAGCTACGCAGACATCATAGATGCTCATTATATTTGGTCTTAAACCCATCCTCGGCCTTTAGTCTGGGAATCGGTCCTCGGCCTTTGGGTGACATCGTTGCTCGAGTCAGTGTGACTGTTGCCTACCACACTGTTCTAGCGATGTTAGCCTTAAGTTCTGTCTCTATGTTTTAAGTAATGTTCCTACGAAAAATTTATCTATATGGGTTGGTTTCGCCAGAACCTGACCAAAATCGAACTAAGCTTGATCCGTCCCGTATTTGTCGAAATACTGTTTACCCCTAACATTATAGTCTTATGATTGCTATTACATTTTGCCTTCAAGCGGCGGCGGCAGACGTGCAAGAGCTGTTCGGTATGGCCGCTTACTACCAATTTAAGACAAGCGATGCGGCTTCTGTCATACCCGCATTCAATGCCTTTGGTGCCTCGGAGTGCAGAAAGAAATTACCCGCCCAATTGAGAGTGATGTCTGAACACTTTAATGGTACGGATGAAGCTACTCATACTGTCATTTATGGATTCGCATCTCCCGAGGACATGCAACGAACCTACCAAATACAGGGCACGTGCCCAGAATTCGCAAGACTATGGTCAGTGCTTTCAAAGCACACTACTCAGACTAGCCAGAGTTTTGGCCAGCTTATCGCTGCTGGAGGTGATCCATTAAAGGATAGGGTTTATCAGATTTGGCAAATGAAGATTACTGATGAGGCTAAGTACCTCAGGGAATACAACAAACTGATGGCAGCCATGGAGAAAAAGGGCCTGATTAATGGTGCTTGGGGACTAGTACGTATAGCGGCAGGGAGTGATCGCAACTATACCCATTTCGCTTTCTCTGGCTCTCCAAGTCTGGCAGCTCACGTAACTCCACAAGATAATTCTCTGTATATAAAATTCATTCAATCAGTGGCTGATATCAGAGAGATCCACAGAACGAATATGAACTTCGTTACAGCGGATTACTAACTAAAACTCAATGCGAATGGGCCGTCCGTTGTGGCGGCCTATTCTATTACAATTTTAGGGGGGAAGCTTATGGATATAGAGTCTCTACTTAAATTATATATGGAAGGCAAGGGACTTCACGAAGAGAAGTTAATGCTATTTGGGCGTCCACAGTTTTCAATACCAAAATTTTTTCTAGAGCTTTTCTTCAAACACGATATCCACCATATGATCACTGGTTTCGGCACTGATCTAGTTGGAGAGTTGAAGCTTCTCTGCTGGGAGGTCGGCGCTGGTACACCTTGGTATTACGCCGAGAAGTACATCAAATTTCCTCTAGTTTTCCTTTTCAAGCCGTTCACTGCCATGGCAGCTTTCAAATTGGGCCAAACTCAATACAGTTTGTATGATGTGGATGATGGAACCTTAAGAAGCAAGACATTGCAAGAAGTAGAACACTACATTGAATTTGGCGAATTTCCTTCTCATCAAGTTAGCGCCACCTAGCTAATACATTATAAGTGCAGGTAAAGAGCTATCTATGCACGTCTGCGTGGCTCAGGCACCTGCGGGCAAGGTCAATAGCGTTATATAGGCAAAGCACAGTATGTAGGCTAAGGCTGAAGCC
>LWDU01037607.1_pt2 | contig 28422 bp, 17 predicted proteins | sample 727161 | NCBI WGS metagenome assembly LWDU01 (sample SAMN04566230, study PRJNA314399) | hydrothermal vent metagenome | isolation source: deep sea hydrothermal plume seawater | place: Mexico: Gulf of California, Guaymas Basin | collected 2004-07-11
CATTGAAGCAAACTCCAGGCGCAGGGTATCGAAGCCTGTTGTGATGATTGTGCGTCGGACCCAAGTGTCCCTGCGGAGTTTCGCAGAGTATAGGCCGCTGTTTACCGTGCCCTGCTCGACCCCCGCGTTGCTGTCAGCCGCAATCCAACCGATGAAGTTGCCAGATTCGAATCCATCTTGGAAAATCTCCAGGGGCCCAGGGTTTATGGGCGTTGCTTCAACCAGGGTCGAGTTCAGGGATTGCTGGCCGTTCAAGTCAACCGCTGTGACCACATAGCCATAGGTCACTCCGTTGACAAGGCCTGCATCGGAGATAGAAGTGCCGCTGATCAGTGTGTTTATGATGGGATCCCAGCTGAGCCCGTTCAGTCGCAAGACGCGATAGCCTGCTACATCCGGTTCGGCAACTGCATCCCAGGTGAGATCCACTCTTCGGTGCCCGACCGTTACCTGCAGGTTGATGGGTGCATCCGGGGCAGTGTCCGTGGCAGGAGGGATTGTTGTCGCTTCGACAGAGCGTGAGAGACCTGATGCGTTGCCCGCGAGGTCGATGGCGCGCAGGGAGTAGCGATAGGTCTGGTTGCTATGGGCTTGGAAGTCCTGGAAGCTCGTGCTGGTCCAGGGCCCGGGGGAAATGAGGACGGGGATGGCCGCACCGGGATCAAGCCGATAGACACCATAGCCTTCCAGATCAGGTTCAGGATTCGCCTGCCACTGCAGACCAATCGCGCCTACCGTCCCTGTAATGGTCAGGTTCCTTGGTTCCCTGGGCGGCGTATGGTCTGCACCGAATCCAAGGAGGGGTTCACCGCTCAGCTTGATATTGTCCAGCAGCGTGCACTCTTCGATGCCGTCCGCGGTGGTCTCAAAACGCAGTCTGAGCGCTGGATTGTCGTTGGCTCCCGATCCGAGGTTGATGCGTTCCTCCGACCAGGGGCTGTTGCCCCGTGCCTGAAGGAGGACCCAGGTCGTGCCCCCGTTCGGGGACCAGCTGATTAGGAGTTCCTCCCCATGGTCATAGAGAATTGTCGCGCGGGACCAATCAAGGCGTAGTTGCTCAAAGCCACGGGTGTTCACAGGGCGTTCGATCCAAGTACTGCGCCTAAGCATGGCCGCAGGTGTCGCTCCTATTCCGAGGTCTGGTGTTACGCTTGCCAGGGTGTTGCCTTGATCCCACTCGGGAGCGAAGAAGCCGTCGTTGAAAGTTTCGTTGATCAGGGTCTGGCGGCCAGCAATACCCCCGACCAGCACACTGATCTGACTGGAAGCCGCCGACAGGTTTCCGGAGGTGTCTTCAGCCTGCACTTGATAGTAGACCGTTTCGCCGTATGTGCCAGTGGGGTCGTTGAACTCGGTGCCGTGGATCAAGCCCTCCACCAGCAGCACCCCAGGTCCGGTCACTGAATCCGAGCGAAGAATGCGATAGCCGCTCAGGTCCAGGTCCTGTACTGCATTCCATAAGAGGTGCACATCGACGCCTTGAGGCAAGGCACTGAGTCCATTAGGCACCGCCGGTGCAACTGCATCCGGACCGCCGCTCGGTTGCAAGGCCGCCTGGGCATTCACTACTCCTGCCGTGCCAACTACTCCGATGAGATCGGTCAAGGGGCGGCTCGTGGAACGCAGGCGCGTGATGGCTGCCTGCCAATCAAGTCCGGGTGTTTGCGCCAGCATCAAGGCCAGCACTCCCGTTACATGCGGTGTGGCCATGGATGTGCCCGTCATGAATTGATAGCTGTTTCCCGGAGCGGTGGACAAGACATCCACCCCCGGGGCGACCAGATCGATTGACAAGGGGCCCCAGTTTGAGATGGAGGCCAGTTCATCAGTGGCATTGCTGGCTCCCACGGAAACCAAGTTCGGCAAGTCGAAGCTTGCGGGATACTGGGGCGTTACATCGAGGCTGATCCCGAAGTTCCCTGCTGCGGCGACAAAGATGTGACCGCTCGCTTGTCCCGCTTCGATGGCATCCCTCAGTGCCTGTGAGGGACCACTCCCGCTCCAACTGTTGTTGGAGAGGAGCACCCCTTCTTGCAGACAGTAGTCCAGGGCAGCGATGGCATCGGCTACTACGCCGCCTTGCGGACCGATGAAACGCAGGGGCATCAGGCGGCAGGACCAGTTGACGCCGGTTACCCCTATGCCGTTGTCGCCCACTGCTCCGATGGTTCCGGCCACATGAGTGCCGTGTCCATGGGAATCGCCGGGATCGTTGTCGTTGTCGAAGAAATCCCAGCCGTGCAGGTCATCGATGAATCCGTTGCCGTCGTCGTCAATTCCGTTGGCGGGGATTTCTCCTGGGTGCGTCCAGAGATTTCCGTTCAGATCCTGGTGGTTCAACTCCATACCCGTGTCGAGAATGGCAATCACCTGATTTGGATCTCCGGTCGTGATTTCCCAGGCCTGTGATGCATGGATGTCGGCACCGACAAGTCCCGCCTGCTGGCCAGTGTTCAAGAGACCATACAACTCATCAAACCTGGGATCATTGGGGATCAGATCCACCCGCACAACATGGTTGGGTTCCACATACACGGCATGCTTGGCCAATGCCCGCAGGGCCTGATTCAGATCACCGCGTACATGAATCCACTCCAGGTCTGGTACGCATGCGTATTTCCGCAGTAGCCCGTCGCCCACCTCTTGGCGCAGGGCCACCCGCTGTTCTGTGCTCAACTCGGCCCGCCAGCGGATCAGGAGGCTGTGCTGGTCCCAGCGCAGGTGTCGGTTGGCGCGTAGATCCTCCGTAATCAGCCGATGCTGACGATCGAGATTGACATTGGCCTCTTGCTGCCCCGAAGGCGGAGCGAGGAAGGAGAGAGGGAGGGCCGTCAGGAGGGTGACGGCTAGGGGGTACATGGGTTGGCAGGGGGATTGCCTCAGGGCTTGGGGTGCCTGGGAGAATCTCCCTCATGAATGATCGATCTTAGCTGGAGGGGGCAGGTTGTGTCATCAGAATGCCTCTGAGGCGTGCAGATCTCGATTTGAGACGGTTATGGGGGGTATTTCCCCATATTGGACCAGGTAGGTTTCTTCACCCAGTCGAGACTCCTGCTGTCAATTCTTGGCCTCTTTGTGCGGGGCCTAGAATCAATGAAGCACTGATGCGTCAGGGGCTCCCCTCGGGAGCCAGGTGCTATGCTCCTTCATTCCATGATCCTGCGTTCAGCTCTTGCCCTTCTTCTGCTTGCCTCTTGCGGCAGGGACAGTCAGGTTTCGCCTCCCAATGTGATTCTGATTTCTCTCGACACCTTGCGTGCAGATCACATGGGCACCTATGGCTATCAGCGAAGCACCACGCCGTTTTTGGATGAATTGGCAAAGGACGCTTTGGTCTATGACAATGCGCGTACTACCTGGACCTGGACTCTGATTGCGCACATGAGCCTCTTGACGGGCTTCTATCCCAGGCAGCATCAGGTCTGGTCCTCCGAGAGCGCACTAGCTCCTGGACCCTGGACCTTGGCAACGCGCCTAAAGGCCGCGGGTTACGAGACCCTGGGTGCCTACAACACCCCCGGTTGGTTGGAGCCGCGCTTTGGATTTGATCGTGGGTTTGATCGGTACGAAGCGCATACCGAGGTGACGCAGGCGCTGGCGAATGTGGACAGCATGCTTGGGAAGCGAGATCGTACGAAGCCCTTGTTCTTGTTTCTGCACTTGTTTGACATTCACAACGGGCGCCTGCTTGACGACGGACCGCTCTACAATCCGCCGCAGCCCTGGGCGGATCGGTTCATGGAGTCCGCGGAGTCGATTGCCAGGGAAGCCGGCATGGCTACACCGAGAGGGAAACAAGTGCTTTGGAGCAAAGGGAGCGCTGAGTTGACGGATCGTCAGCGCGCGGCCATTCAAGCTCTATATGACGGTGGCATTGCCCACGTGGACGACCAATTGCGCCAGTTGTTTGAGCGCCTCGAAGGCACAGGTCTGTTGGAAGACAGCATCGTGATCATTACGTCCGATCATGGAGAGGGTCTTGGCATGCGTTGGAAGCGATTCGGAGGTCATGGAGGAACCTTTGAAGAAGGCATGCGTGTTCCATTGATCATTCAGTTGCCGGGTGATGATCGGCCGCGGGCCAGAATTGGTACGCCTGTCACTCATGTGGACCTTGTTCCGACGATTCTTGATCTATGTGGTCTACCACCTGACCGGCGTTTGCCGGGGTATTCGCTAATCGGTGAGGAAATACCAAGTCGGGTGATCTTTGGCCAGCATTCGGATCGCTCGGTCAGTTATCACGGCAGGTGGAAGGTGATCAAGGACGATGGGCTCAAGAATGTACAGGTGTATGACCTGCAAGCAGATCCTGGCGAAGTGGCGCAGGTGCCGGATATGAAGGAATGGCAGGAGTTGCAAGATCTTGGCTTACGATTGCGTGCTGATGCTGTTGGGCGTCAATCCAATTGGTTCCAGCCTGGTGTGGGACGGGCAGAGGGTTCTGCCGACGACCACGACGCTGCCATGAAGGCTCTCGGCTACGGCGGTGATCGCTGAGTGGTCTCAGCCCTTGGTTGATCTCTTTGAATGCAAATGGGCGCCCCTCTTGCGAGGAGCGCCCTTGAGATTCCTGGCAGGTAGAGTGCCTTAGTGGAAAGTCACCGACATGGCGTTGGTGAAGTTGCTTCCTTGCATGCAAGGGCCGGACGAATCGCGGTACCAGCCCTGGAAGTTCCAAGTCGAGCCTGTGACGATAGCGCTCGATGGCGAGAGACTGCTCAGGGAATAGGCCACGATTCCAGGGCCCAGGGTCGCTGAACCACTTGCCGCGAAGACCGCTGGGCGGAAGCGTCGGAGCCCGCCAGTAACGCAAAGCAGGCCGTCCCTGAGTAACACGGGTGGCATGGCCACGGGGCCCATGAAGAACACGCAGAAGGTCGCCAAGGGCAGTTGTGTTGCTTCCAGCCGCAGGTCATCGAGCGTGACGACCGAGCTTCCGCTGGCTGACAACAGTCCGCCTACGCCGCTGGAGTTCTCACAACCAGCCGTGGGGTCGAAGTTGCCACAGGGCGCTATGCTTGCGCAGAAGCAGTAGGGCGCAACATCGAGGATTGCTGCGCAGCTATCCGGAACGCCATCACCATCCGCATCGATCACCAGTCCGGTGACAATTTCGACCGAGTCCTCCAGCCCGCTGCTATTACAGTCGAGCAGCGGATCTATAAGGAACGCCAGAGCGTTGAGATCATCAGAGGGGGCGGAGCCCAATGAACGGGGTGTCCGCAAGCCCATGTGTTCCGCGCTGACCATGATGGCGGGGAAGGGGGAGAGCCCGCCAAAACTGGCAGCCAAGGGTGTGGTCAGGATGTCGCCTTCGCCGATGGGAATTCCCCAACGGCTATCGATTTGGCCGATTACCGGCGAACCGCGGCGCACACTGAAGAGCACCATGTCCGTGCTTCCGCTGAACCAGTCATAGGGATGGCGGCTGGCATCAAAGACCCCGTTACCGTTCTCCCAGATTGCCAAGGCATCCAGGTCATCGGGGATGTTTGTACCCGTGCGGTCGAGGCCAAGATCAACGGCCTTGGCCCAGATCATCGGAGGCGTGCCACCTGTACCCACAACGAGCACGTCTCCGGGAAGTACCCCGCGCTGGCCAGCAGAATTCGAACCATGCATGCCGGTCGCCGGATCGGTAAGACCTCCGTCCAGGGAGAAGTAGGTCTTGTCGATGGCACCGCTCAGACGTACAGTCGCCGCGTCCAGGTTATCGCCCTGGTTGGTATTGGCGCTGGGCATTCCTGCGCCGGGAAAGTTGGGCTCGATCAGGCCCGTGCCGGGATACTGATATCCGGCTGCTGACATCAAGCCATCACCATCTACTGCGCCCACATGGTTGGAGAAAAAGGCGGGAGGGATGGGCATGGGCGAGTTCTGCACGATGATTGACCAGTTGGTCCACAGATCGCTAGAGGAATCGCCGGCAGGGCGCTCACTTTGAATGGCCGGAGGTGGCAGCGGTATCGCGGCGCCTCTAGCGAACTGATCCACGCTAAAGAACAATTCCCCAGGTTGAATGCCATTGTCCCAGAAGCGGTAGTCCGTTCCTGCTGAGACCGCATCAACTTCCATATCGCAGGGAGTGCCGCCCAAGTGACCGACGCAACCGCTAGGCAAGCCCATATCACCTGAGGTCTTCAGGATTTCCGGAGTTGGCAGTGGTCCAAGCAGTGGGCTTCCGCCAGGAGCGCCAAGCAGGTCTCCTTCTGTGATTGCATTACCTGTAAGAGAATCCGTGAGTCCCACCGATGGACTTTGCCAGTCGATGGAAAACTGTAGGGTCTGTTGGGGCGCACTGGGGTAGGCGGCCAAGGCTGTGGGGGCCAAGGCAGCAAAGCTGAGGAGGATCAAGAATTGGTGTCGCATTTGATTGTTTCCTGCACGAGTCGTGCGTATGGGCTCCGCTCGTACGGGGCTTAACCTCTTCTGAATCTTTGCCCGGGCAGCGGACAGTTTTTTCTCTGGAAATCGAAACACACCAAGAAGTGGGCTCCTACAGCTTCCCAGCGGGGTACTCGTGCCTACAGGGTCGCGTTCCTCCCCGCAGGGAGCGAGTTCCCTGGGATTCTTGCCTACCTCTCGCGGGAATCTTCGAAAGCCCGCTGACTGCATTTTGCAGCCTCGGCGGCAAGCTCAGCATTCATAGCAGTTTCAACATCACCGCTGCGCCTGTTCCCATGAATCGCGCATGAATGCGAGTCCCTGCCGTGCGAGGGTCATAGGATCATCACAGAAATCTCGCCAGATGTGGACCGCCGCGGCAAAGTCGGGATCCACTCGCGAAAATGCTTCGATGGTGAACCAACCGTCGTAGCCCACCTCATGTAGAGCCCTAAAGGTGTCTTCCCAGGCCACCTGACCCGTACCTGGAATTCCGCGGGTACTCTCGCTTATGTGCACATGGCCCAAAATGTCTGCACCCCTGGCGATGGCTGCGCTGGCGTTGTCCTCTTCGATATGCATGTGGTGCGTGTCATAGTGCAGGCCAAGATTTGGATGGCCCGCGAGATCGACGATCTTGGCCGCATCGGCCACGGTGTTGACCAGATAGCACTCGAAGCGATTGAGGGGTTCGATGTACAGTTGCACACCGTAATCCACGGCGAACTCAGCGGCAGATGCCAACACCTCTGCGCTCCAACGCATCTCGTCGGCGGTGGGGCCTTTACCGCTGAAAACCTTGAAGGCTGAATGCAGGGGGCCGCAAAGTACATGGCCCCCCAGCTCCGTGGTCATTCGCACCGTGTCTTGCAGGCGCAGCAGTGCTCTTGCACGCACAGCAGGATCCGGACTGGCGGGGTTGTCCTTTTCTTCGGGGGCCATGCAGGTGTTGGCCACAAGTTCCAGGTTCTTGATTCGTGGGCCTAGGGCTTCGTAGTGCTTGAGATCGCCTGCGCCCAGTGGTAGCTCTACTCCATCATAGCCGAGTTCTTTGATCTGCTCCATGAGGGGCAGATGTCCTTCGTCAACAAAGGTGGTCCAAAGCAGAAGATTGATTCCGGTACGCATGCTGAGTGGGGTTAGGCGTCCACGCCGGTCTCGACCCAGCGCTGTTCTTTTGCGGAGAGGAGGACCGCATCGCAGACCTTTTGGGTTTGCCAGGCGTCTTCGAAGTCGGGCCGTGGTCGTTTTCCGTTTTCGACCGCCTCGAAGAAATCTGCAAGAGTGTTCACAAATGTGTGTTCGTAACCAATCGTGCAGCCGGGCACCCACCAGTGGTCCATGTAGGGGTGTTCGAAGTTGGTCACGTGGATCTTGCGCCAGCCGGTCAGGTGGTCCTCGACCTTGGATTGGGTGTCCTGGCGTGTGTGCTCGTAGAAAGAAAGGTATTGGGGGTCTTCCAGATTGAAGCTCAAGGATCCATCCGCGCCGTTTAGTTCAAATGTGTTGAAGTTCTTTCGCCCCCGCGCATAGCGCGTGGATTCAAAGGTCCCCATGGAACCGTTGGAGAAACGCGCCAGGAACATGCAAGCGTCATCTATCAGCACGGGTTGCACTTGACCGGTTTCCTGGTGCATGCGTTCTTTGACAAAGGTCTCCGTGCAGGCGACTACATCGGTGATGGCTCCGTTGAGCCACATGGCTGTATCGATTGAGTGGGCCAACAGATCCCCCGTAACTCCTGACCCAGCTGTGTCTTGATCCAGGCGCCAGAGAGTCGCGCCCCCCTGGGGTACCTCCTCGGAAATGGTCCAGTCCTGCAGGTAGGTGGCACGATAGTGAAAGGCGCGCCCGATACGCTTTTCTTGAACGACCTGATGGGCAAGAGCAATCGCAGGCACGCTCCGGTAGTTGTACCAGACCAGGTTCGGCACCCCAGCTTCTTGGATTGCCTGGGTCATGGCCTTTGCCTCGGCGCTGTTCATGGCCAGGGGCTTTTCGCAGGCTACCCACTTGCCTGCCTTGGCGGCGGCGATGGCGATTTCAGCGTGTGTGTTGTTCGGTGTGCCAATGTCGATCAGATCCACATCGTCTCGCTCGATGACTTTGCGCCAATCGGTTTCGACGGATTCATAGCCCCAGGTTTCGGCGAAGGCCCGGGCCTTGACTTCATTTCTACCACAGAGGACTTTGAGTTTGGGTCGATGTTCAAGCTCAGGAAAGAAGTGCGCCAGCTTGGCGTAGGCGTTTGAGTGGGCTTTGCCCATGAAGCCATATCCAAGCATGGCCACATTGATGGCCTTGGTCATGCTGGCTCCGAGTTCTGTTTGTCAATCCATTGCTTGCAGGCCGCAGTGGCTTCCCATGCATCGGGCCAGAAGCACAAGTCGATGGTCCACCAATCGTGCCCTGGGTCTACGCGCTTGAGGCGTTGCATCAGAGGCCCGAAGTCCACCACGCCCTTACCAAAGGGCAGGTGCATGGATGTCTCATCTTCGCCCTTGGCGTCCTTGTGGCAGGAGTTGTCCGAGTCGATCAAGTGGATGTGATTGATGCGTCCATCGAGGCGATCGATCAATTCGATCTGGCCGCCAGACAGAGTCTCGGGCTGATCGTTGTGGCGCGCGCCCACCACTGCGCACATGTGTCCGTGACTGGTGTCGTAGAGTACGCCAAAATTGTCGTTCGGCACCGCATCGAGCACACGTTGGATTTCGGTCGGCTTGTTGAAGGCAAAACCGGGCTCGAATTCCCAGGTTACGTAGAGTCCGTGATCGTCCGCCACCCGGGCTGCGTCCTTGAAGGCTGCGGTCACTCGCTGCATGGCGCGCTCGGCTCCCACGGCCTGCACTACTTGGGGGCCTTGCACTGTGTCCACCCGCACGCCGTGGATGCCCAGGTCCAGGGCAAATTTACAGTTGCGGGTGAATGTTGTGAGCCATGCGTCGTGGTTTGGGGCATCGATCAGGTGCTCGCTCCAGAGATTCGCTGCCAGCCCGCTGATGCCCAGGCCGAGGTTGTTGAGTTTTTCTCGTAGAGCCTCTCGTGAATCCGCATCGGGGTGGTCTTCAGGGCTCGGATGGGGCGCAAAGGCCCCGAGCTCCACCCCGTCGAAGTTGAGGTCTTTGAGGCTCGCGCAAACCGTGTCAAAGTCCACAGGCTTGTCGGCATAGGGGCCTATGGTGTAGGCCCAGGATCCAATAGAGATTCGTCGCATGATAGTTCAGTTCGTATTTGTCAGTAGGTGGCACGGCCCCCTGAGATGTCGTGGCAGGAGCCCGTGCTGAAGGAACACTCGGGACTGCAGAGAAAGTGCACCAGCGCGGCAACCTCTTCAGGTGTGCCAGTGCGCCCCACGGGAATCTTGGAAACCATGTAGTCAATGGTCTCTTGGTTGACTTGGTCGAGCATGGGTGTTTGGATCACAGCCGGCGCGATCGAGTGGATGCGGATACCTGTGTCTGCCACTTCCTTGGCCAGGGACTTGGTCATGCCGATCACCCCTGCTTTTGATGCGGAGTAGGGACCGAGTTTGGGGTTGCCCTCCTTGCCAGCTATCGAAGCGATGTTGACGATACGGCCATACTCGGCGGCGCGCATGGGCTCGAGGGCTGCGCGATTGCAGAGCCAGACGCCGGTCAGGTTTACTTCAAGGACTCGTCGCCACTCTTCTACGCTGGTCTCCCAGGCGAAGGCATTGCGCCCTACGATTCCAGCGGAGCAGACCAAGAGGTCCAAGCGACCGTGCGATTTACAGGCTGCTTGCACCATCTCCGTGACCTGATCCTCATTGGTAACGTCCAGGACGCACCCACGCGCCTCCTTGCCCATTTCCTTGGTAGCCAGTTCCACCGCTTCGGCATCCTGGTCGGCGATGGTCACTGTGGCTCCCGCTTCAATCAGTCGTCGGGCGATAGCCAGGCCAATCCCGCGCGCTCCGCCGGTGACAATGCCGTGTTGGCCTGTAAGTTCGAAGTGGGTCTGTGTCATAGGATTGAGATCTTTTTGACCTTGTGGCAGGCCCAGCAATCTGTGCCTTACAATAAGCAGTTGGCTGGGCCCGGGGTGTGTTCGACTCCCATGTAGCGGCCAATTACCTGATCAGCAAGTGGCTCTTGGCATGCCGAGGCTTGTCAGGGTTTGCTGGCCTATCTACGATGAATGGGAATGCAACCCGACCTGATTGACGCCGCAGAGCAGAATGTGCGAGGGATCCTGGCACTGGCTGTGGAACACGATCCAGCCCAGCCGGCAGTGATTGTCTACGACCGGCAATGTGATCTGACCCTAGGTCTCGCAGATGCCTACCAGCGTTGCCTTCCCGGCGCAATGGCCCTCGACCACGACAGTATCGGAGCCTCGAGAATTCTGGATGCCCTTGCGCACCTGACTGAAGGCGACTTGGTGGTGCTGATACAAACCACGCGATTTCGAATGGAGACCTTTCGGCTGCGGATCGAACTGTTCAGACGCTCGCTCAAGGTAATCGAACATCCTCACCTGGGGCGCATGAGCGCGGCCGAAGCGGCGACCTATGTGGACTCTTTAGCCTACGACCGGGACTATTATCGTGGAGTAGGTCAAGCGCTTCAGCAACGGATCAATCAGTCAAGAAGGGGCGTCCTTCAAGGGGATGGTGAGCAACTAGTCTTCAGTGCTGGGTTTGAAGATGCGATGCTCAATGTGGGGGACTACTCCCAGATGAAGAATGTGGGAGGGCAGTTTCCTATTGGGGAAGTGGCGACAGAGTCCAAGCGCCTTGAGGACTTGAACGGCCGTGTCCGCATCCACGCATTCGGCGATAGAGAATTCCATGTGAATCGGCCTGCTGAGCCAATCACCCTGGTAATTGAACAGGGCCGCGTTGTGAAGGTCATTGATTCGACTCCTGAGTTCGACGAGGTCCTGACCGAGATTCGCGCTGATGAGGGGGAGGTCTTTGTGCGTGAATTTGGGCTTGGCCTAAATCGCGCCATGACTCGAGAGCGCACCGTCGCTGACATCGGGAGCTATGAGCGCATGTGCGGAGTCCATCTGTCTCTTGGCTCGAAGCACCACATCTTCAAGAAGCCAGGTATCAAGAAGAAATTGACCAAGCATCATGTGGATGTCTTTGCCGTTACCGACGCTCTCCGATTGGACGACGAGGTGGTCTTCCAAGATGGGGCCTGGACGGTTGGCGTGAAGTGAGAGCGGCTTTCTAGTCTTCGGCTGCGTGCGAGCGCAGGTCATCCAGAGCGATCTTGTCCAAAGCTCGTTCATGGGTTGCGGCCAAGATCACGGGAGGCGCGGCTCCATGGGTCAACGCTTCTTGCCAGCGCGCGGCGCATAGGCACCACTGATCTCCAGGCTTGAGCCCTTGGAATCCAAACTCGGGTAGTGACGTCGAGAGGTCGTTGCCCACTCGCGCCGAGAACTCGAGAAACTCGGCTGAGACGCGCACACAGACCGTATGGGAACCAGCATCGTTTTCGTCCGTACGGCAACAACCATCTCGAAAGAACCCGGTCATGGGATCCTTGGAGCAGGACTCCAGGGTCTGGCCTAGTACGTTGCGTCGATCGGCGGTGATAGTTCGTTGGATCATGGGATTCAGGAATTCGCGGGCAGAGGTCCAGTCAGGCACTCATTGAACAGGGTGCGTGTATCTGACACCAGGTTCTCTTGGGTTATGTCGTCACTCTTGAGACGTTGGAGCAAGTCACGTTGGGCGCGGTAGTCCTCGTTAGCGACACCGGCGCGGCTTTGTAACATGCGCCACGCGCGACGGCGTTCCACGCAGAAGAGCACCATTTGTCGGGAGCATATAAGTTGCACCGCCTTGTCGCCGCGATCAACCATTACCAGTGTGTTGAACTCGGGCACATAGGCGTGGTGCTCCTTGTTCAAGACATTGCGCTGAATCACATCGTGTTGTGTGACGCGCAGCAACAGGTCTTCAAGGGTCACCGCACCGGTGGTGTCCTTGGCAGGCTTGAAGTGCCGGCGGAAGCGGGCTTCCGTGGCGGCCCAGTGGGCGATTGTATAGGTGTATTTTTCGCCTCGCGTCTTGGATTTGACCTGTGCCCAGTCGTTCTTGATGTTGGGGTTGCCTTTCAGGGAAAACGCATCCTGGCTCATCTCGCCCAATTGGGGGTTGAATGTAAATTCGGGCATGCAGCGCGAGTCGCGCACCAAGCGCGCTTGCACTGATGACACGTCGTCTGCCACGCCGTGTTCCGGTTGGCATGAGGTGAAGATCTGGTAGAACGCAGTGCCGCGATAGGCCAGGCCATCGATCAGAGAGCGGTAGAGGTTTGCCACGTTGGCCAGGGAAACCTGGGCCACATAGGGCGAGCCATGCCCGCCGGTGAAGATCTCAGCCACATTCTTCTTCTCTGTGTACTTGCCCTGGGACGCTGCCCCAAGGGAGTTCATGTCCCCGCCCCCAGGCATGGGCGTGGAGTCCGAGTTCTGGCCACCCGTGTTGGAATACACCTGCGTGTCGAGCATCATGATCTTGATGTTCGGGCGGTTCTGCAACACGACCTTGGAGACATTCTGGAAGCCAATGTCACCCATGCCGCCGTCACCGCCGATGGCCCAGGCCTTGGGCAGCTCTTGCACCTCAAGGTCGGTCATGGCCGTGTCTGTCATGTGGGTCAGGGTAAAGGCCCACTGATCGTCCATGGTGGTCGTTCCGCTCAGGATGGCATCCACCAATCGCTCGGGGACAACCGAACGGGCCGCGTGGTCTGCGATGAAGCTCTCGCCAAAGAGCCACGTGATCGTGGTGCCATCCTGGAAGAGAGAGTTCATCCAAGGATAGGGGTGCGGGTTGTTCGGGGGGGTGGACCCAAAGACCGTGTTGCAACCGGTGTGGGCACCCATTGCCATGACGCTCATGCCATTGGCCAAACGGCCGTCGATGGCCTGAAGATCCCGGTGGTTGAACGCATCCTGGCGGAGGACCGTGCAAAGGGCGTCGATAATGGTCCCGTTGTCAGGCAGGCCGACAACATTGAGAAGTGCGGTGGTGTCCGCTTCGTTCTCACCCCCTTGACCCAGGATCGTCTGGGCCACCACGCGCGCGAATAGTGCATGGGTCTTGGGATCCATGCCTTCCAGCGACGGAGCGCCAGTTACTTCGAGGGCTGTGGCCTTCGCTTCCAGCCGATCAGCTTTTCGGTGGTAGGCTGGGCGCATGACCGCCTCTGTGACGGATGCCATGGCGCGCAGGGCACTCTTTTCACCGCAACCCGCGCAAGCACCGTCGCCACTTACGATGGCCTCATAATGGCTCCGCACCATCAAGTGGTTCTTGAGGGCGAGGGCGTGGGACTCTTCCGGATGCTCTTCGTCATAGCGGCCGAGATAATCCGTCGGTGTATCCGGCAAACGATCCATGAAGTTGGTGCCTGAAACGTGATCCGCATTCAGCTCCTCGGTTTCCTTGGCCATAACCAGCGCGTCCTTGTCGCCGCATTCGGTCACGCACTCGCCGCAGCCCTTGCAAAGGTCTGAAACGAAGATCGCAAACAGGCCACCTGAGCCTTGCTCCTTCTTCTCTTTGGCGCCAAAGACAAGCGGGGTTTTCTCGTAGGCAAACGGAATACGCTCGAAGACTTGCATGAAGCACTCGCGCACGTCTTGGTCTACCTGGGTCAACTCAGCGATCTCGTTGGCAACCAGTTGCTTGAACGGTTCCGGTTCCCTGGCCTTGAGCCCAGTGCGCATGCGATCGCGCACGCGTTGTTCTACCGCGGGCAGTTCAGCCAGCAAGAGATCCCGACCGGGGGAGGGGTCGACAAAGCCTCGAGCCGCTGCGTTGAATACCGTGCCGATGTCTTGCGCCGTGTTGGGTAGTGCCGTATCGGGACAGGCAACTATGCACTCCATGCACTGAGTGCAGTTTTCCGCGATCCAAAGGGGAGTCTCTCGGCGTGCTACATATTTGCTGGCGGTCGCCCCGGTGGCCGCTGCCATGACGCTCACAGAGGAGAAGGTCGATGCCGGCTGGAAATAGCCAAGGCCAGCGCGGAATTCCGCGTCGAAGGTGCTGGTCTTGGCCAGGGGGACGCGCTCTGGTTGTTCGAGTGTAGACTTGCAGTACTCGGAAACTCCGCAGGCGCTGCTTGAGCACAGTGCTTCATGGCGCATGCTGGACAAGTCTGGCGCGTCTACTGTGCCGTGGGGCACTGTGCATACTTGAGCAAATCCCTGCTGCATGACTGTCATGTTGGACTCGACCACCGAGTCTCCGAAGCGACCAAATTTCTTGACGTACTGCGCGCGCACGACTTCGGCGAAGCGCGATTCATCGAAATGGTTGTCTTCAAGAAATCCTGACACGCGGAAGAAGGCGCCGAGGAAGGCGTTGCCCTGCATGCGCAGTTGCAGCTCTTCGCGATCAGTCGCATCCTGTGCGATGTCGAAACCAGGTAAAGTGTAAAGGCGCACTTTCTTGTCGATGATTTCCTGCCGGTACCTATGGGGAATGCGCTTCCAGGCGAGCTCAGGCTCTTCGCTGGATTCCCACACAAAGGTGCCGCCTTCGGCGATGCCGTCCAGGGGGTTCGAATGGGTGAAGGCCTTTGGATCACAGCAGAGCACCACGTTTACATGGCGCAGGTCGCAGTTGACGCGTACTCTCTCCGGAGCCACCACCAGAAAATATGCGGTAGGCGCGCCCTTTTTCTCGGATCCGTACTTGGGGTTGGCGCTCACATGCAGGACTTCTGCCGGAACCCCTTTGGCGTTGGTGTCATGGGCCCGTTTGGCCAGATCGTCGCCGAATGCACCGATGATTTCGCCAAGGTTCTTGCCCGTGGTGATCATGCCCCATCCGCCAATCGAGTGCAGGCGCACGGCGATCGCGCCGTCGGGTAGAAGTGAGGGTGTGCGTTTCGAAACCACCTCACGTGGGTGATCTACTCCCAGCACAAAGTAGCGCGTGCCGTCGGAAGCTTTGGCTCCATCGGCTCGAGCGGTTTGGTCTGTGGCGAATTCATAGGCACCCAGGATTGCTTCAGGACGGAAGTCGCGGGAACCCAGGCCGTAGCAGCCGCTAAAGATCGCGGGTCGTTGGCCGTTGCTCAAGGAAGGCAGTTGCAAACCTGCCGAGGTCAAGCTGCCTTCGATTGCGTGTTCGAGTGTTGCGCGCACTTCGCGAGTAAGCGGGTTGTCGCCGGAAAGAGGTTCGTCCGTGCGCTCCAAGATGATTACCGCCTTCTTACCAGCTAATGCTTGAACAAGGGCGACTTCGGGGAAGGGTCGCAGCACGTTCAAATGGATGGAACCAACTGATTGGCCCTCATCGCGCAACATGTCCACCGCGGCTTCTATGTTTTCTGCAGCGGAACCTATGGAAAAGAAGACGACTTCCGCATCGTCCGCGCGGTACTCGCTCATCATCCCGTAGTGGCGGCCGGTCAGGGCAGCGAAGTCTGAGTAAGCCTCTTCAAGCATGCCCAGGATATGCTCCGAGAAATTGTCCCGGCGTGCAACCACACCGTTCATGTAGTGTTCTTGGTTCTGCACTGGTCCCAGGAGCAAAGGGCTCTTGAGATCGATCATGACGGGCACACGGCGGCGCTTTGGGCCAAACAGCTCGACCTGCGCTTCGGTGGGGCAGTCGATCATGTCCTCGGGCGCGCCGAGGTATTCGCGGATCAGATCCGCTTCATGCTTGAAGAAGGTGCGCTCAAGGTGCGAAGTGAGGAAACCATCTTGGGCATTGATGCCCGGCCCGAGGGCCAATTCGTTGACCCGTCGTAGGATCAAGGACTGATCTGCCGCCTGCTGAGAATCCTTGGCGAACAGAATCGTCCAGCCCGTGTCCATGGCTGCGTACACATCATCATGGCCGCAGTGCACATTGAGGGCATGCTTGGTCAAAGCGCGCGCTGCAACTTGCGTCACCATAGTCGACAGTTTTCCTGGCGCGTGGTAGAACTGTTCAAGGCCATAGACGATGCCCTGCCCCGAGGTGAAGCTCACAACGCGCTTGCCGGTTACCGAGTAGGCAATCGCTCCACCCTGTGCCGCGTGTTCTCCTTCCGTTTCGATTGCGATCTTCGGGCGCCCAAACACATTCAGGTTTCCCTCGGCGGTGGAGAGCTGATATTGCTCACCCATTTCCGTTGATGGGGTGATGGGATAGAATACTCCTCCATCGGTCAACCGGGCTTCTGTGTGGTAAGCCACAAGCTGGTTCCCATTGGTGGTAATGCGGATACCGGGATAGGGCGGCGTTGAGGTCATGATTCGGGAGTCAGTCGGTCTTGTATAGATGTCGCCAGAGCTTTGTTGAGCGGCAAATTCGGCGCACTATTCTATACACCTCGCGAGGCGTGGGGTGCCAGGATCGGGGCGTGACGAGGGCTATGTAGCCCTCTAGTGGGGGCATGAATTCCTGGAAGAGAGATCCTTGGGGGCAGGCCGCCCTTGGACAGGCCCATGGCTGCCTTATTGCGGCGGCGCTTGGCGTGCTATTGGGCTGGTTTCTGGCCCCTGGGGAGCGTCAGGGGGAGGTTCTGCCCCTGGGCCGTAGCACTCAGAGGGCGCTGGCAGAGGTTGACTCGAGGGGATGTCTCGAAGGACCAACTGCCCCAATTGCTGGATTTGCCCGTCTGGCCCGGCGGGTTGCTGGTTCGCCTGACCTGCCGGGGATCCAGGCCTTGCTTCACGCCGACCCCGAGGTGACAGGAGCAGGAGTGCGCTTGCTGCTGGCACGTGGGCAAAGAAGGGCAGCTGCGGAACTCCTTCGCGCGAGTTCCAGAACGGAGCCCGAGAGCTGGGCCGAGGTGGCTCTGGCGATGGGCGAAGCAGGCCAAGGGGATATGGCCTTGGAGTTCTACATCGGTGCTCTTGAGAGGGACTATTGGCCGGATGAAGCGCTTCCGCTCCTTTGCTCCTTGAATCCAGCAGGCCTGCTGGAGTTTCTCGACGCGGAAATGGGGCACGTTGTGGATTCAGACTCTTGGTATGGGGAGCTGTTGCACGAAGCACGGGCACAAGCGCTTTCTGCTCTCGGTCGCAATGCGGAGGCGGCGGGGCTCTTGCCTCCAATTGAGGACTACCTTCAAGTTTCTAAGGGATGTGTGGGGCCCCGCCTGTTGGGTGAAGACTGGGAGTGGAGAGTATGGAGTGAGGTGGATCCTAAGCGCGTCGAGGCGGTACTCCTCGCGGCCTTGGAAGAGGGAGCATATGTGGGCACGAGCCTGGTGCGGCTAGCCCGCATCTGGTCAGGAACGGGCAGCTATGCTCGGCTGCGCCCCCTCGTGGAACAGACGGTTCAAAGCATGTCTGCCAAGCAGGCGGGAGAACTGCACCTTGCCATGGCACCCTACCTGGGTTGGGATCCTGTGTTGCATGCTCTTGAGCAAGACCCAGATGACGAGGAGCTTGCCTGGGCCGTGGGAGACCACCTGCGCAGGGAGGGGCAGGAGAGCGCAGCGATTGAAATCTGGGCAGGTCTGATGGCTGAGCAAACGGACCTCTGGCTCGATTCAGAGGTGCTATCCCAGACAGTCGTCCGGGCCCCGAGGATCCTCTTGCCCATTCTGGAACAGCGTTTGGCTGGGCTTGAGTTCGATGCAGAAGAGCCTTCCAAATTGAGTGATGCACTAGGGAGCATGGCGGCGATTCATTGGGCTCTGGGCAATCAGGGCAGGACAGTTTCCTTGTTGGAGGAAGCGCAGCGGGCAAATCCCGCTGAGCAGTACTGGTCAAGCCGATTGCGTCTGATCAGACTCGGCTGTGAGCCGGATCTGTGATCTTGGTCTGGGCCCAGTCCATGGTGTAGCGCCCGTTGATTTCGCTCATGACATTCAACGCGACTTGTCCGCTGGTTGTTCGATGCAGATAGCTGTCCACGCCAAAAGCCCCGTGGTAACCGGCTTTGGCGATGGCGCGACCCGCGTGTTCAAAAGCCTCTTGCAAACGGTCATCGATGGTGCGCGGGAGGACTTCGGGGCTTGCGGCTTGGGAGCAAACCCAAGCCCCGGCTGCGTCGGTTTCCTGTAGGCAGGGTGGCGCGAGGGTGACTTCTCCTCTGGCGCTGACCCAACCGGAGCGAGTGAACTCTTGTACCACCTCCACCCAGGGTTCAATGGTCAAAGGCCCGCTGCGTAAGCTGGCCTCGATCCAAGACAAGTCTGCGGTGCTGGGCTTGCCGGCGGCAACCTTGAGTCTGCCGCGACCGGCCGCACCAAAGGAACGTCGCAGAAGCCAGTTCTTGGGGCCGGACAGGGCGAGGGTTTGCAGGACTTCGTCTGCGCTGCGTGCAATGTACTTGTCGAAACTGTCCCCTATCAGATTCCTGCGCACTTCCAAGGCAAATGGGCGCGCGTTGATCTGTCGCAGGGTGGCTAGCGGTGGGGTAGGTCCGGGAATCGCACCTACCGATTGCAACATGCCCAGGGCGCTTGGGGTGGGGCACCAGGCACGACCCTCAAGGCCTTCCAGATCGCGCTTGCGTGCATGCTGCTGTAGGTTTTCACGGGTCAGCAAGACATCGTCCGGGGCCAGCAAGGTCCCGATCAGTTGCCTTTGTTGTGCTGCCACGGTGCGCCGCAGGGCAACGGACGGTGTGAAGCTGCCTCTGGTTTCCAGTTCTGTCTCGGCATCGAGGTTGAGGATCCAAACGCGGCGGGCAGAGCTCATTCCTTGAGTTGCTCCTTGCGCGCCAGGGTTGCCGAGGGTGAGCGCTCGAGCGCATCGATGAACGTCTGGTCCAGGCCCGCAGCCAGGCGTGCCTGGCGATTGATAGGCCTGCCACGAAAGAGCCCCGGGGTGACTTGTTTGGGCAGGGCCTTCTTCCAGGCTTCATAGGTCAAGGGGGCGTCTGTGAAGATCTCAAACCAGCGGCGGGAAAAGTCCACATGACCCTCTTCGTCCTTGCAGATGCGCTCCATGATCCTGGCGCCCTCTGTATCTCCGGCAGCTTGAAAGGCACATGAGAAGCGCGCGCTGTGGTCCAAATTGGCGCCTTCCAGTCCAAGCCCCTGCAAGGCGACGAAGGCCAGGGGTGAGGGGCAATTGCTCATGCGCTGCCAAAACCAATCACGCACGGGGAAGTCACCGACCTTGTGGCCGAGACTCTTGAGGTGTTGTTGGTAGAGCGCGAGGTGTTGCAGTTCTTCTTGTGCCAGGCGCAGTAGACCCGCGCGGAATTCTCGCGGCGTATCGGGGAAGGCGAGCACCGCCCAGGCAAAGAGTTCCGCCGCCTGCAGTTCGTGGTGCATGAAAGTGTGCATCAATTGTGCGCGTGGTCTGGCCTGGGCCAGGGCTCCCATGGGGGGTGTCTTCCTGCTGCGGGTTTCTACTCGCAGGCAGGCAGGCCGCCCCGGGGCGCTGATGCGGCGGACAGTGGCTGAGGTCTCCCAGGCGGCATCCTTGGTCAGATCCGGCGGGGGCCCGGGCTGGGTCTTGGCCTGCCAGGAATCGCTCTGGATCAGGTGCCAGCACCAGTACTCAACAGTGCTTCCCGGGGGCACTTTGGCGTCTCTTGCGGGGGAGCTGGGCTGGGGAGAATTCATGGATTGGGGCTCCGGATTGTACTTCCGGAGGCCTTGGGGGGGCTGTGCACGGAGACCTGCGGTGGGCTGCCGCAGCCAGGCGGTATCTCTTCCCCAGGTTCGGGACTCAGGGCTCATGGAGAGTGCATCCCGTGCCGAAGAATCTTACTCTCACCTCTCCCTGTCCTGGTTTTCTCCGTGGCAGGCATTTGAACACCCCCCAGTCAGCCAAGTATCCCCATGAGCTTTGATCAGCAGCTAGAAAAAACCAAGACCCAAGATGGGTTCATCGCGGCCCTCGACCAGAGCGGTGGTAGTACCCCCAAGGCGCTGCTTGCCTATGGTGTTGAGGAGTCCGAGTACTCTGGCGACGACGAGATGTTCGCCAAGGTTCACGAGATGCGCACGCGCATAATTACCAGCCCATCCTTCAACGGTGATCGCATCCTCGGCGCGATTCTGTTCGAGAACACTATGGACCGTACTATCGAGGGCAAGGGCTCGGCCCTATTCCTTTGGGAGAACAAGCAGGTCGTGCCCTTTCTCAAAGTCGACAAGGGTCTGGCTGATGAGGCTGATGGCGTGCAACTGATGAAGCCAATTCCCGGCCTGGATGATCTCTTGGTACGTGCCAAGGGCAACAGCGTCTTTGGAACCAAGATGCGCTCCGTGATCAAGAATGACGATGCTGCAGGTATTGCCGCGATTGTCACCCAGCAGTTTGATATCGGCAAGCAGATCATCGCCGCTGGTCTGGTTCCGATTCTTGAGCCCGAAGTTGACATTAACTCGCCCACAAAGGCAGCGGCAGAAGCCACTCTGCGCAATGAGCTGATGGCGCATATCAATCAGCTTGAGCCCGGTCAGAACATCATGCTCAAGCTGACTTTGCCTGAGGAAGAGAACTTTTACGCCGACTGCATCGCTCACAGTAATGTCGTGCGCGTGGTGGCTCTCTCTGGTGGCTATTCCCGCGAGGAAGCCAATCGCCGGTTGGCGCTGAACAACAACATGGTTGCGAGCTTCAGTCGGGCCCTGTCGGAAGGTTTGTCGGCTAAGCAAACCGAGGATGAATTCAACGGGATGCTCGATAGCTCGATTCAGAGCATCTTTGACGCTTCCTGCACCTAGGAGGTCCTGGAACCTGGTAGGGGGCATCCTCCGGGGCTGTCACTCAGGCAACTGGTCGGCGTGTTCTCTCGGACCGGACCAAGGCCAACTGGCACTGGGGTTGGTGTTCCATGAGTTTCAACACCTCTGTCTTGACCAGATCCGGATCAATCGGAAGTCGGGGCATGGGGCCGCGGGTTACGCGTAGGTGACATGGGGCCATCGGTTCAGAGTACTTCGCTACGACTGAACAGGAGCGTTCCCACCAGGCCAGAAGGCGCATGCGTAGATAGGGAGGGGGCATAATAATGGTATGAGAGGTTCGAAGTGAGAGGAGAGGAACTGGATAAGTGACTGAGAGAAGTAGATTCAATTCCCAATATGACCATACCGTTAGATGGCTATCTCGCGAGTCCCGATAATCCTGAGTTGAGGTCAGCTGCACTCCCAGTATCCTTAGCGAGGGGCGAAGTCTCAGTTTGGAAATGACACATGGCTCAAAGTTCAAGTTGAGACACTCAAAGGAGGGTTGCTCTAGTTCTTGAGGTCGTCCCCCGCGTCTACCAGAGCGTGGCTTGCTGAATGAGCCGAAAACGTTCCATTCCGTTGCTCGACCCTTCTCAGAAGGCGTAGCAGACTAGCGTCTTCCACCCAGGGCCATCAGTTCACCGATGACCCACTGCAGGTGGTCGCCACCCAGTCCATGTCCCGCCTTGGGATAGATGCGAAACTTCTTGGGGCCGCGCACTCGGTTGAAGACGGCAAAACTGATGGTCGGTGGGCAGATCGCATCCTGCAGGCCAACTCCCATATAGGTTGGGCAACGAATGCGATCGGCCAAATTGACCGTATCGAAGTAGCTCAAGGTCTTGAGCATGCCCTCGAAAGTGCGGTCCTCCTTGGCTGCTATCCACTCCTCCATGTCGTCCTCGTCTTCATGAGAGAGGGTGAAATAAGTCTCCCAACTGCCGAGCCAGGGAATATCAGCAACGCAGTAGTCAATGCGTTGGTCGAGGGCAGCTGTCGCGAAACTCAATCCGCCCCCTTGACTACCACCCCAGATGCCAAGCTGGTTTTGGTCTACATCAGGTCGTGAGCAAAGGTAGTCCACCGCCCTCACGCAATCCATATAGGCCCCCTGATAGAAGTACCCCTGCTTGTCGTCCAGGCCGCGCAGCCAGTAGTCAACCGGTCGGCCGGGCACATCATCCGTGCTGTTGCCGTGTGCCCTGATATTGAAGGAGAAGATGATCGTGTCGCCGCTGGTGCCAATGGGCGTCATATTCTGAGTGTATCCAGGCACTCGCAGGAGGGCTCCGAATGGACCCGGGCGCTTCGGGACTTCGAGCCAGCCGCGTACCAGCACCCCCTCCAGGCTGCGCATGCTGACTTCGTACAGTTTGCAGGGCGCATCGGCACGGTTCTCACGGGGTTCGATGTGAAACTCTGGATCGACTTTCTTGAGTTCGGCGAGGGTCCTTTTCCAGAATTTCTTGAAGTCTTTCGGGCGAGTCAGTTTGGTTTCTATCCTGTCCGCACCGGCACCGACGCGCGTGAAGCGTTCGACCTCTTGGCCTGTGCCATCCTCAACCACTCGGCAACCAACCTGGGCAAATCCAGGCTTCTTGAAGCGCAGCTTAAAAGTGAAGGTCTCGACGCTGTGGGGCTCCAACTTGATGCGTGTCTGTGCAGGAGGCGCGGGCAGGTCTGCCACGGTCTTGATGGACCATTCTAGGGTCGCAGACAGTGCCGTCTTGGAGCGGTTCTCAACTTCCGCTTCGAAGACCACACTCTTGCCCACATCTACCATCCCGTCTTCTTCGCTTGTGGTCAGCTCCAAGCGAGGCCGTATGGCGGGTCCTGTACCAACGTCGGGTGCAGTCGGGAGTGTGAAGGATAGTGCCAGTAGGCCAAGCAGAGCCGGAGTTCTCATGGATACAGTCTACCGGTCGGCAGACGATCGGATGTCTTCGAGCTACAAATCTGCCGACGGACGCGGCAGGGCCCTCGCCTGGAAACAAGAGAGAGCCCTCAGGGAGATTTCGGGCATAGGCCGATGCTCTGCTCAGCGGGCTAGAGTCGGCCCGAGCACCTTGAAAATCGATGGTGCCGTGCTATGTGGAGGGCTTGGGTTGTCAATTCTCTCAATTTGCCGTCCAATCGAGTGTTGAGATTGACACTTCAATTTCCAAGAAACAATTGTCCGCTGTCTGGTCATGGCCTCAGTTGAGGTTAAGTTCCAAAATTGCGGAGCCCATACTTGTGACTTTGTCAGAGACAATTCAAATGCGACTACGATCCCAAATCCTTCTGGTGACCTTTGCCGTTCTTCCTTGTGCAGGTTTCGCACAACAGCTTCCGCCGGTCCCGGTGCCGCCTGAGAATCCGATTACGGAGCAGAAGCGTGTCTTGGGCAAGGTGCTCTTCTGGGAGGAGCAGCTTTCGAGCGACAACACCATGGCTTGTGGGACCTGTCACATCAATTCCCACGCGGGGAGTGATCCGCGACCTGGGCAGAATCCGGGTCCAGATGCGCTATTTGGAACAGACGATGACACGGTTGGATCCCCAGGCGTTGTGCGTTCGGACGGAAACAACAAGTATCTCCCTGATGCGAACTTCGGATTGCAACCTCAGGTGACGGGTCGTGGTGCCCCCTCGGTGATTGGATCCCAGTGGGCGGCCGATTTGTTCTGGGATGGGAGAGGACTTTCGACGTTCCTCAATCCCGAAACGGGCGCGGTCAGCATTGCCTCCGGAGGGGCTCTTGAGAGTCAAGCCGCTGGTCCACCCCTCGGTAATGGGGAGATGGCCCACGACAATCGCGATTGGGCTTCGATTACCGCCAAGTTGCAGGTGGTTGAACCCCTGCGCCTAGCCACCAACATCCCGCCCGATATGGCAGCAGCACTGAGTGGCGGCGTGTCCTATCCCGATTTGTTTCAGGCTGCTTTCGGTGATTCAGTTATCACAGCCGAGCGCATTGCTTTCTCCATCGCGACCTATGAGCGCACGCTGGTCGCAGACCAAACGCCTTACGACAACACTCAAGCGGGGTTGCCGGGAGGCATGAGCATGCAGCAACAGATGGGTCATAACTTCTTGCTGAATCATACGGTCTGCTTCAACTGTCATGTGCCGCCCCTTTTTACAGACAACCAGTTCTACAACATCGGCCTGAGGCCTTCTGACGATGACCTTGGGCGCAGCGTGATCACGGGATTGACCGAGGACCGTGGGAAGTTCAAGACGCCTACCTTGCGCAATTCAGGGCTCAAGGCTGGGATGATGCACGTCGGCTGGATTACCGATATTCAGGACGCCATTGACTTCTACAACGCGCCAGCCTTTCCGCTGGTCGATCCTGTCACCGGGCACACGCAGTTCACCGCCGATCAGAGCGGCATTCCCACCAGCAACCCGAACGTCTTTGCCAACTATCAGGACATCGACATGCCGGCTCAATTCCAACCCAACGTGGTGGAGTTCTTGACCAATGGCTTGACCGACCCGCGCGTTGCCAATGAGACTTTCCCCTTTGATCGTCCCACCTTGAACAGCGAGGCTCAGCCAGTGAACCCGCTGATTTATGGGGGCGGGGCCGCGGGGACCGGCGGGGTCGAGCCGACGATCGTGGCGCTTTCACCCTTGGTCGGCAGCAATCCGGACTTCAAGGTTGGGATCGGAGGAGGCCTCGGGGGTGCGACCGCATTCTTGATTCTCGCCCGTGCTCCTGGGACTCCAGCACCCGGCGGGATACCGCTGCACCTCTCGAGGACTCAGATCATTACTCGATTCGTGATGCCCCTGTCAGGCTCGGGTCCAGGACAAGGCTACGCTACTTTTCAGCGCTCGATGATAAACATGTCTTCAGCTTCGATCGGTAGTTCCATCTACGCCCAGTGGTTTGTGCTAGATCCCCAAGCCAACGCTGGTGTGGCGGCAACCGAAGCTGTGCAGTGGACCATTCTGTAATCGGGTGGACCTGGCTCCAATCTGACTGACGCAGTGAGCGTGACTTCTTACCTTTGATGCCGGCAGGGTTCTAGAAACTCCAGCTGATCTCAACGCGGCCACCTATGAAGGCGTCATCAATGCTGTCGTTCCCCGCGAAGGCATCAAGGGTCAGCACCATGCGCTGGCCGATGGCCTTGCGGTAGCGGGCTCCTGCTGCAATCGTGTTGTCGTCTTGGTCGTCGGTGGCCACGCGTAGGCCAGCTTCATAAATGATCTGGGAGCGACCTCCATGCATGATCTGCTGATATCCCACGGATCCGCCGATCACATCGGCTCCTTGGGGGCTGATCGGAGACCCTACGGTTCCAAGACCAGTGGCTGCAAAGAGGATGCCGATGTTCGCCAATGGGCCAGGGGCGGCGGGGGCACGAGAGGCACTGGTGAAGTTGTCGATTCCAAGGAATGAGCCCACATACAGGTTGTCGTGGGTGTGGTGTGGGACCCAGGAGAGAACGCTCGTCAGCAGCAGACCGTTGTCGATTGCCGTTGAGTTGTTGTCCAGGGCTAGGGATGCGTTGGCTCGGAAGGTGCTCGCCATCCCGCCAAGGCGTTGAGTGGCGCCGACGCCCGCGTACAACCCATCACCGACTGCCGGGTTGTCCGAAAAGGTGGTTAGCAGATCGACCTCCACATAGGAATCTGTGAAGTCTGCTGCGGTCAAAACCCCTAGCATTCCACCCTCGGGATCTTCTCCCTCTCCTCCGGGCTCGATTTCGTCCCAGGCGAAGAGTGCGGTTGCACGGAAGTTGGATAACCCGCCAAAGCGGAGGGAGTTGCGGGTGATTGTGATGGCGTCGACCACATCATTGATCAAGATGCCTTCCTGAAAGTTGACCGGCTGGCGCCCGATACCGAATCCGAAGTCCAAGGCACGCGAGTCTTCCCTGTCGAGCTTCGGGAATATTTCGCCGAAATCGCCCTCAAAGAAGAGAGTCTGTACATCAAGATTGAAGCCATCAGTGGTGTTCTCTCCGTCAAAGTCATATCCCGAAAAAACGCCATTCTTGTCAAAGGGGCGCAGACCGATCACGAAACGCTCCGTGGGGGACAACCGTGCCTGGGCGAACAGGTCGAGCCGATTGGCCCATTCCCCAGCATTGTCATTGTTGTTGCTTCGCCCTGCGAGGCCGCTCCGGGCGGTCCCCCAGACGATGAAATTGGGTGACCAAATGGCCCCTGTGGGCAAGCGGATCGGTTCCTTCAGCTCACCTGGTTCGAGGAATCCGTTGCCCCATTCGAAGAGGGGCGCCGGGCGTTCTGGAATGGCTGCAGTTTGGGGTGGCAGATATACATCGGTGAGCCGGCTGGCGTCGTCTCCCGTTTCATCATCGTGGTCTCCATGCTGGGCAGTCGCCAGAGGCAGGTAAACAAGGGCAACCGCGGGTAGACAAATGACTCGTAGAAGTCGTTTGACTTGAAACATCAGCGGAGCTCCTTTTCTTGAGCAACATTAGAGGAGTCTTGCTTGGCGAGTGCTTCGTCGCCTGGCTTCTGCCACCAGTCGATACGACCTGGAGCTGGGTCGAACCATTGCACTGTCACTGGCCCTGGGTCTTTCAGGCTGAATTCACCCTTCCAAAGGAGTGGCCGTCCTGCCACCACCCGATCGCCGACCTCTCTGGGGGTCAGTTTGTAGTCGAACCCAAGGGAATGAATTGCCTCGATCAGGTTCACCGGGACCATGCCAGCGATCATGCGCACGCTCACGGAATAGGGCCCCTTGCCACTCAGCTGTTCGGGGGGAACGGAGTATTTTGCCCAGCGGCGACCATTGGGGGGCAAGGCAACTCGATGGATTCGTGCGCCGGGCGGCCTGCCCGTGGCGATCACGGGCGTGGATGCTGGCCGATTGAACAGCAGCGGGCTGGCCGAGAAATTGAGCGGCAGGACCTGTTCGCGTTCTCCTCCGCGGAACAGGCGAACCATGAACTTCGATTGCAGGCTGAAGAGGTACTTGTCCTGTGGCAGGTCACCGTTGTGCACATATGTCGAATGCAGGTCGCGTACATCTCCGTTGGGATCGAGGTCCCCGGATTCGAAGACTTTCTTGCCTTCTGTATCCCTGACGATCACCTCTAGGTAGAGCGTCCGTTCCGCAATGAACCCCGTGGGCGCGTTGTGTCCATCGGTTCCATTGACCACTTCGATCTGGAAGTCCAGGCCCCGGTTATCGTCTTCATTCACCTGGACCCGTCCAAATTGGTATGCCTCTCGGAGCACCGCTAGTTGCTTCCGTCGATAAGTTTCGAGCTTCTCCATTTGGCCGCCCTCGCCATAGATAATGTCCTGGGCCCTCTTGCGGTTTTTTGGGCTTTTCCATATCTCGTGCTTGAAGTCGGTTTCCCTTGGAACATCTGGCTCGAATTCCTTTCCGTCAGGGCTATAACGGCCCCATACGAGGTCAAAGTCCTGCCATTCGGTCAGGGTTCCAAAGTCGGCATTTTTGGGGTCTTGGATGGGAAAAATACCAGGATGGATGATTGAGTAATCTGGCCCGGCAAAATAGTGTCGTGTCAGTCGCCGAGTCTTGGAGGGTTTCCCGCCGACCATGGCTGCGGCATCCATGTGATCCGGCAAGGTGCTGACCTTGCCCTCCTCTTCGCTCATGTGACAGTCTTGGCACGACTCTCCTTTCTTCGCAGAGGGTGAGCTTTTGAACTCACTAAAAGCCTCTTCAAGTCGGAATCCTCCGGGTGAGGTCACATCATGGCAGTTTCCGCAGGAAGCTGATTCCCTCAAGAAGAATGCAGTCTTGACTGTCTTGTGGATCGGCAAATTCCCTTCGCCATCAGGAGCGGTTTGCAGCCCCGAGAATTTTCCATCCTCCTTCTCGTTCTCATCAAGAATACGCTCCAGTTCATCCGGTGCGCTGGGGCCGTAAATCGCTTCGTAAATGTCCCCGGGTTCCAACTTGAAGCGTCCGCTTACCTTGCCGTAGTCCCCGTTGACTCGGTGGCAGACTACGCAGGTGACTCCCTCGCGCGAGGTCTGCGAGCGATTCTTGACTTCGGTGTAGATGGGTTCCTCCAATTCCATGGCTACGGGCGAGTGGCAGCGCATGCAAAAGTCCCCATTGGTGCCATTCGTCAAAGATGTGACTGCCGCTTGCATGGTGTTGAAAACCGGGCTGACCAGCGCATAGGCGTGTGGGGAGGTGGACCATTCGGTGAACTGAAGCGGGTGGCAGACGCCACACTCCTGGGCAGAGGGGTATGGATTGTTCTTGTAGACGGCAGCGTGAAGCTCATCCGGATCGGAGTCCTCGTCCGGAGATACCGCCTCCATTGACCCTGGGGGCGCTTCCATGGCCGTGGTCAGAGAGAACAGCGTTCCAGCCAGACCCATGCCGGCTGTCAAGAGCAGGGGACTTCGGAGGTTTGGATTGTGTGGCTTCATGTGTAGATCGATG
>LWDU01032681.1_pt1 | contig 28410 bp, 28 predicted proteins | sample 727161 | NCBI WGS metagenome assembly LWDU01 (sample SAMN04566230, study PRJNA314399) | hydrothermal vent metagenome | isolation source: deep sea hydrothermal plume seawater | place: Mexico: Gulf of California, Guaymas Basin | collected 2004-07-11
CAAGATCCATAGAATAACTTTCCAGTACAACATTAATTCTACTGTTTTCCAGTCGAGGATTATCTAACTCTCCAGAAATTCGATTCATCAAATCAAAACTGTCACTATCAGCTGTAAACGTTAGTCCAACATGATTTTTATCAAGAATATTCTCCATTGCACCATTAAGATATTCTCCTGCCCGAACTCGCTTCTCATTATGACTCATTTGAGCTGAACCAGAAGTTGTAAGTCCCAGAAGTTGAGTAGAACAAGTGTTAATTATTTTTGCAATCTTTCCATAAGGAAATTCTTTAAGATTTCGTATAATTTTATCAGTTTCTGTTATAATTTCTTTAAATTCTTGTTTGTGTTTTTCGTATTTATCCATTTTAACAGAATTCGGTAGATATGTCACTATATTAAAGTATCGATTGCTCAAAATTGCTTTCGAATTATTTCAACTCTTCAGCTTGCTTCTTTGAAAGAATTCTCCAACATTCATGAGTTGCATCCTTTGCAGGTGATTTAGCAACTGCGAAATATCGTCCACTCTTTTCTCTGACTTCAAAGTCACTTGTTGTAAATTTTGACTTTGTTTTAACGTCATAAAAACTTAATTCCATAAAATTGATAGCAAAAGATGGTTTATAACAATTTCTTTACTGAGAATATTAGCGAGATCTTAGATTGAGTATAGTACTACCAACTTTACTTGATTTAGGATTCTTGTTTCTTGAAGGTCTTGAAAAACTTGAAGGTCTTGATTTCTTATTACCAAAACTTCGTGATCTTCCTTCGCTAGGTTTAGAATCATTACGGTTTGATCGTCTATTACCAAATCTTTGTCTTGATCGTCCTTCACTTGAGTTATTACTCCGAGAGCTATTTCGTCTTGGACCTCTTGATCTACCAAATCTATTATCGCTACGTTTAGCAGAACTAACATCAAAATCAACTCTTGGAAAACTTTCAATAATTACTTCTTGAATATTCAAATCATAATCTTGAAGAATTTGTCTAAATACAGGATGATCACTTGAACTCAGTAAAGTAAATGCCTTTCCAGATTCACCTGCTCTTGCAGTTCGCCCAACTCTATGTACATATTCTTGAGGATCCTTTGAAAGATCATAATTGAAAATATGAGATACATTTTTGATATCAAGTCCTCTTGCTGCAACTGGTGACGCAACTAGAATATTTTGATTACCATTATTAAATTCTTTAATTGCACTCATTCGTTTATTTTGATTCATTTTACCATGAATCATTCCAGATTTTATTTTCTGAGCTTTAAGATTTTTAGCAATTAATTCAACAGTTCGAATACTTGAGCAAAATACAATTATTTGATTTGCTTTTTCAACATTCAATAAGTGAACTAATAATGAAAATTTCTTTTGTTTTTGAACATTATAATAATACTGTTCAAGATATTCTTCAGTAACATGAACTTCAGATTCTGCAACAAAAGGTTTGTTCATATATTTTCTTCTAATCAATTCAACTTCATGAGAAATTGTTGCACCAAATAGAATCATTTGTTTTTTCTTTTTAGTGTATCTTAGAATCTTTTCAATATCCTTAATGAAACCCATATCAACCATTTGGTCTGCTTCATCTAAAACAAAGTGTGTTAATTCTGATAATTTCAAAGTTTTACGATTTAAGTGATCTAGAACTCTTCCGGGAGTTCCAATAACAATATCTGCTTTCTTAATATCCCTTACTTGATGAAACATTGATACGCCACCATAAACTGTTGCAAATTTCAAATCTGTATATTTACCAAACTTTTCAAGTTCTCCTGAGATTTGAACTGCAAGTTCTCTTGTAGGTGCAAGAATTAATGCTTGAACATTTGAAGAATGTTTTAATGAATCTAATAATGGAATTCCAAAAGCTGCAGTCTTTCCAGAACCAGTTTTGGATTTACCAATAATATCTTTTCCAGATTTAATTATTGGAATTGCTTGTTCTTGAATATCTGTTGGTTCAGTAATTCCGCATTTTGAAAGTGCTCGGACTATGTCTGAATTTACTCCCAATTCGTTAAATGATTTTTTTTGCATTTTTAATACTGAAATAAAATGAACTTTATGTTGCGTTGTTGTCGTAACCTTCTGAACTTCTACTTCTACCTATTATCTACGCAAATACTGAGTTTATAAGAGTTGTGTTTAAGAATAAGCGCCCGTTCCGTGATTTGAACACGAGTCACTAGCTTGACAAGCTAGTATGATAGACCAAACTACACCAAACGGGCATAACTCAATGGTAAATTATTTCATTTATAAGCCTTACGATAACTAAGTCAAGCTTTTTATTATACAAATATATTAAACAAACATGATCGAACTACTTTACTTTCTAGCAGGATTAATCGGAATTTGGTTCGGCGCACATATTGTTGTTGATCATGCATTAGTCATTGCAAAGCAACTCAAGATTTCAAAACTATTTGTTGGACTCACAATTCTTTCAATCGGAACATCTCTTCCTGAAATTTTCACTCACATAAATGCCAGCCTCAAAGAACTCTCTGGAATGGCAGCATCCAACATAGCAATCGGAACGAATATCGGTTCAAATATAGTTCAGATAACTTTAATCATTGGAATTTTAGGATTAATTACAAAAATAAAATCTTCAAAATCAATTCAACGAAGAGACGGATTGGTTATGCTTGGCTCAATTGTTCTTTTATTTCTACTGGGACTTGATGGAGTCATATCTCAATTAGATGGAGCACTTCTATTTTTCCTTTACTTAGGTTATCTACTTCATCTATACACAAGAGAAGAAGAACTTTCAGAAATAATTGCACACAAATCCAAATGGACAAAAAAAGAATTCAAGAATTTTACATCACACATAGTCATGATTTTAGTAGGATTGGGAATTTTACAATTTGCAGCAAATACAATTGTAGATATTACTCTGAACTTTTCAAACACACTAGGAATAGAACAATCCTTTTTCGGACTTTTAATAATTGGTTTTGCAACAGCACTCCCTGAATTTACAACAGCAGTTATGGGACTATTAAGAAAATCAGAATCACTATCATTGGGAGTTTTAATTGGATCTAACATAACAAATCCTATGATGGCACTCGGAATTGGAGCAATGATTACAGATAATCCAATTTCCAAAGGACTAATAAATTTTGATATCCCTTTTTGGTTTATTGTTTCAGCAGGACTACTATTGATTTTCCATAAAAATAAGAAATTAACTAAATTGGGTGCAGCACTAATGATTGGATCATATATCGCATATGCCCTATACAAGACATATTCAGTTGGAATCATTTAGGTAAGTTTTTAACGGACAAATCCTAAGAAAAATTATGTCCATAATCAAAAAGATTGATAAATTTAATAGAAAACTTTTGAAAAGCAAGAAATTTTGGGCAATTGTAATACTTACAAAACCAATTAAATATTTAATTTTTGGAATAATTTTAGTAAAATTGTTCGGTTAAACTATTAAAAGTTCGTTACACTTATATTTAAGCGATTATAAGCTCCAATCGATAATTTTATAAACAAATCCCTTCAAAAGTAAATTACGAAGGCTTAATTTAAACTCAATCGGAAAGTTAATAAGATTAACTTCTCAATAAACTAAGTCGTCGTGGGGTATAAATTTGGCTAAGAAAAAACCGGTTTCAGCAGATATTTCTAAACATGTTCTAGTTTCTAAACATAAAAAGCTAAACGAGACTGAAGTTAAAGAGTTACTAGATAAACATAAAATTTCCGCATACCAACTACCTTCTATTTCTTTTAAAGATCCAATGTCAATACATCTTAATCTGGAAGTTGGAGACATAATCAAAATTAATCGGCAATCGGAAGTAACAGGAAAATATAATTATTATAGGAGGGTTGTTGGATGAAAAATAAACGAATTTTAATCAAAAAATTCTTTGAAGAAACAAGGTTTGTAAAAAGTAATATTGATTCTTATAATTCTTTTATAGATTGGCGAATGCAGAAAGTTATCAACGCAGAAAAAGAACTTATGCCAGCAGTTATTCCTGTAGATGCAGAAGAAGTAAAGTTTGAGTTTGGAGAATTAACACTTAGAAAACCAATTATTGTAGAAGCAGACGGTGCAGAAAGACCACTTTATCCTGGAGAAGCCAGAATGAGAAATTTAACTTATTCCGCACCGGTATTTTTAGAAATTGCACTAATTGTTGATGGAAAAGAAAGAGATCGAGCTGAAGTAAAAATCGCAGAAATTCCAGTAATGGTAAACTCAAAATTATGTTATTTATCCGGATTAACTCAAGATGAATTAATCACAGCAGGAGAAGATCCGATGGATCCAGGTGGTTATTTTATTGTAAACGGAACAGAAAGAGCATTAGTTCTTTTAGAAGATTTAGCGCCAAATCAAATTAATGTCAGTAAAGAAAAGACTGGACCAGTAACTCACACTGCAAAAGTTTTCTCCTCAATTGATACTTACAAAATATCACATGCCGTTGAAAGAACAAAAGAAGGAATATTCCAAATAAGCTTTAGCAATGTAAAGAAAGTTCCCTTCACAGTTTTAATGAAAGCATTAGGAATGCTTAAGGATAAAGATATTGCGGACGCAGTAGGTTTTGAAGAATTACCTGAAGATCTTTATATAAATTTAATTGAATTCATGAGTGTAACAAATCAAGAGGAAGCAAAAGAATTTATTTCAAAGACACTTCAACTTGCTTTACCAAAAGAAAGAAAACTTCAAAAGATAGAATCTATTCTTGATTCAATATTCTTACCTCATTTAGGAACTGATAAAAAAGCAAGATTGAATAAAGCACATTTCTTAGCTCAAATGGTTCGTAAAATTGTTTTACTTCGTCAAGATGTAATCAAATTAGATGATAAAGATCACTATATGAATAAAAGAATTCGAATGTCTGGAGATCTTTTAGAAGATTTATTCAGAACAAACTTCAAAGGATTAAAGAATGATATAATTTATATTTTTACTAGAGGAGTTAGACGAGGAAAAATGATACCTATCGCTTCATTAGTTAGAGCAAAATTTATGACCGATAAAATTAGGTCTGCAATGGGAACTGGAAACTGGACTGGAAACAGAACTGGTGTTTCTCAAAGACTTGAAAGAGACAATCCAATTGCAGCAATATCTCAACTTCGAAATGTTACATCTTTACTTGATGCAAATCGAGAATCGTTTGAAGCTAGAGCATTACACCCGACACACTGGGGAAGACTTTGTGCAATTGAATCTCCTGAAGGTAAAAATATTGGACTTAGAAAAAATCTAGCAATAACTGCAACAATAACAACTGAGCTTAAAGAGGCGGAATATTCAAAGAATTTAAAGACACTTCAAAATTTAGGATTGGAGGAAATTAAATAATGACTTATGTATTTGTTGACGGAGTATTGAAAGGGACAGTTAAGTCTCCAGAGTCATTTGTAAATAAACTTATTGAGCAAAGAAGATCTGGAAAAGTATCAAAGAATTTAAATATTCAATATCGAGAGAGTGAAAAAATTGTCCAAATTCAACTTGACAAAAATAGATTAAGACGACCTCTAATTATTGTTAAAAATGGAAAATCTCTTTTGACAGAAAATCATCTCAAACAACTTGAAGAAAATAAATTAAATTGGTCTGATTTAATTAAAAACGGAATAATTGAAGAGCTTGATGCTTTGGAAGAAGAATCAGCAATAATAACAATGTATGAAAAAGATCTAAAAAATAAACATACTCACTTAGAACTTGATCCACTAATTATTTTTGGAATGAACACATCCATGATACCTTTTGCTGGGTTCAATCAATCAACTCGACTCCTTAGAGGATCAAAGAATCACAAACAAGGTGCAGGACTTTACACACTTAATTATTTAAATCGTCTAGATACAAATGTTAATATTTTACACTACACTCAAAAACCACTAGTTAAAACTTTCACTCATGATTTATACGGAGATAGTATTGCAGGCGGACAAAATTTAGTAATAGCAATTCTAAATCACGAAGGTTACAACATGTCTGACGGAGTTGTAGTTAATCGAGCATCAATCGATAGAGGACTTGCAAGAGTTTCTCACTACAGACCCTATTCTGCGGAACGTCTAAGATATTCAGGAGGTCAGCTTGACGAAATTAAAGTTCCTGACAAAGAAGTTCAAGGATATTCAATCGAAGCAGATTACAAACACTTAGACACGGATGGATTAATTAGTCCTGAAACTCACGTAACTGGAGGAGAAGTTTTAGTAGGTAAAACCTCACCACCAAGATTCCTTTCAAGACAATTAGAAACTTTCAGTACAGCTGCAAACATAACAAAAGACACATCGGTTAAAGTTAAGTATGCAGAAAACGGAGTAGTTTCTAAAGTTTTACTTACGGAATCTAAGGACGGAAATCCTTTAATAAATATTGAAGTAAGAGATACAAGACCAATAGGTATTGGAGATAAAGTATCCTCAAGACACGGACAAAAAGGAGTAATTGGATATGTTGAAGAACCGCAAAATATGCCTTTCAGTTCATCTGGAACAGTTCCAGATATTTTATTTAGTCCATTTGGTATGAGACGTATGACCGTATCACAATTAATTGAATCGATTGGTGGAAAAGTTGGAGCATTAAATGGAAGACTAATTGATGGTACGCCCTTCAGCGGTGAAGATTCTGGAGATTTAAGAAAAGAATTAGAAGATTTAGGATTCCTGGAAAATGGAACAGAAACTTTGTATGATGGACGAACTGGAAAAGCATATGAAGCAAAGATTTTCGTAGGAAATATTTACTACTTAAGACTAAAGCACCAAGTTGCAGATAAGATTCAATCTAGAGCAAGAGGAAGAGTGCAATTGTTAACAAGACAACCAACCGCAGGTAAGGCAATGGAAGGTGGACTTCGATTCGGAGATATGGAGAAGGATACATTAATTGCACATGGTTCTTCATTATTATTGAAGGAAAGATTCAGTTCAGATCGAGAAATAGTAAGTATCGGAGATCGTTCAGGAGCTATTGCAGAGTATGATGGATTCACTGACAAATTTGTAAGTGTAGTTGATTCAAAAGAAACAATTTCAAAAGTTGAAATGGCATACGGATTCAAGTTGTTACTTGAACAACTAAAATCTTTAGGAATAAGTCCAAAATTAAACTTAAGCGATAAATTCAATCAGAGGAAAAAACAATGAAACAAGTAATTTCAAAAAATATAGCGAGTATAGACTTCGGGTTACTTAGTCCTTCGGCAATCAAAAAGCTAGGAAAAGTACAAGTAATAACTCCAGAGATATATGATTCAGACGGATATCCAGTAGAAAGAGGATTAATGGATCCAGAAATGGGAGTATTAGATCCAGGAATGGGTATTAAGAAATGGAAAATCGGGGCAGGAAACTTTGGTTATATCAGTTTGTCAAGACCAGTAATTCATATTTTATTTAGAACTCATATTTACAATTTCTTACGTTCAACTTGTGCATCTTGCGGACGTATTACTTTAACTGAAAATAAGATTGAAGGTTATAGAGAAAAATTAGAAGCTGCAAAACAAGTTGATGTAAAGGAAGGTCAAAAAGTTATAAGAAATATGATTAAAGCTGCATCAACAGTAAAAGCTTGCCCTCATTGTAATACTGAAAACAAAAAAATAATATTCAAAAAACCTCAAACATATTACTCTGTAAAAGATGACAGAATTTGGCCAACCGATATTAATGATCATTTAGAAAAAATACCAGATTCAGATGTTGAGATTTTCGGAATTAATCCAGAAGCAGCTAGACCGGAATGGATGGTTCTAACAACTTTATTAGTCCCACCAATTAGAGTAAGACCATCAATAACATTACAAACAGGAGAACGTTCAGAAGATGATCTAACTCACAAGCTTTCAGACGTTGTAAGAGTAAATCAACGATTAATGGAAAATATTAATGCAGGTGCGCCAGAAATTATTGTTGAAGATCTATGGGATTTACTTCAATACCACATTACTACTTATTTCAATAACAACATTGCAGGAGTTCCTCCAGCACGCCACAGGACAAGAAGACAACTAAAAACCTTGGCTGCAAGACTAAAAGGAAAAGCAGGAATTTTCCGTTCAAATTTGGCAGGAAAGAGAGTTAACTTCTGTGCACGTTCCGTTATATCTCCAGACTCTTACATTGACATAAATGAGGTGGGAGTACCTAAAGCAATTGCAAAAGAATTAACAATTGGAGAAAGAGTAACTGAATGGAACATTGACTGGCTAAAAGGAATGATAAAGAACTTTGAAGGTTATCCTGGAGCTAATTATATTATAAATTTAGAAGGTAGAAGAAAGAAAATTACCGAAGAATCGATGGATACAATATTAGATGAATTAACTTTCGGATATGTAGTTGAAAGAAACATTATTGATGGAGATGTTGTTCTATTCAATCGACAACCTTCATTACACAGAATGTCCATGATGGGGCACAGGGTAAAAGTTGTTCCTGGAAAAACTTTGAGAATCAATCCTGCAGTCACAATTCCTTACAACGCAGACTTTGACGGTGACGAAATGAATCTACATGTCCCTCAAACCGAGGAAGCTAGGGCAGAAGCAGAATCAATACTACTTCTTCAAAATCAATTAATTACTCCAAGATATGGTTTATCAATTATTGGAGCAATGGAAGACTCAATTCTGGGTATTTACTATCTAACTAAAGACAGATATTTAACACGAAGAGAATCAAGCGAGTTACTTATGTCAATTGGAATTGATGAGCCATTACCAAAACCAGCAAAGGAAGGTAAGGAAGAATTATGGCACGGTGCTCAAATATTTAGTATGTTATTACCAAAGACTTTGAACTTCAAACGAAAAGGAAAAGTATTGAAGAACGGGAAAGTAGTAAAAGGTGAAGTTGAAATCGTTAAAGGTCAATTAAAGCAAGGATGTTTAATTGACTCCTCATTCATCGGTCCAGAAGGAGGAATTTTAATTCACAAATTATTCATTGACCACGGAACTGATGAATCTGCAAAATTCATAAACCGAATTATACATTTAGGAATTGGAGTATCACGAATGGTTGGTCTAACAATGTCATTTAATGATTTTGATATTGATCCTTTAGATAAAACTAAGATTCAAAAATTAATTGAAATTGCGCAGAAAAAAGCACAAGAATTAATTAAAGAATTTAAGGCAAATAATATTAAACCTATGCCAGGAATGACCGTAACTGAAACCTTTGAAGCAAAAATGCAAGGTATATTGTCTACATCTCGTACAAATCTAAATAAGATTATTGAAGGAAAGGTTGATGAAAGCACACATCTAATTAATTCTGCAAGAGCAGGAGCAGGAGATAAAATCCTTAATATCGTTTTGATGTCTGGATTCGTAGGTCAAACTGATCTTAGAGGAGACCGTATTAATTTCGGATATAAAGATAGAACAATTGCACACTTCGATAAAGGAGATCTTGGTCCAAGAGCACACGGATTCGTAACTAATGGTTATGCTGATGGATTAGATGCAGTAGAACTATTCTTTACTAGTATAACTGGTCGAGACAATTTCATGGACACGGCAATGCGTACGCCAAAGTCCGGTTATATGCAACGAAGACTTGTTAACGCAATGCAAGATCTAAAGGTTGATTATGACGGTACTGTTCGAGACTCTTCAAGAAAGATTATTCAATTCGCATTCGGCGGAGATAATGTTGATGTTTCAAAATCAGATAAAGGAGGAATATTACGAGAATAAAATGGCATTAAACTGGATAAAAAAAGAATTACCTGAAGGAATAAACTTCAAAGACAAAAAATTAGCTAAGGAGAGATATTCAAAAATACAATTAGATCCGGGAGAAGCAATTGGAGTAATTGCAGCTCAATCAGTTGGAGAACCAGGAACTCAAATGACAATGAGATCGTTCCACTTTGCCGGAGTCGCAGAACTAAATGTAACCCTAGGTCTTCCACGTATTATTGAAGTACTTGACGCAAGAAAAATTCCTTCAACCCCAACAATGCATATTTACTTAAAATCACCATATAATAAAGATAAAAACAAAGCTGATCAAATTGCACAACAAATTAAGCAAACAGTTTTGGAAGATGTTACAAATCAATATTCTGTTGATTTAGCACAAGGTGAAATAAATATACTTTTTGACAAAGATGAATTAAAAAGAAGGTCATTAACTTTGAATAAAGTATATGAACAATTAAGTGATCAAATTAAAAGTGCAGACCTTAAAAAGAAAACAGCAAGCATTTCAATTATTTTGAAAGATAAAGATATTAAGAAACTTTACAAATTAAAAGAAAAGCTGCGTAATATAATTATCTCAGGAGTTTCAGGAATAACTGATGTTTTAGCTTACACGAATGAAAATGATGAATTCATAATTCAAACTTTTGGTTCAAATCTAAGAGATGTTGCAGAAATTAAAGAAGTTGATTTTGCAAGAACAAAAACAAACAATTTCTATGAAATTGAATCTGTTTTAGGTATTGAAGCAGTTAGAGAAGCAATATTAAACGAAGTTATGCACATTCTGGATCAAGAAGGTATGACTGTAGATGAAAGACACATATCTTTAATATCAGATTTAATGACTCGAGATGGAAGAATTAAAGGAATAACTAGACATGGAATTACAAAAGAAAAAGAATCCGTACTAGCAAGAGCAGCATTTGAAATTCCACTATCACACTTAGTTGATGCAGCAGTAAGCGGTGAAAGGGATAATCTTGTGAGTATCGTTGAGAATGTAATGATTAATCAACCAGTACCTATTGGAACAGGACTTCCAGAATTATTTGTTAAAATGGACGGCGTAAAACCAAAACCTTCAAAAACTACTAAGAAACAGGTTAAGAAATGAAATCCGTACAAGAATTATTAAAAACAAAAAAGGAAATAATCTATGGAACAGATAGAGTTCTAAGGGAAGCAAGATCAAAAAACTTGAATTCAGTCTATGTTTCATCAAACTATCCTGCAGATATGTTTGTAAGTTTTGAAGAATTAGTAGATAGTTGTGGATTTGAATTAGAACGTCTTAAAGAAAACAGCGAAGAACTTGGCGCAATGATGAAGAAGAACTTTTTAGTTTCAGTCATCGGAATCAAGAAATAATTATTATGGCAACAATTAGCTTAGACACCAATACCATCAGAACAATGGCTCTATTCAAAGATAAAACTGGAGTCTCACCAATAAATTGTATTGGAGTTCGAGGAACAGTTGTTTTTGTTGTAGATTCAGACGATTTAAAAAATGCAATAGGTAAAAATGGATTTAAAGCTAAATTAATTCAAACAGTATTAGGAAAAGATGTAAGAATTGTTGGACGAGGAAAAACAATAGATGAAACAATTCAAAATTTTATACATCCAATACAATTTAATTCATCCAAGATTGTAAAAGGAACATTAAGTATTTTACTTCAAAATCCTGAAGATAGAAAAAAATTAAACGGAAACGGAAGAAAAACACTTATGCAATTAAAAGAAGTGTTAAGGATTTATCACAAAGCTGTTGCAAGTATACAAATTGTTTAACCAATAAATATTTGTAAGTTATCGTCCAAGATTGTTTTTAGAGAAGAAATCATTTTAGTTGACAATCTAGTTGGAGTTCCATCAAAAGTAGCTAATTTTTTTTCAAGAACTTTAAGTGTACTTTTCTTAGGATCTTTCAAAGATCCTTTTTTACCAACAATATATTTAGTAATTAAATTTTCTCGACCTGATTTTTTAACAATAAACACTTCTTTATAGAATAGCCATAATTCAGCAGAACCTTGAATTTCATCAGAACCATATCTCAAATTCAGTCTAAATTTATCTTTATTCAAACCCTTTTCAGAATTGATGATATCAATTGTTTCATCTCTCACTTTATCTAAATTAAAGTCCAAACTCTCAACTTCCGTTAAACTAGATCTGGCTGCATCTAAGTTTGATGCAGAATTAATTAATTCAAGATATTTTTGACGAGCAAGACCCTTCGCGATTAGTTCAGATTTCAACGCATTAGTAACACCACTTTTACTCGCTTTAACTCCTGCAATCTTCAGAACTAGTTGAGCATCTTCAACTGATTTTGATTTAACCGATCGAATTTTATCGTTTATTAATTTCTTTTCAATATCTTTGTATGCTTTTTCAAGTCTTTCAACAAATGCAACAGCTAAACTGTAGTGTTTAGCTAGCATATCAATATTAATTTCCTTAATTTTTCTGTACTCAACATCTTTTCTCAGCTTATGAATTTTTTCCCAAGATTTAACATATTTTTCTTCAAGATATCCTTTCTTCACCATATGTTCTCGTAATTGTCCGGCAATATGGTTAGGACTTCCCGGAGGAACTCCAATAAGCATAAGTATACCTTGTGCAGGAAAAATAGTTGACCAAAATAAATCTTCAATTGCAATATCTCTATATTTATTTTTAATTCGATCTAGATGAGCTCTACCATCTTTTATGTATTTTTGAATTGCTTCAGGACTTGGAGTTAATAATCCTCTCAAAAGCATCTGTTTCCATGGAGCAAACATTCCGCGATCATAAAGCGGAACTCCGTCACGAATAGTAGTGTAATAAACAGGTTCAGCTCTACGTAAACCCTCCCAAAGTTTTGTTAAAATCCATACTTGAATATTAAGTTTTCCGCGAATACCAACTTCTTGTTCAGCTTCTCTCGCAAATTTTGCAGAAATATCTCTAAGCCGCATAACTAATTCATTAGAAGTTGTACGAGTTACATCAGTATCATCTATAACTATAGAAACATCAATATCTGAATCTGGAGTTGCTTCTCCACGAACTAATGAACCTGCAATAACATATGAAACAACATATTTTTCAAATTTTTTGAGCATCCTAATTTTATGAATTTCAACAGCTTTCAATGATTTTATCCAATCACCTTCATCATGAACTAATCTACCTGAAACAATACTCCTCATCAAATCATATTGACCTCGAGTTGCAAAACTCCAAATTTCTTCAAGAAGAATTGAAACAACTTTAAGTTCACCATGTTTAACCATTGAATTCCCTTCTTTCTCAATTTTACCAATATGTCTTATTTTTTCTTTACCTGTTTGTTTTCTCAATTCAGAGATTACAATCAAACTAGGGTTCATAGTTGGCTTTTCACCTGGTTTAGGAGCAGAAGGACGCATAGTTAAAACTGCGCCAAGAATCTCCTTCTTGTGTCGTTTTATTAAAGAATCCTTAATTTTTTTAGCAAGTGGCTGAATATTATCAAGTTTTTTATTTAATTCTTCGAGAGCTTGTTTTCCTTGTTCTCTAGAATCTTTCATTTTACTAAAAATTTCTTTCAATTTATCATTACTCATAGCATTTTCAATTTCATTTTTATTATCAGCCATACTCTACAAACAAGGCGCATGATTTTAAATGTTTTCTAAAAGATCAGGGAATTTTAATCGAAACGCTTTTAAAGCAAAAATTAAGGGCAAACACATGGCAGAATGGTTATACAAGCAAAAAGTAGATGAAGTCAAAGAGCAGCACAAAGACTTTACTCTTAAAGCAGCTCATGAACTAATGCGAAAATTATCCGATATTGAGGATGAAGGAAAAATTGATTCATATAATGCAATTACTGACTTAAGACTTGAATTAACAGCGAAAGCACACGGCCAAAATTTATCTGCCGAAGAAATAAGAGCAAATGATTTTTTACTTACAGGAGTTGAAAAATACGCCGATCAAGTAATTTCACCGGAAGTTATGAGAATATATCGATCAGATTCAAAAGATATTAGAAAGATTGGAAATTTAATCACTGAAGTGGGAGCTAACTTATCTCCAGACACATTTGTAATAAATGGAGACTCTGAAGATTTAATTGATTATATTAGCAATTCTGCGGAATATAATTCAGAAGCTAGCGATGCAGAAAAAGCAAAAATTGCAGAAATTACCACTATTATGATTAAAAAATTAATCAATGAAGATAAACATCTTGAATATTTAGCTGTTGAAGCTAATTTTGAAAGATTTGAAAATGCAGTAGAGTTAGCAAAAGCTGCAGGAATAATTAGAGCAGGAGAGATTACTCTAGATAATTTATTAACTGGCGAAATTAATCCTAGATTACCTTTAGAAATGATAGAAGGCGCTGAGTAATTTATTTACGATTTACTACGTTTTTCATAGCCTCAATAAAATTTTCAGAATGTTTTAGATATCTATCGTAAGTCTTTCCATCAAGACTACTAATTTCACGCTTCATTATTCTTTTTGAAATCTCATACATGTGACGCATAATATCTGAATATTTTTTATCCACATATTTTTGTTTTACAAGTTTTTCATCAATCATATCTGCAACTGCAGCAGGACTAGCTGGAACTTCACCAACACTCATAAGTGCAGAATGTGCAGCATCAATAGTTGCCCAGTATAAATCAAGAATTGCGTTATTAACACCCGACTTTGATCTAGATAAACTAGCATAAGACATATTCATATAATTTTGAACTGATTCTCTTGACGGACGAATTCTTCCAGTTAATAATAAAATTTGAAGAGGATCAAAGAATCCTTTATCAATTAATGCAATCCCATCTCGAAGAATATTAACTGCAACAGGATCTCCAGCACGAACATATTCCCAAAACGAAGTCAAAGGTAAAGTTTGAACATGTAATCTATCAGGATTAACTTTTGCAACGGCTTTCTGAATAATAATCCTATAAGTTTCAACCAAAGCTTTATTCATAGTAATATGAACATCATCAATAACAATTAGAATATCAATATCACTACTTTTATTAGATCTTCCTCGCGCAGTTGAACCAAACAAAACAAGTACTGAAATCAAGTCACTCAACTCAGAATTTACAATTTTTGCAAACTTTCTAGCAATATCTCGGTCAAGCTTAGTATATTTATCTTCAAGTTTATTTTCTCTACGCTTAACCTCAAATTTCATAATCAATAGTATGGTTCAGACTATAAATATCTTACTCCAACGGAAGCCCAGACCACACCATTGGACCCTGTTCTCCAGTTGCACTAGGCAAATAAGCCGGAGTAACAAATCCTGGAACATAGGTTTGTCCAAAATAAGAACGAGTAGGACTTGTCCAAGCTTCAGTCTGATTATTGATACGATAAACTGGCATATTTAGATGCTCCATTCCAGAAATTAGAGCACCAACATCATGATGCGCCGGTTCAACAATAAATTCTTTTTCAAATCCCGATTCTTGCATATGTGCTAAGAATTCTTTAATCGGAGCATTACCATAACCAGGAGGCAAGTGTTCATCATTATATCCAAAATTATCTGAGACATGAACGTGACCAATTATTTTATCTTTAGTTAATTTATCAACTTCATGACCTAACCAAGAATTGAATTCTTTTTCATCTCCAGAGAAATATTTTTTCCAAATATTTGCGTGACCAATATCAAATGTGGCTTTAATATGATTTTCCGCAAGTTTTTTAGCTTCAGATTCAGAAGGAATATGTCCTAAAGCTTTCTTAACTTTTTCTCTAAAAGGATTATCAATCTCTTTACCATTCATCTTAATTTTATCTTTAGTCATAAATTCAACTACCTTTTTTCTTGAGTCAACAATAATTTTCCTCAAATCCTCAGGATGTGCACCATAATTTCCGTCCCACAAATTTTCAGGAGCAACAAAAAGAGGATTCTTCAAATTTTTATCACGTGTAGTTCCAGCCGCATCAATTGCCAATTCTGCAATAGATTCAGAAGTTTTATTTATTCCATAAACTTCGATTGGACGAATATTATCTAATTGTTCCCACCGCTGAGCATCATTCATTTCGTGTCGTTTCAATAACTGTTCATCAGTTTCAATATCACGCTTAAATCTAATAATCTGATGTTTAATATCCTCAATCACCCTCTCAGCCTGACTTCCCGGAACCAACACACCGTCTTTTTTATACAACGTTTCATTTGCTTTCAATTTTGCCTTCAATAAATTAAGATTTTTTTTACCATCTTCATATCTATTTTCGTAATATTTTTGACTTGCAGTATCCTGAGTAACTCCTTGGTCATTTTGCCATTGTAATGCAACCCATCCTGGATCACCATAAGTATTTTTATAATCAAAATCTGTAAATTGCTTATCATAATCATTATCTGTAAATTTCTTATCATTTGTTCTCTTTCGCCAACGCTTCATATATTCTTTTTTATGTTCCATATTTTGTTCTTTATTCGCTATGTTTTCCTGAGCTATTTTTACAAAATCATCATAGTTTTTAGGTTTTTGAATCCATTTCCCATCTTTCCTTTCTAATCCTGCAGTTTTGAAATCAGGAGTGATAGTAGACATAATTTTTCCCGAATTCATATCAACTAAATATCTTGGAGATTGTTGAGCAATAGAATATCCTTCAGTAAATTCAATTGGTTTTCCTTCTTTTGTTTTAAATGGAGTTTTACCGTGCTTTTCTCTAACACTATAAGGGAATTCACCTGTATGAACTACAATTGCACCACCGTCAGTGACATCTCCAGCAAAATCAATAGTTCGCTTAACTTCCTCCATGTCTTGTGCACGTTTAGCTTCATTAAATCCTTGACTTCCAAAACCGGCAAGACCTTGAATTTTCATAGAAGCATGAACAGAAGAAATTGTCACGTCATTAACTTTAGCAACATCACGAATTGCTTCTCTTTCAGGAACTCCAACAGTTCCAGGAGTAAATGCTCCCTGTCCAGCAGAACCTTTTCCAGTACCTATAAATCCCAATTCAACAGCAGTTGCACCTTGCTTAATTCTTGCCTGTATGCTTTGAAGTTGATCCTGCATCGGAGGAGTACTTATACCAAGAGTAATTTTTTGAGCTTGTTCTGGACCCCATTCCTTATCCATAGTGTGCCAATACTTAGGTACTTTTGGATTTTCAGGACTATGGTGGTTGTGTCCATGGTCGTGTCCGTGGTCATGTGCCATTAAAATTTAATTTCCTTCCGATTAACATAATCCTTGCTTTTATTTAAGCTATTTTCTTCAATTTCTGATTGAACAGAATCTCGAGAATCATAAATTTCATCGTTTTTTACACTCTCATAAAATCCTTCAGCGTTATATAAATCAGATTCTTTGTTCGGATCATAATTTACATCAAGCTTCTTATCAGACTCTTTGTTTGGATCATAATTTACATCAAGCTTCTTAATATCAGAATCGGTTAATGTACTATCTTCTTTAGCAATTTCCTCAATAGTCCTACCTTTCTTTTCGACTTCATCATCCTTTTTATTAACAAGATTTTCAAGTGAATTTTTTGGTAATTTTGGAACTGAATCAGAACGAGAAAAAGAATTAATAGATTCAGATTCCGCTTTCAAAAGCAAATCTTTGATTTCCTTTTTTATTCCTTTATCTGCAGTTTGTAAAATAGATTCTTTTAATTTTTTAACTCGAAGAAAAGGATTAAGTTCAATAAGATTTCCCTTCATTTCAGACCACTCTTTTGGACCAATCATTTTAATTCCGCCTTAACATTCCATGTACAATCTTAAATGTATTAAATATTGTATCTGCATCATCTTTGGCAATACTCTTAGCAAGAGCTTTTTCTTCATATATTACATTTTTCTTATTAGCAGATTCCAATTTACTTTTTTTACTGGTTTTATTTTTCTTAGATTTCTTAAAATATGTTGGTAAAAAGATTTCAAAACTACCTAGTCCCGGAAATACAAACGGTTTTTTACTTTCTGTTGGCTGTTCTTCCATTTTTGCATCAAGTCCATCTGCTTCTCTCAAATAACCCTCAAACTCAGCTTTAGAGTCTGGACTGTCAAGCAATGCACTTAACGAAGCATCAACTCGTTTCAAAAGTTTCAAAGTATCAGTCTTTTTCTTTTCTTTATATGCATCAATTTCTTTCTGATTCAAAACAAATGTCTTAAATGTTATTTCAACTCGACCAATATGCAAACTTCCTTTGTGTTGTTCAGATTGAAATGCACTGACAGGCCTAGTTCTATGATGGAATTTTGTAACCATTACTGGATAAACATGTTCAAATTCAGAATCGCGGGCTTTAATCTTTCTAACACCCATTAATTCAATATCAGCAATTGCACTTTCACTACCTTCTAAAAGCTGATGAGAATATTTTCCACTTAGATCTTGATTCAGTCTACCAATATTTTCCAAATAAGGTTTTGCCCAATCAGCATACATCTTAATTGTATTGAAATGTTGGGCAATGTATTTAACATTAAAATAACGTCGAGTATTCAATTCCTCTTTTGTACGTTTTCGCCAACTCATATATTGCCTTAATTTTCGTTTGAGTATTGTTTTAACTTGATTATTGGTTTGTAATTGTGCACTATCAACTGTTTTATCTACATCTTGAAGATCTTTTGGAGTTATCTTAAAGAAAAAATCAGGTAAAGTAACAAAACCAACTTGAGATGCCAAACCCAAAACCGAAGTTGGATTTTTAGCTCCACCTTCAACCAAATCAATCCACAAAGATTTCAGCGATATTTCTGCAGCAACATTTCCTGCATCTGCATCGCGATAATATCCTATTCTTTCATCAAGAATTTTCAGTTCTTTAAATATTCCAAGCATACTCTTAGTCATTCCACCAATTGTTCCCAAGAATTGAGCTGCTTTATCTTGCTGAATTGATTTTCTCTGTTCAATTAATCCCCATTGTGCCGAACCAACGCTCGCAAATGAAGTATCTTGAATTTTATCAAGATTATAATGAAGATTCTTTTCCATAAAATCAGTAACCCAAAAATAATACTTTTCAATACCTTCTGCAAAGTTTTCATAATGAAGTTCCTTTTCTCCACTAGGTTTTTTAAAAACTTCCATCAGTTTATTAATTTCAGCTTCATCCATCGATTCTGAATCTTTAGCAGTTTTAGAGGACATAATTTGAAATTACTCTGATAATATTAATACTTTACCAATAATTCATCTACACAAATTATTTAAGGTTCTACAGCACACTAATCCATGGGACTTTTAGATAAAATTAACCCTTTAAAGAAAAAAGATGATGATTTTCCTCACTTTGATGAACAATTTGGAAAATCAGGAAGTACTTCAGTTCCAGGACCTTCTGCAGACACAGAATTAGGTTCATCAGAACCAATGCCAACAATTGGAGCACCACCAGCATCAGTTACACTACCACAAGACGATAGTAGACTCAATTCAATTCAAATAAGTATTCAAACAATTACTTCAACACTTCAGCAAATGCAAAGAAATCTCGATGATATGTCCCAAAGATTAGGAACAATTGAACAAAAAGTAAATACAAATCATCCTCAGAAAGCCACACCAACACCTGTAGTCCCCTCAGAGCAAGTTAACCCATTTAATCCTCAGCCGCAACCACAACCACAACAAAGCGGATATAGTCAACCAACAGAACAAACTCCGACTAATACTCCTAAAGAAGATGACGGTGCAGGATGGCATTTCTAAAAGATTATTTTATTGAACCATTTTCTGCAACATACGAATATAATATTATAAATACTTTAACCTATGCACTTCTCGCATTTGGAGGTCTTTTCTTATTATATAAATTACTTATTAAAAAGAAAATAGCAATTGATCAAAAACTAGCATATATGATACTACCTTATTTAATATTTGCAGCAATAGTTAGAGCTTATGTTGACAATGGTTTAATTCAAAAAACATTTTTTAGTGTAAGTCCAGGATTATATTTATTAACAACAGCAATATTTATTACAGGAATAATTTTTAACAAACCAAAATTTACTGGACTCATTGCAGTTTTATATGTCCCAATAAAATATGGTCTACCACAATTTCAGAATTTTAGATATTTAATTTTTATTCTATCAATTGTATTTGTAGCAATATGGTTGAGTATAAAGCTAGCAAAAAAATTAAAACAAAAATGGTTCAATAACAAACTAACAATTCTAGCTTTTAGCGGACAACTTTTCGATGCAATTAACACATCATTTATTTTACACATATTTGGAGGATTTGAAAAACATGTTTTACCAAGGTTTGTTATAGAAAAAACAGGAACTCCTTTTTCATTTATTCCATTAAAGCTAGCAATACTTCTACCAATATTATATTATTTGAACAAATCTAAAGAAAAAGAATTTGCAAAATTAATTTTAATAGCAACATTTGCACTAGGTTTTGCACAAGGATTAAGAAATTTAATTAATGTATTTTTAATTTAAGCACATTCATCACAAATAAATTGACCATTAACAAAATGTAAATGTCCGTGAGAACTACAAGTCTCACATTGACCGAAGGCAGCAGGATGTCCAGCAGAACCTTTATCACTCACAGCCAATCGTTCAATAAAAGTATCTAACAAGTCAGGCGCATGAGCAACAATATCTTTATTTGTAACAATACCAATCAATTTACCCTTGTCAATAATTGGAATTTTTGAAATGCCGTGCTCGTGCATTTTTCTGGAAAGACTCAACAAATCTTCAAACTTTTCTCCAATCGCTTTCAAAGGGGATTGCATAACTGAATTAACTTTCAACATACTGGGCTTTTTATCAAGCGCAGTAACTCTAAGCATAATATCTCTTTCAGTCAATAAACCAACTAATTTTCCATTTTCACAAACAGGAACACCACCAACTCGGTGAACATTCATAAGTTTTGCAGCTTCCTTGATCGTCATATTTGGAGTAACAGTTACAACTTTGTGACTCATAAAGTCAATCGCTCTTAACCCTGATTTCATAAAAAAAGAATAAGATGCTTCATTTTAAATCTATTTATTCTCCAAGAAACAATTATATATTAACAGCAATAATTCCTAACATGACTCCTGAACAATATATTATTGTAAGTGTACTTGGAATCAGTTTGTTATCGTTTATAGGAGTATTTACCTTATCAATAAATAAAGTAACGCTCGATAAAATGTTATTATATTTAGTAGCATTTTCAGCAGGAGCATTAATTGGAGATTCATTTTTACATCTTCTTCCAGAGATTATTGGAGAAATTGGATTTGAAACTATAACTGCAGTATATGTAATTCTAGGATTACTATCAATGTTTATTGTTGAAAAATTAATTAGATGGCGTCATTGTCACCATAGCCCACACAAGCATACTCATGCTAAAATTGAACCTTTTGCAATGACAAGTTTAATTGGAGACGGAGTTCATAATTTTATCGACGGATTATTAATTGGAGCAAGTTATCTAGTAAGCATTCCTGTGGGTATTGCAACAACTGTCGCAATAGCACTTCACGAAATTCCACAAGAGATAGGAGACTTTGCAGTATTAACTCATGGTGGACTTTCAAGAAAACGAGCATTATTTCTAAATTTTGTAACTGCCCTAATGGCAGTACTTGGTGCAATTCTTGCAATATATTTTTCAGGCAAAATTGTTGGACTGACACACTTCTTAATTCCATTTGCCGCAGGACATTTCATTTACATTGCAACAGCAGATTTAATTCCTGAGTTACACAAAGAAGAAAATCTAGAGAAATCAGTTTTACAAGTTCTATGGTTCATTTTAGGAATAGGAGTAATGTTCTTACTTCTTTAATTAAATAAGAACTCTTAAAAACTCAAACTCGAAATCAAACTATGTTAATTGGAGTCGTAGGAAAACCAAATGTAGGAAAATCAACATTTTTTAGAGCTGCAACTTTGGCGGAAGCGCTTATTGGAAATTATCCTTTTGCCACAATTACACCAAATCATGGAACTGCTTTTGTAAAAATAAAAGATACCGCAAGAGATTTTGAAAAAGAATCAACCCCTAGAGAAGGATATGTTCATGGAAAATATCGATTTGTTCCAGTTGAATTAATTGACGTTGCCGGTCTTGTTCCTGGAGCTTCAGAAGGAAAAGGAATGGGAAATAAATTTTTAGATGATTTATCTTCTGCAGATGCACTTATTCATGTAATTGATATTTCAGGTTCAACAAATGAGCGAGGCGAATCTGTAGAAAAAGGATCATATAATCCAATTAATGATATTAAATTTCTTGAAGACGAATTAAATACTTGGATATTTCAACTTATGGATCGTGGCTGGGCAAAGTTTGCAAGACAAGCACAAATGTCTGGGACTCCTGCTGATCGAGCAATTGCAGAACACTTCTCAGGAATAAAAATTAATTTAGGGATGGTTAAGAAAGCATTTACCAGTTCAGAACTCTCAAACAAACTAACTGAATGGTCTGAAGAGGATATGAAAAAATTCTCAACAGAATTAAGAAAACAATCAAAGCCAATTATAATTGCAGCAAACAAAATGGATGTTTCAACATCAAAAGTAAATCTTGAAAGAATAAGATCTCAAACAGATAGCATTGTGATTCCAACCTCTTCAGAATTTGAGCTCGCACTTAGAGAAGCCAACAAAGCAAAGTTAGTTGATTATATTCCTGGAGAAAATCATTTCGAAATGATTGGAAATTTGAATGATAAACAAAAAGAAGCGCTTGCAAAAGTTAAAAAATTCCTAGAAAAGAATCAATCTACTGGTGTTCAAGATGTTTTGAACAAAGTTGTGTTTGATTTGTTAGAATATATTGCGATTCATCCAGGTGGAGTTAGCAAATTAGAAGACTCAAAAGGAAATGTTCTACCTGATTGTTTTCTAATGCCAAAAGATAGTACAGCGCTCGATTTTGCATACAGATTACACACAGATTTCGGAGAAAAGTTCATAAGAGCAATAGATGTAAGAACAAAAAAGACTGTTGGAAAAGAACACAAGCTTAAACATTTAGATATTTTAGAAATTGTTGCAGACAAGTAATAATAAAACACGTCAACAATAAGCTTTTTAAATCAACATATGACGGAAATAGTATGGGTAGAGTCCGAACTAAATTTACAAAAAGAATTGTAGACCAGTTTTTAGATAAACATAGAGCTAGGTTTACAGACAATTTTGATAAAAACAAATTAGTGGTACAAGAACTATCCGACGTTAGAACAAAGAAGATTAGAAACCAGCTTGCAGGATACGCAACAAAGAAAGTCAAGCTATCGATGGACGAGTAATTACGCAGATTAAATGAAAGACGAAAAAATAGTATTTGTTGGCGGAAAGCCATTTATGAATTATGTTACTGCAGTAGTTATGCAATTTACAACAAGCGGTGCAAATAATGTTATTATTAGATCTAGAGGAAAGTTCATTAATCGTGCAGTTGACGTTGCAGAAATGGTTAGAAGTAAATTCTTAACAGACAGTATTAAAATTGGTGAAGTAGTAATTGCAGCAGAAGATTTCAAGAATCGAGAAGGAAGACCAATTCGAGTTTCAACAATTGATATTCATTTAAATAGATTAAACGGAGTAAAAGCAACTCCAACAAATTTCGAGTTAAGACCAAAAAAGACAGAGGTCAAAGAAGAAGTTAAAGAAGAACCTGTTGTTGAAGAAACACCAGCTGAAACTGTCGAAGAAACACCAGCTGAAACTGTCGAAGAAACACCGGCTGAAGAGACAGCAAAAGAAGAACCTGCTGTCAAAGAAACTCCTAAGGACGAAGTTCCAACTGAAACTGTTGAAGAGACTTCAGTAGAAGTTGCTCAACCTGAAGTTAAAGAAGAACCTGTTCTTGAAGAAACACCAGCCGAAGAACCAGTAAAAGAAGAAGCTCCAGTCGAGCCAGTTGCTGAAGAACCCAAAGTTGAAGAAACTCCAACAGAAACAGAACAAACAAATCTAACTCCTGAATCTTCAAACTAATCAACTCTAAGTTTCACAATCTTTTAATATAAATTTTCACTTTTAGCTATATGTGCGGCATTGTAGGCTATTCTAGTACTTCAAATTCTATAGAATTATCCAAATTTGTATCGATGATAAAGAGTCTTGACTATCGCGGTTATGATTCGTGGGGATTTACGTTCAAAGATGAAGATCAATTAAAAACAGAAAGACAATTAGGAAAGATTGAAACTCCAAATCAACAAGGAAAAGCAACTTTTGTAATTGGACACACAAGATGGGCAACTCACGGAAAAGTAACAAAAGATAACACGCATCCGCTCACATCAAATTCAAACAATATTTCTCTAGTACATAACGGAATAATAGAAAATCATCAAGAATTAAGAAATAAACTCAAAGATAATGGTTTTAATTTTTATGGAGAAACAGATAGTGAAGTAATACCAAATCTAATTGAGTTTCATCTCAGAACTTCAGAAAGCGTACTTGAAGCATTCAAAAAAACACTTGATGAACTTAAAGGAACCTTTGCAATAACATTCCTACACGATAAATCCAAAAAAATCTTCTTTGCAAGAAGAGATTCACCATTGACAATTGGCGTAGACAAAGATTCACTAATAGTGTCATCAGATGTTACTTCATTTATCGATAGGACTAAGAAGGTTATTTACTTGGAAGATGGAGATTATGGATATGTTAATTCAGAAATTAAAATATTCAACAAGGAAAAAGAAGTACATAGAGAAATTTCAGAAATAGATTGGGATGTAAGTAAAGCAAAGAAAGGAGATTTCAAACACTTCATGCTTAAAGAGATTTCAGAACAAGTTGATACAGTAAAACAAGCATTAATTCAGGATTCAAAATTAATAGAAAAAATCACTAACGAATTAAAATCATCAGAAGTTTACATTGTAGCTTGCGGTTCATCTTACAATGCAGCAAAAGCTGCAGAAGGAGAATTTCTAAAAAACGGATTAATTCCAAGAATAATTCATGCACATGAGTTTGAGCAATATGAAAAATTCCTAAGTGAAAAATCAACAATAATTGCAATCTCACAATCTGGAGAAACTTTAGATCTAATCAACGCAGCAAAGATTGCAAAGAGTCGCGGAGCAAAAATAAATGCAATTGTAAATGTGCAAGGATCATCTCTTGCAAGACTTTCAGATAAAAATATATTCATGAACGTCGGACCAGAAATCTGTGTACTTTCAACTAAATCTTATACTGCACAAGTTGCAATTCTAATGTTACTTGCTTCATCACTCATAAAGAAACCAAATGAATCAAAGCAAGAAATTGAAGAAATAGTTAGACATATTTATTATCTAACAAGTGAATCAGCAAGAAAACACACAAAAGAATTATCACAAATTCTCAGGTATTCAAATCATATTTTTACTATTGGCAGAGGGAGAGATTATGCAACTGCGATGGAGGCAGCACTAAAAATCAAAGAAGTTTCATATATTCATGCAGAAGGTTTTGCCGGAGGAGAAATTAAACACGGTCCAATTGCAATGATTGAACACGGAACTCCTTGTATAGTTTTTGTTCCAAATAAAAACAATCAAGATATTTTATCAAATGCACAAGAACTAAAGAGCAGAGGAGCATTCGTAATCGGAATCTCCGAAAAGAAAGATGAAACTTTTGATTACTGGATAAAAGTACGAGGCCCAGATAAGTTTTCACCGATATTAAGAATAATTCCAATACAGGCATTGTCATATTATCTAGCAATAATGAAAGGTTTAGATCCAGACAAGCCAAGAAATTTAGCAAAGAGCGTAACTGTTAAATAGAAATCTCACTATAAATTAATATGGACGTAGAGTTTTCCGAAAAGAAATTAGATCTTAAAGAACGAAGAAGATTTCAAGAACTTATAGAAAAATCACCACTAACAAGACAGTTCAAAAGTATAAGATTAAGATTGAAAAGATATGGAAAACAGGGAAAACGAACCAAATATGCAATAACAGGTGAAGCAGAAACTCAAGAAGGAAAAGTTATTCGCGCAGAAGGCGTTGATTGGAGATTCGGAATGGCACTAAAAGAGTTATTTAGTAAATTAATCCGACAATCAAAGAAAAAGCGTTAAGGTTTTAAATTTACTCAGCACAAAAAAATCATGATCGAGCGAACATTAGTTTTAGTCAAACCAGACGGAGTTCAAAGATCTTTAACAGGAACAGTAATTTCAAAATTTGAAAATGCAGGATTAAAGATAGTTGGAATGAGAATGGTTTGGGTAAACAAATCTTTATCCAAAAAACATTATTCTGACCACATTGGAAAACCGTTTTTCCCAGGACTTGATGAATTTATTAGATCTGGACCGGTTATAGCAATGGTTCTTGAAGGCGTTGAAGCAATAAAGAACGTAAGAAGAATTGTTGGATCAACAGCCCCGGCAGAAGCAACACCTGGAACAATTCGAGGAGATTATGCACATCACTCTTATGCATATGCGGATAAGAAAGGAAAATCTATTGCAAATATCATTCATGCTTCTGGAGATCCAAAAGATGCAAAGAAAGAAGTGGCACTTTGGTTTGACAAAAAAGAATTACATTCTTACAAGCGAGCAGACGAACATATTGTTTTTTAATTAATTAAAAATGAAAACATTAGAATCAATCTTAGAGGAACGTGACTTATTCAGCATTGATGATCAGGGCAATCGGTGTATTTCAGACAAATGTGCAGCAGAAGATGCTTATTTTGAATATGTTGAAGATACTGGTTTTGTAAACCGTTGGATAAATAATCTTTACAAAAAAAGACTAAAGGGCAAAGCAAAGCTTGGACCTGTTGGATCATTTTTGAAGGCGTATATTGGCGGAGCTATGACTCGAGGAGATCAAGAAGCTTTTGCATTAATTGCTGAAAAAGAAGCACATGTTCTAACAAAACAAAATGCATTAATTGATATTGTATGCTCTCCACAATATTATGTTATGGTTCAAGGAACAGGATGGGCGGGGCGTTTTGTAACTGAAGAATTTCCTGACACAGTAGATGAATTTGCATATGGATTAACTGGATTCATTATCGCAACAAATCTAGTTAGATTAGGTTTAGCAGCAAAGAAAAAGAAAGCTTACGCATCAATTTCAATTGAAAGTGCAATAATAAATGGTCCAACTTACATGAAACGGCTAAAGAAAAAAATATTTGGTTAAGTTTTAATATCTTCCAATACTTTTTAGTAAATGAACCTCAAGACAAAATCCAATCATAAACATCTCAATCAGATAATTTCATTAGTAACTCTATCTGGAGCATTAATCAACATTTTCTTGCCGCTATATCTTTATCATTTAGGAATTAATCTTATCAACATTGGTATTATTATTGCAGTCACAGTTGTAGCACAAAGCATAACAAAAATGATAGCTGGATCCTATGTTGATAGCTATAATCGAAAAAGAGTCATGCTTGTCGGAGGAATTATTATGGCTCTTGCTAATTTAAGTTTGGTTTTATTCACAAGCGAATTATTTTTCATGATTCGAGGAGCAATTGGAGGAATTGGCTGGTCAATATATCATCCTGCGCATTTGAGTTATGCATGGGAGATATCAAAGAAAGCGCAACTAGCAACTTATGGAGCTGTTCGTTCAATATATAGACATTTAGGCGTAATTGCAGCACCAATTCTGGGTGGAGCAATAATATATTTCTTGGGATTCAAAGCGCTATTCTACACTTCATTCTTTATTGCACTGATTTACATGTATATCATCGGACTGCTAACTGAACGAAAGCGCGCAAACAAGATTCCAAGCATTTCTGAAATTGTTGACAACTATAGAGCTATTGTTATTACACGAGGTTTTGGATTACTGAGTATAATTAAATTAATCCAGAGTTCATTCTACTTAATCTGGAGAACTTTCATATTAATTTATTTGAATACAGTAGTGGGATATGATTTCTGGCAAGCCGGATTAATAATTATGGGAACTTCACTTGTTATACTTCCACTACAACTTCCCGTAGGAAGACTTTCAGATAGATTACACTCTAAATGGCTCATTATTCCAGGATTCTTTCTAATTGGTGCATTCATAAGATTATTCTTTGTGTTTGATCATCCATTATCTTATGTATTAATGTATGCCGGATTTGAGTTGGGAACATTACTAATATATCGTCCAATATATGTACGTCTCGCAGAAATGACTCCAGATGAAAAACACGGTGAGGCGGTTGGAATCTTTGACACATTAACTTGGGGACTTGCAGGAGCAGCATTGTTTTACGCAGGAGAATTTGCAGAACTATATTCAATTTATGAGGTTATGATGTTCTTATCTACTTTTGCAATAGTTGTTGGAATTATTTTAATCGCTTTCCACAGAAAGTTGAGATGGAAATATGGAAATTACTTAAGAAGACATCATTTAATGAGATTGTACACACCAATCGATCAGTTAGTAGATCAATTCCCTGAAATATCAGAAGGATTCAAGAAAACTAGATTATAGTCAAAAAGCAATGGTTTTAAACTACTTTTTCTAGCTAAAGAAGATGGAAAATAACATATATAATGCTGATCCGATTGATCGGTTAGATATTACTACTGAAAAAATTAACAAAGAAATAACTAATTTGGAAACTAGAATTGATGTTCTCGCAAAAGGACC
>LWDU01033475.1_pt1 | contig 28405 bp, 18 predicted proteins | sample 727161 | NCBI WGS metagenome assembly LWDU01 (sample SAMN04566230, study PRJNA314399) | hydrothermal vent metagenome | isolation source: deep sea hydrothermal plume seawater | place: Mexico: Gulf of California, Guaymas Basin | collected 2004-07-11
GTTTGACGAGTGTAGTATCGTTGAGCCAATAAACGATTGAAGTTGTATTACCACCTTCGACGTTGGCAGTGATTTTATAAGCGCCGGTTGCATCGAGCGGTACGTCGACGGTGATGCGGCGGTCAAAATGCCCATCTCGAGGTTCCAGTTCAACCGTCCAATTGGCGACTTGCTCCGTAATGTACTTCGATTCGTCTTTATGGAAAATTAGGCTACCAAGATTATTGATGGTGTGCAGCGTATTAAATTGTTGATTGCTGTTGATGTGTGCCTTGATGTCGCTGATAAGTTTCTTGACATCAATACGCTGAGCTTGAAAGGTTACGTTCCTGGCATTGCGGAATTTGTAAGTGAAACTTTTCTGTTCGTTGGTGGTTTGCCCGCTGATTGGATCGAAACTGCCCCAGTTGCCGACGACCGATTGCAGTTGTGTCTTAATGTTGCCGACAGAATGGTGATTCGGGAATCGCTTGATGAGGTCACGCAGGACTGTGGCGCCTTGGGTGAATTGCCTACGGTTTAGGTAGATGCTGGCGAGATTCTGGCCTGCTTGGATACGGGTGTTGATTTCCTGCGAGGATGCAGCCGTGGTGATGTCACGGAATAGTTTGATATGGTTGAATTCAGCAGGCATGTCAAATCGGGTGACACCGATAGCCAGTTGGGCAATAGTTTCTGAATCATTTAGTGAATCAACACTATAGCGACCCTTGCGAGCATCATTTTGGTCGTCATTGGCATTGCGTCCCCAGTTGTTAGGTACCCCATAATAGGACATCGTTTGCACGCCAAATTGCCCGTGTAAAAATTGAGCAAGTTGAAGTTGCATCTGAAAACGGATAGCCGGATTTACTTCGGCTGCGGTGGTGAGCGCCCACCGCCACCGCTGGCCATCCGTTTTAGCGTCTTTCCAGGAACGGACTAAACTGTGGTATATCGGTTTGCCTTCGACATCGACAGGTGCTCCTTGACCGCCATATCCGCGCCCATACCCCTTGTCGTAATCCGGCAGGGTTGTCAGATCTGTCATGGTTTGTAACCGCCAAGCACCGCCGTTGAATTGCAACGCGTGGGCTAATTGCACAAACAATTGTCCCGCTTCCGATTTGTTAGGTTCTTGCATCGCAAACGGCACAGCTTGTTCAAATAGTTGCAAGGCTCTAACGCGATCTCGGTCAGTGCTATTAAGCACTTGTCCGGTAATTCTTTGGGGGGCACGCTGCCATTGGTTGTCAACTAAAACGCCGTGCTTTGGGACTGATTGATATTGCTGGATCGCTTGGCTTAAAACTCGCCAATCTTTCGGATGCGCGGCGATGATTTTTTCAATGAGCTGATCGAATTCTGTATATTTGCGGAGACGCTGCATGCACTGAAAGAGCATGCTCATGTCTTGGACCAGTTCTTTTCCACCTGTATCGGATCGTGTTGCCAGTTCAGAAAAACCATCATATGCTTCTTTAATGTTGTTTTCGGTGAATTGTTTGCGACTTTGACTACGCAAATCACTGTTGCTGAGATCAGAAAAAACCCCCCAACTGACCGAGCAAATCAGTGTAAACAGGACTAAAGCAGCAAATGTTTGGCGGCGTGGTATGTGATTCATAGGATTAAGCTATTCAGCAGAGTTAGGGTTTAAAACGTTTTGATTTACGACTGTTCAAAAGGGAGAACAAGGATCAATCTATTGTTATTGATGCTAACAACGTAAGATTAGTTCCCATGAATTGTATAGAATATTGAAATAAAAGTTAGTGAGTACAGTTAACTACACGATACGTTTTAATAGTAGTTGTTTGTGGACAGCGCGCAAATGACATGATACCATTTTTAGGTGCCAAAAATAACATAAATATGTAGTGCCGTTCGCAGAGTTACTCTCGAGGATCTCCGTTATTTCAATGTCTGATTTGTTTAATCCATATAAAGAGTTCTTAGACTTAGATACGGCGCCCAAGTGCCCTACCTACTATGAACTGCTGGGCATTAGCGACAGGAACGAGTGTACGCATGACCTAGTCGAGAATGGTCGAATTACAGCGCTAGCCAAAATGCGAGCATTCAAACCAGGTGGCAATGCTGCCGTGTGGGCCGCATTGCTTGATGAAGTTGCCTTAGCTAGTACTACGCTACTCGATGCGGATTTGAAAGCTACGTATGACAACCAACTTACAACTGACGAAGTCCCAACCGCACTTGACCTCGTGCAACGCTTAGGGCCGATCGAACGCATTGATGCCAGTCCGGCAGCCTCTGCTGCAGCTTCCAGTCCAGTGGATTCGATGGCGCCATCGCATTTGCAGTCGGGTGCCGCAGTCGGCGCGCGAGTTGCGGCGGTGCATCCTATTATTCCAACCGCAGTCGCTGTTCCGGTTGCCGCACACGTGGAAGTTGCGACTCCGATTGCCCAGCCGGTTGGAACCTTGCCGGATACGACCGAGGCATTTGAACAACCGCAATCCGTCAACGAATTCGGCGGTACTCAAATCAAGGGTAACCGGCGACGTTCGTCGAGAAAAACGAGTTCACCACTATTGCTATACGCCGGCATCGGCTTGTTTTTGATCACGAGTGGGGCAGCTTTTGCTTTTTGGGATTGGGGTAACGAACAGCAGGTGGCGCTAAAAACGACTAAAACTGTTGCTGCGGAGGCACCAGCGAATCCCGCAGCACCCACCGCCGAACAGCCCAAATTGCGACCGCCAGCAAAACCAAAACCGACTGATTCTATGCGACCAGATTGGGGCCCGCAAAACCCCAAACCGAATCCCCCCACAGACGCGGGAGAAGGTACACCGCCGGCGGAACCAAAGCCTATGGAACCAAAGCCCGCTCCCAAGCCCGCTCCCAAGCCCGCTCCCAAGCCAATCGAGCCCGCAGAGCTTGTAAAGTTAACCGCGGCACTAAAGTTGGGCCGTACAGCCTTGAGCGAGCGCAATCTGGAAATCACAGCCGAGCAATTGGCCATCGCAGCGCCCTTAGCGCGGAGTGGTGAACCGCGCAAAGCATTTATTCGTCTTAAAACGATGCATCAATTTCTGACGCAATTTTTGCGGTTGTCCAACGAGGCGATTGATGGTTATGAGAGCGGAGCTGAGATTACAATCGGTACGAGTACTGTCATAGTGGTTGTCGAGACGACGCCCCAGGATTTAACAATCCGCGTAGCTGGCACTGTTAAAACGTATTTGCGCAACCAACTTTCGTCAGGTTTAGCAATCGGTATAGCCAACACCAATTTCGAAGAATCTAAATACAAGTCAACGCTGAAGGCAGCGTTTGTGATTACGCAGAAAACGTTGCGTGATTTCGATGTGGAGAGAGCCCGCGAGTTTTGGGAAATGGGTCCAGAACCGATAGAGCTGTTTGAAGGCTATATTTCCGACGATTATGAATTCGCATCCGAGTAAACTTGAGTTCTTCAGGTTTTGATGAGTTTGTGCATTGGTTTGACGCCTTTAAAGAACCGGAAATCGAGCGTATCATAGAGGTACAAGAGAGCTAGTTGTTTTCAACACTCTCATACTTGGATTATATCGTTGTATTTTGTAGGACCTCTACGCATGACTCGCAAGGGCGCCGAATTTTCTGGACTCGCAGTAGCCATTACCACTCCGTTTCGCGATGGTGAGGTTGATATCGCAGCGTTAAAACGTCAAGTGGAATTCCACGTAAACGCCGGTACGAATTGCTTGTGCCCAGTTGGCACGACCGGAGAATCACCAACGTTGACCCATGATGAAAACGAACAAGTGATTGCGGAAGTTGTGCAAGCCGCCGCCGGGCGAATAAAGGTGATGGCGGGTACTGGGTCCAACAGTACAGCCGAGGCATTAAGGTTGACGAAACGGGCCGCTGCGGACGGAGCGGATGCCGCATTGGTTGTTGCGCCATACTACAATAAGCCCACACAACGAGGGTTTGTCGAACACTTCAAGGTTATTGCCGAAACGGTTGATTTGCCAATTTGTGTTTACAATATTCCCGGTCGCACAGGAAAAAATATTGAACCCGATTCGATTTGCCGTCTCGGTGAGTTGGAAAACATTACGTTGGTCAAAGAAGCGACTGGTTCGCTGGATCAAGCCTCAGAAATCTTGAATAATTCCAACCTCACGTTACTCAGTGGGGACGATAGCTTAACGCTGCCCTTGATGTCTATTGGCGGCAGTGGAGTTATTTCAGTCGTCGGCAATATTATACCTCAGGATATGATGGCGTTAATTAGTGCCTTTGACAGTGGCGATATAGCAGCCGCTCAGCAGTGGCATCACAAATTGTTTCCTTTATGTCGAGACATGTTGGGTTTATCTACCAACCCGATTCCAATCAAAGCTGCGATGGCTATGTTAGGCATGGACAGCGGGGAGTTGCGATTACCAATGACGCCACTAAGCGAATTAGAAGTCGCACAATTGCGTAAAACTCTGGAAAATTATGGGCTACTGTAAAACCGACGGGATTTAATAGTTCATGTTGCGTGTCGCCTATCTTTGTGAATACACGACTGTAAATGGTGGCGAGAACTCTTTACTGACGTTCTTGGCCACCGCTGCCGAGTCCATCCAAACAATCGTGTTGTGCCCTAGTGAAGGCTCGTTGGTAGAGAAGTTAAGGACGCAAGGTATTCAATGTGTCCCGTTTGACGTCCGTGATCGCAGTGGTCAGCGAAAATCGTTAGAGCAGATTGTTGCGGAATTGTGCATATTAGTTGAGAGTCTTGATGTTGATATCGTGCATGGCAACAGCTTGTCGATGTCGCGGATTCTTGGCGCGGCCAAGGATTTGAATTGCGCGACGGTTGGTCATGTACGCGACATTATGAAGGTTTCTGCGAAAGTCATTAGCGATTTGAATAAAGTGGATATGTTAATAGCGGTATCCGCAGCTACAAGGCAGGCTCTTATCGAACAGGGTGTGCAGGCAGAGCGGGTCACCAAGGTATTCAATGGTATTAACGAACATGTCTTTTGTAAAACTACGAATGATTGTGGTAATGGAGATTCGAACAAAACGTGGCGCCAAAAAATGGGTTTGTCTAGTGACGCAGTGCTCATCGGTGGCGTTGGTCAAATTGGATTGCGAAAAGGTTGGCCCGTGTTGTGTGACGCGGTTGAGAAAATCATTGAGGATTTTCCCGAGTTGCACCTAGTCATAGCTGGCGAGCGTTACTCGCAAAAACAAGAGAGTAGCGATTACGAGAAATCGTTGGCTGGTCGCGCGATCAGCGGACCATTGGCCGGACGTTTGCATTGGGTGGGCTATGTCGCTGCGATGCCTGAGTTCCTGCGACAAATTAATGTCCTGGCACATCCGGCGTTGCAGGAGCCGCTAGGGCGAGTGTTACTCGAAGCTGCCGCGAGTCAAACACCGGTCGTTGCTACCAATGTAGGTGGTACAACTGAAATATTTGGTGATCATGCTGCTTTGTTGGTGGGTGCTAGTGACGTCGATGGCCTAGCAACCGCATTGCGGGACACTTTGCTTGATCCTGAAGCTGCGAGCGAACGGGCTGTCCTTGCCAAAGAGCGAATTGGCCGTTTGTTTTCAGTTCGTGAGTTTCACGACAGTATATTGCAGGTTTATCGTTTGGCGCTGCGCTACGCATTGGCTGAGTGATGATTTACTAGTTGCTGGACTCTAAAATCCCGTAGGCAATTTGAGCAACGTTCATGTAGATAAGGATACCGAGAATATCGACGATTCCCGCCACGAACGAATTGCTCATCATGGCAGGGTCTAAGCCGAGACGACGAAAGAAGAGTGGAAGCATGGAACCGGCAAGTGTGCCACACATGATGACGAGCAGGACAGTGATTGGAATAATCAGTGCCAGCGTTGGTGAGGGAGCGGTAAAATAACCGGCGACATAGCCCAGTCCACCAAGCAGTGATCCGAGAATTAGACCCATTGCGATTTCTCGTTTGATGATTTTAAACCAGTCTGACAGTACAATTTCACCTCGAGCCATTGAGGATATAATCAATGTCGATGATTGCCCCCCAGAATTTCCTCCAGCGGAAATAACAAGCGGGATAAACATCACTAGCCAAGTGTATTTACCAATCCAATCTTCGTAATGCTCGAGGGCAAATGCAGTGAGCAGGGCAGCAATGAAGAGGATCGTTAGCCACATCCCACGTTTCCAACTCAGCGTCAGTAAGGATGTCTTGAGATAGGACTCATCAAGCGGATTGACCGCACCGATGCGTTGTACATCTTCGGTCGCTTCTTCGATAAACACGTCAATAATATCATCATGCGTGATGATGCCAAGCATTCGGTTTTGAGTGTTGACGACCGGAATTGCCAATAAGTCATACTTAGCGACGATCTGGGCTACTTTTTCTTGGTCATCTAAGGCATCGACCTTGACGATATCCTCTTCCATCAACTCGCCGAGAGTTCGATTTGGTTGGACGATTGATTTGACGAGTTGTTTGGCTGAAACGACACCACGGAGGTGGTCGGTTTCGTCGACAACGTAGAGGTAATAGATGGTTTCCAGTTCGGAAGCTTGCCGCCCAAGTTCTGTGAGAGCCTCTGAAACCGTTAGTGCTTCATCTAGCTTGGCGACATCGGTTGTCATCACCGACCCGGCGGTATCTTCGGGGTATTCACGCAAGCGGAGAATGTTGCGTCTTTCTTCTTGGGAAACGAGTGCTAGGATTTCGTTGGTAACGTCCTCATCGAGTTCCGCTAACATGTCGACTCGATCATCGGGCACCATCGTGTCGATGAGCTCGGCGATTTCAGTGCGGTCTTCGTCTTCCAGAATAGAGTTTTGGGTTTCCGGATCTAGAAAACGGAAAATTTCACAACGTCTAGTTGGTTCGGCGTGCTTGAGAACTTGCCAGACCTCGGAGGGTTCTAATCCTTCCATGAAATCGGCCGTTACACCGGCATGCACAGCAATACAAAATTCCGCTAATTCAGCGGCGCGATGCTCGAGTAGCATCTCTCGTAGTTCCGGCAAATATAGCGTATTTATCATGGGATATGTCACTCAAAGTTGTCCGGCGCTTCGTCAGGATATGGTAGCACAGTAATTTTATAATGCCCCCCCCATTCGTCTATTTTGATTGTCTGTAGGAACTATAAAACCGTCAACTAGCGTTGCGAAGCATTTGTATCAATTGGTTTTTGCCTGCCTGTACAGAACGATAGTTTGTGTGGGTTGTAATGGTTGGTTGGCTTTTTGCTAGGATTAAGTCTTCGTTTTGAGTGCTAGGAGGGGATTAGTAATTGACCATAGCGCGCAAATACTGGACGCTAAAGGCTGGTCTAGAATTATTTAAACCGGTTCATTCGTTGGCATTGCATTGTTTTGCAAACTTGCGTGAGTCGCTTTAAGTAATTCTCAATTACCACCGGCTGAATTTCTATATAACTCCTAAGGAGCCCATTATAGTAATCCAGTTGGTTTCATAGTGTTAGCGGGCAGTTACTATCTGAGTCTGTTCGTCTGCCGCGGAGCAGCGTGTGAATTCCAGTAAAACAATATGGCATCGGTTTCGTGGATGGTTTGGCAAAGACCCAAATCCCATCTCAAATCAAGATGCAGATATGATCATTTCCCCAGAAGATGTGCGCAAAATGAAACTTTGCGAGAAAAGATTGGGGTATCGATTTCAAGACCAACAACTGTTGAAGACCGCTCTGACGCATACTTCTGGTGCGGCCCATAAGCTTGTTTCCAATGAAAGGTTAGAGTTTTTTGGTGATGCAATATTGGGACAAATCGTTAGTGAATGGTTGTTTTGCGAATACCCTAACTACCTCGAGGGGGAATTAACGCGGATTAAATCGGTAATCGTGAGCCGGAAAACTTGTGCCGATATTGCCTATAAACTTGGCGTAGAAGAAATAATTATCGTCGGTAAAGGGATTGGTTCTCAGGGTATGATCCCCGAATCTATCTTGTCAAATGCGATTGAGTCGTTGCTAGCCGCTCTATATTTAGACGGAGGTGGCGTCGCAGCGCGAGAGTTCATTAGTAATCACTTTACGCCGTTGGTTACGCTCGTCGTCTCGGAAGGTGTCCCTACGAACTTCAAGTCGCAATTTCAACAGGTTGCTCAACGGGAATTCAAAACAACTCCGATATATGAACTGTTGGATGAACGAGGCCCAGATCATCAAAAAGAGTTTCACGTTTCTGCAGTCGTTGACGATCAAGTGTTTGACCCCGGTTGGGGGAAAAGCAAAAAAGAAGCGGAACAGATGGCGGCCTATCTGGCCCTCGTTGCCCTGAAGGAAATTGAAGAATCCAGTGTGCCTGAGTAAAACGGTGGTTGTTGATTTCGTGATTCAAGAGGATGATAGGACTGTGAACGTAATGCGCCACAGGTGGGCGAAAAGAGAACATATGTAGAGAGACGGGAGAAAAAGAATTATGACACGTTGTGTCGTATTACTGTCGGGTGGTTTGGATAGCATGCTAGCGATACGCATCATGCAAGAGCAGGGAATTGAAGTTGAGGCCCTGAATTTCAAAACGATGTTTACTTGTTGTCAAGACACTTCAGCCCAAGCTGCGCGGGCTTTAAATGTGCCAATCACTGTTGTCGGTCAGGAAGAGGACTATTTGGATCTGATCCGTGAGCCCCAGTTTGGATATGGCAAAGGCGCTAATCCTTGTGTGGACTGTCGGATCTATATGTTTCAACGTGCCTATAAGTTTATGGAAACCGTTGATGCTCAATTTATTGTCAGCGGAGAAGTGGTTGGCCAGCGACCAATGAGCCAAAAACGGTCGGATTTGAAAGTGATTGCTAACTACTCTGGGTTGGAAGATCTGTTGCTGCGACCTTTGTCGGCTAAGGTGTTAGAGCCAACCAAACCGGAACGTGATGGACTGGTTGACCGTGAAAAGTTATATGACTTTCAAGGTCGTAGTCGCAAAGGCTTGATAGCGCTGGCGCGAGAATTTGGATTTTCCGAAGACATGATTCCAACGCCGTCCACTGGTTGTTCGTTGACTGAACCAGGTTTTGGCAGCAAAGTGCATGACTTGATCCAAATACAAGTCGACGATACCCGCTGGGACTATGAGATTCTAAACTTAGGACGACATTTCCGCTGGGACGAAGCAACCAAAGTCATTTTGGGTCGCGACGAAAAGGAAAACGATCGGCTTGAGTATATTCACACGATGCCTGAGGCAACGAGCACCGCTATTTTAGAGCCAGCAAGTTTTACGGGGCCAAGTGCATTGATCACTGGGCCAGCTACAAGCGAAGCCGTCGAATATGCTGTTGGTTTAGTTTGTCGATACGGTCGCGTTGCAGATGGCGCTGAAAATCGAGTGCAGGTTTCCACTGCTGACAAGTCGTACGACGTTGTGGCCTCGGACAATCGCCGAGCCGCCGAAGATCAGACTATTGCTAGCCTGTTGATCCGGTAAGGGAAGACAGTTGAAAATTAGGCCAGGGAATGATAATTCTTTTGCTTTAGTTATGCGTGCGTGGTGTCGTTAGTAAAACGGACCAGAACGTTTGTAGGTCCTGGAGATGCGAGCTCGCGACGCTGTTTGGGGCGTACGCTTCTTGGGAATATAGCTTGCCAAGTTGTTCAATGTTGCTTCCAATAGTTTGCGTATTGCGCGCAACCTCACGCGTGAATTCGTTCGGCGTTTGGTCTTCACGGCGTTCAATTCCCTTCTCATAAGCCCATGCTTCGAGCGCTTGAAAACTATAGTGGATCACTTCCCGTGGTGACATCTGCAAAGGGCCTTGAAATGGATTGTTGAAAGTTGCGAATGGTTGCGGGCGTTGAACTATTGTCTCGAAAGTGTCAGTTGCCTCAGTAACTGTTTCAATGGAAGTACCGGAAAACAGGTTGCTCAGCCATTCCCAAAATCCGTGCCACATTTCACTCGCCGCTTTCAGTAGCGACGTACGATTCTTATATAAGAAATAAAGCAACGCTCCGCCAGTAACAATCCAGATCAACAATGTCAGAAACTGGCCCATGTTTTCAAGGATTTGCGAGTTGGAAGTAGTTTGGGGTGGGGAGTTCTGTGCCGAATTCTGCTCCGGTTGACTGTCATCGACTTCCCCTGCTTGTTCTCCTTCTCCTTGCTCGCCGGCGGCGGCATTGTTACCCGCTTGTTCCCCTTCTCCTTGCTCGGCTCCTTGCTCGGCTCCTTGCTCGGCTCCTTGCTCAGTTCCTTGCTCAGTTCCTTGCTCAGTTCCTTGCTCAGTTCCTTGCTCAGTTCCTTGCTCAGTTCCTTGCTTGCTCAGTTCCTTGCTCAGTTCCTTGCTCAGTTCCTTGCTCAGTTCCTTGCTCAGTTCCTTGCTCAGTTCCTTGCTCAGTTCCTTGCTCGGTTCCTTGCTCAGTTCCTTGCTCGGTTCCTTGCTCGGCTCCAGCGGCATTGTTACCCGCTTGTTCCCCTTCTCCTTGCTTACCGCCACCTGACTCACTGTTATCACCACCTGCCTCTGGGGGCTCCCCTGCGCCACTACGTTGTTCACTATTTTCAACCGATGATTGGTTGCCACTTGGGCCCGACTCAAGTCCGTCGTTGCCGATAGCGTGTTCAGAGGTTTCGTAATCATTGCTGTCAAAGACATCAGTTAAGAATTTGAGTGATGGGCCGTTACCGGGTCTTGGCAGGATTAATGCACCCACCATAAGAATCCCGATCATGATGGATCCCACAGTCAGCCACATGTTTGCCATGGCTTGTGGCATTTCGACATCTCGATGTCGGAGGTATCTCCGCAACCCCAAGAAACTTGTTGTCATCAGCAATCCTAAACCGCTGCCGACGTAGACACATCCCAATTGAAAGCAAAACGCTCTGAGTTCATGATATCCTACTTGGATGAACGTCTGCCCTAGTCCGAATAGTGGCAGCGCAGCCAAGGAATAATATACGACCCAAACGCCGGGAGTGTGTGGTTTTTTGCGATTAACCTTCCAGCGTTCGAACCACGTACCTCCGTTGTTAGTGGCAATAGTTACAGACTCTCGGTCGGAGGGGTCGCGGGTATCTTTATCGAGACCCACCTTTTGCAGCAAACCTTGTCCACTGGAGTCTTCATGATCAAAGATAACTGTAGAATCCCATGTCAGTTTGTGTGCGGACCACCAAGTGACGGCGATTATTCCTATGCGAACGAACGGTGCGAGATAAAACAGCGGTCCGGTGGCGGGGTTAAAGACAGAAAACGCAATGAATGTAACAAGTGCCAATGGGATCGCATAAAGTACAGCTTTGTCTTTACCTTCTTCGATTGAAATTCGCGCAATCCCAACGGTTGCTATCGAATAGAGGATGATGACGAAGTTGATACGGGTTTCAAACGGGCTTGGATGAAATACTGCGGATAAGAATAAAGCGAGGCTACCCACCATAGCGGCAACAAGAATCGGACTGATCGCAATGACCATATAATCGACAGTTGTTTTTCTAAGTGTAGCCATGAGAGGAAATCTTGAGTAATGAACAGGTGAGGTTTCTATAAACGGACGACTTGTTTTCGGCAAACGTGAACGATGGATTCTTCATCGCGTAAGTGATAGGTTTCTATTCCGGCTGAGATGAGAGGGCTTGAAATCAGCGCATAGTCAATGGGATCAAAAACGTTGACCATTACCGAAACGGCAAAACCACGGCGTGCCATATTTTGCAGTGAGATGGTTGTTTGGTCGTTGTTACTAGGGATAATTGCTAAAACGGTTGCGTCGCGCGGTATTCGAGATTGCATTTCGATGACGAGTTGTGGGAAGGTCAGTCCGTCTGTAAGTTCAACCCTTGCGAGCGTTTCACGGATTCGATGAAATTGCTCGCTGTCTCGACGCGTCGGAATTTGTACCGGTTGTAGGCGGTCATTTTTCTCGTCGATTTCTGCTGCAGCGAGGGCTGCTGCGCGAGTTTCCAGTGCGACAGGTTTTCCCTCCCAACCTTCTACGCGAATTCTATCGGCGGCATCCCGGCCATTGGTAATGAGCCCTACTTGTTGCCCCATGACTTGTACAGCATTGGCAATCGACGTTGCTGCGGTGACAGCCAATTCTGATCGGAATGGCTCACTGTCTTGGGGATAGGCCTCTCGGCGGAACTCCATCATGATCGTCACACCGGCAACTGACGATGCTTCATATATTTTGCTATGCAATTGTCCCGTTCGCGCAGTAGCTCGCCAGTGAATGCGATTCAGTGGATCACCGTGTTGATACGCTCGGACTCCGGCGATCCTAGTGGGATCTTCAAAAAGACGGTGCATCATCTTGATTTCACCAATGGGGCGACGTGAGGCAAGGTCATAGCCATCAAGGGGAACAACGCGAGGGTAGACGGTGAGAAACTGCGGTGCTGCGGCGATTTGATAGCGACGATGCAATCCGAACAAGTCGCCGGTTTCAAGTACAGTGGGACCGAGTTGATAGTAACCTCGACGGTTGCAGATGAAGGAATACTGTAATTGTTTATTTTGGTTTGGGCGCAGCATCGTTAGTTTAACGCGGCTATCCTGTACATCTAAACTTGGCGGATCATACAATAAGGCCCGCGTTGGAAGTGCATCTTCGAGTAATACCCAAGGAATAGGTAATGCACCCGTGTTGACGAGTGCCAAGGAGACTCCGATATGATCATTGATGTTAGCAACCAGTTTAGAACAAGAACGTTCTACTTGTAGTGCCTGAACCCAGCGGTTAGTCAAAAAACGACTGACGACGATAATCGTCAATAGAGTATACATTGCATAGGCCAGTAAATCGGACTGAATTAGGAACGCAGCTGCGAGGATTCCGAGGGCAGCAATAATCCATTTCCAATTCATAGAATCTCAGCCATTTTGAGCCATGGTGGGCACGGCAATTTCAGCAACGATTTCATCGATTACATGCTCGGCTGTAATTTTACGCAAGCGGGCATCGGGTGTGAGGATGACACGATGTGCCAGTACCGGGGAAACGATAAATTTGAGGTCATCGGGTTGTACATAGTCGCGGCCCCGCATTGCAGCAAGTGCTTGGCAAGTGCGAAACAAGGCAATCGACCCTCGAGGACTGGCACCGAGTCCTAAATCTTCGCAATCTCTGGTGGCATGAATGATTTCCACGAGATACTGCCTGACCTTCGAATCAACGTGTACGTTGCGAACAGCGGTTTGGCAAGCCACTAGTTCTTCCGCAGAAACGACGGGTGATATTCTATCCAGTGGGTGTTCATGTTGTAACATCTCGAGCATTTTCAACTCATCATCCATACTAGGATATCCAAGTTGCATTTTCATTAGAAAACGGTCAAGTTGAGCTTCTGGAAGCGGAAACGTCCCTTCGTGGTCGACTGGGTTTTGGGTTGCAATGACTAGAAACGGTGGTGGTAGCTCATGTGAAACACCATCGACAGTTACTCTCGATTCGGCCATGGCTTCGAGCAAAGCGGCTTGAGTTCGAGGGGTTGCACGGTTGATTTCATCGGCGAGGATCAGTTGTCCAAAAATGGGACCTGGTCGAAATTCAAATTCCGTTGTTTTAGGGTTGAAAATCGACGCGCCGGTAACGTCGGTCGGCAGGAGGTCGGGCGTACATTGGATTCGTTTAAATTTACATCCGACACTGCGCGCAAATGCGCGGGCCAAAATTGTTTTGGCGACTCCTGGGACATCCTCCAATAAAATATGCCCTTCACACAACCACGAGACAATTGACAGAATGAGTTGTGGTCGTTTACCAACGATAACCAACTCAACATTATCGATAATTCTCTTAGCTATATTGGTGATGTCAGTCATGCAGAAAAAATTCTTCAAAGTGGAGGGTTTGGATACAGTTTACAGCATGACTAAGGATATCAGCGAGATAGAAATCAATACGGTGATTCTAACTTGAATTTTGGATTATCGTTGACGAATTGTTTTATCTTTTCGACTTGATTCCACGCGTTGGGCAGAAACTCGAACGCTTGTTCAATCAACTCAGGGGGTTCGGCCGTACTAAATCTAAGGAAACCATGACCGGCAGCACCAAAACATTCACCACCTAAGCAGGCGACACCGAAATCGTCATCGGCAGCAGTCAACAGATACATTGCTAGGCCGTGCGACGTAATGTCGTGGCGATTACATATCTCTGAGACGTTGGGAAAGACATAAAACGTGCCACCGGGAATAAGACACTCAACGCCGTCAAGTTCATTCAGTTTGGTTGCCAGTGAAACGACTCGTTCCTGAAAAACAGCCATGGTATCATCGCGTTCCCTGCGGTCGTTACGCAACGCCGCAGCACCTGCTATTTGCACAAACGGGGGGACGCAAGACAACGTACTGTTGGTAAGTTTGGCAATCATGTCGATCATGCGTTTGCTGCCTACCGCATAACCCAATCGCCAACCACTCATGCTGAATGACTTACTGCCTGGTTGAGCTAGCAGCGAATGGTGTTGACCTTGCCACGCCATTTGGTCGTAGGGTTCATCCGAGAAAACGACAATGTTTTTACCTCGGATCAAATTGGCTATTGCGGCCAAATCTTCTTCAGTGGTGACTCCACCGGTGGGGTTATGTGGGCTGTTAAGGAAAATAGCTTTAGGTTTTGAATCTGAATTCACAAAGTCAGCGACATCTTGAATGTTGGGACGGAAGGCATTTTCTTGCCTTAATTCGGAATAGACAATTCGCCCGCCGCGACGTTCGATATTTGGAGGATAGGTCGGGAAGTAGGGGCTGAAAACGAGGACTCCATCGTCAGGATCAATAAATGCTTCGCAAAATAAAGTCTCAAAAATCTTGGCGCCGGGACCGGCGGTTACGTTTTCAGCGAGTACATCTAAACCATATTCGTCGTTAACATATTCGGCAACGGCAGCGCGAAAGTCAGGGATGCCGATCGACGGGCCATAATGACACTGATCGTCCTTTATCGCTTGAATCCCCGCGGCGACTCCATTTGTTGTGGAGGGAAATGGGCTATCTCCAATTTCCAATTCGATGACCGTTTTGCCTTGGGCTTTCAGTTGTTTTGCAATTGCGAGCACGTCAAATGCTGTTTCGGTGGTTACGCCACTAGCAAAAGTGCTGAAGGCGGGATTTTCAGGGGATGTCATGGTGCGTAGGAATCCAGTGAGTTGGTTTGTTGGACGCAAGTCCTATTTGTAAGTCGATGGAGCGATTATACCAAACGGGTCCACAGATGAATACGAATGAACGCCAGGGGTTTTCAAATTTGTATGTGCGAAACTATCTTAAAATGCTACAATAGGGGCGTAGAAATTAAGATGCGAGTGAATTGATACAGTCGAGGGAATTGGCGTGTTGCAGCTATTGGCGGGGAAAAAATACGGACGTCGTGAATTGTTGTCTGTCGGTACACTTGGCCTGTGCGGGTTAGCACTGCCGGATTTATTGCGAGCCCAATCCACTGCCAGTGGGGTTTTGAAGAACAAATCAGTCGTGTTTTTGAATTTCCAAGGTGGACCAACGCAATTCGAGTTGTTTGACCCTAAGCCGCATGCTCCAGCGGAGATTCGCAGTATCTTTGGCGCAACGCCCACGACAATTTCGGGGGTGCAGTTTGGCAGCCAATTGCCTTTGCTCGCCAAACAAGCACATCGAATGGCAATCGTTCGTTCCTATCGCCACGGAATCAGTTCACATGGCCCAGCGGCCTATCATGTCATGGCAGGCGGTAATCCGACTGGTGCGATGATGGGAGCCTTGTATGCGCGGGCAGCGGGGTTATCTAATCCTGAAACCGGAATGCCACGTAATGCACTAATCACTGCGGCCGGAGTAGGTAAAGATTTTAAAGGTATCTATGCGTCGGTTGATCGAGTTTCTCAAGTCGGGACGTTGCCTTCCGCTTACAAGCCCTTTAATTTAGGTGGTGGCAGCACTTTGATTGATAATATGAAATTACTATTGGAGCCGGAACGACTCGGTGATCGTAAGGGATTACTTGGAGCGCTCGACAAGTTGAAACGCCAAGTTGACACCGCGCGAGAGTTGCAAGGCCAGGATCGATTTCAAGAGCAAGCATTCAATGTATTAACCCGTGGTGTATCGCTGGCCTTTGACTTAGAACGTGAAGACCCAGCGGTGTTAGCGGCCTACGATACTGGTGAAATGGGGCCAACTTCGGGAGCCCAAGCCCGTAATTCGTACGCTAAGCAATTTTCGCCAATTGCCTTGGGGCGTCAACTATTGATGGCGCGGCGATTAGTTGAAGCCGGTTGTGGATATGTCACCGTTACCTGCGGTGGTTGGGATATGCACGGGGGCGGTAAAGAATTCACAATGCGAGATGGTCTCAATACGTTAACACCAGCGGTCGATAAGGCGGTCTCCGCATTTATCGAGGATATCCATCAACGCGGTATGGCAGATGATGTATTGCTGGTGATGACTGGTGAGTTCGGTAGGACACCCCGAATCAACAAAAATGGTGGCCGAGACCATTGGGGTAATTTATGTCCGCTCGTATTTGTGGGCGGCGGTTTGAAGATGGGGCAAGTCATTGGGCAATCGGATCCCCATGGTAGTGAACCGATTTCAGATCACGTTTCTAGCCAACAGGTGTTAGCAACAATTATGAATACGTTGTTTGACACGGGGAAATTACGGTTACAGCAAGGTATACCACGGGAAATCGAAGCGACGATGACTGGTGGTGATCCCATTTATCAATTGTTTAGCTGATGAAAACTTGTTGGGAGGTTTGATATGTGGTTGCGTTCGTGTCCTCCTCTTGCCGGTTGGTTGTTGGTTTGTTGTTTAAATGTCGGTTCGTTAAACGTTTACGGACAACAAGCAGGCCTTGCCGAGCAACGTCCCCTGACCCCAGCAATCACGCTTCGTGTTGGTGTTGTCGCATATGAAGAATTTCACGTCGAGCACGCTAGGTTTCAGCAATGGTTGCACCAAGTCTCCGCTTCGATGAATCCTCCTATACGGTTTCAACTGACCACGGGATCCTATAGCGAAATTGCACATTGGATGAAGCAGGGCAGCATCGATGCTGTTTTGGTTACGGGCGGTGGTTTTGCGGCGTTAGGAGCACTAGATCAAAATGCGAACAAATTTGAATATATTGCGACATTGGATAGTCAACCCGCGACGGGTCCCTGGGCTTCAGAGAATCGTAAGTTGGCAGGATTCCACGGTCTGTATCAGGCAGTGTGTATTACGAATACCAATTCAACGATTGCTTCTTCAGCGGATTTGGCCGCTATGGCTCAGCAGGGAAAATTACGCGTGTTGCTAGTGGATCGCCGCAGTGCGTCTGGGGGTATTGTCCCCCGCCTCGCCTTGCAGGAAATCGGAGTTGAAATCGGAGAATCCGACGTGCGGTATTTAGGTTCGCATTCTCAAGTGTTACAGGAACTTGCTCAGTCAAGCGGTGCGGTCAGCACGACAACGATTGGATTTGTCTGGGATGATGCCAGTATTAAAGTGCCACAGTTGTTGAGTCAATTGCGAAAAATTGAGTTTCCCGAATTAGCACAGCGGTCGATTGCACATGATGCGTTGGTGATGCGACAGGGCTACCCTCACTTTGATGAGTTGTCAGCAATTATCCAGCGCCAAATTGCCAGCAGTGTTAATTCGCCTTTTAAGCGACTTGAGTCGGGCAAGCAACCCTACGTTGCATTAGGACAGAGTGCCAAAGGACTTGGGATCGAGGTATCCCAATTATTGCGTAAAGACATGCGGGGTGTCGGCAATATGCTTGTCCAAGCATACCGACAACGAAGTGCGGACAATCCATTTCGATTAGCTTTAGTGCTTTCTGGCGGCGGAGCAAAATGTGCTTATCAGGTCGGCGCTGTTTCTGAGATTGAGGGTGCGATCGCTGAGCTTAATGCTCGCAATCAGACGAATATTTCAATTGACTTAGTCGTCGGTACCTCCGGTGGTGCAATAAATGCCGTTCCTGTTTCGATGGAAATGTCAGCTGATAAAGCAGGGCAGCAGAAGTGGCAAGAAGTTTGGCTTGAGTTAGATCAGCGTGAAATTGTATTGCCGTCTCGAGGCGTTCGTATCAATATTGGTATTTGGATCGCACTGTTGCAAGTTGCTGGATTGATCGCATTGCTGCGGTTGCTTGTGCGAGATCCTGCTCGACGTAGAATTCGCTCAGCGCAGTGGATAAGTGCTTTGGGAGGTATTGAATTAGCATTGGTGTTGATTCCCTTCACACCTTGGTCACTGCTCGGACACAATCATCTGTTGCACCACCTTTGGTTGTGGTTATCCTTGGGCGGACAGTACACTGCTATCACGCTGTTACTATTCGGCGGGATAAGCTTTGTGGGGAATCTGCGGTTGAAACGACAGAGTGCTGCAGTTCAGAAACTGAGACGGTTAAGGACGGGGTTGTTGCTTACCTTGGGCATCTTAGGGTTACCGCTGTTACAAATGGGAGTAATGTTTTTGGGGCATGCGACTTTGTCTTCCGGTGATGGTATGACCCAAGAAATATACAAGGGGTTTTCCGGATTAGTTGGCGACGTTCCAAGCGATGCAGTTGCCGTTGGAAACTCAGTTATGAAGCTAGAACAATTAAGCGAAAATCTGATCAGCCAAGGTTTAGTTAAACGGGATTTGGTTCTAACGGCGACCGCCATCTCAAAAAATAGAAGTTCCCTGCCATCCGATCTATATTTCTTTTTCGCCGCGAACGAAGATCAACCGCAACCTCGCTATGGAACTCGCGGTGTCGATATGCGACATCACCCCGAGCAGTTACTCAATATTGTACTTGGCTCTAGCTCCATTTACCCGGTGTTTCCAGCACACGAGTTGTTGGACGTACCCAATCAAGGTGACCGCATTGAGTTAGTTGATGGAGGGTTCGCTCATAATGCCCCGCTCGAAGCGGCGGTGTTGTGGGGGGCGACACATGTTGTTTTGATTGATGCTGCGCCTGCTCAATTGCGAGATGGTACGAATTTAGCTGATAGCATGCTGCGTGGTTTTGGTCATCTGTTCCAACAGTCGCAACTTTCCGACAAGCGCAGTAAAGACGCGGTGATGGTCTTTACTTTGGAGTCTCGTTTTGAGCCGAAATTGTGCGTGCTGGATTTTGCCAATGTTTTGGTCGAACAGGGAATTTATCATGGTCGGCAGGATGTGATACGAGCACTGCGGCATCAGGATAACTTCCCGCCGGATCAGTTGCTCCCGCCGTTCATTGTGACTTACGGGCAACCTCGATTTGAAGATATCGTTGCTCCGGTTAAGTCGGACCTATTAGGCCCGTGATTGATCTATTTGCGTTCGATCATCATGACCGAGGTGTCGTCGTGCCGTCCGGCCCCAGCGGTGATTTCTGTGGACTTGTTGAATAAGTGATTCATTGCCTCGTCCAACGACATGTTGATGGATTCCTTGAGGGCATCGATAATTCCAGCAACACCGAACTGATCCGCCAATGCGTCACCTTCCGGCGGAAATGCTTCATCGAGTCCGTCGGTATAAAGAAGCACTCGACTGTGGGGCGGGATGTTTGCAGATAGACATTCGTAACTCCAGCCTTGCATTACCGCTAAGGGCAATCCGATTTGGTCTTCATGTCCAAGGATGATAATCTCATTGGTTTCCATGTTTTGCAACAGCGGGAGCGGGTGTCCCGCACAGGTCCATTGCAATTGATGTGTTGAGGTATCGAGGATGGAATAGAGAAGTGTAATGAATCCACCTTCGTCTTGAACAATTTCGCTGCGGCAGAGCCGTTCGTTTACGGCACCGACAAATTCAGCCGTGTCAATAAAGCGGTTTTCGCGAATCATGCGAATTAGGGTGTGCATAGTCATGATGGACATGCAAGCCTTGACGCCGTGCCCAGACGCATCACCGACAAGCATTACAAGTTGGTCGTCATTGAGAGCAAAGGAGTCGTAGTAATCCCCGCCTGCCATGACGACCACGTTGCGACCATCGACGCGGATTTCCGAAGGTTCGTAACGTCCTACCACACTGTAGTCACGTAGTTTGGGAAGATCCTTGGGAACGACTGATTCCTGAAGCTTCCGCACAGAACGCACTTCTTCGCTTAGTCGTTCGGCGACTACTTGATCTCTTAACGCTCGGACATTCTTTTCGGCTGCCTCTAGAATGGAGATTAGCAACATGATGAAGTTTTGGTCGTCGTCACGGATGATGTGCGAGTGCAGACCATCGGAGATGTATTCAATGAGCCTGGCAAATTCGCTGTTGCGAATGACACCCACGATTGGCGATGTAGGCAGTGCTTCTTGAGTTGCCTTAAAGATAGCAGTGGCTTCGTCAGCACTCGGGAAGTCAAGGGACAGTAGAACGGCATCCCAGTGGCTCTTATTTAGTGTGTCAATATAAACGGCTGCATGACGACAGATCACGACTTCGTGTGAACCAACATTGAGCATCAATTCTATGGTTTCAATTTCCGGCGAGGGTTCCCAACCAACTAGAATTTTCATTTAATCGCTGCTATCAATTGTTGTGCGGATTGAACTTGTGAATGCTACGAGCTTGCCTGCAGTGTACCAGTAACGGAGTTATATGCTCAATGATGTTTGCGTGGAGAATGAAAAGGATTTTGAGGTTTTCATTTGAGATAGAAGCAATCTCATCATTGTTTTCATCGATGAGGCATAGCTTGTTAACATTACAAGAGAGGAAACGGTCTATCATCACGCGGAGTAAGAATTTTTGGGGTCTTGGGTTACTTGGGTTGATTGTGCCATCGATAGATTTGTTATCGATATAGACCGGAGAACCTTCGAATGCTTGCCTTGATTTGTGCGCGGCACGTTTCGCTCAGAGACATAGAAAAAGGGAAGTATCCCGAAGAATACTTCCCTTTCTGTTTTGTTGAACAGACAACGCTAAAACGTTACCTATTCAAAGCTAATCCGAAAATCAGCTTTTCTTCTTAGCTTTGACTTTGACGAAAGCTTTCTTGAAAGTTGCGTCGTTGAAGACGGTCGTTACTTTGTCTTCAATTTTAGCAAGTTTGCCTTGGCAATTGCCACAGCATACGCCAACTTTGACGCCTGCAACATCGCAGGTTTTGTCTGGGTTGACTGGTTTGCCAGCAAATGGGCAACAGGCTTGTTTGAACTGTCCAGTTTGGACTAATTGGTGGTTTGCTTTAGCAGCATACTTGGCTGTGCTCTTGGAGAATGCACTTGGGCATCCGGGGCAACAGAAATATACTTTCCCACCTTTGTAATCAACGGACTTGTCGGCAAGGACTTTTTTGCCAGTGAGTGGACACTTGACTCCGTCAAGCTTCGGACCGGCATTTACGTTGACGGCAACGGCTGTGATTAACACAGCACAAAACATAGCGAGAAAACGTTTCATAATGAAACTCCTTTGAAAATATTGAGGTGCGACCTCAAACTACACATGTGTATGTAAGACTGTCTTTCCGAGTTGCATCGGAGCGTCCATCTTACATTGACGGCAAACCAATGAGGTTTGTTCGTATAAGTTTGGATCAGTTCTATTGCAGTTACCCACAACACAGCTGAAACGGCTATTATGACACACAATAATTCCTGCGTCGAGTTTGTGTGAGTGAATAATGGGCTACAAGTGGATATTTTTGTCAAATAATAACCGTTTTGTGTTTACTTATCCCTCTAATGGTGGGGAATTGAGGTTTATCCGTCACCGACCATGATAAAATCATCTAGTAGGATTGAATATTATTTGACAACTGTTGATCTTCCTTCGTGCAGAACTCGTTGATCATGTGATATAAAGAGCCTTGGAAAATCGATTATCGTTTTACCGGGAAAATCGCAAATGCTGCAATCAAAGAAACACTCTACGCGGATAGCCAACAAGTTGCTTGGATTGATAATACTAACCTTTGCGATTTGTATAAGTTCGTTTTCGTTGGCCGCAGGTCCGGGGACGGATGATTCGACAAGCGGTTTTGGGTTGACGGATCCAGTGGATGACCGCGCGATTAAGAATATGATTTCTAGTAAATCCGACGCATTGTTGATGGACGATAAGGTCGTTCAGATCAAGAAGATTAGTGAGCAGCTCAATCGCAAGCAAACCGAATTGCGATTACCACGGCTAAAGACGACGGAGTTGACGAGTCGCGAAATCTACCAGCAGGTAACACCGTCGGTGTTGATTCTTTCAAAGATATACAAGTGCGGTCGTTGCGAACGTTGGCATGATCGTAGTGCTGGGGCCTTCGTGCTAACAGCTGATGGTGCCATTGTAACTAACTATCATGTGGTGGAAGGGCCACGCGATGATGAGCGGGCAATGGTGGCAACCACGTCCACCGGAGATGTCTATCCGGTTAAAGAGTTATTAGCAGCAAGCGAGACAGACGACGTCGTTATTTTGCAATTAGCGCTGCCGCGAGGTGTACAATTGCAACCAGCGAAAGTGGCTCAGCGCAGTTGGCCTGGTGAGGACGCGATTGTGATTAGCCATCCGGTGGGACGGTTTTATTCGCTCACCAAAGGTACGGTTTCTCGAAACGCAACATTACGTATGAAGGCAGGTGCCAGTAATCGGATGTTCATTACAGCTGATTATGCCAAGGGTTCTAGCGGTTCACCAGTGTTTAATAGTTTGGGTGAAGTGATCGGGCTCGTTTCCAGTACGGAGTCTATTTACTACACGCAAACCAATGATGTACAGAAAAATCTGCAGATGGTGTTCCATAATTGTGTGCAGGGGCAAGCTGTGTTGTCTTTGATTAAATAGTGAGACGATCTTAGTTCGACATTCTGTCTGTAACTATCTTGCCGTCAAAAATATGCTAAGATGACGACCTTGCGAAACTAAAATCGAATTGTCTGCCAAGGTTAAAATATAACAAAGGGAAATCATGTTGTTGAAAAAGATTGGTCTCATTTGTGCCATCGCGTTTGTTTGCACTTCGGCCTTACGAGCAGAAGACCCTCGTTGGCTCAAAGGCAATATTCACACGCATTCATTTTGGAGTGACGGCAACCAATTTCCAGAAATGATAGCTCAGTGGTACGTAGATCGGGGTTATCAATTTCTAGCATTGTCAGATCACAATATCCTCAGTAAAGGCGACAAGTGGATGCCTTATGCGACGTTAGCAAAACGCGGTGGTGAGGACGTGGTAGCCAAATACATAGCCGCGTTCGGTAAAGATTGGGTTACGACTCGAGGGAAACCAGGGACCGCTGATTATGCCGTTCGGTTAAAGACGCTTGAAGAGTTTCGCGGCAAAGTGGAATCAAAGGACAAATTTTTGATGATTCAATCCGAAGAGATATCGGATCGTTCTCAAGGTGGCCCAGTCCACATGAATGCCACCAATATCCAAGAGTTAATTCCTCCCGTCGGGGGAGCGACAGTGCGTGAAGCAATGACTAATAATCTGCGGGCAGTTGCGGAACAGGCAAAACGTACGGGTAAGCCGATCGTGTTGCACTTAAATCACCCTAATTTTGGGTATGCAGTTACTGCTGAGGATATCGCATCCGTCGTAATGGAACGTTACGTCGAGATCTACAATGGTCATCCGGGTGTGAATGTTGGCGGGGATGATGAACATGCCAGCATGGAAGAAATCTGGGATATTGCCAACACAATTCGCTTGGTACAACTTGGCGCCGCACCGTTGTTCGGCGTTGGTACCGATGATTCTCATCATTATCATGGTCGAGGCTCTAGTCGACCGGGCAGGTCGTGGGTCATGGTCCGCTGTGACGATTTAGATGCCGATGCGGTGACTACGAAGATTCAAGAAGGCGATTTTTATTCCTCAAGTGGTGTCACATTGCGCGACGTTCAATATGACGCGAAAAAGAAAACCCTAACAGTTGGAATCAAACCACAATCAGGAGTCACCTATAAAACACAGTTTATTGGTACGTTGAAATCGGTTGATCTCTCCGCGAAGCCGCGGCTAGATAAAAATGGCAAACCGCGTCGCACGACCCATATCTATTCGAAGGACATTGGTAAAGTGCTTGGCGAGTCCGAGGGAGTTGATGCGACATATGAATTCACCGGCGATGAATTGTATGTGCGTGCGGTCGTGACATCATCTAAAGCTCACTCGGACCCGACGCTTCCCAACCAAGCAGAACAAGCTTGGACTCAGCCTGTGGGATGGAAAAATTAGCAGCAAAAGGGGCACCCGGTGCGACTTAAACTATTGATATCTATTTTAATATGCGCATTAAGTAGTACTGTTACAACCGTAACTGCTCAGACGATCGAGCAACAACTGCAGCAGATGTTGCCATCTGATTTGGTGAAACGCATCAACGCAACTGGAGATCCGCAGCGGGGTGCGATTCTGTTTTACCAATCGTTCCTGTCTTGTTCGAAGTGTCATGATGAGGCCCAAGGCAAACGTTCGTTAGGTCCAACATTGACCCGTTATGACAAGAAGCCTTCCGATGAAATGTTAATCGACGCGTTGTTGGAACCATCGAAATCCATTCGTTCTGGATACGACACCGTCGTGGTGTTGTTCAATGATGGGACGCAAGCGACGGGGATTGTGGAGTCGAAGTCCAAGACTGAAATCGTGCTTAAAGATGTTAGTCGACCTGGAGCCGCGCTGACGTTTCCGCTTGAAGATATTGACGAGTTGCATGCAGTTAAAGCATCGATCATGCCTCAAGGGCAGGTTAATCAGTTTGCAAGTAAACAACAGTTTTACGATTTGATGAAATATTTATTCGTGATTCGCGATGACGGTCCGCTAGCTGCCTTGCGTTTAAAGCCGCCGCCATCACTAGTAGCTGCGCGAAAGTTACCCGAGTATGAGTCCAAGATCGATCATGCCGGTATGATCGGTTCGTTAGACAAAGCTAGCTTTAGTCGAGGAGCAGCAATTTATAATAGACTATGTGTCAATTGTCACGGTGACCAGCAGCGAGTTGGTTCATTGCCAACTTCACGTCGTTTCAGCAAAGATGCGATGAAAAATGGGGCGGATCCGTTTGCCATGTATCAGACACTGACGCGTGGATTTGGTTTAATGGCACCGCAGTCGTGGATGGTCCCTCAGCAAAAATATGATGTGATTCATTACTTGCGGGAGACTTTTTTTCGCAGTGGCAATGAGAGTCAATACTCACCGATTACTGCTAAATATCTAACTTCACTTCCCACAGGAGATACTCGCGGGCCTAAGCCATCCAATATTAACGCATGGCAACAGATGAATTACGGTCATCAGTTAACGGCGACTTATGAAATCGGAAACGATGCCTCGAACTTCACCTATAAAGGGATCGCCCAGCGGCTAGATGCTGGGCAAGGAGGTATCACCAATGGCGATGCATTTATGGTGTTTGATCATGATACCATGCGGATATCCGCCGGGTGGCAGGGTAAGGGGTTTATTGATTTCAACGGGATCAATTTTAACGGCAAGCATAACGCCCATCCACGACTAGTCGGTGAAGTGGTGTTCGAAAACAAAAACGGTCCAGGTTGGGCAAATCCTGAGGATGGTTCATGGGAGGACCCCCGCATCGTTGGTCGTGACGGGCGACATTATGGTCCGTTGCCGCGGGAATGGGCGCAATACCGAGGGCTTTATCACCACGATGACCAAACGATTATTAGCTATACGGTAGGCGACGTGCCGATACTGGAAACCGCGTCGAGAGATGAAACGGCGGATGGTGTGGTTTTTAAACGCACAATGAATATTGGACAGCGGACTCATCCACTCGAATTTGCGGTTGCGACCGTGGAAGTTGTTGAGAGTAGCGAACAACTACGAGTTGTTAGTGATGCTGAGTCGATTCGGTTTGGACGATTAGTGGCCGGGGTTGAATCGGACATCAATGGTTGGAAGTGGCAACGAGGCGAAAATGGTCAATTACGTTTGACCATTCCTGTTGGTAAAGCGACACAGTTTACAGTGTGGGTACGGCGTCTTGCTAAAGGACAATTTACCGAGCAGTTAATCAACTATACACCTACGCGCGGTCCTGATTTGTCAACGTTACTTGGCGGCAGCACCGCTCGCTGGCCTCAAAAGATCACTACACAAGCGAAGATTGGGTCGCAGCAGGGCGCCTTTCAGACTGACGTCTTACAGCATCCTGTAGATAATCCGTGGTACGCTCAAATACGCATGACAGGGTTTGATTTTTTTGCTGATTCCAATCGGATGGCAGTCAGTACGTGGGACGGCGACGTGTGGGTGGTTGAAGGAGTGGCTGATCCGCGAGGGCAGAAATTGGTTTGGCAACGCATCGCCACGGGGTTGTTTCAGCCGCTAGGAGTTAAGATTGTTGACGATAAGATCTATGTTGGCTGCCGTGATCAGATTTGTGTTTTGCATGACCTCAACGGCGACGGTGAAACAGATTGGTATGAATGCTTCAATAATGACCATCAAGTGACCGAACATTTTCATGAGTTTGCGATGGGTTTGCAACGCGACAAATCAGGGAATTTCTATTATGCAAAATCTGCGAGGCATGCGCTTAAAGCGATCGTGCCGCATCACGGGACGCTACTGCGAGTTAGCCCCGATGGGCAAAAAACGGATATCATTGCCAAAGGATTTCGCGCCGCCAACGGCGTTTGCCTTAACGACGATGGATCATTTATAGTGACAGATCAGGAAGGTCATTGGAACCCAAAGAATCGTATTAACTGGGTGCGCGAAGGTGGGTTTTACGGGAATATGTTTGGCTATCACGATGTCACCGATAGCGCGGATGCGGCGATGGAGCAGCCGTTGGTTTGGATTACTAACGCCTTTGATCGCTCACCAGGAGAATTGCTGTGGGTGGATTCTGGGAAATGGGGGCCACTTAACGGACAGTTGCTTAACCTGTCCTATGGATATGGGAAAGTGTATGTCGTGCCGCATGAAACGATAGATGGCCAAGTGCAGGGGGGAATGTGCGAATTACCGATAGCACAATTCCCAACAGGAGTCATGCGAGGTCGTTTTCATCCGGACAACGAACAATTGTACGCTTGTGGAATGTTTGCTTGGGCCGGTAGTCAAACTCAAGCAGGTGGGTTTTATCGTTTGCGGTACACGGGGCAAAAAGTTCACTTGCCAATCAAGGTCGAGGCAACCACCCGTGGGATGAAATTAACTTTCACGGATCCAGTAGAACCGACCACTGCAAAGGATGTTGCCAACTATCAAGTTAAACAATGGGCATTGAAGCGAACGGCGAATTACGGTTCAAAACATTATGACGAGCAACCGCTTAAAATTTCCTCCGTGAGCCTTTCAAATGATGGACATTCGGTGCTGATTGAAATGCCCGCGATCAAGCCCACGTGGTGCATGGAAATAAAATATCAACTGCAAGGTTTGACGGGACTCCCTTTCCAAGGGACTATTCACAACACAATTCACGCCTTAAGTGAATAGAATTTAATCTCAGTTGGATTCTTGCCTAGTTAATTCTGCTTGAGCGAAAATCAATGAATAAAATTATACTGCCATTTGTGTTGTCATTTCTGCTGTGCTGTTCGACTCTGCTGGCCGATGATTGGCCGCAGTGGTTAGGTTCTAGTCGTGATGGCGTTTGGCACGAAACAGGGATTGTCAGCAAAATTACGGCTGCAGGTTTGCCAGTGAAATGGCGCGCACCAATTGCGGGTGGGTATTCAGGGCCAGCAGTGGCAAACGGTAAAGTGTTTGTGACCGATTACCAGCGTCTCACCGGCGATGCTACCAATGGCCCCAGTCTCAGAACCAAGATCACTGGAATTGAGCGATTGCATTGTCTGGATAGCAGGACGGGGAAAAAACTGTGGACACACAAAAATCCGTGTTCGTATTACGTTTCCTATCCTTCAGGACCGCGAGCTACACCGGCTGTGAGTGATGGGCGAGTTTATTCGCTGGGGACTGAGGGTAACCTTGTTTGCTTAGACGTTCAGTCAGGAAAGGTCTTTTGGCAAAAAGAACTGAAAAAGGAATACGGTATCAAAACACCTGTTTGGGGTTTCTGTTCTCATCCGCTAATTATCGGCGACCTGTTGTATTTGATGGTTGGCGGCGAAGGCACGACAATCGTCGCATTTGATAAGAATAATGGAAAGCAGATATGGGGTGCTTTGGACAGCGAAGAAGCTGGATATTGTCAACCGACTTTGATTACGGCTGGCGGCGTGCAGCAACTTGTTGTTTGGACCCCAACTGCTATCCACGGCATGCATCCCAAAACGGGTGACCTGTATTGGCAAGTTGATTTACAACCAGCATACGGTATGTCGGTAGTGTCGCCTCGTCATTACGGCGATTTTTTGTTCGCCAGTGGTATTGGAAACGTGGGGGTTTGTTTGAAATTAGATCGAGACAAACCTGCCGTGACGGAAGTTTGGCGAGGTACTTCAACCACGGGAGTCTATTGTAGCAACAGCACACCTATTATCGACAACGGCATTATTTATGGTGTTGGATGTCGCAAGGGCGAACTGCGAGCGGTAGAGTTGGAAACTGGCAAACGGTT
>LWDU01000482.1_pt1 | contig 28394 bp, 18 predicted proteins | sample 727161 | NCBI WGS metagenome assembly LWDU01 (sample SAMN04566230, study PRJNA314399) | hydrothermal vent metagenome | isolation source: deep sea hydrothermal plume seawater | place: Mexico: Gulf of California, Guaymas Basin | collected 2004-07-11
AGAAGGAGTGCAGAGTTACGTCATCTTCATTGTGCGCGATGATCGCCCCTGCGATTTGCTCTTCCAGTGCAGCGACACGACCTGGCAAGCCTACAACAGTTGGCCTACTAACGAGTGGTCGCTCTATCACACCGATGAGGCGCGCTACACGGGTTATAAAAAAAGAAAAAAGTGGCTCTCGGGCGGACCGACCGGGTGGGTGAGTTTCGACCGTCCCTACGGACAGTTCTGCCAGGATCATCTTGTCGATAGACCTGACTCCGTGGGTTCGGGCGAATTTCTTCTTTGGGAGTTCCCGCTCACCTATTGGATGGAGCAGCAGAGTTACGACGTGTCGTACCAATCTGGTGTGGATACGCACAAGGACGGGCCGGGATTGCAGCGCGCGAAAGGCTTCATTTCCGTGGGGCATGACGAGTATTGGACACGGGACGCGGGTGTCAATCTTGCGTTCCTGAGTGGTAATGCGGTCTTAGGCGTTGTGCCTTTGCTGCCCTCCGCTGAGGGGCAACCCCACCGGATTATGCTTCGGGAAAGTCTATTCTTTGGTGAACAGTTCGGAAGGCGGCCTGGGGCCAAATATCCACCAGGGCCGGACGGGGCGCTGCTCATGGGGGGACGGCACGCCATGGGTGGCGTCGGCGGAGGTGATTGGGTCTGCGCCAAGCCCGATCACTGGGTGTTTGAAGGCACGGGCATGAAAAAAGGCGATGGAGTCCAAGGCTTGGTGGGCTGGGAATGGCACTCTGATCCCGCCCGCGATTTGCCCGGTCATGAAATCCTGGCCGAAGGTGAGACGAAAGGCGGCAAGGATAAATCCAAACCGCCTCACGCCGCAACGATCTACGACGGCCCAAAAGGCAACGTCGTCTTCAACGCCGCCACCATCTGGTGGGCGCAAGGTTTGTCATCGCCCCCAGGTCACGTATTGCCCGCGCATAGAACGCAGGCTCAGCCGCAAGGGCCGGACCCGCGCGTTCAGCGTATGACGGCGAATGTGTTCGATCGGTTTATTCAGTAATAACGTATCCAATTCTTAATCTTCATCTTACTCCTAATCTCAACTTCGAATCGAAATCTTTTACCATGCAAAACTCAAAGTCTCTTATTGACAGACCAAGCTGTGTAAAAGCTCAAAACACAAAAAAATGAACTCAATCAGATACATTAAAACCAGTTTCAATACCTTACGCATCGCAGCCCTTGGCGGGGTGTTGTTTAGTGGTCTACACCTCATAGCGCAATCTGCTTTCGCTACTGAGCAGAAACCCAATATTGTTTACATCATGGCCGATGACCTCGGTTACGGGGACGTGCATTCTCTCGCCCCGGAGACCGGAAAAATCCCAACGCCGCACGCCGTACCGCCCGACGACTTCCTTAGCGAATTCGAGCGCGCCGGCTTAATCATTAGTGGTCGGAAGCAGGGCCGTGGGCCGGATATTACGCTCACCCGGCCACGAGGTTGTCGTGCCCGTTTCGCAGATCGAGTGCCGTCCACGACTCGGGGGACTGCTGAAGCACTACTCGCGGAAGGCTGCGTGACCGCTGGACCTCATAACCCTGCAGTCACCGGTGCAAATCCCGTTCTCGCCACTTCAATCCTGGAAAGCGAAATATCGCGATTCCAGGGATGGCCAATCAAGCCCCGGTATTCCACCTGGGCTTTTTTCGTGGAAATGCCTGTCTACGCAGCAATTGCGAGTTCGCGGAGCTCTCCGTCGGTGCCTCAAATGTCGCGCCCGACATCCCTATGCTACAATTTCAAAAAGCAAATCGACTCCTGCATTTTTGTTTGACTCTCTTTCCGATCGCCACCCCAGACTTGGGCAATTCGTTAAAGATCATCGCATGCGAACCTCACTGACCCGAAGAAATCTGCTGCGCGCCGGGGGAGTTGCTATCGCCCTTCCGATGATGGAGTCATTCACTCCGCTTGCTCGTGCTTTCGATGACCAAAAGCCCGTCAAGCGCATGGTCTGCCTGTCGAACAACTACGGGGTATACCAGAAAGCCTTCTTCCCCAACCAAGATCAGGCGGTTGTCGACTACGACATGCCGCCGACCCTGCAGCCGCTGGAAAAGCACCGCAAGGACTTCACCGTATTCTCCAATCTCGATCACGGCCTAACCGGCGGCCATGCCTGTGTGCCGACATTCCTGAATGGGATCCGCCCAGACATGGCGTCGAGCTTTTCTGAGGGGAACATCAGCATGGATCAGAGGGCGGCGGAGTTCGTTGGCGCGGCCACGCGGTATCCGTCGATGACCCTCAAGGTGAAGGAGACCAACCAGACCAGCTTCACGCGCACGGGAGTACAGGTGCCGGCGATCGATGTGACCGCCATGTATCGCAAGCTCTTCCTTGAGGATTCGGCGAAGGCGAAGGAGCAGGAGCGGCTGCGGCTGAAGCGGCACGGCAGCATCCTCGACGCGGTTCTCGACAAGGCCAAGGCGGTGAACCGAGAGCTGGGGAAGCGGGATCAGGAGAAATTCGCCGAGTATCTCGATTCCGTGCGGAGCCTCGAGAAGAAGATCGATCAGCAGCATCCCTGGCTGGACCGGCCAAAGCCGAAGACCGAAATGCCGGAGCCACGCTCGGCGCCGCGGACCGCGGATGAAATGAAGATCATGATGGAGCTCATGACGCTGGCCATCGAGACCGACTCCACGCGGGTAATGACCCTCTCCAGCGGATTCGCCAACGGCGACTTCGGCTTACAAGGGGGCTATCACGGCTTCTCACATCACGGGGAACTCCCGGGAAAGACCGCAGCGCTCAAGCTCATCGACAGAAATCAGATCGCGCAGATGGCTTATCTCATTGATCTGTTGAAGGCGAAGGAAGACCCCATCAACGGTGGCACCCTTTTTGATCACACGATGATCCTGTTCGGTTGCGGCATGGCGACCGGAACCCATTCCTGCAAAAACATGCCGCTCGTCCTCGCCGGTGGCGGGTTCAAACTGGGCGAGCACCGCGTCCTGCCCCCGGAAAAGGGCCAACGGGTGAAGGCATGCAACCTGCTGCTGTCCATGCTGCAGAACTTCGGCCTGGAAGCGGACCGCTTCGGTACCAGCACCGGAACGCTGACGGGACTGGAGTGGACTTGAGCATGATGCGTTGCGCAACTCCTTTCCTGCTCATCCTGCCTGGGCTGCTCGCCTGCGGCGGTTTGGTGCAGGCGGATTCTCCGCTGGCGTCCCACCGGCCGTTTCTCAAGCAGTACTGCTTCGAATGCCACGGGGCCGAAAAACAGAAGGGCGACTACCGTTTCGACACGCTTCGGACCGATCTCACGGACCAACAGGCGCTCGAGATCTGGCAGGGCATTCTCGATCAGCTCAACCTCGGCGAGATGCCGCCGAAAAACAAACCGCAACCGCCGTTCGATGAGACGCTGAAGGTGATCGAGTCACTGACACCCGAACTCAATCAAGCCTACGCGGCGCGGAAAAGCACCGGGCGGCAGGTGGTGATTCGGCGGCTGAACAAGTTCGAGCTCCGCAACACCCTCCGCGACCTGTTCTACATCAACCATCCGGATTTTGCACCCACCGTGGTTTCCGGGCTCTACGATTTCAACGGCAACGGTATCACCGCCCACAAAACCATCGAGCCCACGCGGAGTTTTCAGGACGACGAGGAGGCGGAGGGGTTCGACAATATCGGCGAGGCGCTGGTGATGTCCGACTTCCTGCTAAAGATGCTGATCGGCGCCGCGGAAGAGGTCATCGAGATGGCCACGCACAACGAGCCCCAGAAGCCGTTCGAGGCGGAGACCTTTACCGCACCGATCTGCACGAAGACTCTGCACGGCGATAGCCTCGGCAAGTATCAGCGAGAGAAGGGCGATCCCTACGACGAGGTGTTCCAGCGGTGGGATCGCTACAACCGAATCGGGCCGGACAAGTACCACGGCGGGATCCGCCGGCCGGCCCACTACCGAATCACGGTCGAGGTCTCCGCCCACAATCCGAAGGAGGGCGCCTGGGGGAACTGGACCGTCCGCGAAGGGCAGCTGGTGCACCAGGGTCGCACCAGCCCGGATGAACCCTTCGAGGTCGGCCTCTATGTGCAGCGGTTCGAGCATCAACGCGGGCCGCGACACCATCGGGTGACCCGCTGGACGCTGCCCAGCGACGGCAAGAAGCGGACCTTCTCTTTCGAGACCTGGATCGACGAGCCGTGGAATGCCTGGATCGGCTGGGAAAACGGTCCCTGGTTCCAGCACAATGCCTTCCACGTCCTGCTCGAACAGTGGTACCCAGAGGAGTATGAGAAGATCGATCGGAAACAGAAGGGGTTCAAAAAGCAGGTCGCGGAGGCGCTGTTCAGGAAGGGCTATCTCGGCCCGACCCTGCGCGTGCACAGTTTCCGGATCGAGCCAGTCCAAAGCGAGTGGCCGCCTAAGAGTCACACGGCGTTTTACGGGAAAGGCCCGATCGGAGAAGCGGATTTGAAGAAACTCTTTCACGCGTTCGCCGAGCGGGCTTACCGGCGACCGGTCCTCAGTTGGAGGCCGACGGGAACTCGCGCCAGGAGGCGATGAAAGGCGCCTACGTCGCGATGCTCTGCTCGCCCGACTTCGTGTATCTGCGGCCGAAACCCGGCAAACTCAACGACTTCGCCCTCGCTTCGCGCCTGAGCTATTTCCTCTGGTCATCGATGCCCGACGAAGCGCTAATAAAGCTCGCCCGCGACGGGGAACTGTCGGATACTGCGGAGTTGCAGCGCCAGGTCGAGCGGATGTTGAACGACCCGAAGGCTGCGGCCTTCGTCCGCCATTTTCCCGAACGAAGCTCTATGAGCTGGGGCGAATGGAGCCGGATAAGCGCGGCCCCTATGGCCACTACTTCCGGGTAAAGGCCGATCTCGTCCCTCAGGTCGACGCCTTTTTCCGCGACGTCCTTGAGCGCAACGGCCCGATCCGCGACTTCATCGATTCCGACTACACCTTCCTGAACAACCGACTCGGTGAGCTGATCTACAAGCAAAAGGTGGTGGGCGAGCACTTGCGCAAGGTCAGATTAGAGGACCAGCGACGTGGCGGGATACTGACCATGCCCGCGGTCATGACCGTGACCGCCAACGGGGTGGACACCTCGCCGATCGTCCGCGGCGTGTACGTTCTCGAGAACATTCTTGGCACGCCCCCGCCCCCGCCCCCGCCCGGTGTCGAGCCGCTTTCCCCCGATCTGCGCAGCGCAACGACCGTGAAGGAACAGTTGGCGATTCACCGCAACCAGGAAGCCTGCAGTAGCTGTCACCAGAAAATTGATCCCATGGGCTTTGCGTTGGAGAGCTTCGACCCGATCGGCCGTTGGCGTGACCGCTATCCAAAGATCGACACGAAGGCCAAGCAGGCGCCGCCGATCGACACTACCGCGATTCTGGCGACCGGACGGGAAGTGAAGAATCTGGTCGAGTTCAAAATTATGCTGCTGGAGCGGGAACCGCAAGTGGTTGCCACCGGCCGCCTGCTTGAAGCGGGGGGGCGGAGCGAAGTGGATAGGATCGTGGAGGATTTGAAGAAGGGCGGGAATCGCTTGCGAGATCTGATCCACCTGGTCGTTCAGAGTGAACTGTTCTTGAACAGGTAAATCCCGGATCACCATGACCGCTTGGCGAGTGACAACGCGATCTTTCAGCTGGAGATGCCGCTGCTGATCTGGGGGGCTACGGCATGCGCGGCTCCCTGTGGTATCAGGGCGACGGCAACGCAAACGAAGGACGACATGACGTTGGAGGAAATCGAGCCGAGCCCACGGCGGAAAACGCGGGAACCTGCCACGAGTGCCTCAAGGCTGATGTGCAAACGCTTTGGGCTTTCGACTTCTTTACCAACGGAGTGACGGGAGTTGCTCTAAGAAGAAATCGTGATCCTCTTTACAATGCGCGGTCAGGACTTTATGTTGTCTGCGACGCTGACCAGATTAGTCCAAAGAACTGAATCGCGCGGCCCCGACAACGTTCGATTAGGATGGAAGTCGGCGAAAATTCCCACCGACCTAACGAACCAATACAAGTCTACCGAAATCACTAGTCGCCAACTCGAGTCCACAGCGGCGTGACCCCACCAGAAGATCGGGCGACTCACCCCGATCGGCGACTTGCTCGGACCGGTTACTTTCCTGGGAATGCGCTGTCCGTCGACACTCGTTCAATGGAAAAATGACAACAAGACGCAGCAGCAACTTTCCCAACTATTGATGCCTATACGTACATTGTAAAGAAGAGACCGAGCATGAACGATTCGACGGACGACACACTATCGGTGCAAAAGATCGGTGAAGCCAGAGATAAGATTGTAACGGAACTGCGCAAGTCGATCGTCGGCATGACAGATGTCATCGATGAAATGATGATCGCTATTTTCGCGCAAGGACACGTGCTCCTGGTGGGAGTTCCCGGATTGGCAAAAACGCTGCTCGTGAGCACGCTGGCTCAAACACTTTCGCTGTCATTCAAACGAATCCAATTTACGCCTGACCTGATGCCGTCGGACATCACCGGTACCGAGTTGCTTCAGGAAGATCCCGAAACGCATCGACGCGAATTTAAGTTCCTTGAAGGCCCCGTGTTTACCAACTTGCTTTTGGCTGATGAGATCAACCGAACGCCTCCAAAAACGCAAGCGGCGTTGCTTGAAGCGATGCAGGAAAAACGGATTACCTCAGGCGGTGTGGATTATAAACTATCCGAGCCCTTCTTCGTGCTGGCTTCCCGAAGCTCAGCTTGACCGCTTTCTCTTCAACGTGATGGTGAAGTATCCCACGCGTGCGGAAGAGCTTGAAGTGATGCGTAGTGTAACTAGCGCGACGCGACCAGAGATCAACAAAGTAATCGATGGAGCTGAAATCCTCGAATTCCAACAGCTCATTAAACGCATTCCCGTTACCGACCATGTCTTCGAATATGCAGCCTCCCTTGTTCGCGCAACGCGGCCGGACGAGCCCGACGCACCGGAATTTATCAAGAAGTATATGGCTTGGGGTGCGGGGCCGCGGGCGTCGTTGAACCTCATTCTGGCAGGAAAGGCGCGGGCCGCACTGCGCGGTCGTTGCCATGTTGCCGTTGAGGATATTCAAGCATTGTGTTTGCCTGTTCTGCGCCATCGCATTATCCCTAACTTCGCTGCACGTTCGGAAAGCATGACTGCCGACAGCTTGATTACTCAGCTGTTGAAGGAAATTCCCGCCGACGAGAAACTTTATAAAAAACAGGCAGTGTAAGGTTAGGGAAATCTATAACATGTCGGAACATCTGCCCAATATTAATTACCTTGAACCCGAGATGCTGCAGAAGCTCGACGACTTGGAGCTGATTGCACGCGAGGCGGTGGAAGGTCTGCGGTCAGGGAGCCATCGTAGTACGCTTAAGGGTTTTAGTACCGAGTTTGCCCACCATCGACCGTACTCGCCAGGAGACCCGATTCGTGATCTGGATTGGCGTCTGTATGGCCGTACGGATCGTTACTATACGAAGCTTTATGTTGCTTGATTCAAGTGCGTCGATGACGTATTCGTCAGGGAAAGTGAGCAAGCTTGAATATGCGAAATATCTCGCGGCCTCTTTGGCTTATATGGTGCTTAAGCAGCGCGACTCGGTGGGGCTGAGTGTGTTCGACTCGAAAGTGCGTGCCTATTTCCCGCCCCGCTCGAGCATGGGAATGATTCTCGAAATCGATCGCCTGTTAAAAGCGGCTGGCACGGCTCCCAAAAGTAGTATCGCCAAACAGTTATACGATAGCGCACTTCTGATGAAGAGACGTTCGATGGTGATCTTGATTTCAGACCTGTTTTCGGATCCCAAGGATATCCTCAGCGGTTTGGATCACTTGCGGTTCGCCGGCCATAATGTGATTGTCTTTCATATGCTTGATCCTTACGAACTCCAATTTCCATTCAAGGGAACTTGGCGGTTTGAAGGTCTAGAAGGCGAAGAGGATCTCGTCACGCAGCCTGAAAGAATTCGCGATAATTACCTCACCAATTTCAACGCATATTTAGAAACGCTTAAAACGGGCTGTGTTGGAAGCAATGTGGACTACACGGTAGTCGATACGTCTCGTCCGCTGGATACGGTACTTGGGGAGTTTATGGACAAACGCGCATCCGCATTTACCGGAGTTTCTGCCGGAGCCCGACAATGAGTTTTATGCATCCATTGCTTCTATATGGAGCGGTGGGGATCGCGTTGCCGATCCTCGCTCACCTGCTAAATAAGCACCAGCACAAGCAAACACGATGGGCGGCGATGCAGTTTCTTAATCGAGCTGTTCGGGTACGCTCAAGGCAGTTGCGTCTGCGCGATCTCTTGTTGCTTCTTCTGCGCTGCCTGGCGATGCTGCTTTTGGTTTTGGCCATTTCAAAACCTACGATGGATCAGGCCAGCGGCCTGGTAGCGCAAGCGGGCGAACGCCGCGCGGGCGTAGTCATCGCGTTGGATGCGTCTTTCAGCATGCAACACAGCGACGGCAATACCACGCGATTCGCGCGGGCCCTTGAGCGGGTGGAAGCGATCACCGCCAACCTCCATCGCGGCGACCCGGTTAGTCTGGTCTTGCTTGGCGCAGAGCACCGCGTGGTCGTGCAGGACATGGCATTCGACCCAGAACGTTTTAATACGATCCTTCACGCTCAGAAATCTACGCCTGAACCTTTGGACCTCAATAGCGTTCCTAAGCGGTTCAATGCGTTGGTCCAATCCATGGACGCGCTTCAAAAAGAAGTCTATCTCGTTACCGATTTGCAAGAGCAAGACTGGAAAGAGCCTTCTGTGTTTTTGAAGGAGTCCTTGAAAAGCCTGAGTAAAGGTGCAACCGTTTTTGTACTGCCCGTGCAAGGCGATTCAGAAAACCTTGCCGTCACACATTTAGATTTAGTCTCAGGCGTGCTTCGCAAAGGCACCGTTGCAAGGTATCGCGCCACGGTGCGTAACTTGGGCACGCGTCCCGTGACGAATGTGGTCGTCACGGGCTTGGCCAACGACATTACGGTGCAAACGAAGATCATCCCCGCGATCGCAGCGGGAGCCTCGGAGACGGTTTCCTTTTTTGTGCCTTTCAATAATCCCGGTTCTGTGAGAATCACAGCACAGTTGAATGATGACGCGCTGGTTTTGGACAACACACGGCGAACCGTCGCGGTGATCCGAGACCGCGTGTCGGTTTTATGTGTGGAGGGCGCCTCGGCCAGTGCGGATCGCGTAGGCGGATTCATCGCTGCGGCTTTGCGTGCACGCGACGATGGCGAAAATCAAGAGGGCTTTGATGTGAAGTCGGTGCCTTGGGTGTCGCTGCCTACACAAGACCTGGCCAGCTACGACGTAGTGATTCTCGCAGATGTCCCCGCGATTACGCCTCAACAGTCGAGCGACCTGGAAGCCTATGTTCGTGGGGGCAATGGCCTGATCTGGTTCCCCGGAGATGAGGTGAAAGCCGCGGTATGGAACAAACGTTCAACCCGTGAGGGCACGCCGTTGCTACCTGCGGTGATCGAGCAAACGATCAATACCGGCGATACCCTCGGGATGGGAAGGCCGCTGGAGCCGCTCATGCCTGACCATCCAGTGTGTCGCCCCTTGCGTTCGCTCTCGGAGGATTTGCTTAGTGAAACACATTTCCTCAAGGCGTTGCAGGTCCAACCTTCAGCATCGAGCGTCACCGTTTTGTCACTTGCGGGCAGCGCTTCACCTTTGCTCATTGAGCACGCTTTGGGACGCGGGCACGTTTTTATGTTCACCTCCTCTGCGGAGCCGACCTGGAATAATATGGCGATCACGCCTGTCTTCCCCATGCTTTTGCAACAGCTGGTGACCTACCTGACCGCGCGTGAGTTTGAAAAGCCACGACTGGTGGGCAATACCTTGGCGTTGTCCTATGTGGATCAGCCCGATGCGAGCGACGCGGTATTCGATACGCCCTCAGGCAAAACGATCACGGTCCCGGTGAGCAAACACCGCGACCAGTATGTGGCCTTGCTAGAGCACGCCAATGAGGCGGGTTATTACCTGGCGCGGGTGAGTGTTCAAGCACCCAGCTCGCCGATTGCGGTCAACGTTGATACCCGGGAGTCGAATGTTAAATGCCTGCCGACGTCCGAGTTGGCCAGCATCTTTGACGGCACCGGCGTGATGGTCGCGAATTCGGACACGGAGCTACTGGACGCGATTGCGGCGACGCGAACGGGCATGTCGTTTTGGCGTTTCTTTATGCTCGCCGGCCTTGCTCTGCTCCTGATCGAAAGCCTTTTGGTCAACCGCCTTTTTGGAAATTCCTCAAAAATGACTTCTTCGCCTACAGATACACCAGCACAGACGGAAATGGCGTAAATGTTTAATTGGCTTTTTTCCAACGACGTGCAGATCGAACAGCTCACATGGGCGCGTCCGATTTCGCTAACGGCCATGGTGCTCGCTTTTGGTGCGATCGTTGTTCTAACGGTTTTCCTTTATAAGCGTCTTCGCGGTGCGCCGCCGATGATTCGCCTGGCGCTTGGCGCGGCGAGGATGGTTGTGCTGTGCTTGATCGTTGCTACTTTACTTGAGCCGACGGTAACCTTTACGCAACCTCAGACGACCAAACGTCGTTTGGCGGTGCTGGTCGATGTCTCTCAAAGCATGTCGGTCCGGGACCATCGCAAACGCCCCGAGGAAATTGTCGACGCGGCGACGGCGCTGGGAATGCTTCCGTTTTCGCAGAACGACGATGTCAATAATAGCGTGATGGCACTGAATGCCAAGCAACGTCAAGCGATTACGGGTGCTTCCAGGATTGACCTGGCTAAGACCTTGTTGTCCAAGCCCGCACGCGAGATGCTTGAGTCCATCGGCGAGGATATTGAAGTTAGCTACTATGCGTTTGGCAAAAACCTTGAACTGCTCGGGGATGGCCAAAGCGGTACCGCCGATATGATCGCTCAGTTGGAGGCCAACGCTTCGGGAACCTCCATCGCCCAGTCACTTGAAGCGGTCGCCAACGCTGACCGCGGTGCACCCTTAGCCGGCATTGTGCTCTTGTCCGATGGGCTCGACACGTCGTTGCGTCGAGCCGAAGCCACGGGCAATGATCTTGGCTCGCATGGGATCCCTGTCTTTACCGTACCCATCGGCGTTGCCGATCCCGACGACGTTTCCATTCGTAATATCACCATGCAGGAAGTGGCGTTCTCGGGCGACAAAGTTCCGGTCCGCGTTCAAATCCGTTCCAAGGGGTATGAAAAACGCTCCGCGAACCTCATGGTACTGCTCAATGACAGAGAGGTCGCCCAGCGAAACATCTCGCTTGAAGGCGGATTGCAGTTTGAAGATATCTTCTTCAATGTCGACGTTCATGAAAAAGGCGTGGCTCAAGTCGAAGTCGTTGTCGAACCGTTTGGCGATGAGGCCACCGCAGAAAACAACCGCGTAGAGCGTAGCGTCCGCGTGGTGAACGAAAAGATCAACGTGTTGTGTATCGAAGGCAGTGCACGTTGGGAGTATCGTTACCTTCGCGCGATGTTGAAGCGGGACCCGCGGATCAACGCGACTTTTATTGCGACCCATGCAAAGCCTGAGATGGCGCGGAGTTCAACTGAGTACATCGCTCGTTTTCCCGACAAGCGTGAGGATGCCTTTCAATATGACTTGGTCATTTTGGGTGATGTTGATGCGAGATTTTTCACGACCGACGAGTTTGCTCGTTTAGAAGAACTGGTCAAAGAGCGTGGCGGCTCGCTACTGATGTTGTGTGGCTCACGCTACGCACCCACCAGTTATGCGGATACGCCTGTGGAGCGCATGTTGCCTGTCCGATTCGACCCCGAGGGTGAATGGGAAGATGTCGATGACAACGTGTATCCCGTGTTGACGCCTGAAGGCCGGAGCAGCCTGATGTTGACCTTAGAGGCGGATCAGGAAGTGAACGACCGGGTATGGTCCCGCGTTTCGCCGATGGACCGCGTGCCGCCGTTTCTTTCCCCCAAGCCTGGGGCGACGGTCCTTGCTGAACTTTCCGACACGCATACGCGTTCAGACCGTTTTCCGCTGATGGCTTGGCAACGATACGGCACCGGCAAATGCATGGCCATGGGAACCGACCGGCTGTGGCTGCTTCGCTTCAAGACCGGCGACAAATATCACTGGCGGGCCTGGTCACAGTGCATTCAGTTCTTGACCTTGTCACGGCTGATGGGCGAGCACAAACGCGTCCGCCTGGAAACAGACCGAACCACCTACCAAAACGGTGACCAGGTACTACTCTACGCCCATGTGCTCGACGATGTTTATGACCCGGTAAGTCAGTCTGGTTTTGAGGTCACCGTGCGCATGCTCGACGACGATGCCACTGCGGACCAACCTGTTACGCTTCGGCCCGACATAACCACGTCTGGCCTTTACGAAGGTTACTTTTCTCCGCCACGTCCGGGCCGCTACCGGATGGAGGCCAACGAAGCTGATCAAGATATTTCCAGCACGACCGAGTTCCAAGTGGCGGGCATCAAACCGGAAATGGCCAACACGGATATGCAAATAGAACGTCTACGAAGGATTGCAGATGCCTCAGGCGGACAGTGCCTAAGCATCCCAGAGTTTCAAGAGCTTTCGTCTTTACTCAACCGCGCACCCCAGACAACCGCCGTCCGTGTAGACCGCCCCTTGTGGGACAACGGCTGGATCATCTGCTTGCTTGTGGTCTTGATGGGTGTTGAATGGATTGTGCGAAGGAGGTACGACCTGCCATGAGAAATGTTCAATTAGTTACTTGAAATTATTTATTTGTCATTGAATTCCAAGTCCGACGCCCAAATCTCAAATGACTAACCCCAAATAACTAATAACTAATTGTTTTAGAATTCAAAATTCAATCGACCTGTCTGACATGAACGCTATCACCGAAGCTCGCCAACCCGAACAACTCGATTCCCTCATCCGAACCGTGTGGTGGCGGAGGCAGCGACTCCATCTGACCGCAGGCGTACTAGCGTTTTGTCGGTGGGGCGTACTACTGTTCCTCGTCGGCATGGCGATTGACTGGATGACCTACATGCCCGCACCGGGACGCGTGATGACCCTTGTCACCTTGCTCGCCGTTTCGCTCTACAAAGCGTGGCGCTGCGGTTGGCAACATACGCGTGCGTTTAATGCGACCCACACTGCGTTGCAGATTGAAGAACATCACGGCGGCCTCGAGAGTCTGCTGGTCACCGCAGTCCAATTTCGCGAATCCGATCTGACCTCGGGTACCTCTGATTCGATGCGACGATTGACTTGTCGGCAAGCCGAGAAAGCCGTTTCATCCGTGCGGCCCGAGGATGTGGTCGGTTACCACGGACTCCGCCGACCTTTCACGGTCATGTTAGCTTTGGCCTTGATCATCGGTGTTTTTGCGGTGGTGAATGGTCCGTTTCTTGCCACGGGCTTGGCCCGAATCTTTCCGCCTTGGATGGCGATCAGTTATCCGACGCGTACCCAACTGGAAAATTGCACTGGCGACATGATTGTGCAAGAAGGATTCCCGATGTTGATCCAAGCCGAGGTTGGCGGGGTTATCCCCAAGGACGCGAAGCTAGCCCTGCGCACAGGCGACGGCAAACCACGCATTCACAAACTGCCCATCACCGATGGCGCGTGTGAATATCCCATCGCCGCGACCTATCGCGGATTCGAATATCGCATCTTGGCCGGTGACGCGCGAAGTGACTGGCACACCGTAGAGGTGATCGCTTCGCCTCGCATCGAGCGTGCCCAGTTAAATCTTGAATACCCAGACTATATCCAACGGGATATCGAAACAGTCGAAGCGCTGACGGTCACGGTGCCCGAAGGGACCAACATTGAGTGGGAACTTAACCTTGACCGTGCGGTCAGCCAAGCGAATTACACCCCGAGTGGTGGCGAGGAACAGCCGTTGAAGGTGAGTGCGGAAGGTCGGACCGTGACGATGAAGCAGCTCGCATCCGAATCGCGGGCGTACAGCTTCTCGTGGGTGGACAAAGAGCATGACTTCTCCTTTACCAGTTCCAGCCACTATTTATCGGTGGCCCCCGATCAGTCGCCACGTGTTGAAATTACTTCGCCCAAGGGCAACCTGTATGCCACGCTTGGGCGTAAACTTAACCTGGCTTTCCGTGGCCGAGATGATCACGGTATCGGCGCGTCGATGATCACTTACCGCGTGAACAAGATCGAAGAACAAAAAGTTCCCTTGACCGCAGCGATTCAAGGCGATGGTAGCGAACACCCCATTGATTGGGACTATCGTACGGCGTTGCCGAACTTGGAGATTGGCGACAGCGTCTCATTCGCCGTGGAACTCGCCGACTTATACCCTGGCGATGAGGGCCTGCATTCTGCACGCTCTCAAACCCGACGTATTACGTTCTTGTCCGAAGAGGACTACCTGGCCCAAATCGCCAAGCAAAAGCAACGCCTCCTGACTAAGCTTCGCAACATCTATCGTGAAGAACGCGGCGTCCATGAACTGGTTCGCAATCTAGATCCCTCCTCTGACGTGTTTATCCAAACGTGCCAACTCGAAGCGGTACGCCAAGATTTGATGCGCGAACGCCTAGGCGTACTCAAAGACCGTATGCAGGATTTGATTGACGACCTCGCGGCAAACAACATCACAGACCAAACTCAATCGGCAACGCTCATTCGATTGAGCACCGACATTGAAAACATCGCTCAAACGTTTGTCGGCCGTGCCGCCGCCTCGTTGCGGGCACTTGCCACACCCTCGGGCACGCCCAATCCCGCTGCGGCTGTGCAAGGCGTCGATAACGCCGCACGCGAACTCGGTTGTATCGTGTTGCAGATGGGATTCAAAGAAGCCACCGAAGTCATGGCCCGCGAGGTACATGCGGTTGCGCAAACCCAATCGCAGTTGCGATTGCAAACCATGATTTCCACACGCGAGACGACAAAGAACCTCGCCGATGACCAGGACCAACTGGCCCAATGGCTTGCACGTCTGTTTGACGCACTGCCTCAGGATAAAGAAAGCACCATCAACGATGCGCTTGTCGCGTTCAACTTATCGCGGCTAGTCAAGGGACTACGCAGCTTTGGCGCCGATACAAAAATGCTGGAAGCGGTCTCCTTACTTCGCAATGCCGGGGCCCAAGACGCGGCAGGCTTGCAAGCGGATGTGATCAAAGCCTTGCTCCGCGCGGAGTTCCGACTACGGATCGGATCGGAACACGATGCACTGCTCAAAGCCAAAGATTTGTTCACCGCTCAGGTCAACGCACAGAAGAAGCTCCGCGTCGACAGCGCGGCGCTGAGTAGCGAGCAATTCATAAAACGCAGCGCGGAGCTTGGGCAAGCCCAGGCTGCATTGCATATGAAATTGCAGTTGCTGTTGATGCCAGCAATCCCCGCTCGTCGAGCACGTTTGTTTGATCTGGATCTGCCTACACCACCGCCTGCGGTCGCCCTATTGGCTCAAGCCGAAGGTGCCCTCAAGCAAGCCGCTAAGTTTGTGCATGCGGGTGATCGCGATAAAGCTGCCATGGCGCAACAACAGGTTGAGACGTCACTAGATGCCTTGAATACCCTTGTCATCAAACGTATCGAGGCACTGACCGAGCGGGAACGTCTGACCAACTCGGTCCGAACGGCGGGCAAACGCCTGATGGATGTCGATCAGTTTACGGAGCGTCAACTCAATCTACTTGAGCTGACTGAAGATGCTGCTGACGACGAAAGCGACGCTGCACACCTGGCTCAACTTGAACAGAAACTCGTGGATGATGTTGGTAAATTCCGACGCGAAGTCGATGCGTTGAATCAAAAGTTGGCGATCCCCCGCCAAGACATTTTGCCGCTGTTAAGTCACCTCGACAAAACAGTTGCCGCGATGAAAAACGCGATTCCTTCGCTCAAAGACAACCAACCCGATCAAGCGATTGATCACCAGGAGATTGCCCTAGAGGCACTGGAAAATACGGTAAGTTTGCTTGAACAGCAGACGGCGAATATCGCATCGCTCAATGGTCTCCTCGAAGATACAAGAATCGCCCTAGCGCCGGGGCCTTATGTTGCGGATATTCGAGCTGAGCAGCTTGACATGGTGACCGAAACTCGCGAGGCCAAACCCGATGAGTTGCCACACATTGCGATTGTGCAAAAGAATCTGGTGCACGCGGTCAACGCGGTGCTCAATTCCTTGGAGGTGATGAACCATCAAGTTGAAGCGGGTACGGTGATGCTCTTTGCAAAGGACGATATGGATGCCGCCGCGACTGCGATCCAAAAGAATGACCTTGTAGAAGCCGCGGACGCGCAGGCGTTTGTCGCCGAATCGATGCAGGACCTGCTCGCCGAGCTTGATACGATCACGCCTCAGTACAGCTATATTCTCGAAGTGTCCGAGTTCTTGAATGCGATGGTCACCCAAGGCCAAATCATGCAAGTAGCACAGAACCAACTGCTCGAACAATTACAGGCCACAGCGGACGGCGCGTCCCTTGAGAAACTGATCAACCAGCAGCTTGCGTTGGAAACAACAGCCAAGACCTATGGCAGTCAACTTCACAAAGCAACCGGACTGAAAATGCACAGCGCCAGTGCCACACACATGGCCAATGCGATCAGCCAGCTTAAAGCGGGTGACCGCGATGCTGCGAAAGAGCCTATGGAGCAAGTGGGTGATGCACTTAGTGCTGAGCGTGCAACGATGCTCAATATCATGGAGTTGCTGGCCAATGTGCTTAAGATTCCGCCTGCCCTTGGGCACACCCCCGACGCGTTGCTGGTGCTGGATGTGCTGTCTTTGGCATCCGACCAGAAGGTGTTGTACCGCAAGACACAACTGGCTACGCCTGAGCAAGTCGCGGACTATGCCACGCAACAAGGCGAATTGGCTAAACGTGGCGAAGGCTTAATGAAAGCCATCGAGGTACATGGCAAGGCGAGTCTGGCCAAGGCGGAATCAGACATTCAGGTCCTACAACAATTCTTTACCAACGCCAAAGCGAACATCATTGGCGCGAACAAGTCCATGGCCCAAGCGGCGACGCAACTGGCGGGCGGCTCCTCGCATGAGGCCATTACCAGCCAGCGCCAAGCGGGTGATATCAATGCGTTTTTGCTCCCCCCAGGCCCGCCACCGCCTGCCGATCCTGTCATAACAGACGCGGGAGACCCCCCCGAAACAGATACTATGATGTTCTATGCACCTGGCGCGGTCAGTGGCGGCAAGCCCAAGGGCGGACGCCAAGAATGGGAAGTGCTCGGACGCCGTGATCGTGCGGCCTTGAACGAAAACTTTGCACGCGAACTGCCCCTAGAATACCGGGCGATCCTGAAAGATTATTACGAAAGGTTGGCGAAATGATGACCACCAATAATACGAGACGATATCGTAAGTTTAGTGGGACACGCATCTTGTCCGTCGCCTTGGCATGCCTTGTGACCACGCCTTTGATGGCTCAGGACAAGCCCAAGGAGGCTCCCCCAACGGTGAAAGCCCCGGCCGTGGCGGGTGATGACGCGCCAGAGTTGACTGAGAAAGCCTCGCAAGCCATTGACAAGGGACTTGAATTTTTGCTTGCGACTCAGAACAAAGATGGCTCGTGGGATACTAACGGCGAAGGCGGTAATGCGGTGGCGTGCACCTCGTTGGCCTTGATGGCGTTCATGTGCAAAGCCCAGTTCCCCGGCTTTGGCCCGCATGCCGAACAACTCGATCGCGGGAAAAATTGGTTGCTCGAACATGCCAAGTCACGCCCTGATGGCTACCTGGGCACCGTGATGTATGAACACGGGCTGGCCACATTGGCACTTTCTGAAATGTGGGGCATGACCCGCGACAAAAAAGATGACAAAGCGATCCAAAAAGCACTCGAAGCAGCCGTCGAAGTGATCCTCCGCTCGCAAAACCGTGGCGGGGGCTGGCGTTACCAACCCCAAGCCGATGGCGGGGAAGATACCTCATGTACCCAAACAGTTTTCCATGCGTTAGCTTCGGCACGCCAAGCGGGCATCATGGTGCCCAACGAGACGATCACGAAAGTCGTCAAGTATTTCAAGTTTGCACAGAATGCCGAGTCAGGCGGATTTTGCTACGCCCCTCATGGCAATGCGAACGTCTCGCTTGCATGTACTGCGGGAGGCATCTATTGCGCCCAACTTGCGGGCCAGCGTGACTCGGAGATGGTGGCCGCGGCGCTGCGTTACTTAAAGAAGCAATCCCCAGGGATTATGAATGGTGGCGGATACTATTACTACATGCACTACTATGGAATCCAAGCCATGGTCCAAGCCGGTGACGAGCATTATGCGGAGTGGTATCCATTGATCCGCGACGCCTTGATTAGCCGACAAAGAGAAGACGGCTCTTGGGGGAAAGTCCAAAAAGGCGCGGCGTCGTATGAGTCGTCCATGGCGATCATTATCCTCGCCACGCCGCATCGATACATACCGATTTACCAAAGGTAGGAGATCTATAACTAATTCGGCCACCGAGAGATGACAGACCACAGCGAGAGAATTTGATAAACGTAAAAATGACACCACATCTCACAAAATACCGCCTCCATCTCGCCTGTCTGGCCCTCGTACTAACGTCCGTTCAAATCAGTTCGGCCCAGCAGACCCCCCAGGCACTGCCTGTCCACATATCCGATAGTGACATCGCGGCCCTACAAGCAGAATTTGCCCAACTAAATCAAAAATCTTCATCAAGTAGTAAACGTCGCGCTTGCAAAAGCACGGTCCGCAGCGGTGCCGCCCTGATCAAGGACGCCCCGACGGCTCCGAATCGATTCCGCGTATTGACGATCATGCTGCAAAGCCAAAAGCGTTTGCTTTTGATGGATAACGATGAGCGTAACCGCAAAAACCTTTTTGAAATATGCGACCAGTTGGCCCAAGCGCCTGACGCTTACGCCGAGCTTCGCCTTGAAGCGGATTTGCTTTTGTCTGATCGGGAACTCACCCTCAAAGATGCGGATATCAAAGAACGAGCGTTGGCGCTCGCGGCGTTGATCAAACGTTACCGCGAGACGCCGGGCGAAGCCAAAAGCCTAATGATCGCGGCGCTAATCGCTCCGAAACTCGACGCGTTTGATCTCGAAAAGGAAATCATTCAAGCGATGAGCGACCGATTTGCAGGCGATCCAGTCGTCATCGGTTGGCGGCGAAAACATCTGGCGGTAAGTCGCTTGGACGTGCTCTTTACCGGGACTTATATGCGGGCCGATGGCGTCAGCCTTTCCTTCCCGCTGGACACGATGGGCCACACGAGTTTGATGTATTTTTGGTCCCAAGAGACGCCTGATTTTGAAAAACACTTGGCGGCGGTGAAAGCCATGCAGTTGCGTTGCCCAGGCCAAGTGGACTTCTATAGTTTCAACGTGGACCAACTGCCCGACGCAGGAGAAAAAATACTACGCGCCCAAGGCTTAGACTGGACCCCGATGCATCTGCCCGGTGGAAGACGGAGCTCGGCGTATCGCGCCTATGCGACACAGGATCCCCTTGGCGTGCGGGTTAATGCCCATGGTCATGCCTATGTGCATCCGAGTTTTATTAAGGCGTTCGTCGAAGAGATGCCCATGGAACAGGATCTCGATGATGTTCGTTACCTGGCGCAGATGCAGTCGCTTTTCATCGGCGACTTCTTGGTGGCGCATACCGACGCGGACAATAAAGTTGAGCGTTCCGCCGATGCGGTGCCGCCAGAAACGCTCGATGCGATTCAGGCTTGTTTTGTCGCAGCGCCCATGCGTTACCGATTGACATCCGAGCAAGCCTTGGCGAACTACGCCCAAGCGGAAACGCTGTGTCGCGCGGCGATTGAAAAACACGCTGCGGCTTCGGATCTTTGGCGTGTGCGTAACCGTCGGATCATCGCGTTGGTGGGGATGTGGAACTTGGCGACTGAGCCTAAGCATCTCGAAGCGGCCGCGGAGGAAGCCCGCGCTGTTTTAGCCACAGAGTTACCCAAGGGCGCGGATGTCGCGGCACAGTTTTGCCTCGTTAAAGAAGCGTTCCGCCTAGATGCGAATGATCCCAAGTCGGTGTTGTCGAATTTGATTGAAAAAACAGGGGCCGCTGAGGCACCGGCTTTCGCGTATGCGACGGCGGCAATCTTGGCGATGGATGCCAATGCCATTGAATTCCACGCCAAGTACCGTCAAATGGTTTTGGAAACGCACAACGACAACCCGATGCTGTGGCCTGTTGTTTCGTTCCTGCTCGATCAGAACCATACCTTTCGCTTGTTCAAAGCCAACTATTATCTACCGCCCAGTCGAGCACGTCGCGTGGTGCGTGGGGCGTTGCGAATCAACGCAAGGAAACCTGTGCAGACGCCCCGTGTGTTGAACGCCGAATTCAAAACTCTTTCTGGCGACACGCTTGTTCTGCCACGCGATGCCAAGGGCAAGTTAACCTTTGTACTCTTTATCGAACCGCCTACCGATGAAGCAGATGCTACGTTTCAAGATGGTATCGTGAAGCAGGCGACTCAATTGGCCGATACGCATGTCCGCCAAGGGATTGATGTGATCGTCGCGTTTCTTAGCGATGATGCCAATGCCGTTAACGCGTTGATGAAAAAGAACGCGTGGACATGTCAAGCGGTGATGGTGCCCGGCGGGCTCAAGAATCCCTTGGTGCCACAACAGGGGATACTCTGGGCGGACCGCGTTCCCAACATCGCTTTGGTTCATCCTGATGGAACCGTCGTGTGGCAAATATCGGGGCTGCTACATCCGCAACTCAAAAGTGAAGGCGTGGGCGAGACCACGCATACGATGGTGCTCGGCATGCAAACCCATATCGATCTGTCTGAAATGGATATCTCGCTCAAAGCGTTGCAGCAAGGCAAGCTCCAGGATGCGTTGCAACTTTTGGCTGGACCGTTCCCGCGACCGGCTCGGTTCCAACCCACAAGGTGGAGCGCGCCGCGACATCACGGTCGGGCGTTGGTTTATATCGCACTCAAAAACTGGGACGCAGCGCTCATTGAAATAGATGCGGCCATCGAAACGCACCGAAGGGTCTATACCAATAAAAATCCCTGCACCTGTCAACGCATGGCGGGATTTCGACTGATCAAAGCAAACCTTCACGATCAGCTGGGGCAAGCAGACCAAGCGAAAGATGCACGCGAGCTCGCCGCGACTGCGACCAAGACGCATTTGACCTCGCCTTACACGGTGTTTCACGATCAATTAAACGCGTTGAAGATTGAAGGAAGTAAGTAACGCCATGAAAAGCCACTACAAACATTGCTATTTCCCAGCCGCCTGCCTGGCAGTTTTGTTGGCCTTGGTTCATGTGTCGTCGGTCCCAGCCCAGGGCATCGCTGTGCAAGCGACTTCGATTTCCGAAAGTGATATTGCTGCGTTACAAACAGAATTTGCTCAACAAAGCCAAGCGACCTCGGCGAGTCGTAAGCGTCGCGTCTATAAAGGCACGGTCCGTAAAGGTGCGGCACTGATCAAGGCGGCCCCTGATGCGCCCAACCGATTCCGCGTGTTGGCGATCATGCTGCAAAGCCAAAAGCGGTTGCTGCTGGTCGATAACTCCGAGCGGAATCGTGAGGCGCTTTATGAAGCATGTGAGCAACTGGTCCAAGCTCCCGATGATTATGCACTGATTCGCTTAGATGCGGATTTGCTTTTGTCGGATCGGGACTTGACGCTCAATGAGGCCGACTTCCAAGGGCGGGCGTTGGCACTGAGTGCGTTGCTTAAGCGTTATCGCGATACGCCAGCCGAAGCCCAAAGCTTGATGATCGCTTCGCAACTTGCGCCGAAATTGAATTCGGCTCAACTCGAAGATGAGATCCTTGACGCCATGCGTGAACGTTTTGCCGATGACCCGGTGATCATCGCATTTCGTCTGAAGACGCTTTCAACGGGACGTATCGACGTGTCATTCGCCGGCACCTATGAGCGAGCCGATGGCGTCCCCTTGGTGTTTCCCGCCGACCGATTCGGGCATACGAGCTTCTATGTGTTCTGGTCGCAGCAAACGCCTGGCTATGAAACATATCTCAAGGAAGTTCAAGCACAAGCGGACCTGCGTCCAGGTTTGTTTAAGATATTTAGCTTCAACGTAGATGAACTGCCTGATGCAGGCGAAGCAATACTAGCCGGTCTAGACTTGGACTGGACGGCGATGCGATTGCCTGGTGGGAAAAACAGCCAGACCTTCAAAACCTATGGTCAAAGCGGGCCGGTCGCCATTTTGGTCAACGCTTATGGTCATGCTTTGCTCAGGTCCGAATTGGCCAAGTATGGGAGGGGTCATGGCCAAGTCGCAAACACCGCGTTCGCGATCGACGATAAAATTATTGGGCACGAACGCTTTTTGGCGCAACTGCAATCTCTGTTCATCGGCGATTTTTTGGTGATGAACACCGGCGCGGACCGCAATGTTGATCGAACTGGGGATGCGGTGCCCCAAGAAACGCTCGACGCGATTCAAGCTTGTTTCATCGCCGCGCCCATGCGTTTTCGAATGACATCCGAGCAGGCACTGGCGAACTATACGCAAGCCGAAAAGCTTTGCCGTGCGGCGATTGCAAAACACGCCCAGACTTCTGATCTTTGGCGCGTGCGGAACCTCCGGTTGATAGCGCTGTTGGGGATGTGGAATATGGCCACGGAGCCTAGGCACCTTGAAGCCGCAACTGAGGAAGCAAACGTCGTGTTGGCCGCGGCATTGCCCAAGGGCGCGGATGTCGTGGCGCAATTTTGCTTGGCGAAAGCCGCGATTCGTCAAGGCAATGTGGATGCGAAGTCGGTGTTAGCTAATTTGATCCGAGCCACAGACGACGCCGAAACGCCTGCCTCGGCGTATGCCGCAGCGGCGATCTTGGCGTTGAATGCCAGCTCAATCGAGTTGCATACGCACTATGCTGAAAAGCTTTTTGAAACGCATGATGATCATCCACTGTTATGGCCTGTGGTTTCGTTTCTACGCGATCGGTATCACATGTATGCGGTGCTTAAAGCCAACGATGCTCGCCTGGAACGCCAACAGGCACGCGGTTACCTCATCAATCATGGCGGGGCGATGACGAGAAATCCTCTGCCAGCGATTGAACTGAAGACGCTTGATGGCGGAACACTGAGTCTGCCTAAAGATAACGATGGCAAGCTCACGTTGCTGATGTTTATCGAGCCGCCTGCCGACCCGGATGCGGAAATTCCCCTTGATATGCTTGGCAAGCCTGCGGAAGGTAAACAACGCGAAGTTCAAGGCACACTGCAATTTGCGACCGACATTGCCGGTCGCCATATTTATAATGACGTCAATGTGGTGTTAGCCTTTGTGTCCGAGGATGTTGAGCGCATCAAGGCGTTGGCGGAAACGAACGCGTGGACTTGTCAGGTGGCGATAGTGCCAGGTGGCTTGAAAAATCCGATGGTGCGACAACTGGGCATTCTTTCGGCGGACCGCGTGGCGAACGTGTTCCTGATTCGTCGGGACGGCACCGTTGCGTGGCAGACCTCAGGACTTAAATTTAAAGCCGCTTTTAGTCATGGGTATTCCGTGTTCCTAGGCATGACCATTCGGATCGAAGTGATTGAGATCGCACGCGCCACCAAGGCCTTGGAACAAGGCGATTTTAAGCAAGCGGTGCATCTGTTTGCAGGCCCTTTCCCTAAGAAGAGAGATGAACGATACGGCTGGACCGCTCCGCGCTTTCACGCCCGCGCGATTGCCAATATGGCGTTAAAGGATTGGGAGGCGGCTTTGGTCGATATTGATACGGCGATTGCCGCGCATGATGAAGAATACAATCACCTTAAACTGCACCCTTGTGATAGTATGGTGATGATGTATGCGATCAAGGCGAAGATCTTGGAAAAACTTGGCAAGACCGCCGAGGCGACCGCCGCCAAAGAATACGCCGCCACGCCGACCCAGTCGTATGGCACGTCGAGATACGATTTATTTCATCGCAAGTTGAATGAACTAAAACTGAACCAACCTCAAGGAAAGTAGATGAGCATGAAGAGGCGAACAAATGTCCGCGTATGGTGCTTGGCCCTGATGGTCTTGGTGTGCTTGTGTCATGTTTTTTCATTGGCGGCTGCCAAAGACATCGAGTCTGTCGCACTAAACGCCCAGGGCGAAAAGCTCCTGGCGACCTACGCCGAAATGCTCACCGCGCTCCAAGCGGAGATCACCGTCGCCTCGCCGGCAATGGACGCGCAAACGAAGGCTGATTTTCTCGCAGCCCACGCGGCGGTTGGGAAAGTGCCGCCTCAACCCAATCCGAACGATTTACGCAATGCTCCGCCGCGCTATGCCCCAGGTTATGCCTTGTACGATGAGGCCCAGGAAAAAGCAATCGCTGCGGCGACGCCTATCCTCGCGGATGTCGATGACTTTTTGGCCAGCGACAAACTCCATGCCCAGTTGGTCAAATGTTCATTGCTCGCCCATGCCACGCCACGCGGCCTTGCCGAGTTCGCTCAGCAAAGTAAAGAGCACGAAGCTCTGATCACCACCCTGCTTGACGATGCGGCGTTGATGAAACAAATCGAAGAAATGGGCGGAGCCTACCTGGGCAAATACGGCCAGTCGATGCAAATTTACACCGCCATTCAAAAGTCCAGTGAACGTGCCAAGGGAGGCGTTTTTCAGAAACTTGCACTGGGCTGTTCCCTTGAGCATCCTGACGGGAACTTTCCCGTTGAGGGGAAAACTACCACGGCTTTGATGGTGGCGATGTATTTGAACTACGAAAAGGCGTACCTCGATGGGCACCTCGATGAAGCGTTTGGTACCTATCGCGATTGGGAATACCGATTCATCTTCCCGCACCGCTCGGTCGAGGATGTGGCATGGATGCGTGAAATGATGCGCAACTACCGTCCGGACCACATGGTCCTGCCGGACTATAAGTGGCGCTATGTGCGGATCGTAAAGAGCGATGTGCCCTACACGTCAGGCTTGACGGGCCTACGGCCGTTGAAACCAGAATTGGGTCTCACCCGTATGCAGGACTTTTTCCTCGAGGGCGGCATCTGTGGTCCACGGGCCTTCACCGGTAAACTGTCCACGGCGGCCTTTGGGATTCCCACACGCGGCGCACGCCAAACCGGTCATGCGGCGATGAGCCATTGGACTCCCGATGGCTGGACGACGGTGCTGGGTGCACACTGGACTTTTAACCGCTGGCGTGAACGTTGTGGTCTTGACTTCGTATTGGAGACGATGACGCGTGCACAGCCTGAGGATTATATGAAGGTACTGCGTTCACAATGGCTCGGCGATGTGTTTGGTGAGAGCAAAGTGCATGGAATGAATTACGGCGTCGGCGGGGGCATGTGGAAGGCACTGGCGTTTTATAAAAAACTTGCGATTGTCGAAGAATCACAAATCATTGAAGTCGCAACCACCGGCGAAGAACTCGCCGAATCCAACGACGCAGCGGTCGAAGAAGAATTTCCTCAAATCGATCTGTCCGATGAAGATAAAAACATTGTCATCGACAAATCAGGCGTCATTACCATTCCCGTGGCCGCGTGTAGCGCGCCTAAGAGCACCAAAAAAGTACGCTTCATGAAAAGTGTCGATGGCGGGGTGCAACTACACTACAACCTCGCCGGCAATCGCCCCGAATTGCTTAAGTACACCGTCGAGGCTCTGGCTGCCGGGACATATGTTCTGAAGGCGAATGTGGTGACAGTCACTCTCAACGGCGGATTCCTGCTGCGACTTAATCGACGCACGCTGGTCGATGTCGAGGTGCCTTACACCGTCGGCAAGTGGGACCAGACTAAGCCTGTGACCATCGAACTGAAGGAAGGAAGAAACAGCCTCCAGTTCACCGTCAGACCGCCGAATAAAGGACTGACCATTAAGGACTTCACTCTNNNNAAGCACTACTGTCAGTCACAACATTCTGGAGTTTTGTGCGCGCGGGTCTGATTGAGCTCCGATTCGGCCAGTAGTCGGGTGTAGGTACCGGAAACAGGGCCTTGCTCGGTTGAACTGACGGTTTTGCGACAGCTCGCGCAGCGACGAGCACATGTGGCTGGTGGAAACGGGGCATTTCAACTCAGCTTGTGATCGCGACCGGTGGCTCACATGAGGTGCTTGAGCGTCGGCGAGTTTGTTCACCACTGAGGCAAAAGCAACTGCGAAAGAATCCTAGCAGCGCCCGAGAACTCGGACAGAAAATCCAGAACGTCGTAGGAAACAAAAGGGCGATGGTTCGCGATGTAGTCGACCAAATGATTTCGTTGTCCCAGGGCCAACGTCACCACAGCCTTGGGTAACGCCGCAGACTACGGTGATGTAATGCTCTCGCCAAAATGATAAAGCCGAAACATGAGGAAACAAGTGAATCGACATCTGAAAGCGTTCGCGATCCTCGCGATCCTCTTCGCACACACGACGGTCTCAGGCGAGGAGCAATCACAACCTGCCATTGAATTGGGCGCTCCGTTTCGTGACAACGCGATCTTTCAGCAGAAGATGCCGCTGCCGATCTGGGGGGCGGCGCAGCCTAAGGCGAAAATTACAGTCACCTTCGGCACACAGACAAAGACCACCATCGCCAACAAGGACGGCAAATGGAAGGTCACGCTTGACCCTATATCGGCCGAAAAATTGAGTTCGGTTAACAAGGCGTCCAAAGGCCGAAGCTTGACCGTCGCCAGCAAACTTAACGAAGAGACGACGACTATAACGATCGAGAACATTCTCATCGGTGAAGTCTGGCTTTGCTCGGGGCAGTCGAACATGGCAGGGCGATTCGGTAGAGATCCCTACCCAAGAGGCTCAATTGCCAAAGCTGACTATCCCGCGCTGCGCAGATTGGAAGGCGGCGAGTGGATCATTTCGACACCTGACACTGCGGGGCGGTTTTCACGTGTCGGATACTGCTTTGCTCGTAAGGTGCAGCAAGAAACCATGGTTCCTGTCGGCCTGTTGATCGCCGCGACCGGCGGGTCGCCGATCGAATCATGGATGCGAACCGTTCCCAAAGACCTTCAAAATCCAAAACGAAAAGCACCCACAGGACAACCGCGACGCGTTACCAATTACGAAACCAAAATCGCACCCCTGGTCGGCTACGGGATGCGCGGCTCCCTGTGGTATCAGGGCGAAGGCAACGCAAATGAAGGACGCGAATACTTCTTGAAAATGCAGTCCATGATCGGCGACTGGCGCAAGTCATGGCAACAGGGCGACTTCCCTTTTTACTTCGTGCAGATCGCCAGCATCGGTAAGTCACCAGAAGACAACCCCGCTGGTGGTGATGGTAGAGCAAGAATCCGCAACGCTCAATTGGAAGCGCTCACCCTTAAAAATACCGGCATGGCAGTGGCGATCGATGTCGGTCATGTCCGTGAACACCCACTCAACAAGTACGACCTCGGCATTCGCCTGTCGCGGTGGGCGCTGCACCAAGACTATGGCCAGAAAAACCTTGTACCCAGCGGTCCCATTTACAAAAGCTGCAAAATCGAAGGTGCGACCATTCGCGTTCAATTCGACTACGCGCAAAACGGTTTGATGCTTGCAACCAAGGCAAGCTACGTGCCACCCAACCCGACCCCCGGCGCGGCGATGCCATGGCTTTCGATTCAGGCCAAGAACGGCACATGGCATTGGGCCCAGGGCACACTCGACGGTTCAGATTTGATCGTCTCGAGCAAAAATGTCAAAGAACCGATCGCAGTACGTTACGCTTACACGCAGTATCCGACCGGTTGCAACCTCTACAACAAAGATGGCCTGCCAGCTTCACCGTTTAGTACCAGCGGATATTGAAACCTCGCGGTTTGAATCTACAAAGCATGTGTGTGGCAGAGCCGATCTCGTGTAAAATGAGAGAGCATCGGGGGCGATTTTCCGCGGGCGAGACTGGACGAAACTATCTAGAAACAGCATTTTGTTCACCCGCATTAAAATGACGTCCATCCTCCCTGGCACACTCCTTATAAGCGTGTTGTGCCTCAGCGCCGCCCCAGTCGCCTCGGCGCAAAGCGATGTGAGCTTCGGCCGGGATGTGGGGCCGATCCTCTCTAACAACTGTTTTTTCTGTCACGGTCCTGGCGATGCGGAGCGGAAGGCAGACCTGCGCCTCGACACACGCGAGGGGCTCTTCGCCGACCTTGGCGGTTATCACGCCATCGTGCCGGACGATGTCAATCAGAGCGAGTTGTTCCAACGGATGATCACTGAGGATGAAGACGACCGGATGCTGTTCGTTTTCATTCGGTACCTTGAAGTCGCTCTACTCGGACGTGTCTTTGCGCGGTCGCCGAAAATGATCGAGAAGAGGAAATCGTTATGCGAATCGCAATAGCCGTGATGGCCCTGCTGCTTGGGGTTCGGGCGGTCATGAGCCAGGAAGTGGACCAACAGCGTGAGCTGCTCGATGCAATCCGTCTATACAACGGCAAAGTGTATCAAGCGGCGA
>LWDU01031830.1_pt1 | contig 28394 bp, 24 predicted proteins | sample 727161 | NCBI WGS metagenome assembly LWDU01 (sample SAMN04566230, study PRJNA314399) | hydrothermal vent metagenome | isolation source: deep sea hydrothermal plume seawater | place: Mexico: Gulf of California, Guaymas Basin | collected 2004-07-11
AGCGGCAACCCGCGACATGGACTCTGACTTCAAGGACGTCGTGGCTTGGGTCTGGTATGGAATGGTAACCGCTGAGGAGATGGGTGTCACCGCTGCAAACGCAGCTGCATCCGCCACCGCTGCCTGCGCTGATGGTAGCGACCCCGGTATGTGCCGCCTACTGACCGAGAACCTCGGCCTAGGCACCACAGCCAACCCGCTTGCGGGTGACTGGATGCAGGCTGTTCTAGCTACCGCTGGAAACTATGGCGAGGCCTATGACGACGCGTTCTGCGACGGCACCTACGATGGTGTCAGCGGATCCGCCGCCATGACCGGCTGCCTGATCTCGCGTGTTGGGACCCTGAACGCTCTCGTTTCCGAGGGCGGGATCCAGTACGCACCAGCAATGCGCTGAATGCATTAGCAGACTGATCGGAAATACGTAAGCCTCTGGGGGGGGGGATTTCTCCCCCAGGGGCCTCACTACCCTTTTACCCCATGCTCCCCTACGGGGAGCATGGCCTTCAGCGAGCGGGCCAGATTGGTTCCTGTCACCTCGTTCGGCAGGCTCTGGCTGGTCCTTTCCATCGTGCGACCATATGTCGTACCTGTCTTGAGCATCTGCCTGTTCTGGCTGTACTCCAACAAGTTCCTCGGAATGTCAATCTCTTACCTCTCTACGATGGCAAGAGACATCACAATTGCTGGCGCCCAGATGAACACTTCGTACTACCCTATGGAAGGATTGGCCCTGATTGTCGGCGGGATTATCCTAATCTGCTTCCTGCTAGTACAGAACGAGATCCCAGCCCTTCTCAGAGGGTTACTGTCACGAGATCCAAAAGCCCTCTCCGAGTGCTCGAGCTCAATCTTCGCCATCCTGTGCTTTGTTGTCTCTTACTTCCTAGTGACCAATGTCCTAGAACTGAGCCCAGGGACTCAAATTCCATTCTTCTTCTTTGGAGGCGCTATTGTTGCCGGAGTACTTCTGCTGCAGGATAACCTAGGCGAGATTCTGAGTTGGAGCAACATCCGCTCCCTCCGTCCAAGGGAGAACTTGGGCGTACTCATCTCGATAGGTTCAATCGTAGTGTTCGCAGGCTTGACCCTCCAAATCTCGTTTATCCCACTTATCTCCCAAAACATCCCCCAATTCCTCTCTCTGGTTATTCTCATCACCGTCATCTACTGGGGCTGGAGACTCTCCCAGGAGGGGATGAAGCCAGCTGTACAGGCCAAGAGGACAGCCGCTCTGGCTTATCTGATTCTCCTGCCGTTTATCCTGTACTTGTTTCTGAGGGTACTCTACCTGATGCACGACCCCGATCCGGTGATGCAGAACCGCTGGGAGGTCAAGTTCGACTTCATGGACAAGGTGAACACCTTCAAGATCAATCCGTGGCCGATGCTGGTGGAGGCGAACTCCGACGCCAGATGGCTGTTCCTGAAGGCCGCTATCATCAACTCCGTGAGAGTGACCCTGCTCAGCATAGTATTGTGTGTTATTCTAGGGACCATTGTCGGTGTCACTAGACTCTCCTCCAACAAACTAGCTTCGACCATGGCGACAGTATATGTCGAGGTATTCAGAAATCTCCCTCTCGCCGTTCTCCTGTTCCTGATTGCAACTCAGTTCGGGATCCAGGCTCCCCTGTTCATAGACGAGACATTCCTTTTCGGAGGGGCCGTGTTCTACAGTAATCAGGGAATCTGGTTCGTGACCGTGGGATCATACCCAGTATTGGTCATGGGCATAGCCGCCCTTGCTCTACTCAGGACCGGCCTGCGTCACATGGACAGGATCGAACCACGATTCATAGTCACCCCAAGCACTCCATTCGAGCATCTTAGGAGGCCCTTCAGCGTATTGGGGTGGAAGACCGAAGCACTCCTCGCAGACATCTTGCTGATAGCAGCAGCATTGGTCTTCATCAATTATCTAGTGCCATTTGTCTCGACACACGGAGGTGGTACCAACGCAGCCCTCGCAATGGCCCTGCTTGTTTACGCTCTGTCGGTCATCAGCAAAGTCGATGATGACGGTATCAACTCGCTGCAGATTGATGACTCTGAATCCGGTCTCAGGAAGAGATTCACCATCTGGATTGCCGCCTTCGCAGTAGCAGCTGGAGCCGTCTATAGCATAGGCGGCCTGTCTTGGCCAGAGTACCTCAAGGACTGGAACAGGGACGGGATCATTGACGCACCCGGATCTTGGGACATAGCCGAAGGCACTGGATTTGAGCTCACGCCCTTCTTCCTCGCCATGATGCTTGGACTGACGCTGTTCACCGCATCTACTGTGGCCGAGATTGTTAGAGGAAGCATCCAGGCCCTTCCTAGGGGGCAGGTCGAGGCTGCTATCTCCCTAGGGCTGAATCCATTCCAGAGACTCAGGCTGGTCATCCTACCTCAGGCTCTGAGGAGCATGGTGCCACTGTTGAACAACCAATTCATGAACGTCTGGAAGAACTCCAGCCTAGCCGTCATAGTCGCCTATAGTGACATATTCTATGTCGTACTGGTGATGATGAACAACGTCGGTAAACTGATTCCTCTGTTCCTCCTCTTGCTCATCACCTATCAGGCAGGCAGCCTAGCAATCTCAGTCGTGATGAACTGGTACAACTCAAGAGTAACGAGCGTGAAGATATGAGTTCGAGAGGCCCTAACATGGATTCGTTCCTTGAGCTAGAGGAATCCATCGCCGGAAAGCCTGGCGGCTTTTGGGTAACTCCTGACAACCGTGAAACGCTCTCACTGGTGGCGATATCGCTAGCACTGTTTTGCGGTTTCGTAGGAGGCATGTGGGAGGAACTCCTGCCCAACGGCTTCTTCGAGCTGGTGGCGAAGGCGGAAGCAGAGGGCGCAAGTTCTCTGTATGCCCAGATCTTCGGCACTATTTGCGTGATTGCCATCACCTTCGCATGGTGGGTGACTCTGACTGCTCTGATCAAGTGGACTCCGGGCAAGTCCCTTTCCAACGCGCTGCTAGGAATCTCCACAGCCTGGATTATCGTCATAGCGGTACGCGGCCTCAGCCACTTCGTCCTAGTCGAAGCAGACTGGGATGTCGTCTGGGCCAACAGAGTACTACTAATCGTTGGCCAGCAGATGACCGAGCAGATGACACAGGCCCCCGGCTCAGAATCTTGCATCGCTGTATCAAATTGCTATGGTGTCAATCAGAACTGGCGCCTGTGGTGGATTCTCTACCCGTCATTCGCCGTTCTAGCGAGCGCCTACGGGACCATTGCTGAAAAGCCAGCAAGATTCCTAGTCTCATTCACCGCATTATGTGGCGTATTGATGCTTATAGCATGGGTGCCGAGCGAAATCAACTACCACAGCATGGTCCCGATTACGAATCTGTCGAAGGCCTTGGTGGTGGGTTATCTGGCATACGGGTCTTCGTACTACTACTGTTCGATATCAGAGGAGTACAAGGCCAACCGATTGAGGACATACATCGCGATAGGGGCTGTGGTCACATTCTTCTTCGCGATTATGATAATGGATCCACCAGAGTCGGTTAAGAATCTAGCAGTGCTCCTCGGCGGCACGCCTGTCCAAGGAATACGTGAAGCCATAATTGCTGGAGATGTAGTCCCAAGCACTCTCGATAAACTCGCAGGAGACGGTATTCAGGCATCCCAATGGGGCGGCCTCTTCGTCAACCTCATTGTGGCAACTGCAGGATGCGTACTCGGCTTCGGGATAGGAATCGTTCTAGCCTTTGGTAGACAGAGTGACCAGCCGTTCTTCAGTGTGCCATCAATCGCTCTAATCGAACTGGTTCGATCTGGCCCTCTAATCTGCTGGCTCTGGTTCGCTGTCTTCTTGATGCCCGATCTGATGGATCCATTCTACGACGCAGAGGATATCATCAGGATGCTCCTGATGTTCGGTGTGTTCGGCGGATGCTACATCGCAGAGGTCCTCAGAGGAGGCCTTCAGGCCGTTGACTCAGGTCAGAAGGAGGCGGCCACCGCACTCGGCTTGTCTCCCTTCCAGGTCAAGATGCAGGTCGAGCTACCTAATGCAGTCAGGACCACACTACCCTCCATCGTTAGCGTGTTCATCGGTCTTTGGAAGGACACTACACTGCTGTTCATCATCAACATACTAGACTTCTTCAAACTGGCCAAGGACTTACCAGCCACAGACTTGCGTTTCCTTGGTAACTTCCTAGAGCCACTATACGTCACCGCCCTAGTCTTCTGGGTGTTCGCATTCTACCTATCCAGAGTCTCGATGAAGATCGAGAAGGGCCTTGGACTGGTCAGAGAAGGAGGAGGAGAAGTAGCATGAGTGAATACGACAGGAACGATAAACCAGAAACCGGAGATAATGAGATGATTATTGAGACCAAGGGAGTGAAAGTAAACTTCGGAGATTTCTGGGCATTGAAGGGAATAGACATCAGCGTGAAGAAGGGAGAAATCATCGTCATCCTCGGTCCTTCGGGTTCGGGCAAGTCAACCTTCATTCGAACGCTCAACCGCCTGCAGCCACATAGCGGCGGTACGGTTGTCATTGACGGCATCACTGTGGACGATGACACCACCGTGTCCGACCTGAAGTACGTCCGTGCTGAGATTGGCTTTGTGTTCCAGCTGTTCAACCTCTTCCCGCACCTCACCATCATGGAGAACATCACCCTGGCCCCGATGAAGGTCAAGGGGATACCCAAGAGGGAAGCTGAGGACCAGGCGATGGTACTGCTTGAGAGGGTCGGAATCCCGGAGCAGGCCTACAAGTACCCGAGTGCGCTCTCCGGCGGACAGCAGCAGAGAGTGGCGATCGCCCGCGCATTAGCGATGGACCCCAAGATTATGCTGTTCGACGAGCCGACTTCAGCGCTCGACCCGGAGATGATCAAAGAGGTCCTAGACGTCATGATTGATCTCGCAAAGGAAGATGTCACGATGATTGTCGTGACCCACGAGATGGGCTTCGCAATGGCGGTTGCAGACCGAGTCATTCTGTTCGACGAGGGAGAGTTAGTCGAGCAGAACACCCCGGCCGAGTTCTTCGACAACCCACAGCACAAGCGGACCAAGTTGTTCTTGGAACAAATCCTATGATTGCCTCGTTCACCGAGCAATAGTATATCGGGTCGTTATGACAGCAAACATCGCATGAGTTGCCTTGATGGTTTTCCAAATGGTCTTGAATTGACCTACGCCTGCGCCTCGGAATTAATGGAGACGGGACCGGTTTCCGCGCTGCTGATAATCGTCATCGGCATCCCTCTCATCAAGATAGCCAAGCGATACCTCAGGAAGCTGTTCGACAGGACCGAGTTCGACGAAGGGCTCGAGAATTTCATGTTCCGCATCGCCGGTGTTGCAATGGGGGCCCTCGTCATACTGACAGCCGCCAACGAGCTCGGCATCAACGTCACCGGAATCGTTGCCGCGCTGGGCATCTTCGGCCTGGCCGTGGCCTTCGCCGCCCAAGACACGATGGAGAACGTCATCGCTGGCATCTTCATCATCATCGACAGGCCCTTTCGGGAGGGCGAGCGCATCATGCTGCCCAAGAAACTCGGGGGAATCTACAGCAGTTGGGGAGATGTCAAGGAGATCGGCCTGCGCACCACCCACGTCCGCTCTACCGACGGGGTGATGCTGACAATCCCCAACAAGTTGCTGACAAAGGACGCCGTGGCGAACTTCAGCCACCGCAGCGACATGGAGCTGCGCGTACGCATACGACTGGGCGTTTCACCGACATGGAAAAACGTCACCAAGGCCGAGGAGATCGTCGAGGACATCGCTGCCAACCATCCCGACATCAGCCAGAAGCCAAAGGTACCGGAGGTTGTGCTGAGGGATTTCGGCAAGCACGAAGTCATCATGGAGGTTCGCTACTATGTCGACAACGCCCGCAAGATGAGACCCTCGAAGTCGTTCTTCGTGACCGAGATACTGCGTCGATTCGAGGAGGGTGGAGTTAAGCTCTCAATCCCTGCGAGTATCCAGATGAACGCAGATGTGGACCTTGATGATCTAGGACTTTAGGGCTCGATCCAGTGAGCGACCCGATCGTGAATGGTCCTGCGAAAGGTCAGTAGTTGTAGGGTCGGGCCACTCAGATCCACGGTAACCCTAGCGCCTCTAGTGAAATGAGTCTCGTCCCAACCATCACTGACGATGTAGCCACGGTGCATGTCGCTTGTTATCGCCGTGGCCTCGTTCGTCCAGGCCCAGTACGAACCGTCATCATCCCTCGAGTCGCGAGGCAGGTCCCTTGATGCGAACAGATACCACGAGTCAAGCTGCTCAAGCGGGAAACTCGTACCCTCGATGTTCACGACGTGTCGGAACCACGCCCCCTGGCCGAGGAAGGTGGAGAATAGGCAGCCCGATGAGCGTTGGATCACATCTATCTCACCCTCACTGCCCACATCTCCTCTCTGCAACCTGTACCTCGAGGGCTGGTACTGGTGTGTGTTGGCAATAATGAGATCGTTCAGTGCCGGGTCCGAGAAAACCTTCTTGCCACTAGTCGTCACTATCTCGGCCTGCAGCCTAGGCAGCACATTCACTATCGCATCACCATCTAAGGCGGCCCTGATATCCGAATCGAAGTGCTCAGGGGCGCTTCCCATGTAGAACCCGTAAGAACCGTCCTCGTCATCGTCTTGGGGGTGACTGTTTACTCCCATCACAGGAGTGTCGGAGTCTATAGAGTGGGCAATCGAGGTCAGGGTCCCGTCACCTCCGAGTATGATCACGAGATCACGGTCGGCGAAGTCCTCTCTGCTGACTGTTTCGCGGGCCTTGAAGGTGATTGCAGTGCCTCTGTCACGGACCAGTTCATCGAGTGATTTCCGGACTGTCTCGAGCGATTTGTCGTGCACATCCTCGAAATTCTTCTTGTAGACGACTAGGATGTCCGAGGCCATCTCTGCACGCTCCCTGCGCCCCTCGCTCCGTGGGCGTCCCATATAGGCGCGACGCAAGCGTGAACACCCTATTCGGATGACCGCTGTCGCATAGGCTCATCACCCATACCCGCCCGCAAGCGGCCGTGAGAGGCATCATTCTGACCGTCTTCGTATTGCTCTGCCCTCTGGGGGCAGGGTGCCTCGCAGTCCCCGAGGAGGTCTGCCCCGAAGGTGAGTGCTTCCCACTGGATTCGGTAGCGCTATCGGAACTCCTCTCTGCTCCAGGTGCCTTCGATGTACTCTCTTACGCGGAGAACTTCGAACGGTTGAGAGTCGAGACTTCCACTGTTTATGACAACCAAGGACAGTTCGCTGAAATCCACTGGAGTGTCGCCAAGGACGATACGGCAAACCTGAGATCGATAGCGATGAGATTCACCGTCGGCACCTCAAGTATGGATAGCGAGGTCATCGAGGGACAATATACTACCAACATCAGGGTTGGTGGTGACTGGTACGAGGGCCGCGACGCGGTTCCGCAGTACGCCGACCCGTTCGCAGAGCTCGCTCAACTTGCCAATGAACAGCCCGAAGGGATGTGGCCGCCGTTTGGCTTCGATGTTGCCTCGGTAGCCGAACTCGACTGGACGATTTCGGGGGACTTTCTCTCACTACAGCAAATCGCCACAGCCAGCAACGCTACACACACTATCATCCTTGAATTGATGGGCGCCCCTCCAATGATTACGGGGATAGAGGCCTACTCGGGTGACGAGGAGCAGTTCACGCTCAGGGTCTCGACCGGCGATGACGTGGTTATATCGCTGCAGGAGGATCTCCCCCGCACGCCAGTGGAGTTCAGTCTGGACGCAGAACCAATCCAAGTGGGTGATATCACAGTCTGGTCCGGCCCCGTTCCTTCGGGGATGGATTCTGATATCGAGCCGGCTGAACTGGAGTTCCATGGCATCTCGGAAGAAGGAGGAGATGCGGCCTCGGTAGCTATGATGCGATTGGATCAAGGCACTTCCAACATCACATTGGATGACGGCACATGGTGGGAGTTCACTTGGATTGACTACCTCTCACGAGGATATTTCTCTCACAGTGACTTGTATCACATTAGTACCAACGCGACAGGCCAACTTAGCGTAGCGCTCTATGATTCATGGGCCCAACAGTGGACTGGAGGTCCGCTGCAGGGCGAATGACTCTCGGGCCCGATGAGTATCTTCAAACGCCTAATCGGAAACGCTCGGGCATGACTGAGAGCAGCCATCCTCTGATGCGACTGCTCTCGCATCTCAGGCACTACAGGAACATGGTGCTGCTGGCCTCCTTGTGTTCAGTCCTCAACAAGGTTTGGGATCTAGCTCCGCCCGTTTTGATTGGCATGGCCATCGACGTCGTTGCCACCCGTGAAGACTCGTTCCTCGCCCAGATGGGGTATCCGGATGTCTATGACCAGCTGTACATACTCACAGGCTTCACCGTGGTCATCTGGGTGCTGGAGTCGATGTTCCAGTACTTTTACGCCGTTTTGTGGCGCAATCTGGCGCAGACTGCGCAACATGAGTTGCGAATGTCAGCTTATACTCACATCCAAGACCTCGAGATGCAGTGGTATTCTGAGCAGTCTACGGGCGGTCTGATGGCCATAATGAACGACGACGTCAATCAGTTGGAGCGCTTTCTAGATCAGGGTGCGACCGACCTGCTTCATGTGGCTACCACTATCATTGTGGTCGGCGCGATTATGATATCGGTAGCACCCGAGGTCGCACTCCTAGCCATCCTTCCCGTGCCAATCATAGTCACGGGCTCGTTCATCTACCAGCGAAAGATAGGCGTGCGTTACACCAAGGTGCGCGGCAAGGTGGCAGATCTGAATGCGTTGCTGAACAACAACCTCCACGGCATCACGACAATCAAGTCATTCACCGCAGAGGATCGCGAGGTCGAGAGGGTGAGTGCAGCCTCGACCTCATACAGGGACGCCAACAAGGAAGCAATCCGCCTGTCTGCATCCTTCGTGCCGATAATCCGCATGGCCATACTGTTCGCCTTCACTGCGAACATGTTGGTAGGCGGCTGGTTCGCTCTGGACGGGCGTATCGGCCTCGGCGCGTACTCTGTCATCGTCTTCATCACCCAGCGCCTTCTGTGGCCGCTGACTAGGCTCGGCGAGACCTTCGACCTATACCAGCGGGCCATGGCCTCGACCTCCCGCGTACTGGATCTCCTAGACACTAAGATTGGGATAGTAGAGGGGGAAACCCGACTCGACTCGGCCCGCGGCGAAATAGAGTTCAGCGATGTTGGATTCTCCTACCCGAATCGCGAAGTGGTTCTGAACGACATCGACTTGACGGTGCCCGCTGGCAAGACAGTCGGATTGGTCGGCTCGACGGGCTCGGGCAAGACTACTCTAGTACGCCTACTACTGAGGTTCCACGATCCCGACTCCGGCATAGTGACGCTCGATGGCCACGATGTCAGGGAGTTGACTCTGGAATCTCTCAGAGGCTCCATAGCTCTAGTCAGCCAGACCACCACGTTATTCCCTGGCTCGGTTCGAGAGAATGTGCGCTACGGTGACCCGGATGCTGATGAGCAAGCGGTCATCGAGGCAGCCCGCATAGCAGAGGCGCTGAGTTTCATCGAAGATTTGCCGGACGGCTGGGACACCGACATCGGTGAGGGTGGTCACAGGCTCTCAGGCGGCCAGCGCCAGAGGATAGCTATCGCCCGAGCAGTCCTCAAGGATGCACCGGTACTGGTGCTTGATGAGGCGACGAGCAACGTCGACAACGAGACTGAGGCAGCCCTCAAGCGCTCCATCGAGAGGATATCGGTGGGCCGCACCACACTCATCATCGCCCACCGCCTGTCCACGGTGCGCAACGCGGATGTAATCGCCGTCATTGGTGAGGGCGTAATCTCTGAGACAGGGACACACGAGGAATTGCTGGAAAGCAACGGCCTCTACTCACGACTATGGGCCGTTCAGACTGGTGAGGTATCTACATGAGTGAGGATAGGGGTCTGCCAAAGCTCACGGAACTAGCCAAGACAATCGGATTCGAGATTACCGAGTTCAGTGAAGGCTCGTGCGTTGTCGAGTGTACGATTCGCGAGGATCATCTGAACATGGGAGGTGTGGCCCATGGAGGCATACACGCCACCCTGCTAGACTCCGCGATGGGAGGCACTCTAGTCTCCACTTTGGCAAAGGAGGAATGGTGCGCCACTGCACAGATAGACATCTCTTATCTCAACGCAGTGGGGACGGGCACTCATCTGATAGCCACGGGGGAAGTCATTCGCAGGGGCAGGAACCTAGCCCATATGGAAGGCCGGTTGACTGCTGACGATGGGACTTTAGTGGCTACTGCAAAGGGAATCTGGGCCATTTGGGTTGTACGCCCTAGTTCGGAAAGAGAGTGAGTGGCCGGGAACAGGTTAATTTCCCCCTTGCGTCTCCGATTACTGATGGCGAGGTCCAGTTCTCCACTCTTCTTCTTGGCGGGCTTCACACAGTTGTACATAGGGTCAGCTCTAGGAGATGATTCGGCTCTCGCACTGCTCGGAGCGATTCTAGAGGTAACAGGAGGGAGTTCGGTGCTGGTTGGCTTATATCTGCTGATTTTCGTTGCTAGGCATCACGAGGAGTTCTCCGAGTCATACAACAAGATCGAGAACTCTGTGATGTCTAGGGAGAATACCGGATCTCTCCATCGCGTGGATCCGAAGCCAGCTTCCATGAAACTCATCAATGTCATCATACCAAGCATTCTCTCATTCATAGCAGCATGGGCATGGCTAGCCAACTAGTAGGTGATGCATGGATAAGCCCAAGCAGGGCCTCGAAGAGATGGTCGATCGCGTCATTGACAATCCAGCATACGATATGCTCGGAGGGTACCATATGTTCCTCCGCAGAGTTACCATCCCAATCCTTCTCATTCTAATCTTCATGATTGTATACGATTTTCTGCTGGGGTATCTTTCAAGTGACCTCACACTGATACTGAGTGCCCTAGTAACTGGTCTTTCAGTTGGACCAATTATTGGTCTTGAGACATATTTAGCCATACGCCGACAGGGGAAATGACCTACTCACTGGCTTTTCCCATCATGCCGCCGAATGGGTAAAGGGGGGAAGCCTCCCCTTTCACGACAATGGGATTGCTTGATTCATTCGATATCTTTGAATTTCTGGGCTTTGGAGAGGCCACCGGACTCGAGTTACTGTTCGCCGCCTCTGCCTTGGTTGGAGGAATTCTGTTTGTACTGTGGTTCGCCCTGATGATGATTGGTGGTGTGGCTGCGGACATCTTCGAAGGACTCCTTGGGATAGAAGGGGTCGGCGATCTCGGAGCCGATGCTTCGTTCAAGGCGCTGACTTTTCAAGGTCTCATGGCCTTCTTGATGTTTTTCGGCCTCGCTGGGCTGTATACTCTGAAGTCCACCGAGACTTCGACGATTGCCATCGCAGTAGGTGGGGCTGCTGGTTTCGCATCCATGTACGGCACTGGCAAACTGTTCCAGTTGTTCATCACTCTACAATCAGACGGGACAGTTGGGATAACGGAGGCTATTGGGGCCACCGGAAGCGTGTATCTTCGAATCCCTCCCAACGGCTCCGGACAGGTTCAGGTTAACTACGGTGGCAGTAGAAGGACAAAGAACGCCAGGTCCCACGACAACGCCGAGATTGACAGCGGCGTATTGATCGAAGTAGTCGACACGATAGGCGATATTCTCGTAGTAAAAAGAAAGTGAGAAGACCCTTAGGAATTGGATTTCCTAGCCGTGCAGGGAAAGCCTTCATGACCTCATGAGCCCTCTTGGGGCCAGAGGCGATGCTGAATGGCTGATTCTGGAGCACTTTTGACAACGATGATATTTGCGACTGTACTGGTACTTGTGGCGGTGACGATATTCTTTGCACAGCGCTACAGGAGGTGTCCACCCGACAAGGTGATGGTCATCTACGGGCGTACTGACAAGGGCCGCTCGTCGAGGACCATACACGGAGGTGCAGCACTAGTCTGGCCACTAATACAGGACTACGCGTACCTGCCCCTTACCCCGATTACAATCAACATCGACCTGAGGAATGCACTGTCCCTCCAGAACATCAGGATCAACGTACCCAGCACTTTCACCATCGGCATCAGCATCGAGGAGCACATCATGCAGAACGCTGCACAGAGACTACTCGGTTTGAAGATGGAAGACATTGAGCAAATGGCTGAGGAAATCATCCTCGGCCAGCTGCGTCTGACTGTCGCCTCAATGACCATCGAGCAGATCAACCAAGACCGCGACAATTTCCTCGCCGGCATCACCCACAACGTGGAGAAGGAGCTTGAGAAGGTCGGCCTGAAACTCATCAACGTCAACATCGTCGACATCACCGACGACTCCGACTACATCGAGAGCATCGGTAAGAAGGCCGCAGCGACTGCGGTTGAGAATGCCCGTGTTGATGTAGCCAACGCCGAGCGCGACGGTGCTATCGGTGCTGCACAGGCTGACAAGACCCGAGAGATTCAGGTCGCTGAGAATATGGCTTCAGCCACTAAGGGACGTAAGGCAGCTGAGGCTGATCAGCGTGTTTACGTCGAGGGCCAAGAGGCTCTGGCAGTCTCCGGTGAGAACATGGCTCAGGCTGAGATAGCCAATGCAAACGCTGACCTCAAGGAGGCGGAAGCTGGTGCTAAGCAGAGGGCTGACGTCGCCACGGCGAAGTCCGAGGCTGCCATCCAGCGTGCTTTTGCTGGTGAGGAAGAAGAGCGCCTGAAGGCAAGTGAGATTGTCCGTGAGAACATCCAGAAGCAACAGATTGAGATTGCTGCTGAAGCCGAAGCCGAACGCCAGCGACGAGTTGCACGTGGTGAGGCCGATGCTATTCTTGCAGTTTACGAAGCAGAGGCGAAGGGTATCCAACAGGTTCTCGACGCCAAAGCGAAGGGATATCAGAATCTCGTCATCAGCGCTGCTGGTGACCCCAAGGCCGCCGCAACTCTGCTGATGGTCGAGAAGGTGGAGAGTATGGTAGCGGCTCAGGCCGAGGCCATTAGCAACCTGAAGATAGACAAGGTCACCGTCTGGGACGGAGGCAACAACGACGATGGCTCATCTGCCACCAGTAACTTCGTGAGCAGCCTCGTCCAGAGTCTGCCTCCAATCCACGATGTAGCCAAGATGGCTGGAGTCGATCTGCCAGACTATCTCGGCACCATAACCGAGGAAGAAGACGGCGAGTGAGCGACTGTCTCTTTGAGACAGTCAGGCTCATGAGGCGGCCTACCATGGGCATCACATGCGCGACGACGATGTAGTCATCATCGGAGGTGCCCGGACCCCGTTCTGCGAGTGGCTGGGCGGCAAGCGAGGTGACGGAGAAGCAGGAGGCCGACTCGCCTCAGTTTCGACCGAGGAGCTCGGAGCGATTGCCATCCGTGCCGCATTAGAAAGGACAGGTACCGACCCGTCCTCCGTCGATCATGTGGTGATGGGTCACGCACTGCAGACCTCTGGCCAAGCCATCTACGGCGCCAGGCACGCCGGACTCAACGCCGGCATACCGCATGAGGTTCCGATGCTCACTCTCAACCGCCTGTGCGGCAGCGGCGCGCAGTCTATCGTGACCGGCGCCCAGATGATTATGCTGGGCGAGGCCGACGTAGTGGTGTCTGGGGGTATGGAGAACCTCTCGCAGGCCCCTCACGTCCTTCGGGGCATGCGTGAATCGCATAAGCTCGGGAGACCGCCTCAGGAGGGCTACGTTCTGCTCACAGATATGGAGGACTACTTCTTCACCAACCTCATCGACAACACCTGCGACTCGTTCATGGCGCAGACCAGTGACGAACTGTGTCACCGTGTCGGCGTGGTCCGCGAGCAGGCCGACGAGTTCGCAGCCCTCAGTCACGCTAGGACCGAGAGCAGCGTCGACTCTGGCTTGTTCGATAACGAGATCGTCACAGTAGAGACTCCTGATGGGCCGGTGAGCGCGAGCGACGAGGACCACTTCGTCCGAGGTACCACCATTGAATCGTTGTCCGGGCTACGTCCGCACTTCGGTCCCAAATCCCTCGTCACTGCAGGAAATGCCTCCGGAGTAGTCGACGGGGCGGCAGCTGTAGTACTGAAGTCATCCAGCAGAGCTGCAGCGGACGGAGACGAGCCGCTTGCTCGGGTCGTAAACTGGGGCATCGTCGGATTAGATCCTGCGATAATGGCATTCGGCCCTGTCCCGAGCAGCAAAAAGGCACTTGAGAGGGCTGGCCTCACAGTTGATGACATAGACCGATGGGAGATCAATGAGGCCTTCGCAGGCCAGGCCGTGGCGTGCATGCAGGAGCTCGGCCTAGATGTGGACAAGGTCAATGTGAATGGAGGGGCGGTCGGCTTGGGTCACCCACTGGCTGCGACCGGCACCAGGCTGGTGCTGACACTGGCGCACGAACTGAAGCGCAGTGGTGGCCGTTACGGCATAGCCACCGCGTGCATCGGTGGCGGACAGGGAATCGCGATTATCATCGAGTCAATTTGACTATTTTTCGATAAATTTCGCCGTAGGAGAGGTTATCCCTCATCGTGCCCGGCAAAGAACATGACCTTCACGAAGCCTGAGCACATTGTAACCGAACATATCGAAGGAACCGGGCACGCAGGCAGGAAACGCAGCCTGGTGAAGACCCTGTCATGGAGAACCATCGCGACCACGGACACCATCTTGATCGCCAGATTCATCACCGGAAGTTGGACTATTGGTTTGGGGATTGCCACCATAGAGGTGTTTACTAAGATGGCACTGTACTATCTGCACGAGCGAGGTTGGAGCTCTTTGGATTGGGGCCTAGAGGACGTTGATGTAGATGCACAGGCCCTGGAACTTCGTCCTGTTCATTGAGCCCGCGGTCCTATTGAAGGAGAGAATCCCGGGTAACTCGAGTCTCCTGACCACATAGGTTATCTGTTGTATGTTCCGGCCGTCGGTCGTTAGCATGGGGGGGACTCGCTCTAGGGGCTTCGTGAAGGCAGTATGCCGGAAGGCCATAGCAACTCTGACCGGCACGGGGACTCGTGCTGTTGTATAGGCCAATAGGCTCGACGAAGTGATTGGAATGGATTCACAAAAACGCACCATCGTCAAGACTCTCCTGTGGAGGTTCATTGCAAGTGGCACAACAGTAGTTGTTGTGTTTGGACTATCAGGAAATATCACATTGGGATTGACGGCTGCGGCAATAGGCATCCCTCTCAAACTGTTCATGTATTACTTCTATGAGCGATTCTGGATGAAGTCGATTGAATGGGGGAAGGTCTCAGATGATTTCCCGGAACTTTCAGTTAAGGATGTGTCATCAGGTTCTTCGGGCCGGCCGAGAGGCGCTTTGGCGCAGCGGGCACGCAAACCCTGAACTCAAATGTTCACTCGGGGATGAACCAGTGTTCTTTCTTCGGTGAGAGGGGTCTTTTCATCCACAATGGGCGGCGCTCTCCCCGAGGATGAGTCTCGCGCTGCTTAGCCATCTGGTTCCAGCGCTTGTAGTACTCGAACGACTTCTCGGTGTCGACCTCGATATCGCCATACTTCTCGTCCGCAGATGGCCTACTCAGCCTTACCTTTTGGAGCCAGCAGTGGGCACCGCTAATCGGGTCCGGCTGCACCGCGTGGGTGATGTTCTGATGGACGCCCCCGTCCCTCCACCAGACTCTGTTGGTATCGGGGTCATCTGACTCCCACGGCCCGACTCCAGAGACGGTCCGCATGCGCTTCCTACCGTCCCCGACGTCCTCGATCGAGACCTCGTTGCTGAGGAAGCGGTTGCCTTGGTCTTGGGCGCGTCTCCAGCGTCCGATGTGGTGCGAGCAGCCGACCACTCCCGGCTTGATACCCTCAGTGACCCATACCTTGTCGACAAACCAGCCGATTTCGGTCTCTATCTTGAGCAGGTCACCTTCTGCTACACCGAGCTTCGCGGCGTCTTTCGGATGTATCCATATCGGGTTGCGATGACCGATTTCGACCAGCCATTTGGCGTTAGCCGAGCGTGAGTGTATGTGCTGCGGTAGGCGAAAGTTTGGCAGTAGGCAGTACTCGTCTTCGCCCTGCAGGTTGTCAGGGTGGACGTGACTGCGGATGCGGTAGTGCGGAATTGCGTGCTCTGGGTAGCCGAACTCGACCATCGTCGGAGAGTACAATTCCTGTTTGCCACTCGGCGTCGGCCAGCCCTCCTGCTCGTGCTTGGAGTAGGTGGCTTCCTCGATCAAGAAGGCCCCGTGCTTACGCATGTAACCGAGTGCGTCCAAACCCTCAGCGGCAGCCGCCTCGGGTAGGCCGGGTACGCGCTCGAAGGTGTACTGGTAGTACTCGTCGACGGTTATTCGCTCGCCCTCGCGGTACGGACTCATGAAGTGCTCGCGGATGCCCATGGTGCCATCATCGATGCGCCACGATAACTCGTTCCAGAACTCATCCTCCTCCCAGACCTCTCCAGGGTTGACCTCGCGCGTGAACTCGACCTCGCGCCCTTCCCTACGGGCGTACTCGCGCAAAACCGGTTGCCTGAAGGCTACCCATTTTCCTGCCGAGGTGGCATAGGAATTGATGTCGTGGCGCTCCGAGGCGTGGCCCATAGGCAGCACGTAGTCAGCGAAGAATGCCGTCTCATTCCACGTCGGGGTGAGTGCCACGTGGCAGCCAACGGATTCCTCGTCCTCCAGCATCCCAATCCACGAGAAGCCATCTGGGTAGGTCCAGACTGGATTGAAGACGCGGGTGAAGTAGACATCCATGGTGCCGCGACCATCCTTCACCAGATGCGGGAGGATGTGACTCATCTCGTAGTGCGACAGCGTGTACTCAGGCGGGAAATGCAACTCGTTCCAGCCGTCAGGAGCAGGAGGCTCGTCGAACAACTCCGGACTGAATTTAGACCACGAGTTGGGCGATGTCCCTCCCTCGGTGCCAACGCTACCGGTTAGGACATTGAGCAGGTGTAGCGTTCGCGCCACCTGCCAGCCTCCGAGATTGCCTATTGCCGCTGAGCGCCAGACGTGTGTTGACAGGCGACTGCCGGCACCGGCCACGGCCTCGCCAGCCTCGATGACTTGCTCAACCGGGATGCGGCATTCTGCAGCGGCAAATTCAGGAGTGTACTCGGCGTATTCCTCGAGTAACAGTTCGATGAAACGCTCGAAGGTGGATGGTTCGTCAGGGTAGTCAGCCTCGAGCCATGCCTCCCAGTTGACCCAATTCTCAACGAATTCACGGTCATACAGGCCGCGCTCAAGTATCATCTTAGCCCAAGCTAAGAAGAGAGCTGTCTCTGATCCAGGCCAGGTTGGTAGCCAGTGGTCTGCCATGGCTGCGGTGTTGGATAGTCGAGGATCGATGACGATGAGTTTTGCACCGTCCATCATCCCCTCGAGAATTCTCTGAGCGTGCGGATTGAAGTAGTGGCCTGTTTCAAGGTGCGAGGAGGTCAGCAGGATGACCTTGGCGTTGGAGTGATCCGGCGAGGGCCTGTCGTGCTTATGCCACAGACTGTATCCGGTGCGAGCACCCGCAGAACAGATGTTGGTGTGACTGTTATGGCCATCGACGCCCCAAGCCTTCAGCACCCTCTCGACGTAGCCCTCGTTCCCGGGCCTACCGACGTGATAGACGACACGGTCCTTGGCCCCAGTCTTCAGCGAAGCCCGAATCTTCGCAGCAATCTCGTCGAGCGCCTGGTCCCAGTAGATCCTCTCCCAGCCGCCTTCGCCACGCTTGCCAACTCTCTTCAGAGGGTACAGAATCCTCTCGGTATCGTTAATCTGATTGATTGTAGCCGGGCCCTTGGCGCAGTTCCTGCCACGGCTTCCAGGGTGGTGCGGGTTACCCTCGAACTTGGCAACCTGCCCTGATTCCTTGTCGACGTAGGCCAACATCCCACAGGCCGATTCGCAGTTGAAGCAGGTGGTCGGCACTAGAGAGTAGCGCCGCTCGACGCGCTTGGGCCACTCGTTTGCGTCGAGCTCGACATGATCGTGCCAGTTCTCTGGGTCGGGGAACTTGCGGAGGTTGACTGACTCTGAGGAGGAGTGCTCGCGATCAAGGTCAGGGATGATCCGCAGTCTCTGCGCGATGTCCTCGATAAGTGTCTTCTTCATGCGTTTCACCTCAGTGTAAGGTCTCCAGTTGCGGCTTGATAACAGTACCATGGGCATGTTTGGATACTACTGCCAGCATCACTACGGCGATGACCATAGAGAGGATTCCTGATGATGCCAAGAGGATAAGGCCCGCGGCTCCAGCAACAATCATCTCAACCAGCATCTTGGCCGTTAGGAACCTGTCTTCAGACCACGAACGGCCGCGCGCCTGCCCCAACAGCCAAGCTGTGTATACCCCAGTTAGGACAGCTAGGGGGACTCCTGCGTATGCGAGGTACTCGAGATATACACGGTCCATATTGAAGAGCAAAACTGCGCCACTGCAGGCTAGTATTCCGCCAAATCCTGCGAGAATGTAAGCTCCCTTGACCAGCCAAGAGTCCCAGTTTGGCCGCAGCATCACGTAGAGAAAACGCTCAGGACGGTCAAGATCCATGACGAGAAGAACTCCTGTGATTCCAAGGAAGGCCGTGCAGCCGATGACCAACTGCCACCACATATCATCGGTCATTTCCAGCATACCCGAGAGCATCATCACCATTGCTACGAGGTAGGTTCCCGAGGCGATGGCCTTGGTCATGATGTAGGCAGAGACTTCCCAGCCCCAAAGCACCCCCTTGGACGGCTGGTCGTACGAACGCTTCGGCTTACCAGCATCCTCCTCCAACTTGGACATAACATCGCGTATGATGGCCCGGTCTCGAGGAGCCGCCGTTCGAGCCTTTTTCTCCAGAGCCAGTTGGATAATCATTGACTGAGTGTCTGCAGCCCCCGTCCTCTTGTCGGCATACTTAGCGAAGTGACCCACTCCGGCCGCTTGATCTGTCCACAGGTATTCGCCAGTGCGCTCGGTGGCGTGAGGATCCAGAATATCTTCACTAGTCTCAACGTAGAACACGTTCGGCTTCGCACCTGACTCGGGTTTACGCACTGTGGTTTCGTGCTCGGTTAGATAGCCAGAGATAGACGAGTTGGGATCATCGAGGTCACCGGAGATAATGGCCTCGGTTGGGCAGACAATGACGCAGGACGGCTCGTATGAGTGCTCAATGCGGTGGGCGCAGTAGTTGCACTTCGCTGCAGTTCCTTTGTTTGGGTCAATGTAGAGGGCATCATACGGACAGGCCTGCATGCATGACTTGCAGCCGATGCAACGCTCGTCGTCGAAATCTACGATACCATCGTCGCGCGTGAACAGTGCCGTCGTAGGGCAGATTGTCGTGCACGGTGAGTCCTCGCAGTGGTTGCAGCGATGGACACTGAACTCTCTGGTGACATCTGGGTAGGTGCCCTTCTCGATGTACTTGACATGAGTCCGATTCACTCCGATGGGAACGTCGTGCTCAGACTTGCAGGCGACCGTGCAGGCATGGCAGCCGATGCACTTCCTGTTGTCTATCACGAAGCCGTAGTTGACCATAGTCCGCCCTCTCTGAGGGCGGACACCCCATCAGGGCAAATGAGTCTTCCCGGCCTTGTCACAGTATGATGCCGGCGATGCCGGCTGCTGCAATCCAGGTTCCGGCTACCGATCCTAGGTTACCTAATGCAGTCACTAGGAGTACCTTTCCGACACGATTCCTCCACAACAAGGAGTACTTGTCCATCGACAGGAAATCGCTAGCATCCTTTCCTGTAGGAGGGTCTACCTTCAGTTGGGTGTATCCAGCTACCCAACCTGCCGCCACAGTCGGATTAAGTGATGTGAGAGGAGATGCCAGAGCGCCCACCAGAATTGAGAGTGGATGTCCTCTGGCCAATAACACGCCAAGCCCCGTCAGACTCGCGTTGATGGCCAACCAAATTTTCCCAGATTCTATTATTTCATCCATCATTCCATGGTAAGCGAGCCATGTCAGTCCCGAGATGAATAACACGGGTATCCCCCATATCACTGCCTTTGGCCAGAACGACTTCGAAGGGGTCCTGTTCAACTCAGCTAGTCTCGATGCCACCTCCATCGCTGGCTCTCCTAACTGGTGCTGCACTCCGCTGAGGTGACCCGCACCCACTACCGCGAGAACTCTGCCCTTGCCTCTGATTTGCTGAAGCCTACCAGCGAGAAAAGCATCTCTTTCGTCTATCAGGACCGAGCCGGCTGCGGGGGCGACCTCGCGGGCCTCTTCCATCAGGTTGCTGAGTAAGTCGGAGTCCTCTAGCAGTTCCTCGACAGAGCCTTCCTCTTCGTCATCATCCTGCCACAACAGGGCATCTAACACTCGGAACTTCTCTCTGAACCCCATCTTTGACCATGCTCTCCTGAGGGTTATCACGACGTCCCTGTCGATTAGTTCCACAGGGACCCCCGCCTCGTCCGCTGCCTCTATCGCAGCGAGTAGCTCGGCACCTGGCTTTTCGCCCGATACAATTCCCATCCGGCGCTGTTCTGCGGCCAACGCCGACTGCAAGAGTATCATGTGTGACCTACCTTCGTTTAGAATCTTCAGCAGATCTTCGTTGTCCAATGCGTCCGGCTCGAGCAACGAAGCTTTGCGAGACTCGCACAGTTCGATTGCGACTAGATCTGGTTTCCACTCCTCGATTTGTTGGCGCACCAACTCGACTGAGGCACTGCTGATGTGGGCTGTTCCAACCAGCCTCAGGCTGTCATCGATATCGACTATGTTCTTCTGAGTCCCTCCCATTCAGTCGACCTCCAGTGCACTAATCGCCGAGAACAAATCTGAATGCTCGGCGACATCATGGACCCTGATGATGTCCACACCGAGATCAATTGCCTTAGCAGCGATACCGAGGCTTCCGGCCAAGCGGTCGGAAGTGTCCTCCCTGCCGAGCAGGTGGCGAAACATCGACTTACGGCTGACGCCCCAGAGCAGAGGCATCCTCTCATCGGGCACTACTGAGCGCCCCGCGGAGAGCAGTGTGAGATTGTGCTCCAACATCTTGCCGAAGCCGATTCCCGGGTCAGCAATCACCACACTTGGATCCACTCCCGCCTCGAATAGGCTAGTCGCAGCATTCTCTAGGGAACCTCTGACCTCAACCACGACATCTCCGTATGCAGGGTCGTCCTGCATGTTCTCCGGAAGGCCCTGCATGTGCATGATGCAGACCGGACATCCTCGCTGAGCCACCAAGTCAACCATCTGCGGGTCTGAGAGCGCGGAGACGTCGTTGACCATGTCGGCACCGGAGTCAAGCGCGGCCCGTGCAATACTCGCCCTGCGGGTGTCGATAGAGATGCATATGTCTGGAAGTGCCTGCCTTACGGCCTCGACCACGGGTATCACCCTGAGCTCCTCTTCTTCAGGGCTGACTGGAGAGGCGCCCGGACGGGTCGACTCGGCGCCAATATCTATCCAATCTGCGCCGTCATCTGCCATTTTGCAGGCCCTAGCGATAGCCAACTCGAGCGAACCCACTCTAGAGGCCGCGTGGAATGAGTCCGGGGTGATGTTCAGAACCCCCATAATCCGAGGTATTCCCCCGTTTCGGCGGTTCAGCATAGGTCGCCAGTCGGCCATCTTCGCACACCCATCCAACGCATGCTTTATGATGTGACGGAGGGGCAATCCCACGATGGTATTGGGAGATGACTCGCTCGAAGAAGCACCTCTCGCTAACGCGCTCGCTGCTAAAGCAGCGGAAACCAACGACGCACCATCGGCCTACAACGTCGAGATGATGGAGTCCATCGTGCAGCGCTTGCGCCCCGAGGATAGGCATCAAATCCGCGACATGATTTCCGAGAGAGGGAGGATGTCCGGAGCCCTCGGTATCGCCTGTTTTCTATTCTGGTGGGTGGCCGTTCACATGGGCGGCGAATCGCTGGGTGACTCTGATCTTCCCACTTCTATGATTGGCGATTTCAATTATTACAGACTCACCTTGGTTGTACCCGCAATTGCCCTCATCGCCACCATTCTGCTGACCATGGGCAGGGAGAAGGGGCAGTCGCTCACATCCAACGCTGGAGGCGTGCTGGCCGTGCTGGCGCTGTTCCTAGTTCTAGAGCCCCTAGGTAGGATGACTCTGTTGGGAGACTTGGATACCCAGGCCGCACTGACGGCCTCAGGACGACTGGCAATTATTGCCACACTTATCCATCTGGCGACCAAGATGATGGTCGATTCCATACTTCTCGAGTGGGTCAGGGGTTCGATGATGAGTATGGACATCGACGTCTTGCCCGAGAGGCAGGACTCGGTAATCGAGGGTCATGCTGATGAGGCACCCCCTCTCGTCTGAGCCCGTGACAGACAGGTCCAGTACCAGGCTCTCCGTGCTCAGACTTGGCCATAGGCGTGAGCGAGACAAGAGAATCACCTCGCACCTCGGACTGACGGCCCGGGCCTTCGGTGCGGACGAGGTGATTCTGTCAGGAGAGGAGGACCCCTCTGCCCTAGAGACCTGGAACTCCGTGACCGAGAGGTTCGGTGGTAACTTCGAGTGCCGCTATGAGGCCAAACCGATGGGATGGCTGCGCCGCTTTTCTAAGAGTGGCACGATAATCCACCTGACGATGTATGGCGAGCCCTGGAGGGAGGCAGTCCAGAACATCTCCCGAGATGCCCCTATAGTAGTCGTCGTAGGGGGCACCAAGGTCCCTGGAGAACTGTTCAAAATAGCAGATCACAACGTGTCAATCGGTAATCAACCTCACTCCGAGGTCGCCGCTCTAGCGGTTTTCCTAGAGTCCTGGGTGGGCACACTCGACGAGTTGACTAGGTTTGTTGGAGGCGAGATTGAGGTAATCCCTAGTGAGCGCGCGAAGAGGGTTCGGAACAGCACCGATTAGTGAGTCTCCCAGTCTGCTTCCCGCCCGATTCCTTCTCAAGGATTAAGAGGGGTACTCCAGCAGGATTGCTGATGTCGGGTACGACACTGCCCCGGGGCTTTGTCCCCGGCGCTGGCGTACCGGGGGTGCTTAACCCTCCTTCCTTCGCTGATGCAGCCGATTCGCTTCTCGAATCAGCAGAGCGTCAGCAGGCAAGTGGCGCGGCGGGACTACTGTTGCTCGCCGATGGTACTAGGTACGAAGGTAGGCTGTTCGGGTCCGAGGGTATCGCACAGGGAGAGCTGGTATTCACCACTGGGATGTGCGGCTACCAAGAGAGCCTGACCGACCCGTCCTTCGCTGGACAGGTCTTGACCTTCACGTGGCCACTCTTAGGCAACTACGGCATCCTTCCAGGAATCTCCGAATCCTCGGGTGTGCACCCACGTGGGGTCGTTTGCAGGCAACTGATGAAGACCCCTGACCACCGAGACTCAGTCGGCAGCGTACATGAGTTCCTCGCCGCTCACGGCGTGCCCGGAATCGAGGGAGTGGACACACGCGCGCTGACGCGTAGGGTTCGCGAGCATGGCACCGTGCTGTGCGTCTTCGGCCCCACGGAATGCGCCACCGAGATGAAGAAGATCCTTACTGAAATGACACCTCCCGATGCCGACGATTTAGTGGCCTCAGTGACTAGGACCGATGCGGTATTGCTCAATCCGGGGGCACAGGACGAAGATGGAAACTCCCTCCCCCGTCTCGCCGCTCTGGACTGTGGCATCAAGCACAACATCCTGCGTGAGTTGTGCCGGCGTTTTGAGGTCGTCTGGTGCCCCGCCTCGATGGATTTCGACACTCTCGTTTCCGAATGGCACCCAGATGCCCTGTTTGCATCCAACGGACCGGGCGACCCCGCTCATCCCGGTGATGCTACCTTGGCGCGAGAATCCCTAGCCGCTGCTGTGCGCGCTGACATGCCGGTGATGGGAATCTGCCTTGGCCACCAGTTGATGGGGTTGGCAGCCGGTCTGCACACCTACAAGCTGCGCTACGGCCACAGAGGTGCAAATCAGCCCGTGGTCGACCTACAAACCGGCAGAGTATACATCACCAGCCAGAACCACGGCTTCGCGGTAGAGGACCCTAACAAGGGCATGCTCGCCCCGCATCCAAGTGGAGTACGCTCCGAGGTCGGCGGGAATACTCTGGAGGCGGACTTTGAAGTACGCCACATCAACGCCAACGACCACACTGTCGAAGGACTCGATCTCGTCGGAAAGCCGGCATTTACCATCCAGTTCCACCCTGAGGCTTGCCCTGGCCCTCACGACGCCTCCCCATTGTTCGACCGCTTCTCCGAGATGGTGGCTGATTACTTGGCAGGTGACCAGAGGGCCGTAGTCAAATGGGGTGACCGCTGATGCCACGACGCGAAGACATCAGCAAGGTAGTCATCCTCGGAAGCGGACCGATTCGCATTGGTCAAGCAGCGGAATTCGACTTCTCCGGCTCGCAAGCCTGCAGGGCACTACGAGCGGAAGGGTACGAGATCGTGCTAATCAACTCCAATCCTGCAACCATACAGAACGACCCTGAAATGGCTGACCGCATCTACATTGAGCCATTGCTCCCAGAGGTCGTCAAGCGTATCATGGAGATCGAGGAGCCCGATGCTCTTCTAGCAGGAATGGGCGGGCAGACCGCCCTCAACATCGCCGCAGCGTTGGCCCACGACGGCTCTCTCGATGAGTTGGGCGTCGAACTCATCGGCTGCAACCTCACGGCGATTGATGAGGCCGAGGACCGAGACTTGTTCAAGAAAGTGTGCGAGGAGATTGATTTGCCTGTTTGCAAGGCGATAGCCTGTGACTCAATCGAGCAGGTCCTTGAGTCCGTTGACCAGCTCGGTGGCTACCCTCTGCTCATCAGGCCGGCATTCACCTTAGGTGGGCTAGGGGGCGGCACTGCTTACAACACAGGTGAACTGGTCGAGATAGCGAGTCAGGGCATCCTGCACTCGGCGATAGGGCAGGTGCTCATCGAGGAGAGTATCCTCGGTTGGCAGGAGCATGAGTATGAGGTGATGCGCGATGGCGCTGACAACGCCATCATAGTGTGCACCATGGAAAACCTCGACCCGATGGGCATCCACACCGGTGAGTCCGTCGTGGTCGCCCCCCAACAAACTCTCTCAGACAGGGACCATCAGGTCCTGCGCAACGCAGCACTCAAGCTAATCAGGAGGCTGAATATCAAGGGCGGATGTAATGTGCAGTTTGCATTGAAACAATCCACTGGCGAGTACCGTGTCATTGAGGTCAACCCCCGAGTCTCTCGCTCCTCGGCCCTTGCATCCAAGGCAACCGGGTATCCAATAGCTAGGATGGCAGCGCTCATCGCTGTCGGCTATACGCTTGACGAGCTTCCGAACCCAATCACTGGTGAGGGGACCACGGCAGCCTTTGAGCCCACTCTCGACTACTGCGTGGTCAAGATACCACGCTGGCCCTTCGACAAGTTCCGCACCGCCGATCGCACCATAGGCACCTCGATGAAATCCACCGGGGAGGTGATGGCCATAGGGCGTTGCTTTGAGGAAGCCTTCCTCAAGGCGTGGGCGAGCCTAGAGTACGGCCAGCCCCATCCGAGGCCACTAACAATGGCCGATGCATCAGGAGGTGAATCGATGGATGAGCGAGCCTTCGAACCACTTCCCGAGGCCCTGCTCGAGGATTGGCTTAGGGTGCCCACCGACAGACGTATGGGTGCCCTGTTCGAGGCCTTCCGTCGTGGCTACTCAATAGAGGATGTACGCGACATGTCAGGAGGAATCACACGATGGTTCCTGCACCGTTTCGAGAACATGGCCGCTATCGAGACGGAGATTCGTGCGGCTGGAGAGATCGGCCTCCCTCCAGCAGAAGTGCCCGAGGCTGAGATGAGGCTGTGGAAGGGGGCCGGCTTCACTGACTTGCACATCGCCGACGCATTGGCTGGATTCCCTGCCAGTGGCTTCAAGCTCCTATCCGAGGGGGCCAACGAGTTCGCAGTCACTCGAAGGCGTCACCAACTGGGCGTGCACCCCGTGTTCAGGATGGTTGACTCGTGCGCAGCCGAGTTTGCTGCCGTCACTCCGTATTACTACACAACCTACGAGGGCGGTTCGGCGCCCCTAGGCATCGACTACGTTCCCGGGCTAGAAGAGTCGCTGAAACAGAGGATAGTGGTCATTGGGTCAGGCCCTATTCGCATAGGCCAGGGCATCGAATTCGACTACGGCTGCGTCCACGCTGTTGGTGCGATACAAGATCTTGGTCACGAGTCCATCATCATCAACAACAACCCGGAGACTGTATCTACTGATTTCGACACGAGCGATAGGCTGTATTTCGACCCGTTGACATTGGAAGCTGTCTCCGAGATACTTCTCAGGGAAAGGGCTCACGGTATCCTTCTACAGTTCGGTGGACAGACCGCTATTAACCTCGCACTCCCCCTTGCAGACAATCTCACTCACCTCTCAACGCTAGGGCTCCACCTGATGATGGAGGGGACTACGCCCGACGCAATCGACGAGGCCAGCGACCGCGAGCGCTTCGAGGCCTTCGCAGTCCGAAATGGTCTGAGGATGCCAAGAGGTTCGACTGCGAGCACACCAGAGGGAGTAAGGCAGGCGGCCCACGAGATCGGTTATCCTGTGCTGATACGCCCCTCCTACGTCCTTGGCGGCAGAGGGATGGAGATACTCTCGAACGACAAGCAACTAGAGGCCTACATGGAAGAGGCATATCTCGCCCCTGATCGTCCACTGTTAATCGACGAGTACCTCGGCAACGCCATCGAGCTTGATGTAGACGCGGTGTGTGATGGCGAAGAAGTTCTGATAGGTGCCATAATGGAGCATTTGGAAGAGGCAGGAATCCATTCAGGAGATTCTACCTGTTTCATCCCCCCTCAAAACATCCCCGCGCACCTGCTGGCCGAGGTCGAGGACTGGACAAGAATAATTGGAGTAGAGCTCGGCATCAGGGGCTGCTACAACATACAGTTCGCCATTCGCGACGAGGTGCTTCACGTACTCGAGGTCAACCCGAGAGGCTCGCGCACCTTCCCGTTCGTCGCCAAGGCCACTGGCGTGCCACTGGCCCGGATAGCAGCGAGGCTCGCACTGGGCGAAAAGCTCAGTGAACTCAACGTGCCCGAGCCGCAGACCGAGACGGTCTGCGTCAAGGTTCCCGTCTTCCCATTCCTCAAACTGCGAGGTCTCGACCCCGCACCGGGCCCAGAGATGAAGTCCACAGGCGAGGTGATGGGCTCTCACGCAAGGCCCGCTGCGGCCTACCTCAAGGCAAGGCTCGCCACCGAGTTGCCTGTACCTGTTGAAGGAGGAGTCTACATCACCGTCAAGGATGGAGATAAGTTAGCCATAATTGACGAGGCTCGCAGACTGCAGGAGATGGGCTTCACGCTCTATGCGACACGTGGTACCGCTCACGTTCTGCGAGATGTCGGCGGCCTAGACATCCAAACCTGCTACAGGATCGCCGAGCGCCGTAGCCCAGACGCTCTAGATCTGATGCGCCAAGGCAAGATTCACCTCGTCATCAACACACCGCGTTCGACCGGAGGGGCGGTACTCGACGGGAACATGATGCGAAGGCTCGCAGTCGAACTCAACATACCATTCGTAACCACAATGGCAGGGGCTCACATGGAAGTCGAGGCAATTGACGAAGCGATGAAGGGCATGCCAGAGCCAAGGCTCCTGAAGATAGGCTCACTTTGAATCAGAGGGGTCTATGACCCTCCCTTCATGGACGTGCTTTCCTTTATCTTGGCGAGTTCCCTGGAATCGAACCAGAACATCCCACATGTCGGGCAACCCTCCAGGTCTAGGTGCTTGGTAGGGTTTGGAATCATCGCATCTACCACCGCGATGATGAAACCCAAAGCATCGTCAGGTGTGTGGTGGTGGCTATCGGGCTCAACGTAGTCAATGGGTATGCGTACCATAACCGCCTCGCATCCGGGACACTGTCGCTTGTTCGCCGATGGTGTCCCGCTCTCGAGAAGTCGTTTGATCGTCTTCGCCTTGCCACCGGACATCATTTCTCCTATTGTCTTGGAGTTGTACATCTCACCAGAGCACCGGCCGCATTTGTAGCGGCCAGTGACGCCTTCATTCGACACGAATGCCCATACGGCAACTGCGATTGCGACAAACAATAACCAGAATGTCGGTGCAGTCACGGCGGTCATCAATCCAAGAAAAGCGATTACGAGCGCTGCAATTATCAACAAATAAAACTGGCCCGACCAGCCAGTTCTTCCGTAGGAGAGCCGCCCGCAACCTCTTGGACACTGCAGGTCCTCGATTGCCGAGATTTGACTACGGTGCTCATTGCAGAAGAGTTGCCCCCCCAGCACTTCTTCGGTGCACGAGTCATCGGCACACTCCATGAGGCTTCGGTGTGGCTCTGCGGCTTTACTATTGGGGCGGCACACGGGCTACCCATTGAGAGTACAATGAATCACCCGTGAATCATTGGGTCAATGGTAGCAACCCTATGCAACGAGCAGTGTTTCATTGGGTTCTGC
>LWDU01040448.1_pt2 | contig 28393 bp, 24 predicted proteins | sample 727161 | NCBI WGS metagenome assembly LWDU01 (sample SAMN04566230, study PRJNA314399) | hydrothermal vent metagenome | isolation source: deep sea hydrothermal plume seawater | place: Mexico: Gulf of California, Guaymas Basin | collected 2004-07-11
TAGAGTTCGTAACCGGTTTTAAGCGAGGGCTGCAGTTTGCCTCAGATGAAGGCGTTAAAACAATTCGTGAATAGGCTTGCCGCCATCCACGATGTTCACGGGCCGACCGGTCGAGTCGTCATAGTGAGTATCTAGCGAGATGCCGAGTGCCTGGTAGATGGTAGCCAGCACGTCGAGCGGCGTCGTGAGCCGTTCGCGCACGCCGCCACCAAACTTCTCGCTAGCCCCAACAATGCGGCCGCCCTGAATACCGCCGCCCGCTAACATCACTGTAAAACAGTCGGACCAGTGATCACGTCCAGCGTGACCGTTGATTCGCGGAGTGCGACCAAACTCGCCGGCGCAATAAATAACAACGTTGTCGAGCATTCCGCGTTGTTCAAGGTCCTCCACGAGAGCCCAGATCGCCCGGTCCAATGGTGGAAGGTGTTCTTCCAGTCCTTTCTCGATTTCGTTGTGATGATCCCAATATCCTGTGTTCACAGTGACGCATCGCGTGCCAGCTTGCACCAGTCGGCGGGCCAACAATGCGCTTTGGCCATACTGGTGTCGACCATACTTGTCTCTCAACACCGGGTCTTCACTGGAGATATCAAACGCGTCGCGCACCTGATCACCGGCAACCATCTCGAGGGCTTGAGCTTTGAAAACATCGAGTCCCTCCATGACACCGCTACTGTCGATATCGCGGCGAATGGTGTCGAACTTTGCCAGCAGTTTGCGACGCGAGTTGACACTGGTTAGTTTTAGATCACCTGGCAGCGATAAGTTGGGAACATGAAAGTCCTTCTTATTGGGATCGGCACCAACTTCAAACGGGTTGTATGCCTTACCCAAGTAGTGTGCCCGTTGGTATCCGAAGGCCTCTGCTTTCGGCACGGCTACATAGGCGGGAATTTGCGATTGACGTGGGCCCAACGATCGAGAAATAACCGAACCAAATGACGGATTCTGTTGTTGGATACGGGCAAGTGTCGGACCGAAATGTCCGGTTTGCATCCAGTGGGCTGACGGTGCGTGAATCCCGTTCTCGTGGTGTACTGACCGCACCAACGACAGGTGGTTCATCACTTTGGCCTGCAACGAAAAACGTTCGCCGACCACAATGCCTGGCACATTGGTTGCGATCGGCAAGTACATTCCGCGGTACTCGGCCGGCGCAGCCGGCTTCATGTCGTATGTATCCTGTTGGCTCATGCCACCGTGTGTCCAGAACACAATGATTGACTTGCCCCCGACAGGCTGGTTCGTCACCGCCGCTCTCGACTCGAACCTCAATAAATCGCACAGACCCAAGCCAAGCAAAGGCGCGCCGATTTGGAGGAAATTCCGGCGTGTAACGCCGTCACAGTTCGTGTAGGAATTGCCGGTAAGTCGTAACATTTTTGGTGTAGCAAGGAACGCACAAGTCGTTCATTGCTAAAACGGGGTCAGTGATTGAACATGAACTCATTCGTTGCCAACAACGACCACAGTAGCGATCGATATGCGCTAGCTGCATCGTCCTCAGATTCCACGAAAGAAACTGCGGTGTCGGATTCTTGCCGGCTCGGCAGACGGCCAAAAAATCGTAAGAATATATCCTTGGAATTTTCGACGGTTGATCGTTTGTTTGACGCCAGCTGCGCAGCGTAGCCATTCTTCGCGGTCAGTTTGCGTTGAATCTCTTTCGAGTTGATCAGTGTAAGTGCTTGCGATAGGCCAGGTGCGTCGCTTCGCTCACATTCACACGCCGAGGTTCGCGGAGGTCGTCCGAAAACGTCAAGGAATCCAGAGGCGACGTTCTCGTCGGGCAATTCAATTGCACGCGTACCGGTTGGAAAAGTACCGCCGCCTCCAGCAAACGGCGTGGGGACTTCGAGAACCTGGCTGATTCCATCGAGCAACACTTCGGCAGATAATCGACGCGGATAGAAACGGGCAAAGGTCTGGTGGTCACCTCGATTTCGATCATTGGGCGCCGCTTCGAGCCCGTACGAGTACGAGGCACAAATGACCCGGATGAGTCGTTTTACATCGTAACCATTTTCAGAAAAGTCTTTGGCCAACGCGTCCAATAAATCGGGATTTGTTGGCGGGTTCGTGCTGCGTGCGTCGTCGATAGGATGAATGATGCCACGTCCATGAAAATGGGCCCACATACGGTTAGCCATCGTGCGGGCAAAGAACATCCATTGCGAAAAACTATGACGGGGGTCGTCATAACGATTCAGCTTGAGTTGTGGACCGCCCAAAGCCTTGGGCGCCATCACGTGCCCGCTTCGTGGGTGAAAAACCACGGCAGCATCTTTAACGTAGATGATCTCGTTTGTCGGCACTTCGGCATCTGCGAACCCGCCCTTGCGGCCAACTCGTGAAAACACGGCGGACAACCCGTAGTAGTCCGCTTGACTCCAACGCTCAAACGGATGGTGATGGCATTGTGCGCACTGAACACGCACGCCAAGAAATGCTTGCGCCACCGATTCGACGTAATTCTGTTGAGTTCGTACTTGACGATACCAGATGGTTGGCGGGTTCTCGTTTTGGCTGCCGCTGGCCGTGATGATCTCGCTGACGAACTGGTCGTAGGGTTTGTTCGCCGCGATCGAATCACGAATCCACCTGGCGAACAGCGTAGTCCCCGGCCGCTGTTTGCTCGTCGAGTAACCCGACCCGCGATTCTGCAAAATTTCAGCCCATTTGAGGGCGAAGTAACTTGCGTATTCCGGTTTTTCCAATAGGCGGTCGATCAGACGGGCTCGTTTGTCGGTCCCGGTGTCAGCGACGTACGCTTCAACTTCCTGACGGGTTGGCAGCGTACCACAAATATCGATGGTCGCTCGACGGACAAATGTCGCGTCGTCGGCCGTTGCGGACGGTGCGATGACGAGACGCTTCCACTGTTGAAAAAGTAACTGATCGAAACTTGAATCGAGCTCCCGCTCCAATTGTTCGAGCTGCGACAGCACGAGGGTTTGCTGTTTTTCGTCACCTGTCTGCGGCACGGCTGCGTGAAACGTCGCAACTTTGCCGCCGAAACGTACCATTACGGCGAACAGCCCCGTCTGTTCGTTTGTTTCGATAAGACCATTTTGCCCAACTTCGGCGATATTGGGTTCGTTGGATTCGTAGACGGCTTGTCGAGTTACATCTCGAGAAACACCATTTGAAAAGTGTGCGGTAACATGCAATTGTTGATTTGATCCGGGAGTGAGCACGAGTTCATTGGGGGCAAGGTCGATCCGGATAATTTGTGGGTCACTCGCCCGTGGTGGGGCGACTCCGTTTGTGATCCAATTTCGCAGCATGCGGTAATCTTCACTGTCGCGTTCCAATCGACGACCACCTCCGTGTGGCGTTCGCGCGGTCGCTTTCATTAGTAGCAGACTCTGGTCGGGAAAAGCGGGAGACAGCCGTCGACCACGGGCCTCGTGCGCGATCGCGCGAAAATCCAATTCGGGCTCGAAGCCGAGCAGTGATAACTTAAACCCGTTCTGCCCGGTGGCCTTGCCGTGACATGCACCGCTGTTGCAACCGAGTTTCGTCAATATGGGCACAACGTCCGATGCAAAGTAGATCGGCCCCTCTTCACTCGCGGTGGCAACGGCGCTCCATCCGGTGGCGATAGCCAACAGTGTGTAGCCGAGCCGTTGAGTCAACAAGTCGTTCAATGCCCTGATTATTCGTAGCTGAATTCGGGAAGTTCAAGACAATATGCCAACAACAAGAGGACGTCAGTTTACCAAGTTTCGAGTTGGTTACAAAACTCAATCGGAACGAGTTTGGACCTAATTCACTACTTCTAGATTGAGAAAACAACTTCCATGGAACACAGGTTCGTCTTCTAGTACGCCGACAGCATAGAGCCGAAGAAAGGGCTGCTGACCGAGCGGGGCGTCCTCGTTGGCGATGATTTGAATCGTTCCACTGTCCGTTTGGCCGACAAATGTTGCACCTCGCCCTCGCAACCCGACGACTCTTGTGACCTTGCCCGGCATGGCGAGTTCGGTGTGGATCTTATTGATGAATCCGTTGATTCGGCGAGCGGTGTAGTTGACGGTTACCACCTCGCCTCGTTTAATCCGCCGCGGGGCGTAGGGATCGATGTCAATCTGAAATGCTGCCGGGTGCACGTCGAAGCTGACGACATTGCTGAATAAGGTTACGGTTTCGACCTTCTTGTCAGGATTGAGAGTCGTCGTTTCAGCTCGCACGGCTAGGCTGTACTTCCCAATTGGCAAACTGGGCGGCAAATAAAAGCTGATGTAGCCGTCGTCTTCACCTTCCGGGACCAATGCCGTCTGATTTGCGATCAGCTCGGGTAGGCCGACACCGATCAATTTGACCGCCGGATGATGGCCCGGGTCACGGCGGTCGACGTGTATCGCCACGTCGAGAATTCCTCCCGGAGAATGTCGGATCTCAAGATCGCCGTACAGATGGTGTTTCCGCGTTTGGTGTCCGTTCGCGGTAATACGCACCGCGGCGTCGCCAGCAATTGATAAGGGGATATGAGACGTGAGTCGGGCCCAGCCATTTGGCTGCCCTGTGCGAACGACCACTCCACCTCGAGCCATTCGACGTTCAATCGTCTCCGTCGATCCCCTCAGTCGCAATTCACCAACTAACGGTTCGGCATTTCGTTCCGCCGACACGACCAGTACCGTCCGGTCTACACCTGGGCCGATCCAAGCATCGGGACATTCGACACCTCTCGGCAGGTCTTCGGCAGAAACGCGAATTGCATCGACTAGACCTCTGCGACGAAATGCGATCACGTCGAGGATCGATCGGCCTCCGCAACCGACATTGAGTCCTGCTGGATCGTTGCTGCGAGGAACGACAGCCAAGCTAAAGTCCGGCTCCTCCCGTCGGATGCTGAGTCGATAGACGCGTCGAGGGTCGGCACGTCGTCCACCGATTAGATTGCGGACAACAACCAAATAGCGGCCGTCAGCTGGCACTACCCACCTGCCGACCGGGTCTAGATGAGCTGATGGAAAGGTCTTTCCGCCAATATTCTTAGTTTGATCGGCGAGCTTTAGTAATTCTTTGTTCGCCGTTCCGTCGAGTACTCGAATGTCGAGATCCATCGGCGAGGCAATGCGCTGTGCGAATCCTTCGAAGTGCAGCACCTCTCCTCGGTGTGCTTCGATTGCGAACCAATCTTGCTCGTCTCCAGCCACAAGCCGTCCGCTGACTTCACACGGATAGATGAGGTGTTGTGCCGACTTGGGCGAGTGGTTATCCGTTGCCTCGGTTGCCACCGGAACATCGGTCATACCGATCAAAACAGGCGCATGACTGCCGGGAAGGTAATACGGAAAAACCTCGATGACTGTCTGCGCCGGTTGTAACCGGGCGGGCAATGGCCACGTTGGCGCGAGACTGGAAGGAAGATCCACGTCGATGCGATCCAGTGTTCCAGGCAGTCCATTGAATGGTGACGTCAGATTCCACCCGTACAGGGAAACTCTTGCCGTCTTTCCACGCTCGACAACGGCGGGAAACGAAAAAGCAACTCGGGGGCCACTGTCAATGTCAAGTCGGTAATAATGCTCGGCACCGCTTGAGTAGATCAGATCGTACAACTTGACGACATAAGTTCCCTCTATTGGCACGAGGAAATCGATCAGGGGATCGGTGCCGAAGTAACCTCGATTGGATGCCAATTGACGTCCCTTAGCATCGAGGATCTCCAACATAGGTCGCAACTTCGAGTCAATCCGTTCCGCCCAACACTCCACGACAACACGTTCTCCCTGCTTGGCGTCGAACTGATAGTAGTCTTCATCGCCGTTTTTCTCGATGCGCCCGTTGATTGTCGTGTTTAAGGGCATCGACTGCGCCGTCTTACTCGTCTCAACTTCGAGTTGTTCCGGACGGTTGCCGATCAAGAATGGGCGCGGCGAACTTATACCCGATCGGCATACAGCTCGAACATCGTAGAAACCCAAAGGCGTCTCTTTTGGTACCGAGATCGTAAACCGATTCTTGTTATCATTGTGCTGTTGAATTCGGATTCCCGGTATGCGGCAATGAAGTGCAGTGAGTCCTTCCAACCCGCTCCCGGAAATCTCGACCTCAATCGACTCACCTGCTTGACCGCCTGGCGGAAAGAGGGTGTTGAGTATCGGATTCGGGACAGCAGCCCAGCAAGTCCCAACATGCGCCATCAGGCAGTTTGCCCACACCGCGACGATCAACAGCCGAAAACTCCGATTGCCTCGGGTCATCAGACGTTCTCTTTTTCGGGTGGGAAAAAATCAAAATCGATGCGGTAACAGTATAAACGGCGTGTCGTCGCGTTGCAGCATCGTTGTGCCAACTTTGAGCTGGATAGCCGCTATGAGGTCATTCGGGTGAGCGATCGTTTTGTTCATGGTATCTTGGTGGGAACCCGGTTTCGACAGCCGGAGCTGACCTGCGGCGTATTCCAAGTCAAGAATCTAGAAAGGTGTGACGTGAGCAGCGACTACGAAAAAGGCTACGCCCAATTTTCACGCATGGTGGGGGAGGAGAATATCGAGCAGTTAACCGCCCGTTTTAGGGCGGTCTGTCCCGACTTCGAGACGGAAGTTGTCTCTGTTGTCGGTGGTAGGATTTGGACGCGGGGTGGAATTGACTTGAAGACTCGCTCGCTCTGTAGTATCTGTGTCCTTGCTGCACTGGGCCGAAACAATGCTCTAAAACTCAATTTGCAAATGGCTCTACGAAACGGAGCCAGCGTGGAAGAAATCTGTGAGGCAATTTTTCAGGTGGCTGCATACGCGGGCTTCGCTGCGGCCTGGGACGCCTTGGAGATACTGAACGAAGTACTCGACACCGACCCGGAGCATTGAATCGACTGTGTAAATAATGTGAGCCGAACTCGCTAGCGTCGGGTGATGAACGAGGAAATTGAATCATGTCTGTTTGCTTGGTCCGGCGGTCGACAGCCCACCTCTCAATCTCCATCGTAGCGTCGTTGTTGATCTGTTCGCTACTTTGCATGTTGCCGATGGCGAGTCCGGTACGGGCAGGAGAAAACGGAGTCGCATTCAAAGACAAGACGGCCGAACTTGGTTTGGAGATTCCAAATGCGGCCGCCTGTTGGGCGGACTTCGATAACGATGGTTGGGTTGACCTCTGTGTCTCCGGCGGAGTGTGGAAAAACAACCGAGGAAAGAACTTCACGAAGGTGTTTAATATCGGGAGTTCGGTGGCCGCTGACTTCGATAACGATGGTTTGATAGATTTATTTTCCTGGTCGAACTTGAGTTTGCTCCGCAACCTTGGCGAGTGCAAGTTCTCCAAATTTGATTTGCCTAATCTGCCGAAGTGCGTCTCGCGCGGCGCCTGTTGGGGTGACTTTAACGGCGATGGCTTTGTTGATCTCTTTGTTGGCGGCTACGAAGATTCGAATGCCGGCATAACCTGGCCGTACCTCATTCTGATCAACGAGAGAGGCAAGGAGTTTAAGGTCTCACAAACTGAGGCGAAGCACAGAGCCCGCGGTGTCACCGCCTGTGATTTCGATCAGGATGGTGACCTCGATGTTTACGTCTCTAATTATCGACTTCAACCAAATCTCTTATGGCTTAATGACGGCACAGGCCGATTTGAAGACGTGGCGGCAGACCGCGGTGCGATGGCAACCTCGCCCGGTTTTGGCGGCGGCCACTCCATTGGCGCTGCGTGGGGAGATTTTGACAATGACGGCCTCATTGATCTCTTCGCCGGCAATTTTGCCCACGTCGACGGTCGTGGAGACCAGCCAAAGTCTCGGTTCCTGAAGAATCTCGGAGCCGGAAATGGCTACAAGTTGCAGGACTTGGGGACATGCGGCGTGCATTATCAAGAGTCGTATGCCACACCGAGCGTTGGTGACTACGACAACGATGGAAACCTCGACCTCTTTTTCACGACTGTTTACGGTACAGCATCATTCGGGAGGAAGAACAACGCTGTGCTCTTTCGCAACGATGGAAAGTTCGCGGTGACGAATGTCACTAGCTCAGTGCAATTGCCAAATCTCCCACCAACCTACCAGGCAGCGTGGGCTGATTACGACAATGACGGCGATTTGGATCTCTTGTCTGCGGGAAGACTGTTCGAGAATCAAGGCAATGAAAATGGTTGGCTCGAGGTCCATCTTCAGGGTGACGGCATTGTCGTCAATCGGTCAGCCATCGGGGCTCAGGTGCGAATCCAATTGGAAAATAAGATCCTGACGCGTCACGTCGAAGCTGGTACCGGCGAAGGAAATCAGAACGAGCTGGTCTTGCATTTTGGGCTCGGCGCCGCCAAGGGTCCCGTAGATCTCGATCTCTTCTGGCCGAACGCGACTCCCCAAACGGTTAGCAAGGTTAGCATTAATCAACGTGTCACCGTTCGCTTCGGTGATTCGACTGATCGGGATGAGGATTTGAGCCGTAGGCGCTAGCCTCGGGTGTTGCAAATTCACACCGCGGATCCAATAGCACCCGACGCTAGCGCGTTCGGCTCGCGCAAGACACTGGCAAAGCCAGTGCCACAATTGCCACACATTATCGCGTATCGAGATCGACCGTTTCTCCGCCATTTCGCGTGATCAGAGCTCGCCATGTCGCTTCGGGTAGATCCTTCGATAGTCTTCGAACGGCACCGTCCATAAAGGCGACTGTCACGGTGTCCTCGTTGGGTCGGCCAAGTGTTGGTAGCGGCTTTTGAGGGTCGTAGACAAGATCCTTTGGTTGCGTCCAGGGAACAGCCGAATCAGGTGATGCATCACAAGGTCAAGCCAGCATGCGGAATCGTCCCCGATTCCGTTACGAAGGCCCATGATGTCTGTCCTAAGAAATGTGTGGCCAAAAGGTTCAAATCGTCACGCAACAACCGCACGGATTGTAGAAATTCGTCATTTGGAATGCAACGACCCCAGCATTCGTATTACATCTGAAGGTAGGGGCCCGGCGTCGAGATAGGTCACCGCGTCGTCGACATGCGACGCATCACCGAACCCAATGATGGCGCTTGAAATGTTCGAGTGACTCAGGACGAAGCGAACCGCATGTTCCGTCATGGTCGCCGGTCTGGCGAGCAGTTCGTTCGTCTTTTCGCTCTGTCGTTGATCGCGTTGATAAAGATCGAGAGGAAAAAACTCTGTCTTGTACGTATGATCGCTTGGAGGTTGACCAGCTATCGCACCCCCGGCCAAGACACGGATCGCGAACACACCCATGCCTTGATGTCCGCAGTCTTCGATCAGATTGCCGTAATTAACCTCGGCGAAGTCGGCCGAGACAGTTTCTCCGGCACTGGGGTTCAACAGGTTGTACGGTACTTGGATTGTGGCGAAGTGGCCCGAGTTAATCACCTTGCGTAATGAATCGACGTGACCGATCGCGGTCAGGCCGAAGTGGCCGATGGAACCTTCGTCTTGCAGATTGCGAAATGCTGTCAGCACTCCCTGAGGTCCTAAGATATCGGCGGGTGTGACTGACGTCGGCTGGTCATCACGGTCTACAGTAATCGAGTTGTGCAATTGCAAGAGCGTGACGTACGACACGCCCAGCCGTTTGAAGCTACCGGCAACCGACTCGCGGATCTTGGCCTCGATGTTGTTCAAGTCTGATGCCACCAGGCGTACCTTCGTTGCAATATGAACATCGCCGAGCGCGTTGAGCTTGCGCAGAGATCTCCCCAAACCGTCTTCGGACAGTCCGTTTCCATACGTTGCGGCCGTATCGATCCAATTGATCCCTGATTCGAGCGCCCGCCGCAACGTTTCCTGCTGGCGGTGACGGTCGTCGGACGTCATCAGCGCAGGGACAGGGCCGGCGCCAAACGCCAGAGCGGAGACTCGAAGGCCGGTGGCCCCCAATGTTCTAAACTGCATGTGAACAGCACTTATTGTTGAGTCTACGCGTTCTTTGGCGTTGCCCAGTGGTCATCTCGATAAGATCGGCCGACCAGCCGATTGGCCTCGTCGTCGTCGATAAACTGTTCTATCTGCGGATCAAATTCAAGCGATCTTCCCAACCGCGTCGCAATGTTTCCAAGATGGCAGAGAGAAGCAGTCAAGTGGCCAATTTCAATCTCGGCGTTAGGGCTTGTGCCATTCCGAATAGCATCAATGAAGTTGGCGACATGGCTTTCCGCGTCTTGCGGTTGAAGTTGAAGATTCAGTTCCATGGGTTGATTTCGCTCGCCCAAGAATTGTGCCTTGCCGCGACGACTTAGAAAGAGCTTTCCCTTGGTGCCATAGAATTCGACACCACTGTCGACATTGAACGGATAATTTGTCGACCACAATCGCTGTTCATAGATTAACATTCGCCGCTTGTCCTGTTTTCCGTTCCTTCCATATTCGAATGTGACTTGCTGAGTATCTGGAAACTCCTGGTCGTCATCGAAAAAGTACTTTCCACCCAACGCGACAATTCTCTCGGGGTGTGTCTCGACACCTAGGCCCCACCGGGCGTAGTCAATGTCGTGGACTCCGTCGTTACCCATGTCGCCGGTACCGAAGTCGTACCACCAATGCCAACCGCTGTGAACGCGGTTGCTCTGGTAGGGTTTTTGGGGAGTAGGACCAAGCCACAGTTCGTAATCCAAATCTGCGGGCGGATCACTCGGACGCCCGTGGCCGATGGAGCCACGGCGTTGAATGTTCCAAGCCTTCGATACCAGCACGTCACCGATGACTCCCTCGCGCAGCTTTTGGACCGCATCGATCATCATCTGAGTACTGCGCACTTGAGTGCCATGTTGCACGATACGTTTGTTGCGTCGAGCCGCGTCGACCAGTAGCCGTCCCTCGCGGACATTGTGTGAACAAGGTTTCTCGACGTAGACGTGTTTGCCCGCGTCACATGCCAGGATGGCCGCCGGTGCGTGCCAATGATCGGGCGTCGCCACAATCACTGCGTCAACTGATTTGTCGTCGAGAATTTCGCGCATGTCACGAGCAGCTCTGGGTGTCCGTCCGTTAAAGCCCTTCTCCATACTCTTCAATCGGCTCTTGTCAGCATCGCTGACCCAGGCGATGCGAACGTTCTTGACGTTAGAGAAAACACCGCCCAAATAGCTGCCCCTACCACCGCAGCCAATCAATCCGACGACTACCTCTTCATTCGCGGTGGCTCCGATTGCCGGACTCGAGCATGTGAACGCCGCCGTCGTGGCCAAGCCGGCCGTAGTGTCTTGCAAGAATTGACGACGATTGTTGTTCATGATCAGCTCCGTTTCGTGGAATGGGTTTCAGTCATTTGACTTTAATCGATGGAAAATTCCAAACAGATTCGCTCCGCAATTTGGGTTAATGATGGCGGTTCCTGGTCACTTTCGGCGAAAGTGACCTACGGAAATGCATCAGGATTGAGAATCCGTTATAGTCGTGACGACACGGCAGCTGCAGTTGGAGTCGCAATTGATGGCCAGCAAAATCAAAGTCGGGTTGATAACGCATGCCGGTGGACCGCATGTAGGTGCTTACTTGCAGGCACTCTCGTCGGCGGAGCAATGCGATGAAGTCGCGCTGGCGGATCCCGATCGACGCTGGGAAAACCAGGCTCGGCAGGTGCTCGGCAACAAATTGAAGCATGTTGAGCGCGACTACAAAGCAGTGCTCCGTGTTCATCGTCCTCAAATGGCACTCGTAACGATGGAGGCTCAGCTTGCTCCCCCCGTGATCGATCATGCGTTGGACGCCGATTGCCACGTTTTTGCTGAAAAGCCGGCATGTGTTCGCGTCGAGGGTTTTGCGCCGCTGGCGAACAAGGCGGACTCCAAGCATCGTCACCTGATGCTCGCGCTTGCTAATCGAACCAATCCGGAGATCGTCGCCGCCCGCGCCATCATGCAATCGGGGCGGATCGGCAAACTCTATGGCGTCGAGATGCACTTGATTGCCGACCAAACACGACTAACGCGGCAGGCGTATCATGAACAATGGTTCGCTCAAAAGGACCGTGCCGGCGGCGGGCATCTCATTTGGTTGGGCATACATTGGCTTGATCTTGCCATGCACATAACCGGGGACTCGATTGTAGAGACTGCCGGATTCACCACCAATATCGGCGGGCAGCCGATCGATATTGAAGACTCTGCTGCCGCTGCCTTTCGATTCGAGAACGGCGCTTTGGGCACGGTCACGTCGGGGTATTATTTGGACAAGAGCTATCATTCGCACATCAAGGTCTGGGGTTCAGAGGGCTGGCTTCACATCGAACCGATGGAAGAGAGGCCATTGACTTGGTACTCAACCAAAGGTGAGAAAGCGGGAGCCATACAGACTTGGGATGGTGCAAAAGAACCACGTGGCTATACGCCCTTCGTGCACGAAGCGATTCGCGCGTGTGCAGAAATGACCGACCCGCCTATTAGTAATGCCGACAGCTTGCGAGCGTTAAAAACAGTCTTTGCGATCTATTCAGCTGCGGCCAGCCGCCGCGCGACTAAAATTGAGTGAGGAACATCATGCTTGACCGACGAGTCTTCCTAGGAGCGATGGGCAGTGGCATCGCAGCGAGTGCCTTGTCATTAGCTGAGGAACCGAAACGAAAGAAGATGGCTGTTGTTACCACGGAGTGGCGATATCATTCTCACGCCTGGCACATGGCTGAGAGGTTTCTGGTTGGCTATCCGCGGAGAGGGCGATGGCACCAACCGCCGTTCGACGTCGTAGCAGCCTACGTCGATCAACGCCCCGAGAATGATCTGAGTCGCGCCCGTTCCAAAGAGTTCGGTTTCCCAATCTATCCCACGATTGCCGAAACGCTGCGATGTGGCGGTCAAAGACTGGCCGTCGACGCCGTTCTCGTGATCGGCGAGCATGGCGACTATCCCAGAAATGAGATTGGACAAAAACTCTATCCGCGCTACGAGTTCTTCAAGAAGGTCGTCGAAGTTTTCAAAGCCGATGGACAGAGCGTGCCGATGTTCAACGACAAGCACCTCTCTTGGAAATGGGCGTGGGCGAAAGAGATGGCGACTACCGCCAGGGAAATGAAAATTCCATACCTCGCCGGCTCGTCTTTGCCGGTTACATGGCGAATGCCTTCGATTGATATGCCCCTCGGCGCCGGCGTTGACGAAGTGATGTGTCTTGCCATGGGTGGCGTCGATAGCTACGACTTTCATGCCTTGGAAGTAATCCAGTGCATGGCCGAACGTAGAAAAGGCGGCGAAACAGGTGTTGCCTGGGTCGAGGCGGTTCGTGGCGATGCAGTTTGGCGGGCGATGGATGCGGGCGCCTGGAAGCGAGGTGGTTGGGACCCCGATCTTTTCCATTCCTGCTTGTGTCGTAGTCAGACGCTGGCACAGCCAATGACATTCAGTCATCGTTATCCGACAGCCGAGCAAATGCGAGAATGGGTCAAGGACCCTGTTGTGTATCGTTTTCAATACAACGATGGCCTTCGCGCAACCATGTTGCTGATGAACGGCTTGGTCGGTGATTTTACTTTCGCCGCTCGTATGAAGGGTAGGGCGGAGCCGTTATCGACATTGTTCTATCTGCCACCAAATCCCAATGTTGTCTATTCCGCGGCGCTGATGGAAAATGCCGAGCAGACATTTCTCACGGGTGAAGCACCTTACCCGGTGGAACGGACGCTGCTCACGAGTGGCTTGGTCGAAGCTGGCGTGCAGTCGCTTTACGATGGAAAACGAGTAGAGACGCCCTACATGAACGTCCGCTACGAAGCGCCACGTGAGGCCGCATTTTGGCGATCTTGAGCGATGCGCGCCCTGACCTATTTTGCACCTATGCCGTACAGATTGCGGTCTGTTCGCAAGAGTAACAGGCCGTTGCTGACCGCGGGAGATGAATTCGTGCGAGTGTCGTCGTCCGAAAACTTGTTGTGCGCTAGCAGCTCGAACTCCGGTTTTGCGGCCACTACATATGTGCCGTTGCGCTGCGACACGTAGTACAGTTTGCCGTCGGCCAGCACAGGTGACGACCAGATCCGGCCCGCCGAAGGTTGAAATCGCTCTTCGTAAACCATCTCACCGGTCGCCGGATTCTGGCAGCAAACGGTGTTACCGTCACGGGTCCAATAGAGGTGTCCTTGGTGAAAAATTGGCGATGAGACGTTGGCCCCTTTGTTGAGCCGCCAAACACCATGAGTCTTGGTGACGTCTCCGGTGCCACCCGTACGCACTGCCAGAGAAGTATGTCCACCACCGATGACGAATACGACGTTTTCGTTGTAAACCACGCTGGGGCAAACGTACCGATGTACACCCTCTGCACGCCAGTGTTCCTCACCGGTGTCTGGATTGAGACTGACTACGTGATTCGAGATGCTGACGGCCAATTCTGTTCTCCCCGTTCCCGGGATAAGCAGAGGTGTATTCCACGAGGAACCTATTCCACTGGTGCTCCACATTTCGCCGCCCGTTATTTTGTCCAACGCAATAAGCGAGCCGCTTTCGACACTGGCGTTGATGATCAACAGATTCTTGTACAGCAGCGGCGAGCATCCCGACCCCCAGCCGTTGGTCCGCTCGCCGACGCTCGTTTGCCACAGCTGATTTCCATCCAAATCGAAACAGAAGACACCAGATTTTCCAAAGAACACGTATAGCCGCTCGCCGTCCGTTGTTGGAGTGCTGGCGGCGTAACCGTGGTAGGAGCCCTCGCCTCGGTACTGGTGCTCGGGCAACTTGGGCTGGAACCTCTTGTGCCAGATGATCTCTCCGCTTTTGTGATTCAGGCAGAGCAGGTGTCGGACTAGCTTTTCTTGGTCACCTTCGCCTGGCTCGAGACCGTAACCGGAATAACAGGTGATGAATACGCGATCTCCAAGTGTGATCGGACTAGACGCCCCCGGTCCGGGCATTTCGGTCTTCCAGACGATGTTCTCCGTCGACGACCAGTTCGTTGGCAAGCCCTTCTCGTCACTAATCCCCAGGCCTTCTTTTCCGCGGAACTGAGTCCAATCGGCCGCGGGCATGTTGGCCGTCGAAAAGTTGAGAACCAGTACGACGAACAAAGACAAGGGGCGCTTTGTCATGGGATTTACCTCGTGGTCGGTGATCTGTTATCTAGAGTTCACTCGGGGTAAATTGTATCCATCAACCTGGGTGGAAGGAATCAGCTGGCACGTCGATTGTGTGGCACTGGATCCAGGATGAGCCGAACGCGCTAGCGTCGGGTCTCCGTCAATCCGGGCCTTAATCAGTTGATCGTGCGATACTGAAAATCCGAGGCTAGCGCCTTCGGCCCACAACAAGGGTGACCAATTGAACGATATGACTCGCCTCGTAACGCGACCTAGTGACCTCGACTTGGATTCGCCTGGACGCCGTGACTACTGGGTTGCACTGGAACACGACAGCATATGGGGCGAACATCTTATTCCGCTGACCGTGCTTGTCGGAGCGAATGTCGAGCCCGGTCGCGGATTGGTCGCGTTCGGTTCGAATCATGGCAATGAATATGAAGGTCCGGTAGCGCTCAAGCATCTACTGAGGGAGATCAAGCTGGACGATGTGCAAGGTCGAATCATCCTCGTGCCCGTGCTCAACCCGTCGGCATTTCATGCCGGTACACGCGAAAGTGCCGACGATGGCGTGAATCTGAACCGCGCTTTCGTCGAGGGTGCCGGTGTCACGGCCGCTCTAGCCAGCATTACGCATCGCATCGCGGCTTTTGTGCGAGATCAGATCTGGCCGCGTGTTCATGTTGTGATCGATTTGCATTCCGGTGGCGATGTGGCGAGGTTCTCGCCATGTGCCAGCTTTCATTCACTGGATGATCCCGAGCAATTGCGGGTGATCGAAGACACGGCCCGATGGTTCGGCACACCTTTGATCATGGTCTACCAGAATCAGACCCCTGGACTGTTGCCGAGTGAAGCTGAGCGGCTTGGCAAGATCACTGTTGGCACCGAGCTGGGCTGGGGACGAGCGGTAAATGCCGAAGGTGTTCGCTATGGACGTCAAGGCGTGTTGGCAGCGGCGATCCACCACGGGCAACTTCGCGGTGAGATTCAACCCATCGCGCATCACAAAGCCGGCACACAGCGAAAAGACCGTGGCACCGTTTGCCGGTCACTATGAACCGTTGTTGGAATGTGGTGCGAGCGTCGAATGCGGCGACGTAGTTGGGTGGCTGCACGACTTCGACCATATCGATACCGAGCCTTGGGCGGCCCGCGCGGGCGTCGCCGGGGTCGTCGTTGCCCAAGCATGGGTCGCACCGATTCAGCGTGGCCAACACATTGTTGTTGTCGGTCGCGAATGCTGAACCCCACTGATCAGCAGGTGTCACTTGGCAAGTTGAGCCTCGATGAATGGCCACATGATATTCGGATAGAATTTGTGACCGTCGGCACCCCACTCGTGATGAAACCTATCGGTCGCGTTTGCCGCTTTGTAAATCGACCGGACTCTCTTCATCGCGCGTTCTACGTCGGCAAATGAATGCAAGCCGTCCTTCCGTCCGTGCACGGCAAGCAGAGCCCTCGGCGCCGTGAGAGCGCCAATATCCGACATGTCTCCCAGGACGACCTCCGCCGAAGGTACCAGGCAACAGTCACAATGAAACACGAATCCCGTGCTGCTGGTAAACGAGGTGAAAGAACAACTTGGCACGGCGACGGCAATTCTCTCGTCCAAGGCGGCAGCATAGACAGTCAGTACACCTCCGCCCGAGTTCCCCAGCATCACGACTTTGCTATGATCGATGCCCTTTATTTCAGAGAGTGCCCAGTCAAGTAGCCTCTGCGTGTCCCACACCCGCTCACCAACTGCCGTTCGCCCGGCCAGCAAGCAGTGAATCAGCTGCGCTCGACACGGTCGATTTCCATGGCGACCTTTAGGGTCGGGTAGCGAGGCAACCTGGGCCAGTCCACGTGTCGCCGGCACCAGGGCCACGAAACCTCGTTTGACCGCCTGCACTCCGATATCTCCATCTTTTTCAAGCGTTTGTTGGCGATGCTTGTCGTCGCGGTAAACTCCGGCGTAGCTGTTCCATCCGTCGGCGTCGTGTCCGTGGGCACAAATCACGAGCGGTCGCTTTTCGATATTTTTTCCAGTAGTCGGAGTCAGCAACCAGAACGGGATGAAGATGCCTGGTTCAGTTTCCAATTCCCCGCGGCGACGCGTATAGCCGTCTTCGAGGATCGGATCGGCGAACCGTGCCGAGGGGTGGTCAAGTTCGGATTTCATCCGCTTGAGGCCGAGGAGATCTGCTAGTTTCGCGCGAGCGACCGACTGCCATGCAGCGAATCCACCAGGGTAATCGGCGCGAAATGCCAGCTCCCCCCTCAGGCCTTGAGCTGCATCCTTCGCGTGCAGCCTCAGCAAGTAATCGGCTTGTTTCGCTGGATACTCGACAAACGGTCTATCGTCTTGCCCGCTGGCTGTCGCCGACAGTAACAGGCCAACTTCGATCCAGACCAACCCGATTCCGAGCAGAAAACGTACTTTGTTCCGCATGATAAGACCTCGATGGATCCGGATCGCTTGATATGCCCTCTAACGGGTGCAACTGTGATTGCCAAGTCGAGAGTATAACCGACCAGCCGATCAAGCGACGAGGACCGCACTTCGCGCCGTGAAACCTCTAGACCGACAAGTGAGAAACTTTTATTCCATCTGCCTCGCCTATACAATTGGTCTCACGGTAATTTCAAACGCAATTGAGGTGTAACGATGCGCCTGTCACTCTTGTCTGCAGGATTCCATTTTGCTGTGGCCCTGTTTGCAGTTTCATTGGTCTGTTGCGGTTGTAACCGTGGCAGTTCCGATTCTGGCAGCGAAGACGAAGCCACAACCGATCGTACGACACAGGTAACGGGTGATCCGCTGGTTGATCAGAAAGACTCGCAAGTCACCGAAAATGGTGTGACGGACGATGGTACGGCACAAGGCGAGTTGGTCTCGTTAGACGAATTGAATGCTGATATCGCCGTTTTCATGGACACGTCGAAATGGTACTACGGCAGTCGACCGGACGGCGAACCTGTGGGCACGTGGCTATCGCAAGACGCGGACAGCGAACCTCTGATTTTCGAAAAGGACGGCTCATTCAAGTGCGGATTCCTTTGGAGCCGCGGCGAGGGTGTTTACTCGACTGGAAAATACGCCATTTCAGAAAATGGTTTGATTGTCGCTGTGACAAAACACAAAGGTGGTCGTCTCGGCCTGTTCTACAATCTCAGGGACGGTACGATCGTCGGCTCACGCGGACCAACGCCGCTTGTCGAGTGGAAGAAAACGAAATCGGCTGAAGAGTAGCGATTGACGTTGCGGTCGTTGCTGTGAGCTTTGTTATGGCTGTCCGCGTTGACTCCCAGATGCCGCGTTAGAAAAAAGCGAGGAAAGGCAACCGTTCATGGACGAAAGGGATCTTGAGCAGCGTTTAGCTGGCATCCGGCACTTGGGTTTGGACCTTGACGGTACGATCTATCGAGACGGCGTTGTTTTCGAGTTTACCAAGACGTTCCTCGCGCGGCTTGACAAACTGGGGATTGGCTACACGTACATCACCAATAACAGCTCCCAAAGCACGGCTGATTATTGTGTGAAATTGAAACGCATTGGATTACCCACGCCGGCCAGTCAAGTGCTCACTTCTGGCAGAGTAACGATCGACTGGTTGGCCGCTAATTATCCCGATGCTCGGGCACTCAACGTGTTGGGGACTCGGAGCCTTCGAGATGAATTTCGTGAGGCGGGTTACTCGATTGTTGAAAAGTCGGAGCATGGCGATCCGGATGTTGTGGTCGTCGCATTCGATACAGAGATCTCGTATAGCCGCTTGTGCACGACCGCATATTGGATCGCGAAAGGGCGTCCCTACGTCGCTACGCATCCCGATTTGGTTTGTCCGACCGACCTGGAAACGGTTCTGGTTGATTGTGGGGCCCTCTGTGCCTGTCTCGAATCGGTGACCGGACGACGACCCGATGAGGTACCAGGCAAGCCTAATCCATGTATGCTCGATCCGATCCTCGCTCGACACGACATCGAGCCCTCTCAGTTGGCGATCGTAGGAGATCGACTGTACACCGACATGGAAATGGCGAGCCGAACTGGAGCTTTGGGTGTACTTGTTCTGACTGGCGAGGCGACCCGCGAGGAGGCTCAGAAAAGCCCGTTGCCGGACTTGATCGTCGAGAATATTGATTCCTTGGGTGATATGTTGTCCAAAGCGAAACGATCTTCTTGAATTTTCGGCATGCCGTGATACGTTCGGTGTCGCTGACTCGAGTCACGAGAGAATATATGTCCACCGCAACTCCCTATCTTTATTCCTACCTGGTGGGTGGGCTCGTCTTCGTGGCTGGATTGATCATTGCCTGGAAACAGGGGTATATCAACGGAACGGCCCGCGGACTGCGAAATCTTCTTGTTTGCCTCTTCGTGATGATCTTTTTTGCTGCGTTACAGGGATATCTTCAATTCAGTCGCCTACCAGGGTGGTGCTGAGAGTGTGGTCGATAGAGGCGATGCAGTACGCGGCACCGCGATCGATTATGCGATCATGATCCTCTATTTCTTGGCGATCCTTGCAGTAGGTACATGGTTTGCGAGGCGGCAGAAGACCATCAAGGACTTTTTCTTCGGCGGGCAACGATTCTCCTGGTGGCTCATTGCATTCAGTCTGATCGCGACGACGGTCGGTTCGTACAGTTTTGTCAAATACTCGAACAAGGGGTACGGGTATGGGCTGTCCAGTAGCCAAACCTACTTGAACGATTGGATCTGGTATCCGCTTCTCATTTTTGGCTGGCTGCCAATCCTCTATTTCTCACGAGTCACGTCGGTGCCGGATTACCTCGGTCGACGCTTCAACTCGAGAGTACGATTCTGGGCAACCATGCTCGTGTTGATTTACCTTTTCGGATATGTCGGAGTCAACCTTTTCACGATGGGCAAGGTGCTCAATGCACTCCTCGGTTGGCCCGTCTTTGTCGCCGCAGTGGTGGTTGCGTTAGTTTCGTGCGTCTACGTCACGGCCGGTGGACAAACCAGCGTCATCATGACGGACCTGCTGCAAGGTGTGATGTTGCTGTTTGTGGGGCTGCTGATTTTGATCCTCGGAGTGAATTACTTGGGTGGGTTTCAGGCGTTTTGGAGCAACCTTCCTCGAGAGTCGAGGCTGGCGTTTCCCAATTTCAATGAGGATCCCGGATTCCCAAGTGTGGGGATCTTCTGGCAGGACGCCATTGCGAACACGGGCATGTTTTACATGATCAACCAGGGGATCATCATGCGGTTCCTGGCCACTAAATCGTTGGCTGAGAGTCGGAAAGCTGCCTTTGCCTTGATGGTGATGTTGATGACGGTCGCCGCATGTGTGGTGGGTGGTGGCGGCTGGGTCGCCCGCGCACTTGTCAACGCGGGGCACCTGCCTGCCGACCTGGAGCCGGGCCAAGCGTTTTATGTCGCCACCGAGTTTCTCAGCAAACCGGGTGTGTTTGGCTTGATCTTGGCCGCGCTGACGGCCGCACTCATGTCGACGGTGGATACGTTGATCACTGCCGTTGCTTCACTGGTTGTCAACGATATTTATCGACCGCAATTCCATCCGGATGCGACAGACAAACAACTGTTGCGGGTGGCGCGAATTACCTCGGTTTCGGTCACTGTATGCGGTGTGGCATTGGTACCAATTTTTATGACCTTCGATTCCATATACGATGCGCACGGTGCGTTTACCGCTGCTGTGACACCACCATTGGTTGTGACATTGATGTTGAGTGTGTTTTGGCGTCGTTTTACGGCGACTGCGGCGATGTGCACATTGATCGGCGGTCTTGCCGCCATCGGTCTGTCTTTGTTTGTGCCGCAGGTGATTGTGCCGTTTGCACATGGCGTGCCGATGGCCGAGGTTGACGAGGGTTGGTTGTCCGGGCTCAAACAGTTCAAGTTCATGAGAGCTTGCTATGGGATCTGCGTCTCGGCGGCGAGCGGCGTTTCCGTCTCTGTTCTGACTCGTCCAGAGCCGTTTGAGAAGCAACGAGGCTTGGTGTGGGGAACGATTTCCGATGCACTGGCACGGTACAAAGGATCACCTGGCGAAGAATCACAGATCCGCCGATCCATGGCGAAACCGCTTAAAGGTAAAGTGCAGGGCCAAGACGAGGCGCTCGACATGCCCCGAGTTACGATCTCTCGCGCTTTGGCGGAGGATTTGAACGCCGATGCAAATGACATACTCTATGTGACCGATTCAAGGTGGTGGTTAGGCGGCCTCCGCTCGACGCACGCCAAAGTGCAGGCCGTCGATGCGTCGATCGACGGACACGCTGTTGAACTACCCGCCGACGTTTTCTCTAGCGTCGTCGTCAAACATCGTTCCAAACAACCACTGCGAGTAGAGCGGCTGTATTAGTTCGCCGGCTTTACCCCACCGGCACAGGACCGATGTAGTTTTTAAACCTAGCCCCACCGGCACAGGGCCGGTGGGGAAACCCTAGCGCCACGTCTTTGCCCTAGTTGTCGTCATTTTTGTGGTCAACGCCTGCTCGAGTTTTTCGAGGCGTTCGACCCAGTTTCTTGGCTTGTTGGACAAGGTCGGACAAGTCCTGCTCCGGCTTTTGCCTCGGCCTCCCAATCAATGGACGGAGTACGTCCATTGTCGCCAAGCGGTGCGGAATCCCGTTTCATCTTGCTCCCTCACCTGATAGTTCCCGATCGGCGAGAAATCCTGTGTTTTTTTGGGGAAATTTAGCGGCCGCCTGCTTCACTCACGCATTCAAAGCCAAGGTGACGAAGTGTCGCCCCGCACTCTAATGGATTGATTATCCTGGTCTAGATCTGGGCCTGACAACGCTATTTTCTTTGCTTGCGACACATCTGGGTCACTGATACACTCGTTTTTACGTTTTGGTCCTAGGATAGAAGCTTGTGCCTTCTCACGTACCAGGAGACTGTTATGAGAATTTTTGTTTGTGCCTTGTGCTTGGTGGCAACCGTGGCGTACACCTCCCTCGCCGCTGCCGAGAAAAAAAAAGTTAGTGGAAAAACAAAAGTCAAAACGATCGCTAAGGTAGAAGCGAAGACGGTCGACATTGGCAAGCAGGCACCGGCCTTAAAGATCAAATCGTCGGACGGCAAATTGATCGATCTTGCCGAGCTGACCAAAAAGGGACCGGTTCTGGTCCGGCTCACCTGCGGTTGTTCCGGATGCGACAAAGAACTCGCCTACTTCCAGGCGTTGCACGCCGCCTATAAAAGCAAAGGCTTGACTAGTTTGGCAATATTCCGGGAACCGGATGAGAAAGTTGAAAAGTACGTTAAGACCAAGAAACTGAACATGCTCTATGCGGTTGACACGAAGGGTGCCAGTTGGTCGATTTTTCAGACCAAGACAATGCCCTCTAATTTCCTGATCGAAAAAGGCGGACGTATTAGAGCGATCGCCACAGGTTGCGAACCGAGCGGACTAATCGCTGAAGCGCTTTCCAAGAAGGTTGCCAGCTTGCTGGAAACGGAGACCGCCGACGTCCGCAAGAAGAACCTGAAAAAATAAGTCGCGGCCTCGCGGGCCGGCCGGAAAGGAATGACTTCGTAACCCGAAGCGTAAGCCAGGGACGACGCAATTGGCGACATCCCACGCTCGCGCTTCGGGTTAATCTTTGGACTTTGCCGCGCATTCACAGGAGACGCACTGATGATGAAAAGCTCTTTCGTGGCCCTCTGTGTTTTTTGCCAAATGGCGACTGTTTGTTTGGCAGAGAAACCGACGACAGCCGACTGGAGTGAACTGCAAGTTTCGCGTCTACCAAAAAGTGAAAAACCAATCAGGCTCTTTAACGGTCACGACTTTGCTGGATGGGAAGGACAGACAGAAAAGTACTTTTCTGTGGACAAGGGGATCATCGTTGCAAAAAACGGCAAAGACAATGCCCCGCCAGCCAGTACCTACCTGGTTACGAAGAAGAAGTATCGCAACTTCCGATTGATTTTTGAGAGCAAACTAGTAACCAGCGAAATGCACTCGGGAATTTCTTTGTGGGGAAAGACCGTCGAGAAGAAGGGCGATCCGTACAGCTACATGGGACACCTCGTCATGTATCCGTCTAACTACGGTTATTGGGATTTGTACCGTCGTAACAGCATCTATCGAGATGCTGATGGCGTCGCAAAAAAAGCCGGCAAACAGCATGACTGGAACCGGATGGAGATTTTGGCCATTGGGAACCGGATCCGCCATGTCATCAACGGAAAACTCGTTGCCGACTGGTCTGATCCGAAGCCCGAACTGTGCGAAGCTGGACCGATTGGCTTGCAATTACACTCCAATCGTGGTCCTCAAGAGGTGCATTTCCGAGGACTCATCCTCAGCGCAGATCCGACCGAAGAACTCGTAACCGTTCATCCGAGCGAAAAGCGTTAGCGTCGGGGATGTTCAATCTCGCGAGTTGCCGATGCACCCCGAGATATCTGTCATATCGACCGTCCGACTCTACTTCGAATCCCCGGCCACAAAGAAAACGCCAAAAGAAAAATAAACATCGTGCTTCCGCAGGGTGCGACTGATAGCTCGGATGTTTGCTCCTCGGCGAAATCCTGGTTAACATCGGGTCCGGCAGGCTGGCGGTTTCAAAGAAACGAGCCGCCGAAGTCCACATATCGTCCAACGAGATAGGGAGAACAACGATGTCCTCGCGTTCTAGTCGCCGAACGTTTCTGAAGACCACAGCTGCTGTATCCGCTGGCGCTTCGCTATTGAACTTGCATCGATCCCTGGCCTATGCCGTTCCTCGCGAATCGAAGTGGACGAACTTGTTTGACGGCAAGTCGCTTGACGGATGGCATAAGAACGCACAGAAGATCGGGCATGGTACCGGAGGTACCTGGCGGGTCGAAGATGGCGCAATAACGGGTGAACAAGATCCTCCTGGTTCGGGCAACGGCGGCATTCTGCTAACCGACAAGAAGTTTGGCGATTTTGAATTACTTATCGATATGAAGCCGGATTGGGGAGTCTGTTCGGGACTCTTCTTGCGAGGAAACGATCGAGGACAGTGTTTCCAAATGATGGTCGACTATCATGACGCGGGCAATGTCGGACACCTCTATGGCGAGGGCACCACCGGATTCAATACGCGTACGTTCGATACCGACGGCAAATATGAGGGCAAGAAACTTGTTGCCATTACGACGTCGAAGCACAAGAGTGCTTCCGATGTCGGTTTGATTCATTCCTGCACGCCGATGGAGTGGGTGAAAGCGTGGAAGTTGAACGATTGGAACACGGCCAGAGTCCGAGTTGAGGGAAAATACCCAAAGATATCGACATGGATCAACGGATTGAAAGTCTGTGAGTTTGACGGTGCCACGGCTACCACACCTCAATATGACAAGGAGAGCATCTTCAAGAAGCTCGGTGGTGAAGGAAGGATCGCTGTGCAAGTGCACGGTGGAGGTGGATGGCCCAACGGCGCAAAGTGTCGCTGGAAGAATATCAAGATACGGCCGCTCTAGGTCTTCCTACGCGAGGATCGTACTCGAAGATTGCTTCTTTTCTATCTTAGGCATGAGATCCCCATCGTCATTTATTCACCCCGGAGGTCCGTTCCATGGCACTCAGGTCACTGTATTTCGTGTTGGCGATTCTAGTGACCGCAACGCCTTCAACGTCATGGGCGCAGCGCCAGGGTCTCGGCGATGATGGTGATCCGACGCAAGCGAACGCTTCGAAGATCATTCAAAAGGACGACATTGTCTACGGTCGCGTTCACGGCGCCGGCCTGTTGGCTGACATTGCGTATCCGGAATCAGAGGCTCCTCTTCCCGCGATTATCTCGGTCCACGGAGGCCGGTGGATAGGTCAACGATTGTCGTCAAGCAGTGGGCTGGACTTGGGTTCTTTGCTATGTCGGTCGACTACCGATTAGTCGGTTGTACGCCCGCGCCAGCCTGCTATCAGGATGTGCAATGCGCCATTCGTTATGTTCACGCGCATGCCAAAGAACTCAATGTTGATACGAAGAGAATATTCTTGGTTGGACAGTCGGCTGGAGGCCATATGGTATCGTTGGCAAACACGCTTGGTGATGGGCCATACAAGCGAACTGGCGGTTGGGAAGACGCCAGCAACAGTGTTTGCGCTGTCATCAGCGTTGCTGCAAATTATGAATTGAATACGTTAAGTTGGGGAAACATCTGGACCCCGACAGGTGCGAATCCCATGGAAGCGCGACACCTTGCATCGCCCGTCAATCACGTCAGCAAAGAGATGAAGCCGCTGCTAATCTTGCACTCGGACAATGATCGATCCGTGCCCATCGGCAACGCGCTGGGAATGGTCGAGGCTCTAAAGAAGTCGAGTGCCGTGTATACTTTCCACCGATACCCGACAGCGGGTCATATGGGCATCACCGACGAAGTCATCAAGCGATCTTTGGAATTCATCGAGCTACATTCGGCTGCTGCTTCCAAGTAGGTCCAGGAGATCGATTGCCCAGACGACAGCAAGCTAGCGGCCCAGGTAGTCAAGCAGCTTTCGATAGGTTTCGTGCTGAGTTTTCCAACGTGCAACGCGCTGTCCGTGCACGTCCGCTTCGCTGGGGTCCAGCGTGTGGACGATACCGAGTTGAGCGCCGGCGTTGAATCCACCCATGTGCACGATCGACGGCATGCTGTGAACGCCGATTCGATTGGCCTTGGGCGACATATGACAGTCGGCGCATTGCTGAAAGAGGACTTTTCTCCCGTTCGTACCCCAATCTGGAGCATCGTCCGGTTGAAAAATGACCCGGTATAGTGGCGCATCCTCCGGTTCGGCGGCCAGGCCACCGCGTTTTAGGTTGTCGAACAACAATTGCCGTTTGGCGGTGAATTCGCGGATGTGCATTCCAACTCCTGTGTTGGTCAGCGGCTTCGCGCTCCCGTCAAGGTTGCGGAATGTCCGATGACGAATCGACTCGACAATCTTCGTCGGGGTCGGTCGTAGTTTACTGTCCAGCGTCATCATGAATTGCACCAATGCGACTTCTGTGCCGACGGGGATTTGCGGCGCATCTTTCCTCAGAATAATGAAGCCGTCTTGAGCACCCTGTCGCCAATCGACTCCGACATCGTCGAGTCGCCGTAGGTACTCAATAAGCGAACTTCGTCCGCCTGGAAATTTGTAGAAGATCCTGAAATACGATCTGCCGCGATAAGCGCGTGCATGCAATGTGATGAATCGATCGTACAAGTCTTCGTGGATGTCGGGTTGATGGAAGTCGACTTCAACCCATCGGTCCGGTTTCGTAAAGAGTCCCGGTGGCAGGTAATCCTTGTTTGTCACCGAGTCCTGTCGTACCGCGAACTCGCCAGAATGGACGGCGATCGAATAGCTGTCGGGAAGCTTTTCAATCGACCCCTCAGGCAGTGCAAGCGATTGAATCACTCGTGAGAGTTTAGCGCAGACTTCGTCACGACGCTTCCGCACTTCCAAAATATCGACTCGACGAATATTCTGTCCAGCAAAAAAGTCGTACGCCGCCCACAGATCACGTAACAGAAACGCCCGCTTTAGGGGTGCTTCGATGCGTTCGGCCCCTCCTTGTTCCAGGAACTCGTCGAGCAGCTTATTGAGGCGTTCGGTTGTTGTGACTCGTGACCAATACTCGGATCCACCCCACGCCAGGAAGTCGATGTAATCACCGCCTTCAATGCGTTTCACGCGCGGGCCATTCCCGTTTGCGGCGATGTGACTCGTCCGCGTGTAGAAAGCGGCGAACAGACGATTCCACAAGTGCTCCGGATCATCGTCATAAACCGGCAGCGGTTCGCTCGATTTTAATGATCCGGACAACGCGCCATCGTGGTAATAGTCGTCGGACTCGCCACCTATCGCCGCAAGCGAGATGAATACGACGCACAAGCCGACCGAGCATAGATACCAGGATGTCCGCATTGCCACTCCGGTGTTGAGACTCGCCAAAAATCGACTTCAACGCATTGTAACACAACCGTGTCTTGCGCCGTGATTGGCGCACAAAGCAACATTGCTCACAGAAAGAGGGAAAGTCGACCGGCCAAATTCACCGAGCTAGATGATCGTCGTGTCTTCTAACAATTCTCCCTCAGCCAATTCGGTCATCAGTGTTGCCCAGCCGAGCATAATAGCGCAGCAGCACATCGGTATCGCCATACTTGTAAACTCCCCATTCCCGTAACTGTCAACGCGGCCGTCAATGATGCGGAAAGCCAACGTTTGCCGTTTTCCTTCGTGTCCGACGTTTTTAACAACACGGGCTTACTCTTTGCGACCGTGCGAATCCACGTCTTGCCGTGCTCTACAAAGGGATCTAAATGCTGATCAGCACCTCCGTCAAAGTAGATGTTTGTCGTGCCATGTTCTCCTGATTTTGTACTGATGGTCACCCATCAATAATGGGCGCACACCTGCGACACACAAGTAAATGTAAAAGTACCCGGCACGACCTCCGATGTGAGTATTACGGGTCGCCAGTTATTGTCGACTTCAAACTCAACTCAATTGTAAAGAAAGATACCCTTTGGGCTGTATATCCTACGTCTTTGTAGATTCGTTCGCCGTACAATGTCCATTGATCTGCGACGAGATGGTCGCAGACTGTTTTTGGGAGTGGGGAGACGTTTTTGTTCCATGCTGGCCATGTCTAGGAGCCTTAGCCGTGAATCGATTGTTTGCAATAACGCTACTGATTGCCTGTCGCTTTGCCTTGGTCGAACCAAATCTTCGAGCTGAAACACCCAAGATTATTTCGCTACAAATGATCTGGGATGAGGGCGAGCACAATGCTTTCACGGACTTGATTCGCTTTCGTGACCGATGGTGGGTGTCGTTTCGAGAAGCGAGAGACCATGGACCCAGCATCGGCAAGGTCCGTGTTATCGTTTCAAATGACAGCCGAGAATGGCGATCCGCGGCACTCGTCAATCAAACCGGAGTCGATCTGCGAGATCCAAAGTTGTCGATCATGCCCGACGGTCGCCTGATGTTGATCATGGGAGGCAGCATCAATGATGCAAGCAAGTATGGCACTCGCGCGCCGCGAGTCGCATTCTCGACGGATGGTCATCAATGGACGGCGCCGAGAAAGTTGCTGGCTGAAGACCATTGGTTGTGGCGAGTGACGTGGCACAAAGAGCAAGCGTGGAGTGTCAGCAAACTGGGCGAGGGTAAGAACCCCCGTCGCGGCATGCTCTACCGCAGTCAGGACGGTCTTGAGTGGCAGTGGATCACCGAGTTTCACCTACCGAACGACACATGGAACGCCAGTGAGACGACGTTACGTTTCATGCCCGACGATGAGTTGATTGCGCTGACTCGGCCGCATTGGATTGGCACTAGTAAACCGCCCTACAAGGACTGGTCATGGACGAAGATGAAAGAGAACATTGGAGGCCCCAACTTCATACGGCTGCCGGATGGAGACTTGTGGGCGGCGGGTCGACGATATGGCGAAAAATCGACAACGACTTTAGCCCGCCTGACGCGAGATAGTAG
>LWDU01043788.1_pt1 | contig 28374 bp, 36 predicted proteins | sample 727161 | NCBI WGS metagenome assembly LWDU01 (sample SAMN04566230, study PRJNA314399) | hydrothermal vent metagenome | isolation source: deep sea hydrothermal plume seawater | place: Mexico: Gulf of California, Guaymas Basin | collected 2004-07-11
GAGGGCCAGTCAGATCTTAAAGCTCGTCTAATGGCCAAACATGGTAAAACGCTGCAATCGAAAAATCTACCAAAAGTATTGCCCGAAAAAATATTCCAAGCATTACAAAGCGCCATTGGTGAAAGCGACGAGGATTTCGCAGACGCCTTGATGGACGCAATGTGGAATTCTAAAGATATTAAAGATGCCGATGCTAATAAATTCGCGAAGTCTTTAGAAAACCCTAAAATGGCCAAAGCTCAGCACCATGCAGCACTTGAGAATGCTAAAATCATAGCCAACAATATTGCTTCGATTGTTTCGGACGGCCCGGTTAATATGTTAAAAGCGACGCCCAACACGCCTGGTTCAGAGCCGGCTGAACAGAGTCGCGAAGAAAACATAAAAAAACTTAAAGGGACAGATGTTGGGAGAGCCTTTGCGAAGAGAACCGGTACATGGAAGCTTCCCATGATAATAAAAAATCTAACTAGCCTTAAAGATGAATTTGGTGGCAACTTAGTGGTAAGCGATGGCCAAGGCCCAAATGGTGAGAAAATAGATCTAGACTATACTATAGACCGGCTTGGGGAATTGCAAAATCTGCTCGATAGTGAAGAGGGGGCCGAAGAAGAAACATTGAACAAGATTCTCGGCGGGATTCCGAACCTTGGGAGCCTAAATTTAAGAAGAGCTGCTATAGCGGCGAAAGACAAATACAAGGTACAAAAAAATCCGAATGTGCCTCCCGAACAGGATGCTGCCGACGATGCGGGAAAGGGACTTAATGTGCCGGATCCAATAGATTACGGCCGGCTCCAGGAATCTAGAACATATGATCGCTGGAAATTGATAGCCGGCATCAAAAAATAATATTGTTGACAAGCCGGCCAAAACATGATATGCTTATACCTATGAAAGGTTTTAGATAATATATGTTAGATACATCTACTTTATCAGAGTTATACCATAAAGGTCAAAAAAATATATGGAATGGCAAAGACTATCTCCAAGAGTGTTTGGATAAGCACGGAGGCATCAAGATCAAAGCGTCTCCAGAAAAGCTAGCTGCCATCCAAAACATTTTTGGTATTATTTTATGGGGCGAGCTGGCAGCTTGGAAGATATCCGCAGCACTCGCTGTACACTTAGATGACAACGAAGCAAGAATGGCCGCTACGTCTCAAGCGCACGACGAGGCACGTCATTTCTATGTCATGCACGATTATCTAAGTTTGTTGGGAGAAGTTCCAGAAGACGCAAACGAAGATGCTATGGACTTCCTTGAAACTATTGCAAATGCCAATAGCGTGGTGAAAATGCTCTTAGGTATGCAAATGATGGTTGAGCCAATGGCACTAACTTTATTTAAGATAATAAGAGAAAAAAATATTGAACCAGTATTATCTGACCTTCTTATTATGTATGAAAAAGATGAAGCACGACATGTCGCTTTGGGAAGCATTTACATTCCCAAACTACTAAATGAAATGAGTGTGATGCAAAAAGCCGACTTGCTCATATGGCAGTTTCTTGGATATATGAAACAGTTTGAAATGCTACGATCTTTAAAGGGAGATTTCATTGCTCTCGGCATCGATCCTAGAAATGCATTTGAAGCAGGAAGAAAGAAGCAAGTTAGGGCAATGGAAACGCTATCCGAAGGGCTAGGAAGAAATTATCCCTTTATGGATGAGATGCTACGCTTTATTGATATCAGAGCAGAGATTGATTTTCCAAAAGAAGCGTTGGGATACTCAGACAGAATAAAGAATGCCTTTAAGAAGGTTGTGATGTGAAAGATGGAACTATTTATAACTTGTGAAGATATTACTTGAAAACTGGCGTGGGTATATCGAAGAAGAACTCCTTCAAGAAGTCACATTCGAAGACGCCCAAAAAACTCTTAGAAATAGAGTTGTAAAGCTTATCAAGTCATACAACTATGAACAAGGACTCGATCCAGAAAAGAACTTGGGTAGTCTAAGCACTGGACTGGAAAATAGAATTCTTTCTCTGATCCCCTCAGACATAGAAGATAACCAGAAAGGAACTTCTCTTCTTTGGGTTCTTCGCCTCCTCAAGGATCCAAAACTTAAAGAAATTATTATGAAAACGGTTATTGGGCCGCGCCGCGACTTGCCGGGCACCCTCAACCTCTACAACGTTGAATTCGGTAACATAAGAAGTAACTTAGAAACGTTTTTTCAGTTTCAAAGACTTATGGATCCAACAGATATCAACAAACTCAAGGATGTCGATTCACTCACCAACGTCGTCGCTGGNAATTTCAGTCAGAAGACGGATGGGTTATCGCTGCGGCACACAAAAAAGGTGCCGCTTGCTTGCTTGGCAAAAAAACTAGATGGTGTACAGCAGCACCTGGACTAAACTATTTCGATCAGTATTATGGCGGAGAAGACGATCCTCTTTTCTTTCTAATGGATCCTCACGGAAACAGATACCAGTTTGCGTATGGTCAGAAAGAGTTTATGGATGTTGACAACGAAGCAGTGGAACGGGATTACCGCGCAGAACTCCAAGACAAACTCAAAGAAGTGTTGGCGGAGAAAGGCTTGGAAGATAAGTATAGCATTGTTTTCGAATACGAAGATATCGATTATGATGAAAAAGTAAAAGAGATAGTAGAAGAAAACAGACAAAGAATAGACGATGGCAGAATTAGCATTGATGGTCAGGTCCACGATGATTATGGTGAAGAGCCAGCGATTGAGGGCTCTTTCGATGCAACGTATTTTTTCTCTCTGCCGTCAGACTACGACGGAGTGACCGACTTGGAATCAGAATCGTATAGCATGATAGAAGAGGCATTCAACAAGATAATGAATCACGGTCTTACGCTGGGCGATCAAGAGGATAGTTATGGAGATTCGACTGAAAACATTTATTTTGATTTTGGCGGAGGACTACTAAAAGTGTCTATGTCTGGACACTTCCGTGGGTATGGTGATCACGGACTAGAAGGACTTGATAGTTTCTTTCATGATGCAGTCAACGATCTAGAAAACAAATATGACGAAGTAAGAAATATGCTTAGGCAATTTTTGATAAGCGAACATGTTCTTCCCGCAACAAAATACGATAAAATGTTTTTTGATATACACGAAACAGACGAAGAGGGCGAAGAGATAGAAACAGACAGAGAAGACCTGAAGGAAAAATTCGAGTTGTCTCTTGAGAACATCACCATCAGCGTCGATGAAGAAGAAGGGACTATTGAGTTCTCCCTTAATTTCCCAACGCCAAAAGCATTGCGAACTGGATCTCTCATAGGAAGAGCACCAAAGAATAAAGAACTAATAATGCAGACGGCAAACAAAAGAGCTGTTGACTCTTTGAATAGGCAACCTGATCTGCCTGGCATGGAAGGCGGCGGTGGCGAGCAAGAAGCACTCGAAATGCTATCGCACATTACCAACAGGAACCAACGAATAGAAGTGAAGATGATGGTTGGACACGAAACCACCCACTTCGACTTCGTTCTCAACATCAATGATTTGGACGAGTCTGAAATAGATCAAGTCGTAACGAGTTTCGGTGTAATAGATAAGAATATCGAAGCATACAAGAAAGCACTGTTCGACAGCTTTACGAAATACATCGAGAAGTTTCCAGCAGAGTTCCCGACTCCCGAACCAAAAGAACCACCGCGGTACCGACTACAAGAGTCCAAAAGAAGAATCAAAATAACGATTCGTGGGAAAAGAAAATGAACGTCGCTATAGAAGACTTCCCAATGGAAATAACAGAGCTTGCTATAGAAAAAGCAAAGGAAGCGCTTGAAGATGATAAGTCACATTTAAGAATCGCGTTACAAGGTGGTGGATGCTCTGGCTTCCAGTATAAGCTTGCATTTGATGAAGAAAGCGACGATGAAGATTACGTCACAAAAATAGACGGCCTAACCATCGTCATGGACGGCCACAGCGCTCAGATGCTAACTGGTGCGGTCCTAGACTATAGTTCTAACCTAATGGCATCTGGCTTCAAATTCATCAATCCTGGTGCCAAGCGTACTTGCGGGTGCGGCTCTAGTTTCAGCTACTAAAATATTTTTCTTGACTTCTGTCTCAAAACGTGATATAGTCTATATAAGAACTATTTAGATAGAGAGTAAATGCGCTTAAGTGCGCTTAAGGGAGAACAGCAAATGAAAATTTCAAAAAAGCGATTAGCAAAAATAATCAAAGAAGAAATAAAAAGAGAAGCTCTAAATGAAAATCCATTTAGAGATGCAGCTCTAAAACTAAAAAGCGCTTTTCAGAAAGGCAGTAAAACTGAAGATGCAATACTTTCAGACATAGTAGCAAAACTTGAAGCTATTTTCGCTAGCGGCAACATCACTCCTGGAAATCCCATGGTAAAGAAAATAGGTGCTGCCCTTGCTAAGCTGGAAGGGGCTACGCCCACTGAACCTGAACCTCAACAACCAGGCGTATCAACAGAACAAGACTCAGGTATTTAGATGAAAAATATAAAGAATAAAAAGTTTAGTAGTTTCAAAAAACAACAATTATTATTTGAAGGCTGGCGTAGTTTTAGAGAGCAAGAAATATTAGAAGAAAAAATATCTATTCTCGTAGAAAACTATAAAAAAGGCGATATATCAGAAAATGAACTGGAAGAAGGTTTGGCCGCTTTGGGCCGTGGAGCAAAGAGAGCGGTACTTAATGCAGCTATGGCAGCAGTGTTAGGTGTTGGGGCACTAGCTAGCGGAGGGGCCGCGGCACAAGACATTTCTCCTCAAGAGAGAACTGCAATTGCGCAAACAGTACAAGATGTTGAACAAAATGTTAATGATATGGTAGTAGATTATAAGACATCATCAACCACCTCTACAGAAGACGGTAAAACAACTTTTCGTAAAACCATTGACGATAAAACATCAGATAAATTTGTAGCCGGGCCCCAAAAAGGAAAAGAAGTAGAAAGAAACGTAAAGATAGTCCAAGTTAAGACACCAGAGGGCGAGAAAGAAACTACATATGATAAATATTTAAGAGTTACAATGCCAGATGGTGGAGAATCTATTATAAAAATCCATCAAGATCCCGGATCAGAAAAAAGTGCAACAGTCAGTAGCACGCAAGCAGATGACGAATTTGAAGCTGGCACTGGCGGAAGAACAGTAATTACAAAAAGCGCTGGCACATCAGGCCAAGCTCGTGCAGGACAATCATCCGAGCTGGGTGGCACACTTAGAGAGTCTAACAATGAAAAAGAAAAATAAGAAAACTAGAAACTACGTTGTTATTAAAATGATTGAAAGAAATCAGAGTGCCGGACTGCACCAAGACAAGAGAAAAGAATCAAAAAGAAAAACTTGTCGTAAAAAGATAAATTACAAAGACTATATCTAAAACCTATTTATAATGGCATGGCATTTAGGTTAGATAGCATAATATCAAAGCTCTTTCGCTTTCGTGGAAGCAAAGCAGAAGGTCAGTTTTATATACGCCCTGACGACGACAACCTAATCGTTGGCAAAGGGACAGATATAACTGACACTTCCAGTCACGTTCTTACATTGAATTCAACCAGTGGTAGTGTACGCGGATCATTTACTGGTTCGTTTTCTGGATCGCTTGTTCAAGCAACTGAGATAACTGGAAGCAGTATATACGGATCGCTTGTTCAAGCAACACAAGTTGACATAAGCGAGATGGGCGGGTTGGTTATAGCACAAAGAAATGTTTTTGATGCTGACAACGCCACAAACAATATAGTTCTTCCTGTTGCTATGGCACAACTGAGCGCAAACTTCTCAGTGACATTTACAGTACCATCCAATGGCAAGGTATCAATACAGATAAGTGCTTTCTTCGCACATGCCGGTACCCCTGGTGTTCCTGCCGCTAGAACTGCGCAAGTTGCAATACACGATGGGGGTGGGTATGTATATGATATAGACGGGGTTCAATTGGACAGTCAAGAATTCTGGCAATCGCAAGGGGAAAACTATATGCAAAGTATAGAATTTATCGTTACGAAAGATAGTAGCAATGTTGCATTGGTACCAGGTGCATCTCATACATTCAACGCACGTTTCCAAGCTAGCGCCGCCTCAACCATCTTCATTTTCTATGGTGCAAACTATCTTCCATTTATTATGAAGGCAGTTACAGTGCCCAACACTATTTTGTAGATAACAAAAGTAAGATACTATTTACTATGAAAACGAAGCCCTTCTTATATCCTGGGTTTTTAAGGAGAATAATAAATGAAAATTTCTAAGAAAGAGCTTAAGAAGATTATTAAGGAAGAGCTGGAAGATATAACGTTAGGTAGCAAAAAAGACCCAAGCGCGCTTAACGCTTTTTCAAACATTCAGCAGAGACCGGGGAAATTTCAAGGTTCGTCCACCGCGGCAACTCTTTTGACGGATCTTCTAGGGGATGACGCCCTCCGCGCTGTGTTGCAGAAAGTTCCAGATAACTGGGAAGGCGAAAAGGCTGAGGCAATCCAGATCATTAAAAGCGAACTCCTAGCAAGTTTATCTGGCACAGATAGGCTTGGCAAGCTCATATTGAGCCTTCTTCATGATATGAGCGAGCGAGACATTCCTATGGATTATTATGAAAAAAATATAGAGGTGCCAGCAGGATTAGAAGAGAAGCGCGCTCATAAAAAGAGCAAAAAATAACAAAAGAGGTAATATATTATGATGGACAAAGTATTAGGTGCATTGGGAAAAACTGCAAGTTTATTTAGATCGCTAACGGAAGTTGGATTAGCGCTTCTTTGCACAACTGTTGTGTTGCAGATTCTGTTTGGAACGCAAATACCATTCGTGCCAGTTGATGTTGTCGGGGGTATTATTAGCCTCACAAAACAACTTGGAAGCGAGGGTTTGGTAGGGTTAGCAGCTCTTGGAGTATTGTTGGCTTTATTTAGCAAAAAGTGAAAATTAAATGAAATTTGGTTTATAGTAAAGAGGAGCATTCGCTCCTCTTTTCTTTTAGGAGGCAAGAAAATGAAAAAAATAATAATAGTGTCTTTCATAATACTATTCATATCGGCATTCAAATGGCCTGGTCATTGCGGCGCGCAAGATCCAGAAGAAATGTTTCAGGATGGTGGTTTAGCAGAATATGAGGAGTAGTTACTAATGTGAAAAGAAATTTTCCATGTTCGTCCGCGGGAATACCATCTAGTTGGAATGTGGGCGCCATCAACATAACCGTCTGGGTTGTCGAACTTCACCATGGTCTAGTTTACTGCGCTTCGCGTGAAGAGGCATTAATATATGCTAAAAAGCATCACTACAAAGTTGCAGAACTCTCTGTTCCATACTCTAGTACGAGTTATTTATATTTGAAAAGATAGATTGCTCTATTCTATTCGGTGGCCACGGCCTATTTACTATATGAATATCGGAACCGTAGTTAATTTCAGACATTTCAAAAACTGTTCTAAAAAAAGCACAAATATAGGGATAATATTAGAAGTACAAAAGGATTTATTAATATTAAAAGAATATTCAGGGTTAGGCTATACACGGGAAGACCTTATGAGAATATATTGGTTTTTGGAAGGAAGCAGGAGGGCGGTACCACACTATAAGATAGATGGCAGTGGCCGGCCCTGGTATCTAAAAAATAATGTATATACCATTTCGTAACAAGGGGAGAAAAATATGGCAACTTTTAGAGAGGGAGACTGGGTTCAAATAACTCCAACGGCTGATAAGAGGTGGGAACATTGGACCGACGTGCATACCGATATGACCAGCCATATCGGTGTTATCGATGCGATACAACAGGACGACGTTGATCCAAGTGTTACTTATGTTTCTGTTTCTCTTTTAGATAAAGTAGGCGATCCGTTTACCAGGGCGTGGTTTTTAGAGAAGCACATTATAAAGTCTTCTAAATACGATCACGAAATGGGCGAAGACTTTAAAAGAGCTTGTGACGAATTACAAGAGTGGGAAGAAATGAGAAGGAAGTTGTTGGATGAATCTCTTCGGAGAACCTTCGGCATTGCAGACAAGAAGAAGGTGAGGCGCCCTAAAAAGAAAACAAATTTGGCTTCAAGCACAAAGGATTCACAAGCGCAATTGGTAGATGGATGGGAAGAAGTAACTGACGAAATATTATTAGAAGATGCTTATGATGATATAAGTATCGATGACATCTATGCTAGCATAGCCTATCCAGATGGGACAGATTAAAAGGAAACGTTTCAAGTCTGGTGATTTAGCTTTTGTTGATGTGCTTACAGTAGCTAAATACGACTGGGAATTTGCCATCGAGGGAGGAAACATTTTAGCACTTAAGGATACGGTATCTACCTTTCCTAATATATTGTGCATTATAATAGACGTCAGAACAATGCTAAGGGTGGCAAAAATATATATCCCAAGCATGGGAGTAACGATAAGAACCCCATACAGAAACATATTTGAAATAGGAGAAATATATGTCAATAATAAAAAACACACACGCAAAAATGATAGCTGAAAACTTTGAGAAAATCATCGAGGACAAAGGATACGTGTTCTTTGATGGCGGCCTGTCATGGAACCTCAATCTAATAGGAATAAGGAATAGTAACAAGAAGTCAGATAAGTTTGACGATAACTTGCTTGTCATCTATAGGAACGATAATAAGGATTGGGAAGTGTTTAGTGCCGCAGCCACTACAGATCCCGGAAAAATACCGCTTCTTAGACCAATCAGCAAGAGCGGTACCGCGATACTAGTGCCGGACCAGTATAGAGGGTCGCACAAGATTGATTTGCATGCGGGAAAGTATACTGCGCTTCGTCAAAGTGGCGCACCAGTTAAGGTATACAGAGATGACGACAGGGATGCAGTGCTCGATATGGACCCCAGCACTATTCAAGAAGGCTATTTCGGCATAAACATACACCGGGCGAACAGAAGAGGCTCCACAGCAATGGTACGGTCTTATAGTGCTGGATGTCAGGTACTGCAAAAGGCAAGAGACTTTCATAATCTAATGGAAATAGCAGAAAGAAGTGCCTCCTTTTTTGGAAACTCGTTTACATACACTCTTTTGACTGAAGAGGATGTTCTATGAGAGAGAAAGACTCAAGAATTAATACAAGCCTGCTAACGACTTCAAAGTTAGAGTATCAAGTGGCATATAAGGAATATTTAGAGGCGAAAAAGGGAATGGAAGACGATATGCCGACCGGAGAGAGCCTGAAAAGAATTATTATTGCTACGGCAAACTTATCAGATGCCAGGAAGAGGCTAGAAGATGAAAAGCCAATTGCCTAAGACACTAATGCACGAGGAAATTGAAGAGATAAGGGGCTGCCCAACGGCAAGTTATTTAGATTTGATTAGAATGCTAGCAACATATGATGAAACTATGAAAGAGTTGCGAAAAGTACAAGGATTAAGTTCGGCACACTATCAGCACCAAGTAGATGCAATGAAAATGTACCAAGATTCGCAGAAAAAGCTCAAAGAGGCCAACTATACTGCCGAAGTTGCTGTAAAAAGAATAGCGGCGGCCAACGTTACTGAAGCAGAGTGCAAAAGTAGGGTAGAAGAAGCAGAAGAGAGCAGAGAGTTCATGTGTGGAGAAGCAAGCCGCGCTATGCATGAGAAAAATAAGATATTAGAGTTTATAAACTCTTCTAAGATATATCTAACTTACGATTCCGTGACTGATAAGAGCGATACTGTTGTTAAGTTCTCCAAAATCGAGTTTGAAAAACTCTTAGAGTCTTTAGAGGAGTGAAACTACTTATTATGAGGAAAAATAAGTGAAGTATACTGAAAACAGCATCAACGAGTGGCAAAAGTACCTCGATGAAGAGACCGATCCGGAGAGCATTGACTTATCTGGCTTCGAAACGAAGAAAGAACTAAGTCCGGACGTGTGGGAAGACGAAGATTTCATCAAAACAGACCTTAAGAAGAACTTAGAGAAGATAGCACGCGACTTTCTTGACTCTTTGGGCATAACTGCCGAAATAAAGGACATTATTGTTACTGGCAGCCTTGCAAACTACAATTGGAGTCAGTTCTCTGACGTTGACCTCCATATATTGCTTGATTTTGGTGAAATTGATGAAAATACTGAGTTAGTTAAGCAAATGTTCGATAAATCAAGGATAATGTGGAACAAAGACCACGATATTAAGGTAAAAGACCACGATATAGAGATATATGTCCAAGATATCAACGAACCTCATGTTTCAACCGGCATATACTCCATTTTAGACGATAAATGGGAGAAAAAGCCCATTCCAACGCAAATATCCATCGAAAAAGACGATATTCGCAAGAAAAGCGCTCATTTGATGGATGAAATCGACGAAACACAGAATATGCTTGATGAGGGTGATGATGAGGGTGCCTTCTTGAATTCTATGAGACTAAAAGAGAAAATAAAGAATTTTAGGAAAGGTGGGCTTGAAAAAGGTGGAGAATTCTCCTCAGAGAACCTTTCTTTCAAAGTTTTGAGAAGAAACGGCTATTTGGAGAAGTTGGGAGACATTTATACCTCTTCATATGACTCTATTATGAGTATAGACGAAAAACAAGAAGAAATAGGCGAACAAACGGAACCATATCAAATAAAAGCAAAAAAACGCTTCAACAAGATGCTTCGTATCACCGTAAAAGGCAATAACAAGTACAAAGTAAAAGGAATGAAGACAATCAACCCCAAAGTTGGCAAAAGCGCGCCAGCAATAGAAGAGTAGCACTATTTATAGATAAGGAAGTATTATTATGGCATTAGGTTTAATTTTATCAAGTTCGGACTTTAATATATTGGACGTGACAACCATGTCGCCGCCTATTGCTGGAACTCAAGTTCCTTCTAACTTTGTCGGTGGGGAATTTGGTGCTGCATCACTTAATTCCGTTCTATCTTCACCCATAACTAATGCTGGAGATTTTTCGAGACAATTTGCTCTAGACAACACCAATGATGGAGCTTATGGGGCATATTATATCTCTCACACTGTTGACAGTTCTTTATATAGCATAAACACCTCAAAAGCATATTCAATGAGAGCGTGGCTAAGAATGGATTCGCCTGGAATTCCGAAATGTACTACCAACGGTATTGGATTATCATTCTTAGGGCAAAGCAACAAAATGTCTTTAGGGGCGCTTGGGCACGATGCTCGGACATATCATCTTGGAGGATATTCATTACAGTTTAGCGGGAGGAATCAAAGCGATGTAGATCTCCTTCCGATTGGTAATCCTAGATTAATACTCGGTACCAACGAAGTATCTGGCACTATCAATGGTTCTTTCACTCCGACAGTCTGTTCGGGAGGATCTGGCGGAGCAGGCGACGAGTATTCTATCAACGAATGGCACAGGGTCAGGTTTGATATGATACCAATTGGAGGAGCAGGTGTTACTTTAAATGCCTATACGAGTTCGGCAGGAGATGTTGCTTCGGGTCTAGAAGTATGGGAATTGGTTGGGACGACTTTTGTTGATGCAACAGACGCTGTTTACATTGATCCAACATTGCCAACAAACGGTATGGGATTTTATGCATGGCGGGATGATCAGAACACCAACCCTTTGGATTCGGTTTTAATCGACCAATTCGAAATCTTAGTTCAAGACCTGTAACTCCTTTTACTTAAACTAACATCTATTTATAGTGATGGATAATATCAAAACAATACAAGAGATGATACAGGGCTTTTATCCTTATGCCAAAAGAAGGTTAGGATTCAATAAACCTGTGCGTGTCTTCCTCAAAAACGACATCCCAAACGCAGAAGACCCATTAGGAAAAACAGCTTATTACGACCCTGCTGAGATGCAAATAGTCCTATATACAACAGATAGGCATCCAAAGGACGTAGTTCGCTCTTTTTCACACGAACTAGTACATCATAACCAAAACTGCAATGGAAAGTTTGATCAAACAGGTGAAATGGGAGAAGGTTACGCTCAAAGCGATCCTTTATTGCGAGAAATGGAAAAAGAAGCCTATTTAGAGGGGTGCATAATTTTTAGAGATGGTTGCGATACCGGAGTATTCGAAGGATTTGAAAAATCTACAGATCAAGGAGAAATGACAATGAAAGAAGTATTCAATAAAAGACATTCGGCGCTAAATGAGCGACTAATGCAAAAATGGGGAATCAAACAAAAAGAAGCAGAAGAAATAAAAGAGGAGGAAGAATAATGCCAAGCCCAAAAAGAAGAAGACTTAAAAAAGCAGCAGCTTTAAAAACAGAAGCAGAAGCACCACCAGCTGAAGAAGAGACTATTGTAGAAAAGGTCGCAGAGAAAGCAAAGGAAGCATCTAAGTCGCTCGGTTCTAAGCTAAAGAAGCTTATTAGAAAGAAAAAGGATTAGAATGGATTATGACAAAATGACAAGGAAATTTTTGCTTGGAGAGGTGAATGATTCCCCAAGCATTGGTTCCTATTTACAGTCTCTCAAAGAAGCCTTGGCTAATCTAAGGCCAGCCACTCAAACCGATAAGCGTCGTCTTGAGATAGCAAACAACCATTTGCACGAAGTTCGCCGAAGGGTGCGCCGGTTGCAAGAGAATCATGACATCTTAGAAGAGAGGTTGAAAATTCTAGAAGAAAGTAAGGAGTAAACACCATGGGCGCAGAACACATGTCTCATCCGTATGAGAATGTCAATCTAACATTTGAAAAAATGGGAAAGCTTTTCAAAGACGCGGTTGATGGAAATCTTGAGCTAGTAACTGAAAAAACGGATGGACAGAGTTTATACCTATCTTATTCTCCTAGATATGATCATGCCTTATCTGGCCTAAACGACACAGACCTCAAAGCTGGAGGTCTCAATGAAAAGCAACTAATACAAAGATGGGAAGAAAAAACTCATATCGATCAAGAAAATCGTGCAGCCCTCAGAGACGCTTTCCATAATGCTTTTAAAGATTGGGAATCAGCAGTTAAGATGATGGATCTGGACACACAGCAATATCTGTTTGGCAATTTAGGAAATTACTACTATACTTGTGAAGTAATGCACCCCGACACCGCTAATGTTATTGATTATGATGTACAAACCCTTTTAATCCATCGTGTAAAGCAAAAAGAAGTAAAAATACCAAGCGGCGAGATAGAGATACACTCATATGAGAAAAAAGTAAGGATACTGGAAAACTATTTGAATTCAGTCGAATCTAACGTCAGACAAGGAACAACTTATCAGGTTATCGTCAATGAAATCAAAACACTTCAAGAAATAGAAGATAAGACAATTGCTATAGAGGCGATAAAAGGGTTAGAAGCGCTTCGAAGTAAATATGGGCTCAAAAAGGATGATCAGATAGGTGCTTATTTTGAAAGATATGTCTGGAACGAAGTTTTGGTGCCGAATTTGTCCGAAATAGATGATCGCACCAAACATCTTATCCTAAGAAAGATGATGGGCGAGAAAGGCAGTAAAGAACTCCACATAAATAATCTTAAAAAATTAATACCCGATATTGATATTCTCGCCAAAGTTAAAGAAATGGTGGATCCAAAGAATATAAGAGCGGTTCTTAAAAAAGCGAGAATTCCATTAGAAAATATTACTCATACTTTTGCAGTTAGCTATCTGGAAGAAATCCAAGATGTTTTTAAATTCATAACAAACAAAGAGGAGGGCGCTGCAAAGCTTCAAGCAAAATTAGATAGCAAAATAGAAGATATTAGGGCCGGCTTATATGGCCACAATCCAGAAGAAATAAAAAAGATGGAAGAGTTGTATAATTGGAAGATCGGAGGTACCGAAGCCATCAAAGTGGCTAGTGAAGGAATTGTATTTGATTTCGAAGGACATCAGTATAAATTTACAGGCCATTTCGCCCCAATCAATCAAATATTAGGAATGGGCAAATATTCAAGAAATATGGAAGAGGGAGTATTGAAAGAGCAAGAAGAAATAGAAATAGAAGTTGATGATGGGGCCGATGTAGCGCTTTTGCCCGGCTCTTTCAAGCCGCCACATAGAGGTCATATGAGCTTAGCACAAGAATACTCTAAGATAGCTGACAAACTTATCATCTTAATATCAGACCCGCAGAAATCACCTAGGACTCTTCCTTCTGGTGACATTATCACTCCAGAGATGTCGAAAGAAATATGGGAAATATACTTATCGAATGCAGGCATCCATAATGCTGAAGCTATCGTTTCTCCTGCACCTTCACCAATTGGTGCAGTATATGGATATTTGGAAGAACTAGCTTCTTCAAGCGATCCAATAAAAGTTATTTTAGGTACAAGCACAAAAGGGGGTGACGATAAAGAAAAATATAGCGCCATCAGCAAATACCAAGGAACTAATTTGGATGTATCTTCATCTCCATTGCCGCCACTAGAAACTGAACAAGGCGGAATCCACGCCAGCGATATGAGAAAGGTTGTAGACGAGCTGGATATCGATGCGCTAGAAAAAAGCTTTTTACCAAGCGGAGTTTCAGGTGAAGAGATAATTAATATCATAAAGTCTCAAAATCCAGATCCATTTAAGCTTGAGGTTCCGGAGGAAGAGTTGGAAGAGACGTCAACTATGGGATCCGGAGCGAATGTTGGGGGCCCTGGTTCGGTTGAAAAAAGAGACGAGGATAAATATATGATTCATAGAGAAGAAATAATACAAGAAATTAGTTTTAGAAAAATGATAAGAGAGAGGATAAAGCAATCCATGAATAAGAGCAAAAAGCCACACATTATTTATATTAACGAAAGACAAAGAAGAATGCTTGATGAAGCCCATCTTGAGTTAGTTCTTAGGAGAAATATAAGAAAAATTATAATGGAGGCGTCTTCTGAAGTACCAGATTATGGCTCAACAGCAAAAAATGAACTTGCTGCCCTTCTGAAACAAATCATTCCCATAATGGAAGAGGACTATATGAAACTTCAAACCTCTGAGGAACAAAGAGAGTCTTTCCGAAGTCATTTAATTGTTTTTACGATTGACGCTCTCAATGCCATCAAGAGCAATGAATCCGGCCCGGAGACAGAAGAAGAGGAAATAGAAGAAGACATAAATCTCAAAGTTGATAGTCCCGATGCTGATAAATTTATTGATATTGGAATGGATGATGAAGAAGAAATAGAAGTGAGTGATGAAGAGGAAGAAGCGGGCGCAGCCCTTCGCACTCTTTCGGGCCACGATAAGACAGGCAGAAACTTTGCCGTTCGTACCTTTGATAAAATCAACTCACAAATAGAGGACACCTATAAAGCGCTAGAGGATCCTGCTGATGAATCAGAGTTTTATGACCACCTAATAACAAACTTTAAAATGTATTTTGATAACTTTGAAGGGAAGCTGCACGCAGCTCCAGAAGAGCCGACGACAGATAGGTACGAGAAACAAAAAACATCTGGAGAAGAGCCAGTGGATATGGCCGGCGATGAAGAAGTGCCAGAAGAGGCGCCAGAAGATTTAGAAGCTCCGCCAGAAGAAGAAACTCTTCAGGAGGTGCGCCCCAAGGGATGGTCGAAAAAGAAGATGAAGCGATATAAGAAAAATTTCCCCAACACCAAAGAAGGCGAAAGTTTGGCTTTTGCCATGGCCCACAAACAGAATAAAAAATAAATTTTTTTCTTGACAAACCCTAAAACTTCCTGTATTTTAGTGAGGTGGTTGGGACAGGCGGCGAAAAAGAGGAATGGATGGCTTGGAAAAAGAAAAAGAGAATTCCAGGAAAAAATAAATATTATAGTGTTAGTAGAAAGTTCCTAAGAGAAAATAAAACTAATAAAGAATTTGAAATAATCTTAAATTCACTTACATTAGAAGATATAATAGCTCTCAAGCTGGAACTCTCAATGAAATCCAGCGGAGTTCCGATCTATGGAATTCCTTTATGGAAAGCCGTCAGAGATATTTGCAAAGATGGAATGATGAAGCTAGCTCTAAGCGCGACTCGCTCAAAGAGAGAAGCTGCTAACTTCCTAGGACTACAATTAGTAGAATTTAAAAATGAACTGTCGAGAATGAATATAGAAACTTTTTTTGAAGAGGAGAAAGAAGATGGAAGAAGAGAAAGAGAATAAAGAGGGTCGCTCCTGGAAAAACATGTCTCACCACAAAGAATATCAGGAAGCCAAGAATAATAAAGAATCACTAATAGAGATAGACGAAGAGACTGATTATAAAATAAAAAGATATGGCCGTTATAAAGTTGATGAATTGTTTATCATCAAATCGCGAACTAAAGAAGAGTTTCTAGCAAAAGCCAAAAATCTCAAGAAGAAAAACAAGAAGAAATAGATTGACAATTGCCGTAAGGCATGCTAAGATATGCATATGTTTGTGCCCTTAGCTCAGTCGGTAAGAGCATCCGTCTTATAAGCGGGAGGCCGTGGGTTCAAGTCCCACAGGGCGCACCAGTCGAGGGCACGATGAATGAAGATTGAAAAGTTTTGCTCTCTATTGAGAAGATTTTCTATAAAGTTCGAGCACCACGTAATATGCGTAGAGAGACGAGATTTAGATGAAGAAGTCGATTTAGAAAAAAGGCTAAAAGAACTTACAGACTATTTTGAAAAAAACTACTCCGAAGATGAGGAGTAGAGAAAGAAAAAAATGAAAGACAGATATAAAGATATTCTAAATGGAGACTCGTCAGAGTTTCTCAAAACATTATCTGGAAAATTTTCAACAAGAATTCAGCTCCTGCTGAAAAATAGAAAAAGAAACTCGGTTCTATATTTTCTGCCAGAGACAGAACACATTAGAAAAGGATCCTGGACAATAGACGAGCCTCCTAAGCAAATAGAAGATAGGCGCGTTGAAATAACGGGCCCCGTCGATAGGAAGATGGTTATCAATGCTCTCAATTCAGGAGCAAATGTCTTTATGGCAGATTTTGAAGACTCTAATTCTCCCACTTGGGACAATTGTCTAGACGGGCAAATCAATTTATATGACGCTGTACACGGCGAGATAGAATTTACGAACTTCAATGGTAAAGAATACAAACTTAATGATGATGTGGCTACGCTCTTTGTTAGGCCGCGCGGGCTACATTTAGTAGAGAAGAATTTTGAAGGGTTCAGTGGTACCCCGATTGAAGCTGCCCTATTTGACTTCGGGCTATTTGCGTTTAATAACGCAACAGCTATGGTTAGTAGGGGAAATATACCTTGTTTCTATCTCCCAAAACTTGAGCATTATAAGGAAGCTGAGTTGTGGAAGGATATCTTTTCTTTTACAGAATCATATCTTGGCATCGAACAAGAGACATTCAAAGCAACTGTCTTAGTAGAGACATTGCCACTAGCATTTCAAATGAACGAAGTCATTCATGCATTAGGAAACTATTCAGCAGGCTTGAATTGTGGCAGGTGGGATTATATTTTTAGTTTTATCAAAAACAACCCCTTCAAGCCCATGCCAGATAGAGATCAAGTGACAATGAACCAGCATTTTATGCGCTCATATACGCAACTTTTGGTGCAAACGTGCCACAAGAGAGGGGTGCATGCTATGGGAGGAATGGCGGCTCAAATACCCATCAAGAACGATGATAAAGCGAATGAAGCTGCTCTACGAAAAGTTAGAGACGACAAAATGCGAGAAGTTCTGGACGGTCATGACGGAACATGGGTCGCACATCCAGGATTGATTGCAATTGCAAAAGACGTATTTGATACTCACATGCCAGAATCAAATCAAATAAATAAAAAGAAAAATAATTTCAATGTTGAGGTGTCAAGAGAAGATCTCACTTGCGTCCCGGTGGGAACATGCACAGAGAAGTGTTTGAGGGATAATATCAACATAGGATACACTTACCTAAAAAGCTGGCTTGGTGGGAATGGGTGTGTACCAATCAATAATCTTATGGAAGACGCCGCAACAGCCGAAATCTCACGTACACAGATCTGGCAATGGATTCAGAACGAAGTGACACTAGACACGGGCTTCAAGGTAACAAAGGAATATTTTGAGCAAGTATTTCTAGAAGAAATAGAAAAATATGAATACGACAAGTTGACAGAGGATATCTTTAAAGAGATTTGCACTTCGATCCACTTAGAGGACTTTCTAACAACCGCTTGTTATAAGCACATTTAAGGAGAACATATATGGGAGATACAAAACGACCTTATTCTAAGGAAGATGTAGAGAAATTGAAGGGTTCGGTGAAAATTGAACACACCCTGGCCACGCGCGGTGCAAAGCAGCTGCGCAAAATGCTCAAAGAAGATAATTATGTTAATGCGCTTGGCGCCGTAACAGGTAATCAAGCGATACAACAGGTGAAGGCAGGTCTAAAGGCAATTTATTGTAGTGGGTGGCAGGTCGCAGCAGATGGCAATTTAGATGGCACTATGTATCCAGACCAGAGTTTATATTCAGCTCGTAGCGTTCCTCTCCTTGTAAAAAAAATAAATAATGCGTTACAGAGAGCTGATCAGATTGATGTATCCGAAGGAAACAACAGCAAGGAGTGGTTTGCTCCAATTGTGGCTGATGCGGAAGCTGGTTTTGGAGGCCCGCTTAACGCCTTCGAGCTAATGAAGTCTATGATCGAAGCAGGAGCTTCTGGTGTACACTTTGAAGATCAGCTTTCATCGGCCAAGAAGTGTGGTCATATGGGAGGCAAGGTTCTTATTCCGACTGGCCAATTCATCAAGACACTTACTGCGGCAAGACTAGCTGCTGATGTTTCTGATGTCCCGACTGTTTTGATCGCACGCACAGATGCCGATGCCGCGAAGCTTTTGACCTCTGATATTGATGAGAGGGACCGTCCATTTATCGCAAAGAAGGAAAGGACTGGAGAGGGCTTCTTCCATATCAAGAGCGGCCTTGAGTCTGCAATTGCTCGTGCAAAAGCATATGCGCCTTATGCTGACATGATTTGGTGTGAGACTTCAACTCCAGATCTAGCCATGGCCAAGAAGTTTGCTGAAGAAGTAAAGAAAGACTTTCCAGATCAGATGCTAGCATACAATTGTTCTCCTTCGTTTAATTGGAGAGGTAATTTGTCTGAAAAAGATATTGTTAGATTCCAGAAGGAGCTGGGCCAAATGGGATATAAGTTTCAGTTTGTAACGTTAGCCGGCTTTCATACTCTAAACAACAGCATGTTTGAGTTAGCAGGAGAATACCGTGAAACTGGAATGCAGGCATATGCCGATCTACAGGATAGAGAATTCAAGAATGCAGATCTTGGCTATACAGCTGTGAAGCATCAGCGAGAAGTGGGTGCTGGTTATTTCGATGCAGTTTCTAAGGTGATTGGCGGAGACGATGTTTCCACACTCGCTCTTAAAGATTCTACCGAGGAAGGTCAGTTTTGAAACATGCCTATTTATGTCTACAGATGTAAAGAGTGCGAAGAAGAAAAAGAGGTGATGCAGAAGTTTTCAGATGAGCCGCTAAGCGATTGTGAAGACTGCGGATCCTCTTCTTCTTTAGAAAAGATTATTGCCAATTCTTCTTTTATTCTCAAGGGAGATTGTTGGTACAAAGACGGCTATACAAAGAGTTCGGACTAAATGCTCCGTTAGCTCAGTTGGATAGAGCAGCAGACTTCTAATCTGCGGGCCGGGAGTTCGAATCTCTCACGGAGTGCCAATTATGAATTCTAGAAGACCAAGTTGGGATCAAATTTGGATGCTGCTAACAAAAAGCATTGCAGATCGATCTTATGATAAAAAAACTAAAGTAGGATGTGTTATAGTGACTGAAGATAATACCAGCGTTTTGGCAGTTGGGTATAACGGGGACGAGAGAGGCGGCGAAAATAAACGAGATAGCATGGCAACAGGAGAAAGCGGGTTTATACACGCGGAAGCAAATGCGTTGCTGAAGATGAATTTTACGGATCCTAAGAAAAAGAAAATGTATCTAACTGACTCTCCGTGCACCATATGTGCAAGAATGATTATAAACGCCGATATTTCAGAGGTCGTTTATTCATATGAATTTAGAGATTTGAAAGGAGTAGAACTTTTAGAAAAGAGAGGAATAAAAGTTCGAAAGATAGAATTTAGAGTATGAAATCAACAAAAGAAGATAGAGAAGTTATTATAAAAATGAGCGCGATGATGCCGAACCTCATGAGAATGATGGCAGATGTGGTTAGCGATATGTACAACTTAGAGGAAGCGCTCGATAAGGCGCTTATTGCGGCCAGACTATTCAAGGAAGAGTTGGAAATAGTCAAAGAAGAAAACGACTCTTTATATCGTGAAATGGAAAAGCTAAAAACGTTTCACTGAGCGATACCCGCGCCACTTTCGCTTTCTCTGGAAGCTTTGGCGCCAGCAGCTTTCCCAACTATTTCAGCATATTCCCTATAGTTGATGAATTGTTTTGTTGTCACAACAGTCCCAGCCTCCATAAACTGCTTAATTTGTTCCCAAGTGGGAGAGATAGTTAGGTGATGAAAGTTTCTTCTAATAGCGGAAACTATGCCGACTATATCACCAGAGGAGTTTAGCAGCGGAGAGCCAGAACTTCCCACATCTACCGAAATAGAGTAGATATCAACCATTCCTTTTTCTCGTGCAGCGCTCCCGCTATAATATCCCTTAAACATAGGTGCTAAGTTTTTTGAGTAATGACCATATGGCGCGGAAATATTAAAAATCGCATCACCTATGGTTGGCGCAACCACACTAAATGAAGTTTCTTTCACATATATTTTAGGTATTTGAATTAAGCACGCATCAAAATTCACGGCTGCTACATAGGCCATGGCAGCATGCTCCATTTCCGTCCTATCCACTACTGATAATTTTTGCTTTACCATATCTGGCGCCTCTGATTTTTCCTTAATTGAATCCATTATGTAGCCCGGCACCTTGCAGACGTGGGCAGCTGTCAGAACTAATGTGCTTATATCGTCATGAGCAACAACAACTCCAGATCCGGTATAGCCGAAGCTCCTTGTTTCGCCATCATATATGGCGCCCTTGATAAGCACCATAGAATTTGCCATTTCTTTTTTTGAAAAATTAAAATTCTCTTTTTGTTCTGTTACAGTTGGTGGTACTTTCTTCTCGTCACAACATTTATAGCTATCGGGAGAAGAGGCGCAAGACAGTAAGAATAACACAACAAACATTGCTATCGTCTTGTGGGAAAAGATTTTATTCATATTAGTAATTATGAACGAAAAGCGCAAAATACAAAATGATAGATCTGGTACTATTTACTATCGAAAGGTTATTTGATGAGAAAAGCCATATATGTGTTAGACACCAGTGTTTACCTCCATGACGCCAGCGCAGTATACCAATTTTCCAGAAATGATATTATCGTCCCCCTCAAAGTATTAGAGGAGATAGATAAACACAAGAAACGGCAAGACAGCGTTGGCTCTAATGCAAGAAAAATAATAAGAATTTTTGATGAACTTCGAGAAAGAGGGAACATCAAAAGCGGCGTTAGAATATCTAAAGGTAAAGGAGTCCTGAGAACTGTTTCCGTTTCTGACACAAGTAGTTTACCAATTGATTTAGATCCAAGCGTGCCAGATCATATGATTTTAGCCACAGCACTAAATTTAGCAAAAAAAGAAAAGAAGAAAGTCATACTTGTATCGCGGGACATAAATCTTAGAGTGATATGCGATTCGATTGGAATGCTTTCACAAGATTACAACCAGAATAAAGTGGTTGAAAGCCATACAGAACTTTTTACAGGATGTAGAGAAGTTTTAGTAGATCAACAAGATATTGACTCCTTCTACGAAGGCGGAAGTGTTATTTTGGACCAAGATATTTCTAAAAAGATACATCCTAATGAATTTCTTATGCTTATTTCTAACTCTAACGAGAAATCAACAGCGCTAGCGAAGATAGAGAGGCCAGAAGAGCCAGTTAGAAAGATAAGAGATTTCAAATCAGAACAACTGTGGGGCATACAGCCAAAAAACAAAGAACAAAACTTTGCTTTAGATCTGTTGCTCGATCCTGGAATACCAGTTGTAACTCTTGTGGGTAAAGCAGGCTGCGGCAAAACACTATTAGCAGTAGCAGCCGGCTTAGAGCAGACTCTTGGCCGCGCTCCGATCTATGATAGAATGCTTGTTTCACGCCCAGTGCAACCAATGGGAAGAGACATAGGATATCTTCCCGGCTCAATCGAAGAGAAGATGGCGCCATGGCTAGCCCCAATCCAAGATAATTTAGAATTTCTTATGGGAAATGACAAGACGGCCTTAAGTATGCACATGGAAAGTGGTAAAATAGAGATCGAAGCGCTAACCTATATAAGGGGCCGCTCTATTTCGAAAGCTTTCATCATCATCGATGAAGCACAAAATTTAAGTTCACATGAATTAAAAACAATAATAACGAGAGTTGGCGAAGGTACAAAAATCATTCTGACCGGTGACATCGAGCAGATTGACAATGCCTACATTGACGAGACATCTAATGGTTTAACATATGCTGTCGAGAAATTTAAAAAACATAGTTTAGCGGGTCACGTAACTTTGAAACGTGGAGAGCGCTCACAAGTAGCAACATTAGCATCAAAAATATTATAGGAGGAACGATGCAAAAGATTGAATATATTTGGATTGACGGCACGAAGCCATCACCATCATTGAGAAGCAAAACAAAGGTGATGAATGATAATAGAGTAGTTATAAATTTATCTCAAGTGCCAGTATGGGGATTCGATGGATCCTCGACAAATCAAGCACCAGGAGATAAATCTGACTGCGTATTGAACCCAGTTAGGCTTTATAATAACCCACTAAATGGTGGTAAAATTGCAATGTGCGAAGTTATGAATATAGATGGAACACCGCACGAAACAAATAAGAGGTTCAATCTTAAGAGTATCATGGAAGGGAATGAAGACGAGCCTCTCTTCGGCTTAGAACAAGAGTATACTCTATTTCTTTGGGGGCGCCCACTCGGATGGCCTGAAACTGGCGAGCCTCCACCGCAAGGAGATTATTATTGCGGAAGAAATATTGGAGAAGATATCGCAACAGAGCATTTAGACGCCTGCATTCAAGCTGGTGTCTCTATGACGGGTATCAACTCGGAGGTCATGCTTGGCCAATGGGAATATCAGGTAGGGGCAGTGGACCCTCTCAAGGTATCAGATGATGTTTGGGTCGCGCGTTGGATAATGGAAAAGGTTGCAGCAAAAAACGGAGTAAGTGTTAGCCTAGATCCGAAGCCAATTCCTGGAGACTGGAATGGCGCCGGCTGCCATACTAATTTTTCCACAAGATTGATGCGCGAAGAAGGTGGTGGCGCCTCAATTGACCATGCAATTAGCAAGTTGAGCGAAAAGCACAGAGAACATATTTCTGTATATGGAGACAATAACGATACTCGTCTTACAGGTCTGCACGAGACATGTCCTATAAGTGAATTTCGCTCCGGAGTTTCCGACAGAGGCGCCTCGGTTAGAATTCCATGGCAAGTAGCAAGAGATAACAAAGGATATTTGGAAGACCGACGTCCAGCAGCCAACTGCGACCCATATGTGGTCTGCCATAAAATTATTGAAACAGTGTGTTAGGCACGTAGGAGAAGAAAATGACAGATATGCAAGAAGCGAAGACAGAAAGTCAAATTATAGAAGAAGACCAGGCACAAGCGAAAAGCGTTGTGCAGAAGGAAGGCCCCCTCAAAGAGATGCTGGTTGATTATGTAGGCTCTGTGATGGCTCCAGAAGATGGACAAGTCACAGTGGAGATGATTATCAGCACATTGGCATCAGAATTTCCAGAATTCTTATTTGTGGTAGCAAAGGAGAATTGGATAAGAGGATATCAGCAAGCTCTGAGCGATTCCGAGCAAGTAGCGGCCGAGACAGCAGCAGCCGAAGAAGAAAAGAAGGAAGCGAAAGCCAAAAAGAAAGCCAAAAAGAAAAAGAAAGAGTGATGTATATAAAAGAATCTAGCGAGAAAATAAAGTCTGTACATTACCTTTGGGAAGGAAGAATAAATGTGTATAACGCAAGAGAGCTTCCAGAAAATGTCAGTATAGATAATGTGCTGGAAAAGGTATCGTCAAAGGTACCGACACACTTTATGAAAAACATAGAGGCCATCTACATAGGTGATTTTGAATCCTTACGTGTAAGAAGGGTTGATGCCGTTTATCAAGATGGCGCGATCTACATATTACCAGAGTTTGTGATTGACGAAGATGACTTGTTGGATGATTTAGTTCACGAAATAGCCCACTCGCTAGAAGAATCAGAAACGTTGGAAATTTATGGAGATGGAACGGTTGAAAACGAGTTTATATCGAAGAGAATAAAGATGCACGAAACACTACAAGCTCACAACATAGAAGCTCCGCCATTAGAGGCGTTTATGGAAACAGAACATTCGAAAGCTCTTGATTCATATTTTCATGAAACTGTGGGATATCCGACCCTAGCGTCCCTGACGTCAGATATTTTCATTTCACCATATGGGGCAACATCGCTGAGGGAATACTTTGCAAATTCTTTTGAAGAATATTTTACTGGTAATCCACAATATGTTAAAAATATATCACCGAAGGTGTATAATAAGATAGTACAATTATCCAATTTAGGAGAGGAGACATAATATGGCAACGTATGAAATTAAAAAAGAGGGAAACAATGTAAGAGTAAAGGTAACCATTCCGGCACTCCCGGAAATGGCTGCCGCCGCTAGGAAAGCGAAAGAGGTAGTTAGACAAACTGATGTCTATAGGCACCTTGCTTCACAGGGCATTGAGGTGAACTTGCCGGCAATTCAAGGAAATCAGATAAGTAATTTTACAGGGCCGGCCACGGAAGAGTATGTATTTGAAATCAAGGGCGCTCCGGCACCAAAAGAAGTTGCACCACCAGTTGCCCCAGAGAAAAAGAGCTTGACAAACGAGGCGAAATCTGCTATAATAGACCATAGTGCTAAAACAACAAAAAGAAAGCGGTCTAAAGATGGTTCAACCAGCAATAAAACAGAAGACACTACTGAGTAACTATGTATCATTTAGTGGTGTAAAGGATTGGAAATTCTGTCCTCATTACTTCAAGCTTACAAGAATTGATAAAGTATATAAGTTTGAGGGCAACATACACACGAGCTTTGGAACAGCTGTTCACGAAGCTGTGGAGTTTCTACTACTCAATGAGAGAGTAAACGATAAAAATTATCTACTAAGTGAAACAAATAAAAAGTTTCTATGGTCATTCAAAAAGATGCTCACGGGGCTGGATGAAAAGCCGGACTTGAAATTGGTAGAAGAAATGAAAAAGCAGGCGCCCCTTATTTTTAAAGGCGTCCTACCACAACTAAAGAAAGAATTTGGTAACTTCACTGTCATCTCCACAGAAGAACAACTGAATATTCCACTAGAAGAATATAAGCTAAATGAATTTCAATTCAAGGGATTCATCGATTTGATTATCAAAACTGAAGATGGAAAATATCATGTCATTGATTGGAAGACATGCTCATGGGGTTGGAACATGAAAAAGAAAACCGACCCAATGGTGAACTACCAGCTAACATATTATAAACATTTTTATGCAAAAAAAGCAGGAATAGACTTAAAAGATATTGAAACTTACTTTATTCTGCTAAAGCGGACAGCAAAGAAAGAAAATGTAGAGGTCTATAGGGTATCAAGCGGCCACAGGAAGATGACCAGCGCGCTAACACTATTAGAAAACGCTGTCCACAATATCGACCACGGGAATCACGTCAAGAATAAAACTTCATGTCGGCAGTGTCCTGTTTGGAAAACTTTATGTGAGGGATGAGAGTGACAGAAAAAAAGAAGATAAAAATAATGACAATAAGCGACCACCCGCTTTCGCCATCGGGTGTCGGCACGCAAACTAAATACATATTAGAAAAACTTCTCAATACAGGGAAGTATTCTGTTATCTCTTTGGGTGGCGCTGTAAAGCATGAAAAGTACCAACCTCAGAAGACCAAAGAGTTTGAGGATGATTGGATTATCTTCCCAGTTGATGGCTATGGCAACCCGGACCTAGTAAGAGCGATGATTAGAAATCATAGGCCAGATATGCTTTGGTTTATGACAGATCCAAGATTTTTTGGATGGCTATGGGACATTGAAGACGAAATCCGCGCTCATGTGCCAATGATTTATTATCATGTTTGGGATAATATACCATATCCAAAATTCAATAAAGGATTTTACGAGAGCACTGATGTCATCTGCACCATTTCTAAAGTAACAGACGATATCGTAAGGAACGTCGCACCTTCTGTAGAGTGCCACTATCTTCCGCACGTAGCCCAGCCAGAAATCTTTAAAAAGATGCCCGATGAGGCAATGAAAGAATTCAAAAAAGCTGCCGGCTTTGATGATGGAAGATTTTTAATTTTCTGGAACAGCCGAAATGCGCGCAGAAAAATGTCTGGCAGTCTCATTTGGTGGTTCAAAGATTTCTTNNCATGGTCAAGACTTAGAAATGATAATCAAAGAACTTGGAGTCGATAAGGGCCAAGTTATGTTGTCTACGGCAAAGCTGCCAGCCAATGAATTGAACATGTTTTATAATATGGCTGACGTGACTTGTGGAATATCAGACGCAGAAGGTTTCGGACTTTCTACATTCGAATCTCTCTCAGCAGAGACGCCCATTATCGTAACAATGACAGGTGGCCTCCAAGAGCAAGTCACCGACGGCACCAATTGGTTCGGCAAAGGCATTGAGCCGGCTTCTAAGGCGATTATAGGCTCTCAGCAGGTACCATTCATCTATGAGGACAGAATCTCACGAGAGGGCTTTCTAGACGCTCTCAGGACCATGTATGAAATGGGCCCTGAACAGAGAGCGCAGATGGGCAAAGCTGGCCGAGAACACGTAATGAAGAATTATAATTTTGAAGAACTCTTGAATAGGTGGGACGAACTGCTTACGGATATCCATGAACGCTATGGCTCTTGGGAAAATAGAAAGAACTATAAGCGCTGGGAGGCGATTACTCTATGAAAAAGAAAGTATTAGTAAGAGGCCCGGCCCTGACTTCAAGTGGATATGGCGAGCACGCTAGACTGATCCTTCGTGCTTTGCGAGCCCATGAAGAACACTTTGAGATATTTTTTGAAAACATCAACTGGGGACAGACAGGGTTCATTATCGACGACAGCGAGGAAAGAGCGTGGATGGAGCATCTTTTAGGGCAGACCCAGCATTATAAACAGCAAAATCAGAACCAAGCAACATTTGATATTTCGGTGCAAGTAACAATACCTAATGAATGGCAAAAAATAGCACCTATCAATATTGGGGTCACTGCTGGGATAGAGACGACTAAGATTGCTCCACACTGGATAGAGAAGAGCCGCCTCGTGGATAAGATAATCGTACCATCTGAGCATGCAAAGTTTGGTTTTGACAACACTGTATACCAGCTCGAAAATAATCAAACTGGCGAAAAGATTGAGTTTAGAAACACCACCCCAGTAGAAGTGGTACATTATCCTGTTAAAGATACTGTTGCAAAGGATGTGGATCTGGATTTAAAGTATGATTTCAATTTTCTTACCGTGGCCCAATGGGGACCAAGAAAGAACCTAGATAACACTATCCGTTGGTTTGTAGAAGAGTTTAGGGACGAGGAAGTCGGCCTTGTGGTGAAAGCGAACATCAAAAAGGGCAACATTATAGATAGAAACATTTGCAAAGTAAAGCTTGAAAATCTTCTAAAGGGCTATGAGGATAGGAAGTGCTCTATTCATCTTGTCCATGGAACTATGAGCGAGGAGGAGATGACGGGCGTATATACTCACCCAAAAGTGAAAGCAATAGTTTCAACAACGCACGGTGAGGGATTTGGCCTTCCTCTTTTTGAAGCGGCATATAACGAGCTTCCTGTTGTCGCTCCAAATTGGAGCGGCCATGTTGATTTCTTATATGCATCAAAGAAAGACAAGAAGGGTAAAGTAAAAAGTAGGCCACATTTTACGAAGGTCGATTACAATATAGCTCCGGTACAAAAGGAAGCAGTCTGGGATGGAGTAATCCAAGCAGATAGTCAATGGTGCTTTCCAAAACAAGCTTCATTCAAGTCTGCCTTAAGGAATGTTTATAAGAGCTATGGCCCACGTAAATCTGAGGCGAAAAAATTAGCAAAACATATAAGGGAAAATTTTACAAAAGAGGAAATATACAAAAAAATAATTGAAGTTATTAATGGCGCGCCTCTAGAGTCATTTAATATTGAGAAATGGATTCAAGATATGAATTTATCAGAAACAGAATAAAGGTAAAAAAAAGCGTGAATAACAAATATGTTTTTGTGGCTGATTTTTTTGCCAATGAAGTTCCAGGAGGAGGAGAGCTTAATAATGATGAGTTGATTAAAATACTTCGTCATCGTGGCCATGAAGTTGCAACGCGAAAATCGATATTATTAGATGCAGAAGAAGTTGATAAGCTTTCAGGTTCTAGATTTATAGTTGCTAATTTTGTAGGG
>LWDU01036382.1_pt1 | contig 28356 bp, 21 predicted proteins | sample 727161 | NCBI WGS metagenome assembly LWDU01 (sample SAMN04566230, study PRJNA314399) | hydrothermal vent metagenome | isolation source: deep sea hydrothermal plume seawater | place: Mexico: Gulf of California, Guaymas Basin | collected 2004-07-11
GCCGATCGTTGCCAGCAAACGAGGCCCGAAAATCGGTTGGCCGCACAGCTCAGGAACGTGCGGTAAGTAGATGCTGCCATCGGGGGATCCGCACTCTGGCTGATCAGGCGGATTCGTGGACGGAATCCGCAGAACACATCAGTCATCAGCGGTACCACGGACTTGCCGAATCCGATCAGCAGCGAGTGGCGATCGCCACCGAACTTCTGAGTGTTGACATGCTGGACATGAAAGACACGCTGCAGGCATCGTTTCAGCAACAGGGTGGCGAAGACCGCTTGCCGGCGGAGCGGCTGAATCTGATTCGTGAGTGTCACGAAACAATGGAAGCCATCACGTTCAATCAGGCAGCAGCGACGTATGCCCTGTCAGAGGATCGTATCGGTGATGCGGCGCTGCAGCAGGCTCGCAGTCTTGCTGGTTTTGAACACGCAGAAGAGCTGTTCGACAGAATCCGCAGAATGACAATTGAGGTGCTCGATGAGCTGGAGGTTCGTAACCCAACCGTGGCAGACCTGAGAGATCCGACGCTGGATGAGTTTCTCCGTCGTCTGGAACAGGAACCTAATATCGAAGCCCGTCTTGGTATTCCCGCTCGCCCGAGGAATATTCGCAGGATCACGGAAATGATGATGAATCAGCAGAGTCAGGTCGGAGATCTGGGAGATTCAGGAGAACGGGCAAGGCAGCGAGCAAATCGGAGAATGCGACAGAAACTGCAGGCCGAAGGCAAGGGACGCGAAAAGCCGGAAAATCGTGAGATGACCGATGAGGAGCAGCGGCAGCAGGCCGCCATGGCCAGGGACATGCAGGAGATGCTCGAGGAAGCACTCAAGTCGGTGCAGGAGCAGATGAAGGATCCCAAAATGTCAGCTGAAGAAAAGAGCAAGCTGGAACGCATGGCGCAAAACATGCAACGGATGCTTGAAGAATCCGGCAACAGTGGAAATCCGTCCGAAGCATGGGAGAAAATGGTTCAGTCAGAACAGACACGAGCTGCGATGAAGGCGCTGGCCGCCGGGCAACTGATTCCCGATGAACAATGGAACAAGTTGCAGTCGTCGCTCGATAACGGTCTGTGGCAGGTTGGCGGTCGCACACCGCCCGAAGATCATCGGAAAGCCATCGAACAATATCAGGACACGATTCGTCGTGTCCTGAACCTGGCTGACAGCGAGTTGGAGTAGCTACCATAGTGGCAGCAACTAGTGCGTCGTCAAACCTTTATTTTGGGGTAGCCGAAGTCGCCAGACTTTGGACGACATATAGAAAAACTTCCAAACTCTGGCGAGTTCGGCTACGGAACAACCTTCAATTCCGGCGGTGTCCAGCTGAGGTACAGAAACGTGAATCAAAATGAACGACAAACGGCGTCGCGCCGAGCCGGCGGCTTGCGGTCGGCGCGATACCGCATGACCCTGCTGTTCAGTGTCGTGTGCATTTGTTCCGGTTTCATCAGTGCTCAGCCTGCACCTCAGAAAACAGAGCTGCTGACGTTGACGGCATCGCAGCAGGCCCTGGTGGCAGCAAACGCGATCCTACAGGACGATGGACCCCTGATTGCCCCGTCGTCGAATCTCAGTTCTGCCATGGCGGCCGGGGAATGGTCGCGCGTCGAGGGCGCGGTTGACCGCGGACTTGCATGGCTCTCCAGCCAGCAGGAGAAAGACGGCCGATTCCCGTCTGACGCTGACGCAGCTCAGCCCGCTGTCACGTCGCTGGCGATCATGGCCTTTCTGTCGCGCGGTCACATCCCGGATCAGGGTCGATATGGCAGACAGCTGACAAAGGCCATCGAATTCGTGCTGACGACGCGGCTACTTTTCGCTGCTGCCGGTCACTCCACCGGCTCAACATCTGTCGCCATCGCAGACTGTCACGTACAACCATGCCATCGCCGGTCTGATGCTGGGTGAAGTTTACGGCATGACATCCGGTGAGTTGTCGGCAAGAATTGAAACGTCGCTGAAGAGTGCCCTGTTTTTTCATCGCCAGGTCCAGTCACGGCAAAAAGTGATGCCCAGTGACTTCGGCGGCTGGCGCTATGGCTATCCCGAAAGCCCGAAGGCCTCGTCCGACATGTCCGTGACCGGCTGGGCGCTGATGTTCTTACGATCAGCACGGAACGCGGAATTCAACGTGCAAAAAAACTACTTCGACGAAGGACTGGACTTTGTCGAGCGTTGTTATGTGGATGACCCCGCCGCACAGGAAAAGGGCGTTTTTCGTTATCGTCCGCTGGCGTCCGATCCCAAAGGAAATCCACAGATCTCACTCGCCAATACTGCGTCCGCCATGTTGACGCTGATCCTGGGTGGACGTCACGAACTGACCTCTGTCAAAGACGGAGTACGATGGTTTCGAGCTCGCAACTATCCGCGTCCGTGGCAAAACAGCTACTTCTATCTGGCCTCCTACTATAGCAGCCAGGCGATGGCCCAGGTGGGCGGCGATGCATGGAACGAAATCTATCCGCAGATCGCCGGCAACCTGCTTGAGGAACAAACCGACGAAGGTGCCTGGCCACTCGGATCGGGCACTGAAAAGAAGTTCGGCAAGGGGTATACCACTTCGCTGGCCGTGCTGGCGCTCACTCCCGCCTACCAGCTGTTGCCGATCTATCAACGGTAGTGGATCGACGTAAACCAGCTGAATAGCGCCGCAACACGTGTGGTTCAGGACGAAGTGTCAACACCATGACATCACACTTTGCGCTGAATACGCGACTGGCATGTCCGTTGAACATAAAAGCAGAGACGTCGTATTCTGAAATGAGCGACGTTGTCGCTGAGGCGGCTCGCAATGTGCGGTAGTGGTTTTCCGGCATGCCTGCCAAATTGGAGAATCGGCAACGACAGGAGTTCTCATCTTGCAAACACGACGAACGCACTCCTGGCGACTGCCTCTAACCATCAGGTGAGTTGTCGTGGCACGATCGCCACTGGCTTCCGCCGAAAACAACGGGGATTCTGCCAGCATTTGCCTCAGTGGCCGGGAATTGTCGTTACCAAGTAGCACTTTCGGCTATTTAGATGGTGACAGTACTTTTTCCACAACCTGAAACGGACACCATCGTATGAGACGTCGTGACTTCCTGTATCGCACTTCTGCCCTTGTTGCAGCAGCTGCCGCGCCTAACCGTTTGCTGGCCGCCAACTCCGGCGACTCTACTCGCATACCGTTAGGACTTGACGCTCATTCCATGCGAGGCATGAAGTGGAAGGCGACGCAGCTGATCGAATTTGCCGCGGAACAGCGCCTCGACGCAGTGCTGTTGAACAGCCTGAACTACTTCGAGAGTCTGGAAGAATCGCACTTGCTTAAGCTGAAGCAATTGGCGGACGGGCACAACCTGCGAATCTACATGGGTGCCGGCGGCATTTGTGAAAACGGTGCAAAGTTCTCTGACAAGTGGGGCAATGCCGAGTCAATGCTGGCAACCGGAATTCGCGTTGCCACAACCATTGGTTCGCCCGTGGTCAATGTGCGAATCGGCAGCATCGATGACCGCTTCCTTAAGGGTGGCATACAGCCGCGAATCGATGAGGCGGTACGAGTCCTGAAAGCTGCCGGAAAACGCGCAGAAGACGCGCAGAAGACGCGCAGAAGACGCGGGCGTGAAGTTTGGGTTCGAGAATCACGCGGCCGATCTTCGCTCCGAGGAATTGCTGGCACTGATCAACGAAGTCGGCACGGATGTGTGCGGCGTCATGCTGGATCCGGGTAACGGCCTGTGGGCCATGGAAGATCCGATGAAGCATCTGGAAACGCTGGCACCGCACGTGGTGTGCAACAGTCTGCGTGACTACACGGTTTGGGAATCAGAAGAAGGAGCAACGTTCCAGTGGAGGGCGATCGGCGATGGCCTGATGGATGTTTCGGCCTACGTGCAACGACTGTCGGAAGCGAATCCCGGTATGCCGCTGTTCGTCGAATCGATCTCCAACTCCAATCGACCGATTCCCTTCCTGACAAAGGAGCACTGGAAAGGTTATCCAAACCTGAAGGCGACCAACATCGTGGACTTTCTCGCTCTCTGTCGACGTGGTCAGGCAAGCGAAGTCGATATGCCGGCCGTTTCTGTGTCATGCAGGGTGCTGGTCTGTTGACAGCAGTTTTCAAAATCACGCGGTCGTTCTGTAGCGGAATTCGCCAGGAATTTCGGCTGTGACAGGTCGAAAGCCCTGGCGGCTTCCGCTACGACAAAAAGTAAAATGCTCTAAACAGAAGGTAACCGAGAGAACAGAATTCGCGATTCCTGGTTTCTCTGTTTGCTCTGCGCCCTCCTGTTCAGAATTCGCCCTGCGATCCCCGGGACAGGAATTGATGTCCTGCCACGAAAAGACAAAAAAACACCGCTGAAACCGATTCAGATGTGTGATACGGTAAGCCCAACGGAGAGTTGGTGACGATAAACTCATCCGGTCAAACAACTCAAAAAACGGCTCCATTCGTGTACGGAAAGAATCCAGGGTCCCGCAATGCATAACCATTACCGACGAGATTTCGTCAGGACTGTTGCCTTAGGCGTGATTTTCGCAGGCCTGCTGCCGGCCTTATGTCCGGGCCAGGAAGTCGCCCAGCGGAAGCCGAACGTGGTCATTCTGTTCATCGACGACCTGGGCTACGGAGACGTTGGGTGTTTCGGAAACAAGCGGATCCCGACGCCGCACATCGATTCCCTGGCAGCGGGCGGGGCCAAATGCACGATGTCCTACATCACCAACCCGCCCTGCTCGCCAAGTCGCTGCTGTCTGATGACCGGCATGTACGCCCAACGCTTTGGCAAGTCGGGCATGGCTCGTGGTCTGCCCATTCCCGACGACCATCCCACAATGGCCGAGTTTATGAAAGACGCCGGTTACGTGACCGGGCAGGTGGGCAAATGGGATATCGGCTCTAACAGGCAGGGGCCTCATCAGCGCGGCTTCATGGAAGTGGCCCGAAACGCGCCAGGCGATCGGTACAACCGGCAGCGAGAGGATGGCAGCCCGGTTTACCTGACGGATCTTGATGGCGAATATCTGGTCGAATTTGTTGAGCGGAATGCCGAGCATCCGTTCTTTCTTTACTTCTCGCCCTTTGCCGTTCACTCGAAGGTCGCAGGCACGCCACAACATTACCGCGATCGCGTTCCAGGCGGAGACGGCACAGCCTACGAAGGCGCTGTCGTGGCGGTCGACGACGCGATTGGCAAGCTTCTGGCCATGTTGAAGAAACACGACCTGGAGAGAGACACCCTGATCCTGTTTACAGGTGACAACGGCGCCAATATCGAAGAAGGCGGCACGTCCGCTCCTTATCGTGGAGGAAAGGGACGCCATACCCAGCTGGAAGGCTGGGTGCACACGCCCACCACCGTCACCTGGCCCGGCACAATTCCCACCGGCGTCACGTTCGATGGCATGATCGGAACGATTGACTTCTACGCCACCATGGCCGCCGCCGCCGGAAAGCCATTGCCCGATCGCTGCGATGGCAAGGACCTGGTGCCTTACCTGAAGGGAGACAAGCAGAGGGACGTGCACGAATACATCTTCTGGCACAACGCCGATCCGACCGATGCCCCTCGCCGCAATCTGTATGCGGTCCGCTGGAAGGACTGGCGCCTCATCAAGCAACCGGCCGGCTGGCGCTTATTCGACCTTAAGAAAGATCCCAGAGAAATGAAGGACCTGGCGGACAAGCTGCCGGAAGTCGTCGCCAACATGCGCCAGCACTACGATGCCTTTGTCGCCACACTGCCCCCATTAAAACCCAGCGGCGATTACAAAGGTGGCGGCCAGGTCCCGAAAGGCTGGGGCTGGGAAATCGGTGATGGAAAATAAACGTAGGTCGCGACCTGTTGTACAGACGATGATGAAGTGATGTAGGTCAGGACCTGTCCTGACAATGATGGACGCGTCAGGAACAGGTCCTGGCCTGCGTAACTAAAAACCGTCGGCTAGCGCCGTGCTGCAGCTTCTGGGCTCCCCTTGAAAGAGCGATTGTCCCCTGTAGAGTGAGTTCTGGTGCGGAATTCAAAATTACGAGTCCAAAGGCCGCCTGATTCGCATAAAACTCCGGATCCTCTTCCACGAACAGCAAGGACAACATGAGTTCTGAAGCTGCATCGATGCCGCAAGCCACCGCTGATCGCGATGCATCAGGATTCCCGCTGCTGCTGTTGTGCTTCTTTCTGTCCGGATTAGCCGCTTTGCTGTATCAGACAGCATGGATGCGGCAGTTCGCGATCGTCTTCGGCACGTCCGAACTGGCGATTGCGACGGTCCTGTCGGCCTATATGGCCGGCCTTGCGAGTGGGGCGTGGCTGGCCGGACGCTTTCAGCACCGCGTTCGACGTCCACTGCTGGCCTACGGAATTCTTGAGTTTCTGATTGCCGCCGGAGCGTTGCTGGTACCCTGGGGCTTGACCGTCGCGCGATCGCTGATGGTCGAGACGATTGGCGGACAGCCACAACCGCCGGATGCCGGCGGCTGGATGCAGCCCGCCATCTACGTGGTCACAACCTTTGTCATTCTGTTCGTTCCCACGGCATGTATGGGTGCCACGCTGCCATTGCTGGCGCGTCACGCGGTGCTTCGAAAAGATCAGATCGGCAGTCGCATCGGGCTGCTGTACGCAATCAACACGTTGGGAGCCGTCGCCGGCACGATTCTGGCGGCCTTTGTTCTGTTGCCGGCATTGGGTTTGTTCAACACGACGATCTGTGGTGTCGCTGTCAACATCCTGGTCTTTATGGCGGCCGCATGGCTGGGAGTGCAAAACACGGCTAAGTCCACAGCGGCACACGAGCAAACCGCAGACACAGACGATGTTCCGCTCTGGTATCAGGGCGTGGGTCTGGTCATGCCGATGATGCTGGTCTCGGGCTTCGTGTCGTTCACGTATGAAGTACTGTGGGCGCGATTGCTGGGGCATTTGATCGGCGGCAGCCTGCACGGTTTCGCGACAATGCTGGCCACATTTCTATTCGGAATTACTGCCGGAAGTGCGATCGCCTCGCGGTTCGCACGGTCGCGGACGTCGTCGCTGATCGGACTGGCCGTCGCGCAGGCGGGGGCGGCAGTGATGTCGATGGTGATGTATGAAGTCATCGACTGGCTGCCGGAATGGAGGGTGGGCACGGGCTCTTCCGGCGTCGTCGATCCCATTCGAAACGCGCTGTGGTGTTCGCTGAGTCTGCTGCCGTCAACGTTGTTCATCGGCGCGACCTTTCCATTTGCAGTGCGTGCGGTCTCGGATGATCCGGTTCAGGCGGCTGCCAATTCGGCCCGAGTCTATTCGTGGAACACGATCGGTGGCGTGTGCGGCGCTCTGTTGGCCGCCTTTCTTGTGATTCCGGAACTCGGTTTTGCGGGTACGGCCCGGCTGGCGGTCATCACCAACCTGGCACTTGCAGCAGGCACGTTGTATGCATTGCGCGCCGCGTCGCGATTGCGTTCGTGCTGATCGGGGTCGGACTGGTATACCGACCCGGACCACCGCTGCACATTCTCGGTTCGTCGCCGTTTACGGCGCACGTGGACCTGAATTCAGCCGAGTATCTGGGCATCGGTCGGTCGTCAACGGTTCGCGTCGCCGCAACGTCACCGCAAGCATGGTCGTTGACGAACAACGGACTGTCTGAAGCCAGCTTCACCAGCCGTGGAACACCTCCGGACCGCGACGCTCATTTGTGGTTGTCGGCGCTGCCAACGATTGCTCGACCCCAGGCAGAATCGATGCTCGTCATCGGCTTTGGCAGTGGGACGGTGGTGCAGAAAATTCCTGATTTCATCAAGAAAATCGATGTCATTGAACTCGAACCGCTGGTGATCGAAGCCAGCCGCAGAATGGCCGATCGCCGGGCTCACGATCCGCTCAGCGACCGCCGCGTCAACATCATCAACAACGACGCTCGTGGTGCTCTGGCGCTGACCGGCAAAAAGTACGACATCATCGTGTCGCAGCCATCGCATCCCTGGACCGCTGGTGCGTCCCACCTGTACACGCGCGAGTTTCTGGACATGGTGTCGGACCATCTGCAGCCGGACGGTATTTTTCTGCAATGGATGGGGACCTATCTGATCGACGACGCACTGTTTCAGATTCTCGGCCAGACAGTGCTGGACGTGTTTCCGCACGTCCGCATGTATCAGCCGAATGGTGCCGAACTGATGTTTCTGGCATCGCATTCCGAGATTCATCCCGAGCGCCAGCTCGCCGGGATCGGCAAACCGCCTGAGGAATTCCCGGAACTGTATCAGCGTATCGGGCTGACTGGCCCGTGTGACCTGGCCGCAGCGCTGATGATGAATACGGACGCCTTAAAAAGGGCGGTGGGTGACGCTCCGGTCAATACCGACGATCATAACCGCCTGGCATTCGGTACAACTCACAGAGACGAAAAAATAAAAAACACCGCGCTGGACGACTTGCTGCGTTCCCACGACATGCTGCTCGACCCGACCAGCGAACTGCGGGCGGGAAGCATTCGGCTGTTTCCCCCGATGGTGGCCGAAAGCGTCACCTGGCAGCATTCCGTCGAGCGTGCCAACGCTTACGCACGGACACTGCAGGATCCGGGTGATCAGTTGACGGTGCAGGGCATACTGTTCATGAACCAGGGAGCAGCCAATGAGGCAGCGGCCAGGTTCTACGCCGCCTGGGAGATGGACCATTACAACAGCGACGCCGGGTTCCTGATCTGCAACATGGCATGCATCGACCTGGCGAAATCCGTCCCCGCACAGTTTCAGGCGATCATCGACAGTCTGCCCCGCGACGAAGCGGTAGTACTGGATGCCGTGCTGGCCATTGAACGCGGTGACTACGATCGCGCCGCAGAACTCGACGACCAGTTGGCCCGCGTTTCTCCCGAGAAAATCTGTTACTCGTATGCGCTGTCCGTACGTGCGATTCACCGGATTCGGATCGGGCAGCGCGACGGAATCCCCGAACTGGGTGCGGAAGCGATCGCGATTGCCGACCGGGCACTGGCCACCGTACGACGTCCGAGCATAATGATGCTGCGCTTTGAGGCGGCTGCTCTGTGCAACGACATTGATGCTGCCCTGGAAACAGCCACGGCGATTGCCATGAAAACCGCCACGACGGTGGCCATGGAAACCCATGCCGGCCAACGAGAAGCAGTCGAAAAGTTTCTGCAGGGCGACGCCATGGCGATTCTGGAAAAACTTGAGAAGCTGAAGTTGAGCAATGATTCCGAGCGCGAACATCTGGCTCGGGTCATGAACATTTACGTGTCGGACATGGGGATTATTCCCGGGAAAAAATGACCGATCGCGAACATCTGGCTTACGTCAGGCCGTTTTCTCAGGCCGGAACGCGACTGTCGGCGCCACGAGTCAGCCTGATACGCTGTGGTGCTTTGTCAGAACCTGGTTTTGGGGATTGGCGAGGAAGCAGAGATACGATGATTCGTGAACTCTGTTCTGTCTTTTGCCTCCTGTTCAAAATTCACCCGGTGATCCCTGGGACAGCAATTGATTTTTTGCCACAAAAAGCACACGAAAAGACACGAAACCTCGCCCACAGGAACCAACTCAGAGGTGCGATACGGCGTTGCCCATGGGGGGCGTATCACGGAAATTCAATATCCGATAAAACTTACCGTAACCGATCCATTAAATTGGCTATTCTCTGGTAGCAAAGAGAAAGGATTGGCAAGCGATGTCGAACTCAGAGTTGCAATTCGTTCAATTGCTTACGTCTCATCAAGCGCGGCTGTATGCCTACGTTTTGTCATTGGTGGCTGATGCTGACCAAGCCAACGACATCATGCAGGAAACGAATACCGTCTTGTGGGTAAAATCCTCTGATTTTGAGATCGGAACGAATTTTTCCGCCTGGATGAGGAAAACGGCTTACTTTCAGGTAATGGCCTATCGGAAGAAGCTGGCCCGTGAGTGCGTCGTGTTTGACGATTTGCTGGTTGGACAACTGGCAGAAGCGGCGTCTGAACGGGACGAGACAATGGAAGGGCGAAGAGACCTGGTTCGCCAGTGTCTTTCACAGATGAACGATCGCCATCGTGAGTTGATTCGATCTCGCTATCAGGATGGGTTCGCGCTGGCAGATATCGCCGCAGCCATGAATCGAAAGACGAACGCCATCAAGCAGTCATTGTTTCGCGCCCGAACAATACTGATCGAGTGTGTTCGGAACAAAACGCTGGAGGTGAAACAATGAAGACATGGAATGTCGACGATGAACTTCAGGAACTCCTGTCAGAGTTTCTTGACGGGCGGCTCGACGCGAGCGCACGGCAGCGTTTGAAAAACCGGCTGCGCGATGACGCAGATGCGCAGCAGCTGTACCTGGAGCTATGCGAGACCCACGCAGTGCTCACCTGGGAACACGGCCTGGTTCTGGCAAATGTCACCCCGCAGCCCTCACCATCATCGCCAACGCTTCGTGTGACTGCGGTCGTCGGCATGCTTGTCGCAACACTGCTGATCGTGCTGGCCTGGCCGAACTCAGAGAAAGAGGATCCAGCCCTGTTCGGCGGGGATGTCGTCGCAGCGCTGACCAGCCGCATTGATACTGTGCTCACCCGAGAACAAACCCCGTGGGACGAGGACGAGCTTCGCATCGGCGAATACGAGCTTGAGCGAGGATTAATGGAATTCGAGCTGGCATCCGGGGTGACCGTCATCGTCGAAGCACCTTCACGGCTTGAGCTTCGGGACAAAAACTACGTGGTCCTCCATTCCGGCCGACTTTCCGCCAAGGTCCCTCCGGAAGGGGTTGGGTTTACGGTTGAGACGCCCGAAGCGGAAGTGGTTGATTTTGGTACGGAGTTCTCGGTCGAGGCCAGTGCGGGAGAGAGCGAGGTGCATGTTTTCGCAGGACTCGTTAGCGTCCGGCCAAAGGCAGCTGACGGAGGCGATATTGCGGAATCGTTCGATTTGCGTACCTCTCAGGCGGTTCGCATTGCAGAAACGACCAGCCAGCCGGCAGGTATCGATCTGGCGACAGACCGCTTCATTCGGAGCATTGAAGAGACGGAATGGGTCTATCCAAAACTGGTAAAGCGATGGAAGCCGGTGGCCTACTATCGCATGGCGATCCAGACACTGGGGCTGGCGTGCACTTCGGGGGAAGAACCATTTGATTATCTTCCGGAATACGCCGGCGAAGTGCTCAAGGGCACGGGTCAAAAGCCCCCGTGGGCGCCGGGACGCATCGGCATGGCACTAAGAATCGGTGAGCAGTCGCTTGGCCGCGGTGGAATGATTCCAACGGCCCCGCCTCTGCCAAGCGACGCATTTTCGATCGCTGTCTGGGTTCACCTCGCCAGCCGTCCGGCCGGAGCGATCGTCGTGACGGACTTCGACGGTGATTCGGGCGGACGGTATGCCTTACGCCTTGATCCCGTTGCCGGCCATCTGCAGGCGGTCGTCCGCATGGAAGACTGGTCACAGGTCGATGTGGTTGAGTCTGACGAATTGTCGTTGAATGAGTGGCATCATGTGGTCATGGTCTGCGACGGCCAGTCACTGACGATATTCCGCAACGGCCGCGTTGTTGCCTCCACGCCCTGTGAGCAAATGGCGCCCGCATGCGACGAGGCGTGTTGGATTGGAACCGCCAGCGGCAGTCGCAATCTGTGGGACGGCCGAATTGATGAACTTGCGTTCTTTGATCGTGCACTAACGAAAAAGCAGGTCGAGGTGCTGTTCGAAGCGGTCGAAAACCTGCCGGTGACGGGTAATCCCTGACCGCCGATCCGTCATTATTTCACGAATTCCTGAAATCGTCCGTAACGATGAAGCATTTGTGGCTATCTATAAACGGCTTGTGAATATTGAGAAATGTGATTTTAGGCCGTCAAGGTTTTACAAAGGAAAGTGACATGTTATTTCGTCATCGCGCCCAAGGTGGTCGTATTCGAGGCTTCACGCTGATCGAATTACTGGTGGTAATCGCAATTATTGCCATTCTGATCGCATTGTTGCTGCCAGCCGTCGCACCCAGTGCAAAAACAACCTCAAGCAATTCGGCTTGGCAATACATAACTACGCCGACGTCCATGGTCGCTTTCCGATTGTCCATCAATACAACGGCCTTTTTGACGGTAATCCGGCCTTCCCTGGAGCTGGAGGAAATGCGTTCGCCTGGAGCGCATTCATCCTGCCCTTCATTGATCAGGCTCCACTCTACAATCAATTTGACTTCAATTACCCCCTCGCAAACACAGACTACCCGCAATCGAATATTAATCGCGATTTGGCATCGACAGTTCTGTCAAGTTTCCAGTGCCCTTCGAATCCCGGCCCAACCAACGCCAACAAGAATGGTATGAATTCCAAGGGGTACGTCCCCAACCAGGCACTCACTAATTACAAAGCGAATATTGGCTCGTTTAGCGGGGTTGCACACCGGCCCAACGAGGCAACACGATGGAACGGGTTTGGTGGACGGGACAACGCGGGCTCGTGGAGGTTTAGAGACTTCACCGACGGCACCTCGAACACGATCGCCATCGGTGAGATCGATAAAAAGATCTCACTGGCTGCGTCAATGTATGGTCGGGTCAACGCACGCGGATGGGCGCGGGGCCAGACCAACGACATCATCTACTGCGGCCAATTTGTCATGAACCCGCCGCTCAGTGCCAGTGGGACCATTAGGGCTCGTTCGGCCAGCAGTTCGCACATCGGAGGCGCCCAATTCGCCTTCATGGACGGGAGTGTCCATTTCATCAGCGAGAACATTGAGCACACCGGCCGGGCATGGATGGGCGCAGATCCGTTCGACAAGGCGAACGGTGGAGCTGGATTCGGCATCTATCAACGACTGCACGCTCGAAATGATGCCCTTGTCGTCGGTGAATACTAAGCTGCGTGGCTTAGAGCGAATCGATTGCGTAGTAGCGGTGTCACAACCTGATCCCTTGATACGTGGCGGGGGTTCGCGTTGCGAGCCCCCTCAGGGATCGCGGCATCTGGCTGTGTAACGGGTCACATCCAGGACAGGAGTCCTGGGGCTGGGGCAGTTCGTTTGTCCCCAGCCATCCGATATTGCATTTTGAAAATGCTTCTATCGTGAAGCGAACTCAGAATCTAATTCATATTAATCCTAGAAACTGGAGATCTACTGTGCGGAGTTGGATTTGTTTAGCACTGCCTACTGTGTTGCTTCTCGGTTGTGGTGGCGGGAGCGGAGTCGATACATCGGGCGTTCATGGGACGGTCACGATGGATGGCCAGCCACTGGCAAATGCGTATTTGGAGTTTATTCAATCAGGTACTCGTCCGGCCTACGGAAAAACTGATTCAAGCGGAAATTACACTCTGGAATACACTGCCAGCCAGACTGGCGCTGTTCCGGGGGAATACAAGGTCAAAATTAATACAGGGGATGAGGCAAATCTGGGGCTTGATGGTGAGATGGTTCCGGCCGTGAAGGAAACCGTCCCGAGTAAATATAACAGCGAGACGACCCTGACGTTCACTGTAGTCGACGGGGAAAGCAATGTCGCCAACTTCGAACTCGATTCCGCAGGGACAATCGAACAGCCCGATGTCGGCGAAGACGAAAACTGAGCCAGTCGCTGGTTTGTTCCGGTGATCGGATGGCAATGACAGGCGTCATTGCCATCGACTGAAATTTCAACAACCACTGACCGCTCAGCTGGGCATCACTGTGCTGCGCAGGAGACTCCGTGTCCCGGTGTCTTTTGCCAGCAGTACCACGCAGTAGACAACGCTCTTAAGCACGTGCAAAAAGGCATCGGGGGATCGGCCGGAGGACATCGGCCACAGCGCCGTGTGCGACAATCTCGACGACGATCTTTCCGTTCCTTGCGATCCGCAGGCGTTGATTGTTCTCAACCCCGCCTTTGATTTGTCAGCAGGATGATTTTGCGCGCCGAGAAGGACATCGCTGGTCAACAGGTTCATAGGGCAAATGGAATAGCACCGTGACGAAATTTCATTCATGGATGTCCGGAAACGCCTCTTCTTGTGAGCGGCACGGCGCTAGCCGCTGGTTATTGGCAGTGTTTTTTGCCCGCGGCTAGCGCCTTGCGGCTTACTGTTTCATGTGTCGGAACAGCTTCCTTCAGACGCGGGGCTGCATGTCGAATTCGGACAACAAGGCAAGGTCGTATGATGACACTACTGAATCCGGTGAAAACCGTGCTGGCCCTGTCGCTGGGACTTTGCCTGTTCCAAACCGCCATTGCCGCGGAAAGACCCAACGTCCTGTTCATCGTCTGCGATGATCTGAACACGCACGTTTCAACCTCCGGTTATCCGCACATCAGCACGCCCGCCTTTGATCACTTGGCGGCCGAAGGCATGACGTTTCGTCGAGCCTACTGCCAATACCCGGTGTGCGGGCCTTCGCGGGCATCGTTCCTGTACAGTCTTTATCCGCAGTCGACCGGCGTCCTGGACAACAGGTCCGACATTCGCCAGACGCGGCCGGGAACGGTTTCGCTGCCACAACGCTTCAAGGAATCCGGCTATTGGACCGCCGCAGTCGGCAAAGTCTTCCACAACACCAGTGTCGAACCAGCTGAAGTTGCATGGCACAGGATGGAGCGATTCGAAAACGAAGAAATGCCGCTGGTGACGCCGATTCGCGAGAAGTTTGAGGCGGAGCACGGACCGATCGCCGAGGGCAAGTCACGCCGTCTGTGGCGCGAATTTTATCCGTCGATCGCCAAACAGACGAAGGGGCAGAAACCCGGTTGGGGCCCGACAGGTCTGACGGACGAACAACACAAGGACGGAAAAAACGCCCGCCAGATTGCCGACTGGCTGAAGAACAAGGCACACGGCGACCAGCCCTTCTTCATGGCCTGCGGCATCCAGAAACCGCACATCCCTTTCCTCGCGCCGGACAAATACTTTGACATGTATCCGCCTGCAGAACTGAAATTCACTCCGGCATCGCTGGAGTTCTGGAAGCACGCCCCGGAGATCGCCCGCACGAAACGCTACGAAAGATACGATTTCGAATTCGGCGTACGGAACGATCCGCTGCGCCGGGAATACATGCAGGCCTATCACGCCTGTGTCTCATTCATCGACGCTCAGATTGGCCTTGTATTCGACGCACTGCATAAGTCCGGTCACTGGGACGACACAATCGTGGTGCTGACTTCCGACCACGGCTACCTGCTGGGCGAAAAGTTTATGTGGGGCAAAGTCATGCTGTTCGAAACGTGCGATCGCGTACCGATGGTCATCCGCGTTCCCGGTCAGACAAAAGCAGGATCAACCAGCGAAGGACTGGTCGAACTGATCGATCTGTACCCCACCCTCACCGAACTCTGTGGCATCAAGCCGCCCACGGAATTACAGGGCAGAAGCCTCGTTCCCATGCTGCGTGATGCACAACACCCCGGAAAGAAAGTCGCCTACACGGTCGTCGTGCGTGGCGACGACCTCGGCAAAGCAATTCGAACCGATCAATGGCACTACACGCTGTGGCCCGAAGGCAGCGAAGAACTTTACGACCTGTACGCCGATCCGCACGAGGACACGAACCTGGCCGGTGCTCGTAAGAATGCCCACACGGTCAAGTCAATGCGCAAGCTCCTTAAGCAAACAGAATCTGTCGCCAGGTCGCGTCGACGTTGAATAGCTGAATAGACAATGTGCAAGCGTCGATCGGCAACTCACAATAAAGGGTTCCTCTGATGAAGCTTAATTTTGGTCGTATTTCAGAAACGAGCAGCCGTGCAGACCGCCCGTTTGTATCTGTCAAGAAATGGGCGACTGCCGCGATCCTGAGTTGGGTTGTCGTTCCTGGTTTTACGTCCCACTGTGCCGCTGACGACTGGCCACAGTGGATGGGACCAACGCGAGATGGTGTTTATCGCGAAGCGTCAATCGTCGATTCGATCCCCGACCAGGGGTTGCCCATCAAATGGCGCGTTCCGGTTAAAGGAGGCTATGCCAGCCCCGCAGTGGTCGGCAACCGGATCTTCATGATGGATTACGACCGCACGGCCGGCGAACTGATAGAAAGGCCCACCACGCGACCTGAGCAATCCGGCATCGAACGCGTGCTGTGTCTGGATGCGGAAACAGGCAACGAAATCTGGTCGCATCAGTACGAGTGCGACTACAGGATCGCTTACCCGGCCGGTCCCCGAGTAACTCCGACCGTCACCGACGGCATTGTCGTGGCGTTGGGTGCGGAAGGAGACTTGATGGTGCTTTCGGCAGACACAGGAAAGCTGAAATGGCACATCAATATTCCAGAAAAATTTGGTGTCGAGACACCAATCTGGGGCTTCGCCTCGCATCCGCTGGTCACGAACAACATGGTGATCACGATGGTCGGAGGCGAGGACCAGGCGGTTGTTGCGTTCGATCGTGATAGCGGAGAAGTCATCTGGAAAGCGCTTTCCAGTTCGCAAACCGGTTATTGTCCGCCGTCATTAATTCAGGCCGGTGGCGTCGAGCAGCTGTTGGTTTGGCATCCCGAAGCAGTCGCATCCCTTAATCCCACGAATGGCGACCTGTACTGGACGGAGCCACTTCAACCGCATGGCGCTATGTCCATCGCTCGGCCACAACGTGAGGGCGATTATCTCTTCGTCAGCGGCATGAAAAACAAGTCGCTGATGCTGCGACTGGCGCAGGACCGGCCCGCGGTCGAACGACTGTGGGAGGGAAAACTCCGCAAGGCTTTGGACGCAACAACCGCAACGCCATTGCTGAAAGATGGGGTCATCTACGGCAGCGACGATCGTTCGGGCGCCCTGACGGCCGTGAGTTTTGCTGACGGTGAGCAGTTGTGGAAAACCTCGTCCCGAGAACAAACGGCCATTGAAGACGGGAACCTGCTTCGTCACGCGTCATGAGCCCAGCGGTCGCTATCTGCTGTTTGGTGAGACCGGGTTGTTCACGATCGCCACGATGAACGCCGATGGCTTTCAGTCACACGGTCAAATGAAAGTTCTCGAACCGACTCAGACATGCAGAGGACGGAAAGTCGTCTGGAGCCACCCCGCATACGCCAATCAAACTGCTTACGTCCGAAACGACATAGAACTGGTTGCCGTCGATCTGTCCAGCAAATGAACGCGGAGTTTCAAAAAAAACGGGCGAGGAAATACTAAATGAATTGTTCTGTACGTTGGCCTCATTTATTGCTGATCGGATGTTTGGCCCTGGTGGCGGATGTTGCGGCGGCGCGACAACCCAACATTGTTTTCATTCTGGCCGACGATCTGGGCTATGGTGACCTGGGCGTGACTGGGCACCCGTATGTCCAGTCGCCCAACATCGACGGCCTGGCGAAGGACGGTTTGCGCCTGGAAAACGCATATATGTGCGGCGCCTGGTGCGCACCGAGCCGTTCCGCGCTGATGAGCGGTCTGTTTCCCGCTCGCTATTTCAATCGGACCCACGTGCTGGCAGTAGAGCGGCCCAGCCTGACCAGTGTGCTCAAGAATGCCGGTTACACGACCGCTCATTACGGCAAGTGGCACATCGGAAAGGACACGGGTGCGCCACCGCCCGCCGATTACGGGATCGATGAAAGTTTGACCACGCAAAGTACGGGACCAACCTGGCCGAAGGATGCGCGCCAGGATCCGCACTACCGCGAGAACACGACGCCGCATTATGTTGATCTTGCCATCGACTTCATGACCCGTAACAGGGAAAAGCCACTCTTCATCAACCTCTGGGTCTACCCGACGCATTCCTACATTAATCCCACGCCCGAGCAGCTGGCGGTCTACAAGGATCTCAAGGTCGATATCGATGATTTCGAATATCCTCTGCAGCGCGAGTTCCTGGAGTTCGTGGCAGAATATGGTGATGTGCAGGACGCCATGCGTGCCTATTGCGCAGACGCCACCGCACTGGATACCGAAATTGGACGGTTGTTGAAGTCGCTGAAGGACCTGAAGCTGGATGAAAACACGATCGTGATTTTTTCCAGTGATAACGGGCCGGGGCCGCTATGCGGTAACTGGGACAGTATCGTGCGGCGCTACAAGGAAAAGCCGTTGCTGCTGAACAATGTCGGTTCGGCCGGGCCGTACCGCGACCGTAAGATTTCGCTGCATGATGGTGGCATTCATGCTCCGTTCTTCGTGCGCTGGCCAGCAAAGATCAAGGCGGGGAGCAGCAACAGCACAACACTTTTCAGTGGCGTGGACCTGCTGCCCACGCTGGCGACGCTGGCCGGGGCGGATGTACCGGACGGAATTGACGGTGAGGACTTAAGCGCAGCATGGCTTGGAAAATCCCACAAGAGGGCAAAACCGATATTCTGGAACGACAAGCCGGGTTGGTCGGCCTTGCGAGACAGGCAGTGGAAGGCGCATCTACGGAAGGGGGAATTTCGATTGTTCGATTTGTCGAAAGATCCTTCAGAATCCAACGATGTGGCGGAAAAGTATCCGGACGTAGCAAACGACTATTTGCGTCAACTGAAACAGTGGGAATCGTCAATTTTCAGTAAGAAAGAATAAATATCATGTGTGCCAAAGCAGCATGTCGCGCAATATCACTCTGCTTGATCATCGGAATCGCGGCCACACATGGCTACGCGGCGGCGAAGCCGATGAACGTCCTGTTCATCACGATCGATGACCTCAGGCCCGAGCTGGCTTCCTACAGGACGGACGGCATTCTGACGCCGCATATCGATCGGTTGGCCGCGATGGGGCTGCAGTTTAACGCAGCCTATTGCCAGTACCCGGTCTGCAACCCCAGCCGTTCCTCATTTTTGACCAGCATGCGCCCGGACGAGCTGGGAATCGTTTCCAACAAGGTGCCTTTGCGCCACAAGTGGCCGGACGTGGTAACGCTTCCGCAGCTGTTTCGCAACAACGGCTATTTCACCGCCGGGCTGGGGAAGATGTTTCATTTGGGAACGGATGCAGAAGGTAAGCCAACCCTCTTTCGCGATGATGCGTCATTCGATTACTTCTTCAAGGCGATGGGGCAACAGCCGAAAATCGGCCTCGAAGGCGAAGGACGCAGGCTTGGCGACGGTACCGTCAGATGGGCGCGTTGGCGCGCTGCAGAAGGTGGCGACAAGGCTCAGGCGGATGGGATGATCGCTGCTGAAGCGGTCCGCCTGCTGGAAGAGAATCGGATTCCATAAGCCACACGACCCCTTTGTCGCTCCGAAGGAGTATTTTGATCTCTATCCACTGGATGAGGTGCAGTTGGCGGAAGACCCGAACGACCGTACTGAACTTTCAAAGCATGCGTTGCCCGACACGTACAATTTTGCCACCTTTGAGGACACGGATCGTCGTGAATTCAAGCGAGCCTATCACGCCTGTACCACATTCGTGGATGCTCAGGTTGGAAAAGTTTTTGATACGATGGATCGTTTGAAACTGTGGGACAATACGGTTGTTGTGCTGTTAGGCGATCATGGCTACCACCTCGGTGAACACGGATGGTGGAACAAAGTGACCGTATTTGATATCGGAGCGCGGGTCCCCTTCGTGATGTGGGTGCCCGAATCACCAGGGATGGGCGCGACAACGGAAGTCGTCGTGGAACTGCTGGACCTTTACCCGTCACTCGTCGACCTCTGCGGTCTAAAGCCGCCCCACGAACTGTCGGGCAAGAGCCTGAGGCCTGTCGTGGAGGATTCGTCCATAAGCTGGCAGAAGCCAGCCTTCACGCAGGTCACTCGCAGTACAGTGGGCATGGGTTACAGCGTTCGGTACGGCGATTGGCGTCTGACTCAATGGGGACAGAATGGCACCGGCGGCATGGAATTGTACAACGTCATCAAAGACAAAGAAGGCTATTACAACCAGGCAAATGATCCAGCGTGTGCCGCGATTCTTGAGCAACTCTACGGCTTCCTGCAAAAGGGATACCCGAACATCAATCGCAGCTCTCAATGAGCAGGAACGTTTCCCAATCGAATTTTCTACAGAAAGTGGGGGCTCAGTTTATCGTCCATCACGTAATCGCATGAGGCATTCTTTGTAGGCCATGACCTGTTGTCCTGGCGCGCTTCTTTTCGTCAGGACAGGTCCTGACCTACAGGATCCTGACATTCCAGCTATCTTGCTGCTGCCAGGTGTCCCTGCAATCATCCGCCCTGCAGGCGCGCATGAAATATTGGTCAAGGTGGTCGGCGTCAGGAGAATATCATGAACGTTTCAGTTCTTGCGAAGACGGGGATGTGGATTCCGCGGAAGGGTGTGTTGATGAGCGCAATCATTGTGCTCATGGCGGCGGCAGCTCTTTGCCAAGGCGCGTGGGCCGAGGACGCGCAAGCGTCCGACGGGGTCGAGGCGGAGAAGCCTCTTGTCGGCGCCTACTACTACCCGTGGTATCGTGCATCGCGGCGCGATTCGGACATTGGCTGGATGGACAGAGCCCTGCGCGGGAGGCTTGAGCCGAGGCAGTTGCCGAAGCTGGGCGTCTACGACAGCCGAAACGCCGAGATCATCGGCAGCCACATCGCCCAGAGCCTAAGGGGCGGCATCGATTTCTGGGTTGTGAGCTGGTGGGGGCCAGGACACTCGAGGTCCGGCGATTTCAAGAATGACATTCTTTCTCATGCCGAAGCCGGCAAATTGAAGTATGCGCTCTTCTACGAATCGACGGGACGCTTCGGACCATTCGACAAGCCAAGCTTCAAAACGCTGGTCGATGATTTCAAACACATGGCCGAGAACTATTTCGACAATCCTCATTACTTGAAAATCGACGGCAAGCCCGTTGTCTACATCTACCTGACCCACGCCTATTTTCGCGACGGGGGACACGCAGAGCTGCGCCGCCTGCGCGAGGAACTCCCGGACGTATACCTTGTTGGAGACGATGTCTTCGGGAAGGATGGGCCTGGTGGCCAGTATCGCCCGAAGTATGCCCGACTCTGGGATGCGGTAACCGCGTACGACGTTTACGGCCAGTCGTCGAAGAGCCTCGGCGGAACCCGTGCGGCGCTTGACAAATTGAACGCCACGTACGCGAGCGCACGCAAAACCGCCAACGCCGTGGGGACCGGCTTCATTCCCGCCGTCAGCGCGGGATACAACGACCGGGCGGTTCGCGAGGGACACCCGGGACGGGCACGCTATTTTTCCGACGTGCCCGGTTCTAAAGAAGGGGACATCTTTCGCGCAATGATCCGTGATGTCGGGTTGCCCAACCTCGATCCGCGCACCGGCAACATCATGATGGTGAACTCGTTCAACGAGTGGTACGAAGATACGCAAATCGAAGCGACGGCGGGCATTGCTGTGCCCACTGCGAAAGACGACTCGAAGTCCGGCACGTTCTACACCGAAGGCGACACTTACACGGATTACGAATACCTTTATCTGGACATCCTCCGTGAGGAAACCAAAGGGAAGTAATGCCCTGCGACAAAATAACCGGGCCAATGACATGCGGGACGCGTTTGATGACAAGTCTGTCGACGTGGTCAGTGTCGTGACTCCCAATCACTGGCACGGACTGAGTGGCGTTTGGGCTCTGCAGGCTGGTGTCGACATTAAAACGCCGTTGATGACGATGAGCCCGGTACTCAAATTTGACCATGAACAGGAACTCTTCCTGGACTCGCCAGAGGCGAACGCAATGCTGGCAAGGGATGACCGAGACGGATCCGTCTGTCCGGCAGCCGATCGCCGATACCATCCGCACCCAATGGGCCTGCGACATTTTGAAGCAGCCGCACGAAAGACCTTTTTCCTGGCCCTTGGGCTGTACGCGCCGCACTTCCCCAACTACGCGCCGCAAAAGTTCTTCGACATGTATCCACTTGAATCGATTCAGCGTCCCGCATGGAAAGCAGATGATCTGGACGATCTGTCGGAACCCGTGTGCAAGAAGTACTCCGCTCGAAAAAAAACCATCCACGACAAGCTGCTCGATCTTGGTATCGTCGATTCGACACTGCAGGCCTATTTGGCGTCCATCTCCTACGCGGACTCTCTGCTGGGCCGAGTGCTTGATACGCTCGAAGACAGTTCCCATGCAGATAACACGATCATCGTCTTCTGGAGCGACCACGGCTATGCCCATGGTGAGAAAGGCAACTGGGGCAAACACACGCTCTGGCAGCGCACCTCGAACATCCCCTTTCTGTGGGCCGGACCGGGCATCGCAAAAAAATACAAAGACTGAATACACCACGACGCTGATCGACATGTATCCCACTCTGGCGCGTCTATGCGATCTGCCCAGGGATCCGGAGCATGAGGGACAGTCGCTTCATTCCGTATTGAAAAACCCCAAACAAGACGGAAACCGCAGCGTCTTTCTGCCCCATGACCATCCTGGAAGTTACGCAATCATCAATGGCGATTGGCGCTACATTTACTACCAGGACGGTGCGGAAGAACTCTACGACCTAAGCGCAGATTTCCATGAGTGGAACAACCTCGCAGACAATGCGGAATACGCGGGGATCAAGAAGCAGCTAAAAGCCCAGGCCCCAGCGACTTTCGCCCCGGCAGGAACGTCAAGGAATAGGCTCCAAATGGTCACGGAAGGAAAGTCCTTCCACTGGGCTCCGAAAGGGAAATAGTGCGTGTCGCACGGACGCATAGCGGCCGGGGACGAACTCGATTAGAGGAATTCGATCGTTCACCTGTTGTTTTCAGAGCTCCGGGGGAGTCCCTTTTTCGGCTTTGTTGTCCCGTTTTCGTGAGCACGTTCATCAATGCTCAAATCTCTGTTCCTGACAAGCGTCTTGCGCATCCTGATATTGAAACGGTCTCCGGTCGACAGCGTGTCGTAGAATGGCTCGACACCGTTCTTCCATTCAGGCGGATTGTAGACGTAGACCTGGCCTTCACCGATGACCTTAAACTGGTCTTTGCGGACGATGATCGCCGTAAGTTCATCGATGCCGATGCCTAGGAGTTGCGTCGGATCGAGATTCCTGTCGTGTAACTGACCTCGTGAAGTGGCCAACAACTTGAACAGGTCGTTCTCTCGGTTGCGCGCCGCAACGTGCACATCAAAGGCGGTAAGAGTGATGAATCCCATTCCTTTCTGATGATCGCCATCACCGAGAATGGGCCCTGTGCGCCCATTCCTGTTCATGCCTCGTGTCATGAATGATGACTGGAATTGCGCTCCGGCCGATGAACCGCCGATCACACCGCCACGAGCAAGGACGGACCGCAAAGCCTGCTCTGTTCCTGTATCCAGAAACGTGTTTGCGAGCAGGCCCTGTTGGCCGCCACCGAGCCAGATGCCGTCAGCCTGACTGATGGGATTGAGGAACTCGTCCGAATTGGCGACATCGCGACTGAGCGTAAATAACTCGGTCACGTTTGCCGAACCGACCAGATCGTTGAGGACCAACGTCGCCGCGTGTTTCCCTTTCCTGTCTCTGCCGCCGGCCGTGGTGATGACTACGATATTTGGCTTGACCGTCGAACGAGCTTCCCTGATCAAGTCAACAAATGCAGGGTATCGAACATTCACATCGTGCTCAGTTGATGCGGCGGTCCTGTTTCCGCCACCTGAAATGAAAAGGATTCCCCGGTCCGGGCCGCGGGACTCGAGTTGCCGCGAATCGAGCGTGACAGGTGCGATGGTCTGTGGTCGGTGACCTCTTTGCAGCCACGCCCATCGGTAGAGATTCCTGCGATCGACATGACGTCCGTCGCGGGAAGTTGAGCCAGGAACGACAACCAGCGGATGATCGTCGCCGCCGACAACGACAAGCGTGCCCTGTGGCGGACCAATCGTGTCTTCTGCGGACGGTACCGTCTGCAGACACAACACACAGAATCCAACACAGATCGCACTCTTCATCGGATTCACGGTGGAAAACAAGTCCGACAATCTCATGTGATGTGCCTTCTGCAGACCTTCAGCGAAAGAGCTCGTGGATTCATGCTGCAGTTGCACCTTCAAGCCACTCTGCGTCGAGCGGTGCCTGCAGCGTCTGTCCGGGTACACGGACTCCGCCACGGATCTTTCCAACGTCGACTTCGCCGTAACGCTCTGCAAAAACAGCCGGTAGTTTCCGTCCGGTGGGCGCGGACAACCACAGTCTTAACAGGTGGCGTTTGCGTTTGGGATCCGGATAGTCTTCGTAGCCTGTGCGGGCATGCAGAATTTGATGGTTGTGTAGAAACTGGATGTCGCCCGGCTGAAAGTCCATATCCAGCCGAAACTCATCGCTGGCAGCGAGGTCGTCAAGCATGTCCATCGCTTCGATCTGAAGTTGCGAGAGTCGAGGAATATTGTCAAATCGCTGCGCAGCCTCGATGAAGTCACGCGCGTACACGGTGGTCAGATAGTTCGTACCGTGATGAAAGACGGCCATTTCGTAGGTCGGCTCTTTTCCTGCGGGAATCTCTCCCTTGCGATCGACGTGAAACGGTTGGGCCAGCACATCGGCCAGATCCGGCCGAGTGCAGGCTAACTGGTTGTACAGCGAAGTCGAACTGGCGATGGCGCTGAGCCCGCCGGACTTCGCCGGGTGCAGACAAAGCAGGCCAACGATGTCGCAACTGTCGGTGTGAAACAGATGTCGATAGTTCGTCGCGTAAACTCGATGCACTGGATTGTGTGGATCCTGGCCAATGTCCTTCACATGCCCAAGCAGATGCCCCGCCGCGTTTTGTGGAACGGCGTCACCCAACCACGTTGCCATCCCGTAGTACATGCGCGCGATAGTCTCGCGGTCGAATTCGGCGACAGGTAACCCGCGAATCAGGACGAAGCCGCGACGTTCAACGACTTCGCGCTGGACGTCGCAGAGCTTCTGACCAAGTGTGGGCAACTTAATGTTTCCGCGAGACAGGCTGACCAGCGGGATATCGCGTGACGCCGTGACTGCTGATGCCAGCTCGGCGATGTCGCGCGCGTTAAGTCGTACCACCCAATCATCGCTGGAATGCATTTCCGGTGCGGTCCAGGCGGCCGGTCCGTCGTACCTGACGACATTGGAATGGCTGGCGGTCTGCGGCTGGTTCGTATGCACCGTATACCTCCTGACGACTCACTGCCCTGGCGACATCCACATCAATTCACGGTGCGATCGCCGGCTTGGCGCTCGTACCTCAACTGTCGCCGCGACAATGCAGATTCAGTATAGTACCAAGCTCTGTGTCAAAACGAAGGAGCCAGGCTTTCGGCCACCGAAAACTTCAGAGCTACGGCAGCGGGAAGTTACCGCTGCGTTCTTCGAAATGTCTGTTGAGACAGAGCCGGATCCTGTTTGTCGCAGGCAGCACATTGACTGTGACCATGTTATGCAAGGTAATGCAATGAATGATTTTGATAACGACCATCACAGCGTTCTTCAACGACTGGCAACATTTCCGAGATGCCGTCTGGCCCACGTACCGACGCCCCTGGAAGCGATGGAGAGACTCTCTACGCGGCTGGACGGTGTTGCGCTGTTCGTCAAGCGAGACGACTGTACCGGTCTGGGATTCGGCGGCAACAAGATTCGCCAACTGGAGTATTATCTTGGCCAGGCTTTGAAGGTAAAAGCGGACACGGTGTTGATTACGGGTGCGGTGCAGTCGAACTTCGTCCGTGCGACTGCGGCAGCTGCCCGGCGCTGCGGGATGGAATGTCATATTCAACTGGAAGAACGCGTCCCCAACGTTGACGAATTGCACCGATCTTCCGGCAACGTCCTGCTCAACCGAATTCTCGGTGCCACACTGCATTCTTACCCGTCCGGAGAGGACGAAGAGGGGGCCGACGCGAAGCTAAAGGAGATCGGCGAAGAACTTCGACAGGACGGTTCAGTTCCCTACATCATTCCGCTGGGCGCGGCACATGATCCGTTGGGCGCCCTGGGGTATATTGATGCAGCCGCCGAGCTGCTGACTCAGCTCGACCAACGTTCACTCAGGATGGACCACCTGATTGTCAGTTCCGGCAGCGGCGCGACGCACGCCGGACTTCTGTTCGGGCTGCGCGCGTTAGGAAGTCCGATCGGCGTCATCGGCGTCTGTCCTCGACGTGACGCTGAATCTCAGGCTCAGCGTATTGCCGGACACATCGAGAAACTGAGCAACATGCTGGATTTAAAATCGGACATCACGTCAGACGACATCCGGGTGACGGATGTATCTCTGGCTCCCGGCTACGGACAACTCAACGATGCCACGATGGAGGCGCTGACTCTGACGGCCGAATGCGAAGGGCTGTTTCTGGATCCTGTTTATACGGCCAAAGCAATGGCGGGCCTGTTGCATCTGGCCAGGCAGCGTGAGATTTCCGGAAACGTGCTCTTCTGGCACACGGGAGGCCAACCGGCCCTGTTCGGGTATGGTGACGCCTTGACTGGTCACCAATGATTCAAGCCTCGGCATTGTCCTGCGGCATCGCGTTCCGGTGGCAATAGCGATACACAAGAAAAACGGGTACTCCCAGGACAATGAACAGGAGCCCAATCCGAGACTCCAGGGGGTTGCTGTAATACGTTTGCGTCATGAACCAGATGTACACGACCAGGAAAAGCGCCGGCACGAAAGGATAGCCCTTCGTCCTGTACGGTCTGTCGACATCCGGACGTCGAAGTCTAAGAACAATCACAGCCAGCACGCCGAGCGAATAGAAGATGCTGGCAGAGAATATTACAAAATTCGTCAACAGGCTGAAGATAGAGTTGTTTCGCAGGCTCGTAACGAACAGTGGCAAAAGAGACTGCGGCGATTCATCATTGGGCGTGGCGATTACCGAACCTGCGTCTGTCGACCCGACGAACTGTTTCGCGACCGCCACCGCCAGCACCAGCGTAATTGACATGACGGCCATCAGGACAATTGCCGCTGTCGGCGTTTGAAACGTGGCGTGCACGCGGCCGAGAGAGCGGAAGAACACGTTGTCGCGGCCCATCGCGAAAGTAATGCGAGGCGCCTGCAGCAGATTTGTGTTGATCGCGCCAAAGGTACTGCACATGATCACGACCGACATCGCGGTCAGGCCACCCTGCCCGAACAGCTTCTTCAACATTTGCTCCGCCGCATGATCGCCAGCTGCCTGCATTTCCGACATTGAAAGCACGCCGTGGTAAGCAAAGTTCGCGGCGATGTAAAGCACGATCAGGATGCTAATGCCAAGCAGCAGCGAGAGCGGGATATTGCGATGCGGATCGCGCACCTCCTCGGCCAGCGATGTGACACCGTGCCAGCCATTGTAAGCCCACATGACGGCAAGCAAGACGACACCAACCTGTGCGGCCAGACCCGAGTGCCTGGGAACAACCGTCGACGAATAGTTGGCGATGTCGATCGCGTCAGACGTAAATGGCATAAGGATGAACGGAACGGTCGCGACCAAAGCCAGAAAAACGGCCTTCACGACCGTCACAACCAATTGCAGTCGTCCACCCCACAACACGCCCACGATGTTCACCCAGGCCATTGCGACAATCAGGCCAATTGCGAAAAGCACTTGAGCAGATGGTGACAGCCATCCGCCGACGGCCAGGCTGAACGAGCCTACAAATGCCACGCTCAACGCACCGATTGCGGCGGGCTTGCCGAAGATGACTTCAGTCCAGCCAAATAAGAACGCGACCGGCCGACCGTATGCTTCGCGCAAATAGACGTAGAGGCCGCCCGCTCCGGGATACATCGCGGCCAGCTCCGCAAAACACAGCCCGCCACACAGGCACAGAATTCCACCAAGCACCCAAACGGCAATGATGGTCGAAAACTGACCAGCGTCACCCGCGATGTTCCCCGGCTTCAGAAAAATTCCTGAGCCAATCACATTCCCTACAACAACAGCTGTAGCGATCTTCGGCCCTAGAGCTCGAACGAGTCCGCGCGGCGACTCTGTGTTCGACGTTGATTTACTCGCTGCATCAGCCAAATTACCTGTTCCCGTTGCGAACTGCGATGAGTATGGCGGGCTTGTGATCGAAAGGCCACAGCGTGTTACGCGGACTTGTGGCCGCGGCGAACGTCTCTCCACTTGCCAAAGTCGCTTCCCACGAGCCCCATCTTCTTGAAAATTACTCTACTGCCACGGACTCACGATCATCACGCGTCATGCCCACAACATCACGACGACTCAGTTTTTGAAGTTACGTAGCTCTCGACGTGAGCGGCAAGGCGTTAGCCGCCGGTTTTTCCCGAACGAACCCGCGGCTAGCGCCTTGCGGCTCACATCCCAGTGTGAAACACTGGGATGCCGCGCCCACAACATTCCGTGTCGTGCCATGAACAACGGACAGTGATCATGATTACTCAATTTGCCACAACAAGCAACTTCGTCGGATGCCGCGACAGTCGAGCATTGCAGAAATTGAGTCTGACAGCGCCAACGAGTCAGTAATCGACCGCGGCCATTGGCCGTGGCTTGCCCCCAGGGCGATTGCGCGATGTCAGGTAAGATGGTATAGATGGCGATCTTCAATTTCAGTGTGATCGTTCACGCGACAATGTGTGCTGAAAT
>LWDU01039654.1_pt1 | contig 28354 bp, 26 predicted proteins | sample 727161 | NCBI WGS metagenome assembly LWDU01 (sample SAMN04566230, study PRJNA314399) | hydrothermal vent metagenome | isolation source: deep sea hydrothermal plume seawater | place: Mexico: Gulf of California, Guaymas Basin | collected 2004-07-11
CTGAAGCCCCCCGATATCGACAGAACTAGCGTGATCCAGGAGGGGAAACCCGGGCTGCGGGCTCCGGTCGCATACGATACCGAAAACTGGACTTACTGGTCGTTTCCCATCGTCGAGCCCGGTACCCAGATCCCGCTAGAGCGAGGCCGCCACCTGCAGCTCAAATTGACTCTGGAGAGCCAATCTTTCGACGACTTCATGCGCCTGGACTCGCTCTGGATAGAGGTGTCTTCCCTTCTGGCGCAGCGGGTGGCCGGGGAAGTGGCGCGTCTGGACGAACCCCTTCCCGCGGGCGGGCTTACCCGGGTCGAGCTGGGAGAGACGACGGATTTCTCCTATGATATCAAAGCCGATTTCGAGTCCGCGGTCCAGGGCGGTTTCGACGCGGTGCGCATCCGCACCGGTAGCCGTCCCCGCTTCAGCAGCCTCAAGATGGGCACCCCGCTTTTGCAAGTCGAAGCGGCAAGGGTGGAAGAAGACGACGAAGGATTGACCGTATTCCTGTCGGAGAGAATTACGCGATCCAACAGCCCGCCCCTGCGCCTGGTTTTCGCCACCGAGGTTTTCGTGTTCGCCAATACCTTTGCAGGGGAGGTATTCAACTCCGGCAGCGACGACCTGCCCCAGCGGATCGAAGTGGGGGATGTTTCCCGGGCTGTGAGTACCAATTCGCTGAAGGTGTGGGGGGCTTCCGACCGGGTGGAACAGGTCATCGGGGACCTGCGCTTCTCATCGGGGGTCATAACGCCCAACGGCGACGGAATCAACGATGAGTTGCGCGTCGAGTACTCCTTGTTCCGCCTGCCGGAGGCCGTGCCCGTGGAGTTGAGTATCTATCGCTTGGACGGGACGCGAGTCGCTCATTTCGACGTGGGCCGGCAGGGAGCCGGGCTGCAGCAGGCGACGTGGAACGGACGCAGCGCGGACGGGCGGCGGCTGGCCCCGGGTCTGTACTTGCTGGGCCTCAGTTTTAAAGCGGAATTCGAGACCATCCGCTACCTGCGGCCTCTAAGCGTCACTTACTAGTGGATAGGAGGATAATGGAATGTCGTCCTGGTGCCAACGCGGTTTTCGCCTCGGGCTGTGCCTGCTGCTTTTGTCGGCGGCGGCAAGCGGCGCAGACCTGTTCACCATAGACAGCCCGGCGAAATGGCAGAGCTGGCAGATGCCCGAGGGGCTGGTCGAGATCGGCGCAGAGGGCCATCTCGAACTGGTCCGATTCCGCAAGGAGATCAACGCGGTGCTCGACGCCCACCGCTTCACCCATCCGACCCAGAAGCGCGACGAGGTGAGCGGGGGCATCTGGCGGGCGGACAGCGGCCGGGAGACGGCCGATAGCATCATCGACGGTGAAAGGGCGACCTTCTGGAAACCGGATGCGGACGATCCAGTGCAGCGCTGGCAGGTGGAGATCGACCTCGGCAGGCCGGTCCTGGTCAAGGAGATCCGCCTGAAATTTCCCGATCGGGCGGGCGCCCGCCCCTTCCGCCAGTTCCGGGTCCTGGTGGCCACCGGCGCGCGCATAAAGGCCGCGGACGATGTGTTCAAATTCGACCTGGTCTACGCCACCACCCAACCCAACGCAGAGACGGACATCGCCTTCGCCATCGATGGCCACAGGGACACCACCCGCGTGTTAGACCCGGCACTGGACGTGGATCTGCGCGAGGAGGGTCGTTTCCTCTTGGTCCAGTACATCCGCTTCGCGGCCAACGAAAAGAGCCCGGATGCGGCCCTTGCCGAGGTGGAGGTGATCGGCGTGGGGGACAATATCGCTCTGGGTACCCTTGAACGCGGGGGCTCGTTCGAGAACGGCCTGCTGGCGCGGGACCCGCAAAACCAGTTTGACGGGCTGATGGACACCTTCAGCCATATCGCCACGGTTTACCAGGAGGGGGACTGGAGCGAAGAAGGGCTCTGGTGGCAGGCGGACCTCGGCGCCCTGTTTTGGCTCGACGGGATCTTCGTCTATTGGCAGGACCGGGGCGAAGCCCTGTCCAGCTTCCTCTACGACGGGTTCAACACCGGGGCCGGGTACAACATCCTCTCCTCAGAAGGGAGGCGTACGACTGCGGGCGCCATCGACTTCGATCCGCTGATCCTCGAGCCCAAGTGGAAGAACAGCCGGGAGCGGAAGCTGCGGCATTTCCGCTACCTGTTTGCACCGCGCAAGGTCCGCTACCTGCTGTGGCACGGTCTCTCGGTCGGAGGCCACAGCTGGTACTCGCACCCGATGGAACTCATGCTCTTCGCTTCGGGATACCCCGCCCAGGTGGTGCTGCGTTCGGACTTCATCGCCTTGGGACAGATCGTCGGAGACGACAGGCCCAAGGCGATCAAGAGCCTGAGTTGGGAGGCGGAGACGCCTGCCGCTACCCGTCTGCAGCTACGCTCCCGTTCGGGCAGCGCCCTAGAGGAAGTCTACACCTTCTACGACAAGAAGGGGGACGAGGTCACCGAGGGGAAGTGGCTCAGTTCGCCCAAGGTCATCCGGGGCCCGGTCGACACCGCCATCGTCATCGGCGCGGATTGGGGGGAATGGAGCAACCTCTACCAGTTCGCGGGCGAGCGTTTCAAATCGCAAACGCCGCGGCGCTTCCTCCAGCTGGAGCTGATTATGTCGACCGAGGATCCAGCGATCACGCCCAGGGTGCGCTCTTTGTCCATCGAGTTCGAGGACGCCCTCGTACAGGGCGCCCGGGGACAGATCCTGCCGCGTAGCGCCGAGCCCAATACTGACACGCGCTTTACCTATACGCTCTGGTCCAGCGCCGACGCCGGCGATCCGGGGTTTGACAGACTGCGTTTCACGACGCCCAGCGCCGTGGATCCGGGCGAGGTGATGCTGCGCCTCAGCGGGCGGGAAGTCGCGCCCGCCGATCTGAGCGTCCAAGGGGATTCGCTGCTATTCGTCGATTTGCCGGAAACGGTCACGCAGGATTCGATCCAGGTCGACTTCACCGCGAAAGTGCTGCGCAACGCCACGGTGTTTGCGGCGAATCTGGGCGCCGCCGGGCGGCCGGGACTCTGGCAGTCGGTAGAGGCGGTCGAGCGGCGCGCCAACATCGTCTTCCTGCCGGCGCTGGTGGCAAGTGACCGCTTGATCGGGGACTTGCAGATCGCGCCCGGGGCCTTCACGCCCAACGGCGACGGGATCAACGACTCGGTCGAGATTCGCTTCGCGCTCTTCAAGGTGGAGGGGACCGAGCCGCGGGTGTGGATTTTCGATCTGTCGGGACGGCTGGTGGCAGAGTTGGACCGGTCGCCGGGAGGAAATATCGAGGCTTTCTCCTGGGAGGGGAGGGATCGGGCGGGCAACCTGGTGCGCCCGGGTATTTACCTGTGCCACATCGACGCCCGGACCGAGTCGGGAAAGGACTCGGTGGTGCGCTCTATCGCGGTCTCCTATTGAGGCGGTGAAGAGTCGCTTCGTCTTCGTGTCAATCAATCTGTAAGCGGCTCGGCTCCGGCTCGTTGGCGTTACAGAAGATGCTTGGAGCACACGACTTCTGTTCATTACTCCCAATTCGCAACGAATTCATCTACGCCGAACCCCACAGGCATCTCGCTATGAAAACATCGTAACGGCCTCGACTCAAAATGTGGTGGATCAATCTCTCCAGGATCAAGGTCTTCGTACACTTCCGTATAGTGCTGTTCGACCGGCCTCGCATCAGCGGCCAACCGCCGATCCAATTCCGTAAATCGTCGTCCAAGTGCTGCCGCTTCGGCCGTGGTGAATCGCCCTGCCAGATTCTCACTGGATTCGGATGGAGGCGATTCACCTACCATCTTCTTGCGCTCCTTCACGGTCATTATTGCACTCTCCGGCGAGTGAATGAGCGTAATCTTCGCAGCAATCCAGCACAGGAGTACCACCGCCACTATGCGATGTTGCCCTCCCGGGTGGAGGTCTGCAAGGCGTTTGCGAAAAACCACTTCATTAGCTGTCGCCACGGCACGCAGTGTAAATTCAACCAGATTGCGCTCCTCGGTATACAACGCCATCGCCGGCCCTGAGATCAATAGGTGTGCCTCTCACACGCATTACGGAACTCCGTGTTCATGACCAATGCGCGGGGCGAGCCGGGGAGGTCGAGTCGCCCGAGCGGCCAGTGGACGAGGGAATACTCCTACTTATCGCATCCTTTGGGGCATATACGGAGCCGCCGAGAATGATATCGCACTTAATACACACGCCAACCACCAAGCGTCATAGAATCTTCTTGAGCTATCATGCAAAGGTTTTACCATGAGCGAATACCCCATCTTTACACCGGACCAACAAAGTGAATTTCTCGAGTTCTATCAGCGCCATAACTACGGCGTGCTGTCAGATGCCTTTAGTGCAGAGGATCTCAGATACCTAAACGATTTTGTCGATCGATCGATGGGAGAAATTCCCAAGGAATGGCAACCCGCCATAGAAAATGTCCACTCCCACGGACAGATCATCGTCAACCACCCAGAAGTGGATCCCTATCTGCAGCACACCACCGCATTCCCCCTTGTGCAGGCTATTATGGGGCGGGACGAAGTGCGTTTTGCCCAATTCGACTTCCGCGATGTGCCGCGGGGTCTCGGCGATACCCCGATGAGTTTCCACCGCGACCGAAATTTCTATCCCTCGACCGATGCCACCCGCCGAAACGGCGTCTTTAAGGAATCCAACTATCTCTGCGTGATACACTATCTATGCGATGTGAAAGAAGGAGATCCCTGCTTCTGCGTCGTGCCCAACAGCTATCATCAGAAATACGGCTCCATTGAAGAGGCCAGAGAAAAAATGGGCGACGCCTATCAAGAAGTGCCCATCCGCGGCCCGGCCGGCACCGCCGTCTTTTACAATATCGACATCTACCACACCCGCCGATCCGGCCTAGCGCAAAACAGCCGCCGCACCCAGCACAGCTATTACTCCTGCGCCACCAGTCCTCCGCTAACAAACTGGGTGCTCGTGCCCCAGCGCTTGGCCGAACACGCCGACGCTGATCAGCGCCGCTACTATTCACAGTGGTCGGAAGCAACTCAAGAGTTCGCAGACGCCGGTTATACGACCGCTTATTATGAAACGCACGTTATAGACAAACGAACCTGAGAGAAAAATTATGATAAACGGGCAAATGATCTACCGCAAAATAGAGCCGTTGGGCATTGAACTTTCGGCCATTGGCTTGGGCCGGCACGAGTATATGCCCGACGGCAGCTCGCGCGGTTTTAACGACGACTTTAAGAGCGCCGTTAAGCCGGGTTATCAGGGGCAAGGTTCTGGCGGTGACAAGCGGCGTGCGTTGCTGCAGGTAGCATACGAGAGCGGCATCAACTTTTTGACGTGACCATTAACCCGGAAAAAGAAGCGCTGTGGCGCAACCTCAAAGAAGTGCCTCCGCCCTACGACATTTATATCCAGACTACACCCGAGGGCATGGGCTATGGATATGACGCTAACAATAGAAAGATGGGAGAGTCTCCACTGCTCAAAGAAGAAGTACAACGCATCCTTAGGCTGATGCATCGCGCTTTATCACATCGAGTGCCTACCGTTTGTAAACCGAAACGATCTCGCCGTGTTGGTCGTAGATCCAGAACGTTTCATCGTCCAACACGCCCATCCGCGTCGGTGCATAGGTCGCCGGTAGGGCCTAGGGCCAGGTTCGCCCGTAGTCATAACTAATCGTCAGCCCCCAATCACAGGTATTTTGGGCTGCGGTCGCAATCCCGCCGTCGCGAAGCCATAACCCACCGTAGACACCGGGGGCACCACAGTGTAAACATCCCTTAAAATAGAGGCGGATGTTTACAATACAAGTGGGCAAAATGAGATGGCGGATACATCTTGTCCCCCACGCCCAGATGGCGTATCATGGGTGGCATAATATAAGGGCCTTTATGCCTCACTCATGCAGATGGTCGTTATGAGTAAAAAATGGGTTTCCACGCGTTTCGCCTCCCCGACTCAGGGCTTCGGTCTCGACGTACTGGTCAGCCATCTGCGCAAGGGCTTCGTACTCTCGGTTGCTCTCGCCTCAGCCATTCATCTCGTCGTCGTCGGCATCAATCCCTTTGCAGAGGCTGAGAAGAAGATCTCACGGCCCCTGACGACCAAATTTATCAAGCGGCAACCGCGGTTGAGCAAGCCGCTGGAGCTGCGTAAAATCCCCAAATTCAAACGCCAGATGATTCGTCGCCAGATGCGCATGGCTGCTGCGCGCATGGATCAGGTCCAGGCCACTGCCGTTTTCTCGATGCGTAGCATCATCGCCCGTTCGATCGGCGCAACGAAGATCAACGCCCTGGACACCGGCCGTTACCGCGCCGTGGTAGTGCAAAATCCTAACGACAAACAGGGACTCAAGGGCTTTATCAAATTAGCCCGGGTGCATTCGATGGGTTTTGTCATCGACGGTAGTTCCGAAGCGGCGGCGACCGGCAGCCTCAATATCCAGGAAATCGATATTATTTGCGATATGATCAACGAGTGGACCGGTTTGCGGGCCGACTTCGCCGGTAGCTTCACCTTTGACGACGAGCGCCTGCTGGAGATTCCGATCATCATGCCGCAGGGCACGCCGACCGAGGGGGAGTTGCAGAATATGGCCCGCTATCTGTTGGGCGGGGGCTTCGTGCTGCTGGAAGGGTTGAACAGGGACCAGGTGCGGCAGGGGCTCCGGGACATCTATGGGGTCTGGCGCGAGGCTTTGGAGAAATACGGTGGTTTGATAGAGGGGCGAGATTTTTATATTGCGCGCTTGCCCGATGACCACCCGCTCTTCAGCGCTTATTTTGACCTGGGTGCAGGCGCGCCCCGGGGGGCCTCGGGCTTTGGCATGTTTACGAGCCTATCCGATTTTAACGTGGTGCAGGGCTTTTTCGTCAAGGGGGGCGGCTGGTGGCAGTGCCGCGGCCATTGGGGTATGACGGGATAATCGGCCACGGCAATGGCGTCGAGACGACCCGCATTCTGCAATTCGTCGTCAACACCATCATCTACGCGTTGACCCAGGAGGGCTCAACCACCCAACGCCTGATGCAGATGGTCAACTGAGCCGGACCTTCGGTACTACAAAATTGACAAACCCGGTAGAGGCTAAGGCTTTTGCCGGGTTTTTGCTTTAGCAGCGGGTTTGCTGCACTCTTACTGCCTAAGCAGTGATATGCGTATTCTTTGAGGTCCTATTTTATTGAATAATATTGAATAAATGCTTTACATTATTACTGTAATTATAGTAAAAATAGAGATATATTTTCACACCATTAAACTAGCTGGATTGATTATGTCAGAACTTCCGAATCTTGATGGTCGGCGGGGTCTCCCCTACTCTATCGGCACGGGTATTCCCAAGGGTGGTGACGAGGAGATTGGGGGGTACCTGCAATCGCTGCGCGTCCAGGGTTTCTGCGTCGTCGAGCGGGTGATCCCCGAGGATCAAGTCAATACGGTGCGCGCGAGCGTGCACGAGGGGCGCCGGCTATTGCAGCAGGACCGCGAGGCGGAGCGGAGCAAGCGCATAGAGCTGGAGCGCCAAAGAAATCCCGACGCCGAGATTGGCGACGGGCCTGTTCGGCCGCCGATGGCGCCCGATGCCGAGCTATGCGACATTGCGCGCAATGAGACCTTCGCCGAGTATCTCGCGGAGTCGCGCGTGCTCCGGGTAGCTAAGGCCATGCTCGATACGCATGTCCGCATTTTGCAGACGGAGGTCAATAAGTCGTCGAGGCCGGCGGGCGAGGCGCTGTCTGAAGAGCAGTTGCGGCGGCGCGGTTGGCATTCCGACTGGCCGCATGATCTGACGGCGTACGGGCCGAGCAGCGAAGAGCCGTGGAAGCATTGCGGCGCGGTCGCCCAGCCATTCCCCGATGTCTGTATGGCGCTGTCCACGGTTTGGTACCTCGGTCCGCAGGACGTGACCCCGTATAATGGCGGTACCTGGATTGTGCCGGGGTCGCATAAAGACCCGCGCAACCCGCGCGGCCCCGACGACGGTATCGACGAACAAGCGTCGATACCGGGCGAGTTTCAAATCTCGGCCCCTGCGGGCTCTGTCTTTATGCAGGACACGCGGATCTGGCACTCGGGCGCTATCAACCAGAGCGAGCACGAGCGCACGGCGGTCGTGTGCCGCTACGCGCCGTGGTGGCTGTCGGGTAACGAATTCGGCAATTTGCACTCGGGCGGCCATTCGCTCAGGACGTATGTGCCGCGGGAGGTGTACGCGAGATTTCCCCCGGAGCTGAAACTGCTGTACCGGCACCTCGCCGAGGGCGAAGAGGACGTGCTGCAGCTGGAGAACCAACACAAGGCGGTCCGGGCCCGTGAGGCGCGCGAGGCGGATCGCACGGGCGACAACGCCCACGTGGTTGCCGGCACGATGAGCATGGAGGAGTGGGAGCGCGAGCACGGCGGGAGCAAGCGTTGAGCCGTTGAGCACGACATATTTCAGCCATAGTATCATAACAGAATACCCGGTAGAGGCTAATCCCTCTGCCGGGTGTTTTTTATACCTCGCAAATAGACCACGCCCGTCCCATACGCTGGTGAAATGCCCGCTGGTTTGCACTGTGCGCAGTATGGAGCACAATCGTCGGCCGGAGAGATCATAGACATTCAGCGTCACGGGCGCTATGGCATTTAAATTGACCAGCGTATAGGTAATGTTTGCAATGTCGTTTACCCCGTCCCCATTGGGCGTGAAGACCGGAGGCGATATGTCGAGTGTGTGCAGGGTTGTCTGGTGCGCCGAGAGCAAGTCTACTTTGAGGGGTTGTCTTGCGCCCAGCGGCTCGCCCCCGAGGCCCACGCCCTCGACATCTAATAACTGGCCTGGCGTTTCGACGACGAAACGGTCAAAGCCTTGCGCGGCTGAGACGATGGTGGGTTTGAGCGTGTAGGTGAATAGACTGGCCGTGCCGGCCTCTACCGCCGTAGGTGAAATATTGCCTGTAATCCGTTCTGTCGCTGGGGCGGATACGCTGAACTGGATATAGTAGAGCCGGGGTGTGGCTTGGGGTATCGAGTGGAGTATCGCCTGGACCTGAATGAAACGGCGCAGACCATTGGTCTGAATGGTGAGCGGGTCGGGACCTGACGCCGGTTGCGGCGGACTCCAGGGGGTCCAATGGCTCGTGTCATATCTGATACCGGCCCGTTCTCCCGAAGCCAAACCGGCGTAACTATCCTGATCCAGGGGCTGGCCTGATAGGTCGAAGCGGGTAATTTCGTCGCCGCGAAACGAGTAGCGCCAGTAGGTATTGGGATCGGGATCATTGCCGGTGCGCACGCGCAACTCGGGGCGTGGGTAGAAGCGGACGCGGTGGACTGAAAAGGCTCCACCGAGGTCGAAGTTCCATACGAGGCTGGGCGGCATCGTATGCTGGTTTGTATAGTTGAAGACATTAGCGAAGGTGAACCACGGGCTACCTGCGATGCGAGCTGTTGCATCGTTGCCGTCTGTAAGTGATTGCAGGGGGAAGTCGACTGGTTGCCAAGTGCGCCAGGTCAACCGCTTTATCCCGCCGCCCCGTTGTGTCAGTTCGGGCACGAGGTTAATGTCTGGAGCCATTTGCTGCGGAGCGATATAAGTTGGCCTAATTTCGATCAGTCGAGACTGTCGGTGTCGGTGCTCATTGAGTTCGTCCCAGGGGATCCGCATGAACTTGAAGGGGTGATCAAGGCTCGGCGGTGGGCCGGGAGCGACTCCGTGGGGCGCTCGCAGAGAAGAACCACGACGCAAGCGAGGGTGGCGGCGCAATTTCGAGGCATTGGGCGTCTTGGGATTGGATGAAATCGAATAGACCTGGAGTATAGAGCTTATCTGATGATACTCTCCATCCGCAGAAAAACAATCCTTATACTGAAAAGCGCGCCTATTATTTCCTTAGTGTGGCCGTATATTCGATTGGCCTAGATCCATAGCGTCTAGGCCAATCGTTTTCTGATGGCCATTCTATTGGCAACAGGAAGATGCCTTTTATCTTTTGCGCCGAGCGTACCTCAATATGCGGTGTGACGTTGCTGTGGTAGCCGGTGTGGGTGACGAAGATCTGGAAGGTCTCTTGGCAGCAGGTATAGCAGTACTCTGCCTTTGGCGCCCGTGCGCTCTTTGTTGGAATGACGCAACCTCAGAAACCAAAGGCCAACGCGCCGCCGTCGACGACGAACTCCTGCCCCGTGATATAGGACGCCGCCGGTGAAACCAGGAACAAGACCATCGCGGCCAATTCGTTCGGTTCGCCATAACGGCTGAGCGGCATGCGCGCGAGAATCTTCTTTTGCCGTTCGGCGTCGACCACCTGTTTGTTGATCTCGGATGGGAACCAGCCCGGTGCGACCGCATTGACCAGGATATTATCGTGCGCCCATTCGACGGCCAGCCCACGTGTCAGACCGGTCACCGCCGCCTTCGAGGCGCAATAGGGGGCGACCTCGGCGAAGCCGAGATGCGCGGCCAGCGACGATATGGAAACGATACGGCCGGCGCCTTTGGCTTGTTTTAAGTAGGGATAAGAGAGATTACACAGGTTGAATATCGCTTCGACATTGACCTGTTGGATGCGGGCAAAATCGCCGGGCGCAAAATCTTCGCTGCGCGCCTTCTGTGTGATACCCGCGTTATTGACCAGGAAGTCCAAGCCACCGCCTCCGATCTCGTCGACGATGGGGCTTAAGCTTGCGCGGTCACCGACATCCGCTTTGATATGGTGGATCGAGGAGTGTTGGGTGTCGTGTTCGACTTTTACTTCGCCGGAACGACTAAGCACGAATACCTCGGCGCCCGCGTCGGCGAGAACTTGGCTGGTGGCCAAGCCAAGGCCGCTCGAACCACCGGTCAGGATGCCCCGTTTGCCTTCGTGTGAAAACATCTGTTGCAAGGTCGTTGCCGTTTTTTCGAGCATCGGAGTTCCTTTGGCGATGGGATTATTGGGGATATGGCGATAAAATAGATGAGGATGGTGCGGCCTTGCCCGACGTTATTTATTATGTTGTTAGCAAGATCGGTCAATCGCCCATGCAAAGCGCGCTTTATAAAGAACCTTATGGTCGGGGTGGTCAAGTCGCGCCGATGGTGGTGTGGGCGGTTTGGTGCGATTTTCGATAGGGCGCGTTTGCTCCGTGGTCTATTGCTGCTCATTTTGTCGTTTTGCTCTATTTTAGGGACAACCGGCTAGCAGGCAATTTCATCAATACCCGATCGGGGATTTATCCATACCTGTAAGGAGCATCATGGACACCAAGGATTGTATATTGTTTAGCGGTGGCGCTCGGGGCGCCGAGGCTGTGTTTGGCAGTAATGCCGAGCGCCTGGGCATTGAAGAGGTGAACTTTACTTTCGAGGGGCATAGTATCGCCCGCGATCGCGGCATACGAGTGCTTAACCACGAAGAGTTGAAAAAAGGCGATGTCAGCCTGACCTATATCTCCAAATTATTGAACCGCACTTATACCCAGACGGAAGTTTTTCGCAAGATCCTGCAGAGCATCTGGTATCAGATCAATAATGGCCAGGAGATCTACGTGGTCGGCCAGATCCAAGAGGACAATACGGTGCGCGGCGGCACGGGTTGGGGCGCGGAGTTCGCCAAACTATGCAACAAGCCGCTCTATGTCTTCGACCAGGAGCAGGACGGCTGGTTCGTATGGGGCGAGGATAAATGGGTGGTAGAAGCCGAGCCGCGGATTCAGCATCCGCACTTTACTGGTACCGGTACCCGTCTATTGAAGGACAATAGCGAAAAGGCCATCGCCGAGCTCTTCGACCGGTCTTTCGCTTAAGGATTTCTCGATGAGTCTTTTCGCCAAGGACAATCTGCTCGCCTGGTGTATCGTGCCTTTTGACGCCTGCAAGCGCGGCCCACAGGAACGGGCGGCGATGCTGCAGCGATTGGGTATCCGCGCGTTGGCTTACGATTGGCGCGACGAGCATATCGAGAGTTTCGACGAGGAGCTGCACCAGTTGCGCGACCACGGCGTTGAAATGACCGCGTTTTGGCTGTCGGGGAGTTATCCGCAAGACGAGCAGGGCGTGTGGGAGGATCCGCATTTGCGCGCGGCATTGGAGTTTGTCGAGCGCAACGATCTAAAGATCGAGATGTGGAAGATGCTGGTCGGTGAAGATTTGCAGCAAATCGCCGATGTGAATGCGCGTTATGACGCCGCCGCTGCGCAAGTCGAGGTCCTCGCGAAGGTCTTCAACGAGCGCGGCTGTAGATACGGTATGTATAACCACGGTAGTTGGGGCGGAGAGCCGGCGACGATGGTGGAGGTGGTTAAGCGCGTCGAAGTAGATAATGTCGGCATCGTCTACAATTTCTTTCATGGGCACGATCAGTTGGATCTGATGCCCGACGCGTTTACGGCGATGCGGCCGTATCTGATGAGTGTCAATCTCAACGGCATGACACCGCAGGGGCCGAAGATCCTGCCGCTGGGCAGGGGCGAACGGGATCGCGAGATCCTGCAGATGGTCGCCGATTCAGGCTATAGTGGACCAATCGGCCTTATTGACCACCGCCCGGAGATCGATGCCGAGATCAGCTTGCGGGAAAATCTTGCGGGCATGCAGAAGATACTGGCTGAAATTGGCGATGAGCGTGCGCTGGCCACGTATCAGTAGCTAGGTGCCTTTGCTCCACTATCCTGTGTATTGCGGCGTTTATAATCGGTCGGCTTCTGTCGGTGCAGCAAGCCGTAGCGGTATGAAAGACCTCACGCGTTTGACTGTCGTCGGCGCGGTAATTTTTTCGATACTTACCGTATGAAAAGTAACGTCGGAATTGTGCGGCACCAGGCATAAAGATTCCGATAAATAGTCATCCATTTCAAATCCGTCCACATCCTAAGCTGCTGGTTGAGGCGCGCTTTCCTGCTATTTTTTGAAACGCTAGCGACTGCGCCTGTCGGGCATCGTGGTGATTTGCGTTTTGATGAACATGGACTGTCCGAGTCTCGGATGGTTGTGTCCGGCGGCGTACTTCGGCGCTTTGTCTTTAGAGTGCTCGAATCGTATGCGCGACTGGCAGGTCTGCAGGTCCTCCTCGAGTAGAAACTCTCCTTGTGCGCCGAGCGGAAACCACTTGCGGCGCGGTTGCAGGCCAGCGCTATGATGGCCGGCGCCAGCGCATCGCGATGCCGAGGTGGGTAATGTCGTAGGTGGGTGATCCTGGTGTAGAAGCAGTGAAGCCGTGCGGGGTTAGTCGCAGGGTGGTTTCGTAGTTTTTCCAGGACTCGTCGCCGATGCTCAGGATGCGGTTGTAATACGGTGAGGCGGTTCGCACGCCGCCTGCTGTTAGGCTCCACAATCCGTCTACGATTGGCACGAGATCTTGCAGGTCTTCCACCGCGGAAAAATTGATTGTATAGGGCAGCGGCCAGGTGTGGCCTTTCTCGATGGTGAGTTGCAGTATTCCATATATTAACGCTTATTGCACATTATTTTAGGTATAATAGCGGACCTTCTTACCCGAAGTTGGACACCTAATAATGACGGAACGTGCCGCCGATCGCATCGAGCGGGATATGCAGCGGGGCCACCTCGATGCGCGTCGGGTGCTATCGCGTTATTATCTCGCCGAGATCGACCGCATCAATGAAGTTTTTCTCGAAGACCCGGATGGTCGACCCAATAGCGGTTTGCGCGAAGGCGGAGTTTCGCACGCCGAAGTAAACGCCGTGATCCGCCGATCCGAGAAGACCGTCATCTTCGGCCAGCAGATGCGCCTGCGCGCCGGGATTCTGATGAAAGAGGACGAGCAACTATCGCGCTTCCACGCCGGGCACGAGGTCGTGCGTTACTTCTACGGCGCGATTCGTCTGATCCCCGATTATCTACTCGACGCGCTCTTTGAGTGCGGCATCAGCGTAACGATGGTCAAAGACCGCGACCTGTTGATCTACAAGAGTCCGCGCAACCATCAGTCCTTCCATACTGGCCGTACGCGGCGGACGATCTATATCCCCGAAGGCGTGCTGATGAGTGCTTTTGAGCGCGGCTACCATCCGTGGGCGTTTACCGAGGTTTTGCTGCAGGAGGCGTGGAAGTTACTCGATTATTATCTGATCGTCGAATTGGCTAGGCGCTACCAATTGTGGATGCACCAGCACAATGGCGTGCCGGGATTTTACTTTGTCAAAGACACGCTATTGGGTTTGAATAAACACCGTCGCATCTCTGGCGAGCACGAGCAGACCATACGCCGGCGCTTTCGCCGCGGGTCTGAGCGTGGCCAGCGACGGCAGACGAAGCAATACGACGAATATGATGTCGGCAGCACCGACACGGAGTATATGCAGTTTTACCGGCATTATTATTGGGACCTCTACAGTTGGGGCCGTCCCGGCAAGGAAAATCGACCCTCGGTGGATACGTCGATGGAGGAACAGGCTAAGGTGCGCTCAGGAGATATTTTGTTGCGCGATGCCTACCACGTGGGCAACGATACCTTTCACGAGCGGCGCGAGAGCGCCTGGGCGACGATGAAGATCGACGCGCTAAAGGAGGCCTTTGGCTATCCCAACGAATATCAGGTCGACCGGGATATAGTGCACCCGATCGCCTTTGATCGAGCCCGAGCGAACGGGCAAACACTGGAGCCGCAGTCGGTTGCGGATTTGATCCACGATCTGGCGGATGCCGCGCGCTTCGGCGCTGGGCGAGCGGCGCGGTCCGAGCAGCTTATTGCGCAGCTTATTGCGGCTGGGCTACCTGGGGCCATTGCTTTTTACGACGCGGTGGCCGAAGAGTATGCGGTCGGTTTGGCGTATGTCACGGATGTCGCAGATGGTTTTGACGCCGTAGAGCAGTGCAAAAAAGAGATTCAGGCCTTGTCGACGACAGGGCCGGAGGGGGTGCCCAATAGCGTCAGCAACGATGTGTGCGACTACCTGGCCACGCGTCTGTTGCGCCAGATTGGCGTGGAGTTGCAGGGGTTTATGCGCTTGCCTAAGCGCGAGCGGGTCGAGGGTCGGCATTTTCTGCGCGCGTTGACGCTCAAGGGTCTGGTGCTGGCGCGGCCGGAGTTGGACGAGGCGGCGCGGGAAGAGATGGTCAAGCCGCCGGCGCGGGACTTTGGGCCGTCGCACCACGTGAGTAAACTGGCCGATGTGGCCAATAGTGTACTGGGGCGGTTTCCGACCGATCGGGAGCCTGATTTGTTATTCAATATTCTGCGCAAGATGGATCTGCATGAAGGATATCACGATGTGTTATTGCAGCAGGCGCGCGGGTTGCGGGTCGGTGAGGCGGTGGATTGGCAGGGCGATCAACGCGCGCTGGCCAGTGATCTCTATGGCTTGGTCCCGGAGCGAGCGCATCTTTTGAGCACCGATCCGAGCGGGGTGCGGGCGCGGCTGAACCGCTATGATTACACTCGGCGAGAGGCACCCGATAGCGAGCAGTTGTTGGGGTATTTGGTGGGGGTGCTGATTCGGTTGGATCGCTCGCAGCAGTATGAAGATTTAGTTGAACGGGTAATTGAGGTTGGTGAAGGGGCGGTACCGGCGCTGCGGGAGGTGCTGGCGCAGTTGGGTACGGGGCAGGTGCATCGGCAGGTGATTCGGCAGGGGGCGTTACGGGCGTTGCAGATGATTGCGGGGTTGCGGGTAGAATGATAAAACTGGTATTAGCGGGCTTGTTTATCCCACGAATAGTTCGTCGAGCTTTTGAAAGGCCATAGGAAAATGACACAACAGTCACGCAAAACCATAAGAGCGACCCAACGCACCACTCCGCCGCTGTGGGCGGTGTTAGAGCGGCGGCTGATCGACGCCATTGACGAGGCGGCGCCGGTTTTTCTTGAAAAGTACACCCGACCCGGCGGGGCGCTGATCTGGACGGAGGAGTATCCCGGCGATGGAGTCTGGGCCGACGATCTCTACGAGGCTTTTTTCAACTGGCCGCACTACTACGCGCTGGGCGGCAGCGAGTATACGGGCACCAAAGCACTGGAAGAATGGAACGCGATCACCCGTCAGCTTACGCACGACTACGGCCGCGTAACCAATGAATTCGTCAACGACGACGACTGGTTCCACAACGCCGAAAACTATATCTACTTTTACCATCTTGGCATGGCCGACCCGAGCAATCGCGAGACGGTCCGGCGGGCCGAGCGCTTTGCCGGTTGGTATCTCAACGAGGATTCGGGCGTGCCGAACTACGATCCGCAGCATCGCATTGTGCGCTCGCCGTGCAGCGGCAGCAAGGGCCCGTTGTTCAATATGCGGCCGGGTGAAATCCATTACGATATCGAATACGGGCACGCGGCGCTGGGGCCTAGTTTTGCGCTGCCCGAGGATTGGGCGAAAGATCCCAAGACGGTGCGGCAGGTCGAGGCGTGTTTTGATCGGGTAGTGATGAATGGGGATGTGACGGTCAATCTCGGCGTGGTGGTGTTGGTGGCGACGGCATATTTGCACACTGGCGCGGAGAAATACAAAAACTGGATCGAAGAATACGTCGGGGCCTGGATCGAGCGGACGGTGACCAATGGCCGCATCGTGCCCGACAATATTGGTCCGAACGGCATAGTTGGCGAGTTGCGCGAGGGACAGTGGTGGGGCGGGCTCTACGGCTGGACTGGGCGTTATGGCCACAATATGATGATCCACTCGATGACCGCGGCGGTGGAGGCGGCGGTCTTGGTGACGGGCAAGGTCGAGTATCTAGAGCTGTTGCGCATGCACCTAGATTGCCTGGTCGAGCACGGCCGCGAAGAAAACGGCCGGTTGTTGGTGCCCTATAAACATACCGATGAGGGTTGGGGTGAATACCAGCCGATCAATTCGGATGGGCCGATTCACCTATGGTGTGCGTCGATGCAAGAGGGCGACTGGCAGCGGATGGAGCGATTGCGGCGGGGGGCCGAGGACGAGTGGGCGGCGTTGGGGCAGCGGGGGCCGCGCTCGCTCGATTGCCGGGCCTGGACCCGTTTTCTCGCCGGCGAGTTGCCCGACTACCCCGAGCAGATTCTACAGGCCAATTATCGCGAGGTCTGTGATCGCATCGACAAGGTCATTCGCGACGAGCAGGATCTCACGAAGCTCGATGTGCACTGGTGGCAACAGGTAAATCCTGTGCTGACTGAGGCGCTCGTACAATTGACGACTGGCGCTCCGCAGACGATTTACTGGGGTGGGTTGGCGCAGGGGCGGGTGCGGTATTTTGACGGGTTAGAGCAAAGGCCGGGGTTGCCAAAGGATGTGGCGGCACTGGTGACGGGACTTGCTGAACAGAGTGTCGATCTGACCTTAGTGAATTTGAGCCCGAGTCAGGTGCGCCATGTGATTATTGGCGCGGGCAGTTTTGGCGAGCATTGTTTTACCGAGGTGCGGGCTGGCGATGAGGTCTTGTCGGTCGATGATACGTATTTCCAGGTGGAACTGGAACCGGCTAGTCAGGCTGAATTGTCGCTGGAGATGCGGCGCTATGGCCAGCAGCCCAGCTTTCGCATGCCCTGGCACGGCGAGGGGATAACGCATAGATAATGGTTTTTACCACGTAGCCGCGATCGATGCGGGTAGTGGCGGAATAGAATTGCGTGGTAATGTTTTGGGAGCAGGGGGCCTCGGTTCGATCCGAGCACCCCGACCATTTTTACCTCTCGCAAACACAGTCGTTTGCGAGAGGGGTCTTTTTGCCCGAGAACCAAACTATTTACCACTGGCAAACGGATGGCAAACGAACCCCGCAAAAATAGTGAATTTCGCAATCTTCGCTGCTGGTTGCTACCGCTTCTGAGTATAGATTTTCGCTGCTCGTGCATGGATTTATGGCTTAGTCATCCCCATCGATTCATAGCTGACGAGGGCCGGTCTGTCAGGGCGTCGTAGCTCGGGATTGGGAACCCCACGGCAGATAAATATCGTAGTGGTAGATTAAGACCTGATCCAGTATCTGCAGTTGTCATATTCCGAATTTTCGCAGTCCTCCTTTAAGCGCGATACCAGTCCAGTCAGCCTCGAGCACGACGGCTAATCTCCTGCGCTGTTTGCCAGCCCTCGACAAGATCGTTGTAACTCCCTTACATGCGTTAGAGCCTGTTTTCTCGGACATCACGCGGCAAGCTTACTCTGTCGTAGGCGATCGTTGTCCGCATGCGAGCTTGTCTGTCTGCAAGTCGCTCATTATCCTATTTAGCGGACCCAAAGCCAGGAAGGTAGAATTGAAATCGGCCAATATTGTGTTGAAGGGCAAACAGCAGGTCGAGCTTCTATGCGAGGAGGCGCCGGTGGCGCCGCCGGGCGGGTTGCTGGTGCGCACGCGTACAAGCCTGATCAGTACCGGGACAGAGTGTATTTGTTATCGCAGCGAGATGGATGAGGACTCGCATTGGGCGGGTTGGGTGCAGTATCCATTTTATCTGGGCTATAGCAATGTCGGCGAGGTGTTCGAGCTAGGTGAGGGCACGGATGGGTATGCTATTGGTGACCGGGTGTTCAGCTCTTCCAGCCACCGGCAATATGCGGCGGTTGCCGGTAGACCGATCAAAATACCCGATGGGGTCTCCGATGAGAGTGCGGCGTGGTCTAAGTTGGCGACGATCGCACAGACGGGTGTGCGCCGGGCTGAGTTGCGGATGGGCGCGCGGGTGGCGATTATCGGCGCGGGCCCATTGGGCCAGCTATTGACCCAATATACGCGCTTAATGGGCGCGAGTGAGGTCATGCTTATCGACACGATCGCGGAGCGGCTAGAGGTTGGGCGTGCGCACGGGGCGACAGAGGCCTTTGCCGGTAGCGCCGCCGACGCGGTGTCCTTTGTCGAGCAGCATACCGATGGTGAGTTGGCTGATGTGGTCTTTGACGCCACCGGACACTACGCAGTTTTTCCGTTGGCGTTGAAGCTGGTGCGACGCTTTGGCACGCTGATGTTGATCGGCGATTCGCCACACCCGAGCAAGCAAGTGCTGACCGCCGATGTGCTCACCCGGCAGATTAGCGTGCGCGGCAGCCACAACGAGATGCTGCCGCCGCATGCCGAAGGGTGGGATGCGGTGCGGCAGATGGGGCTTTTTCATACATATATAGAACGCGACCAGATGCGCGTTGAAGATCTGATTACTTCGCGTTTTGCGCCGCAGGAGGCACCCGGAGTCTATGCCCAGTTGTTAGAAAATCGGGCAGAGACGATTGGGGTGGTCTTCGACTGGAGTCGTTTAGGAAATTTTAAAGGGAATCAATTATGCCCATAAAGCAGTCTGTATGCCTGCCGATTTTGCCGCCGATGGATCGCGGCGAATTATTGCGGGAAATTGCCGCCATCGGTTATCCGGCCATCGAGGTCTGGGGTCGCGACCATGATTTTTCCGCGCTGTGCGCGGAAGCTGCCGGCCATGATTTAAAAGTTGTCAGTATGATCGGCCACGGCTCGTTGCCCGACGGGCTCAATAAACCCGAAAACCACGACAGAATTGAGGCGGAGTTGCGCGAATCGATCGATCTTGCCGTCGACTACAGCGTGGGTGGGTTGATCTGTTTTAGCGGCAATCGCGTCGAGGGGATGGAGGAGGAGGAGGCGATTGAGAACACGGTCGACGGTTTCCTCCGCGTTTCGTCTTATGCCGAAGAAAAAGGGATCAACTTGAATCTGGAACTACTCAATTCCAAGGTTGATCATGCGGGGTATCAGTGCGACTTCACTGACTGGGGTCTCGAAGTCGTCGAGCGGGTGGGCAGCCCGCGGGTCAAGTTGCTCTACGATATCTACCATATGCAGATCATGGAGGGCGATGTGATCCGCACGATCGAAAAGCACAGCGCGGCATTTGGTCATTTTCATACGGCTGGTAATCCGGGGCGCAATGATTTAGATGATCGGCAGGAGTTGAACTACGCGGCGATATGCGCGGCCATCGCCGCGACGGATTATGATGGTTATGTCGGGCACGAGTTTAAACCCAAGGGCGAGGTAGTGCCGGCGCTCAGACAGGCGTTTGAACTCTGTGACGTATAGCGGCAAAACACTGCGCGAAAACTCGCATTTTTTGACAAGCGTCCTACCCGGTGGATGCTCCGCGCACGATTGGCATGTTTTCGAGCGGTTCGGCTTCGCGGTTGCCGTCTAGCGAACGGGCGGTGGCATCCATATAGTGGATGGCCAGGGCGCGGCGTGGGTTGTCGGTGGTATTGGCTAGGGTGCGATGGGGCGTGGCGCCGTGGTGGAACATAAATCGCCCGGCGGGCAGTTCGAGCGCAGTGGCTTTGCTCTCGTCGGCGTTGAGCATGCGATAGCCCGGTGATTCGAGGCTTTCGTGCGGCCAGAGCTGAGTGTGTGCTCCGGGAATGACCCACATGCAGCCGCTGTCGACGGTCGCTTGGTCAAATGCGATCCAACAGGAAACGACGGCGTTGATTTTGTCGATGCGAAAATAGTAGTCGTCCTGGTGCCAGTCGATCGCGCCACCGGTATGCGGCGGTTTGTGCAGGCCCTGGCAGAGGATCAGTTTGATATTCGGCCCTATAAGCATTTCGATTGGATCGAGGATACGCGAGTCGCGAATTAAGTCGTCAAAGAGTGGGTGGGCGAGGTGGGCGCAACGGATTTGGTGGACCTGGGTCGGAGTGCCGTCGTCGAGTTGGCCTTGGCGGATATTGTTGAGTCGGTCTGCGGTGCGCAGTGCGTCGAGGCACTCATCATAGGCGGTGGCTCGAAGGCTTGTTCGCAGAGGAGATAGCCCTGGTCTTCAAAATGCTCTATTTGCTGCGATGTCAGTGGCGCATTTTTTTGCATGTGGCGCGAACTCCTGTCTGCCATTAAAGTATGCACCGTTCGGTGGGCGGACAACCGGCTCGGAGTTGGTTTCCGGCGTAAGATAATATTTCTTTTATTTCTGCAATCTATACAGGAGAGAATCGAATGGACCAGGCCGATCGCGATTTTTTTGCTGCCAACGGCTTTCTCAATATGGGGCAGGTTTTAGACGGTGAGGACTTGAAATATTTCCGCGAAATGTTCGACGGAGACCGGGAGCAACACCATCAGCAGGCCAATTACGAGGCGCTGATCACGTCGCCGCAAGTCGACGAGTTAATCCGCCATCCGAAGATCTATCCGACCATCAAAGAATTAATGGGCGGCCCGCTGTGTTTTGGCGAGATAGGGTTGCGGTTGATGCAGGCTTATGACGGCGAGTTGCACCAGGGTTGGCACCGCGACAAACCGCATTGGGATGAGCATCCGTTTAGAATGGACTATATCCAGTTGATGGTCTACCTGTCCGACGTCGACGAGGGCACGCATTGTTTCTCGATATCGCCGGAATCGCTACAACAGCCGGTGTTACAGGATCGCGACGAGCAACTGCAACGGGGCGGGCAGTATCATTTGCACGGACCGGCGGGCACGTGCGCGCTGTTCAACGTGGCGGTTATGCATACGGCGACGACGCGTCCGACAAGGGCCGACCGGCGGACGGTACAGATTTATTACGGGCACAGAGATCGCGCGCCGTTGGCGAATGATTCGAGTATTCCGGCAGCGTTTTGGCGCGATAGCGGGGATGAGGAGACGCGGGGTTTTTATGGAGTTTTGAATGAGCGGACTCAGGTGTATATGGCGGCGTTTCCTGGGGCACAGTAGCGATTGTTTGGGAGTGCGTCTCGTGCTGCGGGTCTATAGTTTTCTCTCGAGTTAGTCGTTGCGCCCACCGCTGGATAAGCAACAAAAAAGGGGGGCGCGTCTAGGAACGTCTATTGCGTGTCTTCGGGTGTAGATCTATTCGTTTTCTCCGACTCCTTTCGTTCTGCTTGTTCCCCTTCGGCGAGCGAGTTATTTTTGGGCATGCCTCTGTTAGATATCGCACCCACTGATTTTTTTGACATCGCCGTTGTTGGTCTGTTACTGTGGGGCTTGGTCGCCTGGACTCGCCGTGTACACGCGCGCATGGCGCTTATTGGCCTGGCCTTTCTGGGTGCCTTCTATCTAATGGCGCGGCAATTCGAACTGCAGTTGACGGCGTGGATATTCCAGGGTTTTTTCGCAGTTTTGGTGGTTCTGCTGCTGGTGGTTTTTCAGGACGATCTGCGTCGACTTTTCGAGCAGATCGCCGCGTTGGGTTTGCGGCGCAAGGCATCGCGGCCGGGTGAGGGTAGCTTGGCGGTGCTGGTGCGCGGCTTGCACCAATTGGCCGAGAAGCGGCGCGGAGCCTTGATCGTGTTGCCGGGTCGCGAGCCGGTAGAGCGGCACTTGCAGGGTGGCGTCGCGTTGGACGCGACGATCAGCGAGGAACTGCTCGACAGCCTTTTTGACGCGAGTTCGGCGGGTCACGATGGCGCGTTGGTCATGCGCGACAATCGGCTGGAGCGTTTTGCGGTGCACTTGCCTTTGTCGGAAAATCGCGACGAGTTGGGGCCGGGTGGCACGCGGCATGCGGCGGCTTTGGGGCTTGCCGAACGCAGCGACGCTTTGTGCTTGGTAGTATCGGAGGAGCGCGGGACCATTGGTATCGCGGCGCAGGGGCGGCTGGAGATCTTGGCCGAGCCGGACGAATTGTTGGACCGGGTGCAGGATCATCTGCAGCGCACGGGAGTATTGGCGAAGTCCGGTGGGATCGAGTGGCGGTGGCTGGGGGGAGGGTTGGTGGAGGGCTTGTTGTCTTTTGCACTGGCCTTGGGTGCTTGGTTGGTATTGGTGCCGGGTGCGGCGGAGGAAGTGGTGGCGCACCAGGTCTCAGTCGAGGTGGAGCAGATGCCCAAGGGGTATGTGCTGGAAGGCGTCAAACCCGCGATGGTGGAAGTGACGGTGGTTGGGCCGCGGCGGGCGATGGTATTGGCGACGGCAGCGGATTTTCGTTTGCAGCTCGATGTCGACGCCAAATTAATTGAGTTAGGGCGCCGTACATTTGCGATCTCTGTTGAATCGATAAACCACGAGACAGATCTGATGGTTGTTGATATTAGACCGAAAAAAATACGACTGCAGCTGCGCAAAGAACAATGATTGGGGGCCCAAGGCTCGAGCGTATGATATGGATTATCTGAAAGCCATTTTGCAAACCATAGAATCGCTATAGGGAGAATCGACGTGACGGTGTTGCACAAAAGCCAAATCGACTTTTTCAAGACCCAGGGGTATTTGATCCTGAAGGGTTTTGTCGAGACGGAACGGATGGCTGCTTGGCGGAGGCAGTTTTGGGCGCACGTCGGCGCTGATGCGCAAGATCCTGCGAGTTGGCCCGACAGCTATGTGATCGATGGATTTGCGGTTGACCCGGCCTTTGGGCAATTACTGCAGATGCAGGCGGTGGTCGAGCAATTGGGTGGTGGGCAGTTTGTCGGGGGGGGTGGGTCGTTATTGGTGCAGTGGCCAAAAAAAGAGTCGACATGGGATTGGCCAGGCCAGGGGCACATCGATGGTTATGGGCCGAATGGGTGGAGTGGCGGTTTTATGCTCGGCGCGACGGCCTATCTCGATGATGTCGAGGATCAGGGCGGCGCTTTTACCTATTGGCCGCAGAGCCACTTGCCGGTGCACGATTTTTTTCGCGAGTTTCCAGACCAGATCGATGGTAGTTTCACCAAGCGGAAAGACTGGGAATCGCAGCAGTGGGGTTTGTTCTCGGACCGCTCCGCGCAGGGGCCGAAGCAGTTTGTGGCGGAGGCGGGCGACGTGATCTTGTGGCACTGCTTTATGTGCCATACCGGTTCGGCAAATATTCGCGCGAATCCGCGGCTGGGGCTTTTTGCCCGTTGGCATTACGCCGAACGCGAGGCGATGCGCTATGAGATCCCGGAAGACTTGTGGCATTACTGGGCGATCTGATAAGGTTTTTTTTAGGCTCTTTCCCTAGCCGGTAGTCTAATGCAAAATGCTGACCTCTCGTCGGGCACGCTTTCGACGTGGATATTCGCCCTCGATCAGGTGCATGAAGCGGCGGGTGATGGCCAGAAAGAAAGTGATGAGCCCGGATATTGCGCATCAGCGTAAGATATAGACGGCCAGCAGCGCGGCGATTGAAGCCGACAGGGCGAGCGGGAATGTATCGGGGGTTATTTGCCAGGGCATAGGATGGACGCGGAGCTAATTTATTTGCGCGTAATATTTAAATGATCAATAAATTCCGTTTAATAGGCAACGCGCCCAAAGGAGCCATGGCATGAACACGGTATTCTTATTGCTTATTTTGAGCATCGTGGCCTGCGAGAAATCACCGCAGCAGGCTCGGCGCGATCTAGTAAAATTGGACTACAGCTATTCGCGCAACTCGATGGTGGAGGCGATTCGCAAGGGCGATGCGGAATCGACGCGATTATTTCTCGTCGCGGGTATGGAGCCGGGCACTGTTTCGGCCGGCTATTCGGTGCTGGAGTACGCGGCGGCAAGTGCAGACCAGGCGATCGTGGCGATCCTGCTCGAAGCGGGTGCCGATCCGGGCGCTTCGGGCGGAGTTTCGACTCCGCTGATTGAGGCCTCATCGCGGGGGAATACGGGCATCGCACAGCAATTGCTCACGGCTGGTGCCGACGTCAATGGGATCGATGGCACGGGGCGCACCCCATTGATGGCGGCAGTAGAACAGGGTGGGGTCGGTTTGGTCGAAGTATTGCTCAAAGCCGGCGCCGATCCCAATATTCGCTCGAAACTGGGCAGCACGGCGCTGGGTCAGGCCGAGCAGGCACAGCGGGAGCAGGTGGTGGGTATGCTCACGGAAGCTGGTGCGGTGCGCGCTGTTGGCATCGATTTAGCGGCATTGATGGAACCGGCCAGTTTGATCGCGACAGCGCCGGCGGAGTATCGAGTGCGTTTTGCGACGACGGCCGGGGCGATTGTCGTCGCGGTCGAAAGGCGTCTGGCCCCGCGGGCGGCGGACCGTTTCTTTAATCTAGTCCGACACGGTTTTTTTGATGATCAGCGTTATTTTCGTGTAGTGCGCGGGCGACTGGTCCAATTTGGATTGCATAGTGCGCCCGAGGTAGCGTCGCGTTGGTACGAGGCGTCGATCCCCGACGACCCTAGAGTGGCCAGCAATGTGCGCGGCACGCTCACCTTTGCTACCGGTGCGGGCGCTGACAGCCGTACGACGCAGATTTTTATCAATCTTGCCGACAACGCGGATTTTGACCGTCAGGGTTTTGTGCCCTTTGCTCGGGTGGTGTCGGGCATTGAGGCGGCGGAATCGATCAATGGTGAATACGGCGAGTTGCCCGAGCAAAGCCGGATACTTGCCGAGGGCGGGGAATATCTCGACAGGGCTTTTCCGGCTTTGGATCGGATTATTGAGGCTCGTCTGCTTGAATAGCGATAATATCTTGCCAAATGCAGAAGAACTGTATAGATTATAATGCTTTGCCCGACAACGATATCGATCGTTGCCCAGGGCTACATTATCCATGTTTGAACCTCGGGAGCTACAATGGGCCAGTCAATGTTTTCTCGGGAAGTTGCACGAAAGTTGGAACAGGAGATCAATTCCTTCGAGACCTGTCGTGGTTTGTCGTTGCGCGCACGCGATATCAACATCGACCGCAAAGGCAAGGAGATCGAAGGGGGGGCCGAGGGAGAAGGGCAGCCTAATTCTTCGGCTAGCGCAATGTTGGAATTCACTGCCGGTAGCATCATATTGGCTCGTGAGGATATCGAAGAAGAAGAATAAGGCGACTTAGATATACGGATGGGGCGGCGATCACTGCGATCGCCGCCCCTTTTTTTGTGGGGAGACACGATGAGCGAAGCGGAACGCGCCAAGTGGGAAGCTCGCTATGGGGCTGAAGACTACGCGCCCGATCAGGAGCCGGTGCCCTTTTTGTGCGAGCGTGTAGATACCTTGCCTGTAGGTAGGGCGTTGTGTTTGGCGGCAGGTAGCGGTCGTAATGCCGTATTCTTGGCCGAACGGGGTTTTGTCGTGACGGCGGTCGATATTTCGGCTCGCGGGCTGGCCTGGTGCCGTGAGTTGGCCGAACGGCGCGGCGTTGAGGTTACGACGGTAGAAGCCGATCTGTTGTCCTGGGACTTCGGGGAGGGCGAATACGACTTAGTGACGGATTTTTATTATTACGAGCAGGCGCTTTTTCCGGCGATCGGGCGGGCGTTGAAACCCGGCGGGCATTTTGTCTTCCAGACCTTCTCGGTTGATCAAGCTCTGCGTTCGACTGGGCCGAGGAATCGGGCCTTTATGGTCGAACCCCACGGGTTGCTCGCCGCCTTTGCGGGTTGGCGGATCCGCTACTTCGAGGATGGCGTTGTAGAGGATCAGGCCGTCGTGAGGATAGTCGCGCAAAAACCGACCTAAGCGGGGTCGGCGAGCGAGTCTTGCGGGTGATCGGCGATATACTTGCCGATAAGTTCCAGCGTATCGGCGTCGAGTTGGGTAAAGAGCCAGCCGGTTTGGAAACGGTTTTTTTCACCTAAGCCCCAGCGCAACTCGGCGCGAACCAACGGCAGGCGCACACCGGGTAGCCGCAGCTTTATCAGCGCGTGTCCTTCATATGAAAGCAGGCGGCGGACCCCGTCGGCGTCGAGCCCCTGCAAGCGGATGCCTTGCGCGCTCAAATCGGTGGCGAAAAGCCCGATCCAGCGTTGCGGGTCGGTATTGGGGACCGCTAGGTCGACCATCCAATCGACGGCGATGCGCGGGTTGGACCGACGGCGGGCGGAGAATAAGTCGCTGAATAAAGACATGAATACAAAGTTAAGAACGCTCTAGCGCTTTGTGAAGCGGGTTTTTCTGCTGCTTGCCGAGCCTTGCCTTTAAATGTATTATCAGGCCCAAAAAGGAGGCGTTATGTTGCTAGAAAATAATTGCTGCCCTCGTCGTCGCTGGGGCAAAACCGAGCTCTCGATCCCGGTGGTCCCCTTTGGCACCCAAGGGTTCGGCGACAACTTTGGTCCGGTAACTAACGAAGAAGCGATGGCGCTTATGCGTCGGGCGGTATATTTGGGCGTCAACCATTTCGATTGTGCCCGCTGTTATGGCAATTCGTTGGCTAAGCTGGCCGGTGCGCTTAAAGAAGGGGTGATCGCCCGCGACGAGGTGATCATCAGCGGCCGAGTGGGGCGGTTATGGCGAAGGGCGGCCCGATTATTCGGCGGCGCATGCCCTGGCCGACGTGGGAGACCAGTTGGGGGTTTTAGGCATCGAAAAATTTGACGTGCTCTTTGTGCACGATCCGCCGGAGATCGAACCGACCTTGGTCTCGGGCGGTGTCCTGGAGGGTTTGGAAACCGCCCGCGAGCGCGGTCTGGTTGACTTTATCGGCTATGGCATGAACCCGCACGAATTTCATTTGGCGCATATCGAGTCGGGCCGCACCGACGCGCTGCTGTGCTTCAGCGACTACAATTTGCTGCGCCAGAGCGCGGCCGACGATATTCTGCCGGCGGCGAAGGCGGCGGATTTGGGCGTGCTCAATGGCTGGTCGATTATGCGCGGTTGGTTGACGGGGACCCCGGTGGAAAGTTTTGTTCCGCGCGAGAAGTGGGGTGAAGACCAGGAGCGGGCCGAGGCGATGCGCCTGTGGTGCGAAGAGCAGGGGATCGAGATGCTGGAATTGACCATGCAGTTTTGTCTGCGGGAGGAAAGGATCCACGGCAATCCGGTGGGTTCGTTGAATATCGAGCAATTGGAGAAGAATGTCGCGGCGGCAATGGCCAGCGTTGCGGATGAGACGATTGAAGATTTTAAGGCAGCGGGGCTTTAAGCGTGTAGTATGGGGCAATTCTTAGCCGCCGCCGGGTTGGCGATATTGGTCGCTTTAGCGGGGCGTGCGCCGAGCCCAGTGCTGACTATGGTCTTCAATTGGCACGGCTATCGCGCGGGCTTGGATGCTGAGGGGAAGGAGGGGCCGCCGGTGGGGTTACATGATCTTAGGGCGGCCGGTATAACCCATGTGGGTGTGCCGCAGGATCACACGGGCGACTTCGGCCATCGCGATTATATCGCCGATATCGAAGCGCTGGGGATTCGTGTCGTGCGTACGACCGAACAGCGTTGGAACGCCGGGCTTTTCGGCCGCGATTTGGGTGGGATAATTCTCGCCTGGCGCAGTGCGGATGAGCCCGGTTCTTTTTTCCAGGACTATATAGAAAACCTGCGCGCGCCTTGCCATGGCATCGCCTGGAACCTCGAACACGATATTCTCGACCCCGATAAGTATCCCATTACAGAAGCTGACTGGGCGTTGGCGGCGATCTGGCATGTGGACCTCGCGGACCAAACGGGATATATCGCCTTTCGTTGCCGGCAGTTCGCGCTAATATTTCAAATGTATTTTGACGCGGCGAAGAGGCGTTATCCCGAGTGCGAGTTGGCTATCGGCTATAGTGGTTATGCCGGGCTGGAGAGTCGAGGGTTGCCGGTGACTGCGGCCTATGGTGCGGATTGGACGAGGTTGGGGCAAGCGCAAGAATGGCGGCAGCACACTTTT